>Ga0209517_10000913_pt1 | contig 47773 bp, 37 predicted proteins | sample PeaSoiMetSII2010_FD_187695 | JGI IMG/M metagenome (GOLD analysis project Ga0209517, IMG submission 187695) | Peat soil microbial communities from Weissenstadt, Germany - SII-2010 (SPAdes) (version 2) | ecosystem: Environmental > Terrestrial > Soil > Wetlands > Peat | place: Germany...
GGCCAGCGGAGCCATTTTTCTGCGGCAGTTGCTGCTTGCCGTGGCGCGCGACGAACGTGTCGCGACGGTCAACTTCATTGCTTCCGACAGCGCGCTGCGCGTCATGGCCGAAGAGTTGGACATCAAAGGCCGGTCCAACCTTGTCGGCCGGATTCTCGGCGGCCGCGCTTCCCGCAAAATTCAACTTCAATCGAACGCCGACATCGGGGCCAACGTGGCCAGCGGTTCTTATCCCGCCGACGCCATGATCGTCATGCCATGCAGCGTGGGCACTCTGGCCCGTATCGCCAACGGCGTCGCCTCGCAACTGATCGAGCGCGCGGCTGACGTCACTCTCAAAGAGAAGCGACCCCTGGTGCTGTGCGTGCGCGAGACGCCGCTCAATAAAATTCACATCCGCAACATGTACCGGGCCGCCGACGCCGGCGCCACCATCTTCCCGCTGATCCCGGCGTTCTATTACGGTCCTGCTTCCTTAGATGAGATGGCGCGCGAATTTGCCTATCGCGTGCTGGCTCATCTGGGCCTTCCCCAGCCCGACGCCTTCCGCTGGAAAGGCTGACCGATCAACAACTTGGCGGCCTGGAGAAAATCCTCTCTCCCCTCAGTAACATCGGCATAATGAGGGCAGGATTTCAGTGTAGAGAGCCAAAGGTGTGGGGGGCAGATGCCCGGTGGCCATGTACGGGTGGGGAACTACGTTCCCGCCCTCAAATCTCCGAGATTTCCAGAGCTGCAATCGCGATTCGTTGGCGTAGAATGCGGCAAATTCCGGGAAGGTGAATTCATGTTCAGACGATGGTGCATCGGAATCGTCGGATTGGTGTTGATGGCGGTCGCGGGGCAACCGGCAAACGGCCAGAATCCGTTGGCGGGCGATGCCAAGGCGGCGAAGGCGGGGGAGTATGAGTTCCGCATCAACTGTGCGCTGTGTCACGGTCTGGGCGCGCACGGCGGAGGGCGCGGGCCCGATCTGACGCGGGCGGTGAAGAAGCACACGCACTCCGACGCGGAGATGTTTCAGGTGATCAGCAACGGCATTGCCGGGACTGCGATGCCGGCCAACGGAACCAACGGGCAAGGCGTCGGAATGACGGATGAAGAAATCTGGCAGATCATCACCTACATTCGCAGTCAGGAAGTGAAGGCTCCGGCGCAGGCAGTGGGCAATGCCGTCCATGGCAAGGAACTGTTTTACGGCGACGCTAACTGCTCGCTTTGCCACATGGTCGCGGGCAAGGGGGGAAGGCTGGGGCCGGAATTGACGGGAGTGGGCGGGTCGCGCACGCGCGAAGCGATTATTGATTCGGTGCGCAATCCCAGCCGGAGGCTGGCTTGGGGATTGACCGAGGCGACGAAGGAATTTCCGCAGGAATATGAGAGCGTCACGGTGGTCACTGCAGACGGAAAAACAATCAAAGGTGTAACGCTGAATGAAGACAGCTTCAGCGTGCAGATCATGGACGCGGGCGAACAGATTCATTTGCTGGAGAAAGACAAACTGCGGTCGTTTCAGAAGAGCCGGCAGTCGGCGATGCCGGTGTACGACGTCGACATTTTGAGTGACAAGGAACTGGCGGACATCGTGGCTTATTTGATCAGAGTGGGGGCGAAATGAAGGAGCAAGGCTGCTTCGAATCGGCTGAAATGTTGGGACAACCGTGGAAGAGCGGCCCTTTCAGGGCCGCGTCTTGTGCCCATGAAGCGATGGCCTTCAGGCCCTGCGTCCCACGGGGGCTAAAGCCCCTGCAATTTTTTTCGGCTCAACGCGGCGCTAAAGCGCCGCTCTTCCACGGTCGAGTCAAGACCCTCGTGGCGCTCCTGACATGGTTGATCGCGAGCGTTTTCGCTGGTAACGCGCACGCGCAGGTTACGTTCGAGCGGCTGGTGAATTCCGGGAAGGAACCGCAGAACTGGATGACTTATTCCGGCGACTACACCGGAAAGCGGTTCAGTGGGCTCGATCAGATTAACGTCACGAATGCGCGCACCATGGTTGCGAAATGGGTGTATCAGACCGCAGCGACCGGAAAGCTGGAGACTACGCCGCTGGTGGTCGACGGCGTTCTGTATGCCACCGCGCAGGATGATCGCGCGTTTGCGCTCGACGCGCGCACGGGGCGGCCTATCTGGATGTACCAGCGGCAATTGCCGGGGGACATTCGTCCGTGCTGCGGGCGGGTGAATCGCGGGCTGGCGATTCTGGGGCACAAAGTTTTTCTGGGGACGCTGGATGCGCATGTGATCGCGCTCGATGCGAAGACCGGAGCCGTGGTGTGGGACGTGGCCGCAGTGGACTACCGCACGGGGCACAGTTTTACGGTGGCGCCGCTGGGGGTGAAGAATCTGATCGTGATTGGCATTTCGGGCGGGGAGTACGGAGTGCGCGGGTTCATTGACGCCTACGACGCGGCGACGGGCGAGCGCAAGTGGCGGTTCTATACCGTGCCGGGGCCGGGGGAGCCTGGGCATGACACCTGGGAAGGCGATTCGTGGAAGGTGGGCGGGGCTCCCGCGTGGAACACGGGAACGTACGACGCAGCGACGAATCAGATTTTCTGGCCGACGGGAAATCCCGCTCCGTCAAATCGCGGCGAGGGACGGGCCGGTGACAACCTCTACAGCAATTCCCTGCTGGCGCTGAACGCCGACACCGGCAAGATGAACTGGTACTTCCAGTTCACCAAGCATGACGAGCACGACTGGGATGCAACGCAGGTTCCGGTCATGGTTGACTCGGGCGGCAAGCATTTGATCGCGCAGGCCGACCGCAATGGATTCTTCTATGTGCTCGATCGCACATCGGGCAAGCTCATCTCGGCGAATGCTTACGGCAAAATCACCTGGAGCGACACCAAGGATGCCGAAGGGCGCCCGGTGGCGAAGAAGGAAGCTTCGCCGACACTGGAGGGACACACGGTATGTCCCGGGGCGGCGGGGACGACGAACTTCATGGCTCCGACCTACAGTCCGCAGACCGGACTTTTCTATGTGACGGCGCGGGATCAGTGCGACACTTTCAGCACGGCTCCACAGCCGTATGAAGCGGGACACGCGTACTACGGGAGCGCGTATTTTCCATCGGAAGAGGCCGAGCCCTATCGCGGATTCCTGAAGGCGATCGATCCGGCGACGGGAGAGATCAAATGGAAGTTTGAGCATACCTCTCCGACGTGGTCAGGAGTGCTGTCGACGGCGGGCGGACTGGTGTTCAGCGGCGACGCGGAAGGAAACTTCATCGCCTTCGATGCCGCGTCGGGCAAGCCGTTGTGGCACTTCCAGATGGGTGGTGCGGTCTACGCCGCGCCGATGGCGTTCGCGGTCGACGGGAAGGAATATGTGGCGATCGCGGCGGGCAGCGCGGTGTATGTGTTCGGGCTGCCATAGTTGACCAATTTGTTGGACTATGGTCTACTAGATACGTCATGAAGGAAATAGCTATCTCCGAGTTCAAAGCCAAGTGTTTGGCGATCCTCGATGAGGTGCAGAAAACCAAGCAACCGATCCGGGTGACTCGTCGCGGGCGCCCCATTGCGGAGGTCGCCCCTCCCGCGCCGACCAATAACCGGGATTGGATCGGATCGATGAAGGGCCGGATGGAAATTCTGGGAGACATCGTTTCCCCGGCCAGTGACGAAAGCGACTGGGAGGTACTGCGCGATTGAGACTTCTGCTCGATACTCATATCTGGCTATGGAGTCTCGAAGATGCCGGCGGTCTCGGTAAGAAAACCCGGTTCGAGTTGCGAAACCCGGAAAACGAATTGTGGCTCTCGCCGATCAGCACATGGGAGGCCTTGATCCTGCACGCAAAGGGACGATTGCACCTTCATGACGACTTGCGTGAGTGGGTTATCGACGCAACGAAATCCTTTCGCGAAGCTCCACTTACTCATGAAATTGTGACGGTCTCTCGTCAACTGACTCTGCCACACCGCGATCCAGCGGACCGATTTCTCGCGGCTACCGCCAAGGTACTCGGTCTTACTCTGGTCACGGCAGATGCCAGACTGCTGGGACTGGGCGAAATTGCCACTCTCGGCAATCGTTAACGCGGCTCACAGTTTCCTGTTGCTTTCTCCGATACCCACTTTCGTGCCGGTTGACGCACAGGGCATTTTCGTACTAATGTGCGAATACACCGGAAAGGAGGTGGTCGGATGACAAGTTCTGAAGGCAGTAGTTGGGGTACTCAAAGACCAGGTGAGGTGGCTGAGACTTAGAGCGGTTGCTCTAAGCGGGGCTTCAGGCGCAGACAAAGCAGGATGGGCGCCGGAAGCTACAGCCCGCACACTACCGGTGAAGTAAGGATTCAATTCCGCCTGACGCAGGTCGGTCAGGAATCGTCGATGCGACGAACCCGGAGTTGCCGAAGAGGCCACGTTAGAGTGACCACCTCTTGGTCAATCCCAAACAGTCCACCGGGCGGCCCACAAGCCTCGTGCTTGTGGGTCGTTCTATTTTTGCGGCGACCGCTGCGAAACGCGACCGCTGGTTCGTTTGTCCTGCCAGAATGCCAGGAGGGCGGCGTTGAACTTCTGCGCAGCTTCGAGATTGACCATGTGGCCTGAGCCCGGGATGATGGATCGCCGGACCGCAGGCAACTTTGCCGCCAGAACCTTGGCGATGGAGTGAAAATCAGCAAGGTCTTGCGCTCCGGTGATGACCAGGGAAGGCACGAGAATTTCTCCCAGTCGATCCGCCACCGGAGGAGACGGCACCCGGGCAGTATCCTTGTTGTGCCAGTGCCATCCGCTGTAGTCCTCGACCATACGGGCGAGTAGCGAGGCGGAGAGCGGATCAGCGCGCGCCGAATCGAAGAGGGGATGGGCCAGCCAGCGGCGCCTGGCTTCGGCAAGCTGGCCGGCCTTTGCGGCTTCGCGAATTCCGGCCCAGCGCGTCTGCCAGTCAGTAGACCAGGAGTGGCGGTCCAACGCGCTGTCGGCCAAGACCAGCGAACGAACCGACTGGGGGTACGCTAGCGCAAAACGCAGGGCCATCATGCCTCCCATCGAAAGACCAACGACGTGCGCGGGGGCAGCGCCGAGGGCGGATAGAAGAGCGTTCAGGTCATCCTCATGCGCGTACCCGTTGTGGGGAGGCAGCGAGGACTGGCCAAAGCCGCGGAGATCGTAGCGGATGACGCGAAACCCTGTTTTGAACGCCTCGAACTGAGGGGTCCACATGCGGGAGTCCAAACCGAAACCATGAAGAAAGACAACCGGCTCGCCGTCGCCAGCAGATTCGTAGAATAGCTCGCCGTTGTTCACTGGGAACTGGCCACTCTTCGCGTACATGCGGGACACTCCGTTGCAAGCTGGCGTTCAGGTTACACCAGAGAGAGAGCGATACGGGCGGGGACCGGAATGAATACGGTTCTAGTCCGGGCGGATCACACCACACCTTTGGCAGTGAGCAGCCAGTCGCGACTGCAAACCACTACGTCCGCGGTTTCTTCCTGGGCACACCCTTGGTGTGGCAGTCCGCGCACTTTACCGTGTGGACGTTGTGGGGGCTCCTGACCGACTTGAAAGTGGTGTCCATGGTTTCAACGTTGAGACCGCAGTTGGAGAGTTGTGGATGGCAGGTGGTGCAGGAGGCGCGCGTCTTCTGTCCGTGTCTTTCGTGGCAGGACAGGCAACTGAGGCCTTGGTGCACTCCGATGGGCGTGTGGTCGTCGCCGGATCCGACTTGACTGTTGGCTTCTGGGGCGTGGCATTGGTAGCAGAGAGCCTGACGCTGGTCGGGGCTGATCTTGATGGGACGGGCGCCTTCATACATCTGCGGCAGCGGCAGACGATCAAGCGACACATAGTCTTGCTCGCGACGATCGAATAAGGCCAGCGAAGGCCGGGAGATTTCCTCGCGGGGACCGGCATCATCCACTTTGATGGCGGAGCGTGCCAAGGGTGCGCCGTGACGATGCATCTGATGGCAGGCGAGACACGGGATCGCAGGTTGGTCTGCGAGTTTCGGATCCAGGAGTCTCCACGGACCATGAGTGTCTACGGGCGCGACCAAGTCCCGGATGCTGCCTTCGAAGTGCATGGCGTGGCAGCGGAGACAATCGTCGATGAGGAGGCGGCGCTGGTTGTGGTCCTTGTCCAGGAAAATCCGCGAATAGGTGGTGCTGTGTGAACCGGCCGACCAGTCCGCGAATTCCTGGCGGTGGCACTTGGCGCAACGCGCTCCGATCTTGAGTACGTCGTCGGTTTTCAGGCGGACTTGTTCCGGGACCTGACCGCGCAGATGCGCCGCCAATTGCCGGATGTTCTTCAAATGAAAGCCAGCGTCGAGGGTGAGGACATCGCCGTGACACTCCGAACATGGGACGTTGCGATGAGCCGATTCGTGCCAGTCACGGTAGGGCTGCCAGATTTCGTGGCAGCGAGCGCAGGATCGGCCGCCGGAGTAGCTGTAGTAGAGACTGGCGCCGGGCAGGAGCAGGATGGCGAATAGAACGATAGCGAGGGCAGCGACGTGGCGGAGGCGAAAGAACCTGCGAACCGTCATAGCGCACGTTCCTCACGGTGGACGCTAAGACCGGGCATGAGTTCCCTTCCACGTCTTCACCAGGTTGCCGGAAGCGTAATACGCGATCGCCATGATGGTGAGGACCGGATTGAAGCCGCCATTGGTGACATGCACGCTGCCGTCGATTACGTACAAATTATCTACGTCGTGAATGCGGCAGTATTTGTCGACGACGGAAGTCTGCGGATCGTTGCCCATGCGGCAGGTGCCGGCCTGGTGCTGGCCGCCGCTGGGACCGTCACGAGAAATCCAGTTGAACGGGATGGTGGTGGTGGCGCCGGCTTCCCTGAGCCACGCCTCCGCCTTCGAGGACAGGAACTTCGTTCCCCGCAAGTCATTGTCATGGCGGTGGCCGGAGAGTCGAACCACCGGAATGCCCCAGGCGTCTCTCACATTGGGGTCGACTTGCACTCGCGCCTCGAAAACCGGCATTTCCTGCACCGGGCCCATTACAGAAATGCTGCGGCGGTAGAAGCGGCGCATGAAGTCTTTGTGGGCAGCGCCCCAGCGCGGGATCCCCGGGACGCGTAAGCCAGCGAATTGGTACGGCAAACGGATGAACTCGTTGGCCAAGAGTCCGCCGCCAATGAATCCCGGGTTGCCGTGGTTGTAGTCGCAGAGTGCGATGGATGCGCCGGGGCCGAGGTCATCGTAAGTCTCTTGTTCGAACAGGCCCGCGGCGCCGGTGTAGGCGTGTCCCTGCAAGTTTCTTCCCACCCAGTCGTAGCGGTTGCCCAAGCCATTGGGGAAGAGACGACTCTTGGAATTCAGCAGTAAGCGGGCTGATTCCGTGGCTGAGCAGGAGACCACCACCAGATCTGCACTTTGCTCCTGCAGGCGTCCATTGGAATCGAAGTAGGCGACGCCAGTGGTGCGGCCCCGGTCGTTGGTGAGGACTTCTTTGGCGATACATTCCAAGCGCAGTTCGCAGTTACCAGTCTTGAGCGCCTTGGGGATGACCGTATTCTGCGTGCCGCACTTGGCGTCCACTTCGCAGGCAAAGCCCACGCACCAGCGGCAACGCATGCAGGCGCCGCGCCCGTTGTAGGGAACGGAATTTCGCAGCATGGGGATGTCGAACGGGTGCAGGCCGAGGCGCTCAGCAGCGGGCTTCAGAATCTGATGTTCACGGTTCGGAGGCAGCGGAGGCATGGGCAGAGGGCGGCGGCGCGGAGCGCGGAAAATGTTGTTCGAGTCATCGCCCGAGACACCGATTTCCCATTCCGCCTTTTCATAGTTGGGCTCGAGGTCAGAGTAGGTAATCGGCCAATCCTCAAGCGTGCTGCCTGCGACTGATCCATAGGTCGAGCGCAAGCGGAAATCTCTTTCCAGAAAGCGCCAGGCCATCGCCCCATAGCTGAGGGTGCCGCCGCCGACGCAGGCTGCATTGTTGCTGTAGGCGCCCTGGTTGGCGCGAACGATGTGCTCCCGACCGTTGGCATCGACAGAAACGCGAGGGTTTCGTTGTTCATCGGGGCCGAAGGAATTGCCCAGGACACAGGTGCGCTGATTGCGCAGATCGTCTTTGCGGTCGTCGTAGGAGGTGTACCATTTGCCGCGCTCCAAAAGGACGACGCTCAGGCCGGCTTCGGCGAGTTCTTTGGCGACGATGCCGCCGCCCGCGCCGGCTCCGATCACAACCGCGTTGACGTGCTTGAGAGACATCAGATTCCTAACTTCGCACCGCCCTCAGGGGCTAAAGCCCTCGACGAAAAGACAGGACTCGATCGCAGCGCTTAAGCGCTGCGCCACCCAAAATCTTTTTTTCAGCACACTTAAAGCCCTCAAGCTTGCACTCTGCAGCCCGCATGCGTTGGCCTCGACTCATGATCACGCTACAGCTTGGTCAGGTCATACTTCAGTCGTCCACGAATCGGCGGGTAGGGAAGGCCGAGCATCTTCCAACTGGCGCCTTCGCGATTGCCCCCGTGCCGGGGATCGCCGTAGTAACCCTGCATAGTGTGGTCGACCAACAATGCGAAAAACTCCGATGACGAAGCCTGCTTCCAGATCGCGCCGGGAGCTTGCCCGTCCTCCAGGCGATGCAGCACGTCGATTTGTCGCGTTGAATCGAGGTCAGCAAATTGTTTGCCGTGGAGCAACAGACTGCTTTGGTCGACACCGGCAATTCCGCGGCGGTAGGTTGGCTGCAGGTTCTGGAACGGCCCGCAAAGCTGACGGTCGATGTAGTTGACGACGCCAGCCCAGGCGGCGCCGGGGTCTTGGTCAGGGGGAACAATCTGGTCGCTGATTGCCGCCAAGGTCCGGGCTTCGTCAACCGTGAAAAATCGCCACGGAGTTCCGTTCGTGCTGCACGCCACGCCCGCTCCTGCTGCCGCGACGAGAGCGGCCTGCAGGAAGGCCCGCCGGTTCAGTTTGAGGCTGGCTTCCACTTTTCGTTTGTTACACGGGGACGCGACGAAGTCTGTGACCAGCATCACGAACGTCAGATTTACTACCGGATTCTGAGTGTGGCGAAGCCCTTGTGGATTACGTCTTGCGTGTCTTCGGCGAGGTGCAGCGCTGGCAGTTCGTCGCGTGTGAACCAGCGGACTTCAGCGGCGTCGCTGGCTGCGCGCAGTTCGCCACCCGTACGACGGCAGAGGAAATCAACCAGTACATAGTGATACTGCACACGCTGCTCGGCATTGCGCAGAACGCGGTCGTAGACGCCGAGCAGGTCCTGGGGCTCGACGATGAGTCCGGTTTCTTCGCGGGCCTCGCGGATGGCGGCTTCGCGGACCAGTTCACCGACTTCGAGGACGCCTCCGGGAATGGACCACTGGGCTTGCAGGGGCGGGTGGGCGCGCTTGACGAGGAGGACGCGGGAGTCCTCGATGATGATGGCGCCGACGCCGACCAGCGGGGTTTCGGGGAATTCGCGTTGCATGGTGTAAGGATTCTAGAACGAATCTAGAGTTGTCGTGGCGGCAGTAGCAGCCGAGCTGCGCTCGGCGGGTCAGAGACCCGTCCCCACACAAGCACACCCCCTTCCCTCTGTGCCTCTGTGTCTCTGTGGTTAAATGTGGTGGTCATCTCATGGCACTCGAAGAATATAAGCGGAAACGGCGGTTTGAGGAGACACCGGAGCCTCCGCCGAAAGTGGCGACCAAGGCGGGAAATCGCTTTGTCGTGCAGAAGCACGATGCGACCCGGCTGCACTACGATTTTCGGCTGGAGATGGAAGGCGTACTGAAATCGTGGGCTGTGCCGCGGGGGCCGTCGCTCGACCCGGCGGACAAGCGACTGGCGATGCAGGTTGAGGATCATCCGGTGTCGTATTTTGATTTTGAGGGAAACATTCCGGAGAACAACTACGGCGCCGGGACCGTGATCGTTTGGGACGTGGGCACGTGGCAGCCGCTTTCGCCGGTGGCGGTAAATGGGAAGTATGTGCCGGGGACGGAAGCAGAAGCGGCGGCCATGCTTGCCAAGGGGGACTTGAAATTTCGTTTGAATGGAAAACGCCTGCAGGGGGACTTTGCGCTGGTCAAGATGCGAGGGCGGCGTCCGGGGAGCAAGGGCAACGAGTGGTTGATGATCAAGAAACACGACGACGATGTGGTGGAGGGATACGACATCGAGGCGATCGACCGGTCGGTGCTCAGCGGGCGCACACTGGAGGAGGTGGCCGGAGACGCGGGATCGGCGGAGTGGAAGAGTCGTCCGACGGGCCGTGGGAAGTTGAAGGCAACCTGGCTGGCGGATGCGGTGGCGCGGGTCGAGAAGAAAAAGAAAATGAGAACCACAGAGGATACAGAGGACGCGGAGAAAGATAGTGAGGGGAAGAAACCGAGCGCCAAGAGATCTCTCTCACATCCGGCCACAACTTCGCCGCTAGAAAGAAAAGCAACAAAATCCTCCGTGTCCTCTGTGGTTTTAGTTTCCGGACCTGTAAAGCGGCCCATGCCTGCGACGATTCATCCCATGTTGGCGGAACCGGTGGAGGAGCCGTTTGACGGGGCGGAGTGGTTGTTTGAGATCAAGTGGGATGGTTATCGCGCGATCGCATTTGTCGAGAGCGGCAAAGTGCGGCTGGTGTCGCGGAATCAGAATGATCTGACGCCGCGTTACCCGGAATTGAAGGATATGGCCCAGTCTATCCAAGCGAAGACTGCGGTTCTGGATGGCGAAGTGGTGGCGCTCGACGAGGAGGGGAAGGCATCGTTCAGTTTGATGCAGCAGCGCACAGGGTTTCGTCCTGGCGGGAAGCGGGCGGCCGCGAACGCGGATGTGCCGGTGCTGTATTACGCCTTCGATTTGCTGTACCTCGACGGCTACGACTGGCGGCGCGTGCCGCTGGAGGAGCGCAAGCGCAAGCTTGAGTCATTAGTGGCGACGGGCGACGTCGTGCGGTATTCCGATCACTACGAGGAGCGCGGCAAGGCGCTGTTTGAGATGGCGCGTCAGAAGGGACTGGAGGGCATTGTTGCCAAAAAACGCGCCAGTTTCTACGAAGAGCGCCGCAGCCGGGAGTGGCTGAAGATCAAGATCCGGCACCGGATCGAGTGCGTAGTCGGAGGATACACCGTACCCGAAGGCAGCCGCGCGCACTTCGGATCGCTTGTGCTGGGTCTCTACGACAAGCAGGGGAGGCTGATTCACGTGGGTCAAGCAGGAAGCGGCTTTGATCAGAAATCTCTCGGCGAGATCTGGAACGTTTTGAAGAAGCTGGAGACGAAGAAGAATCCGTTCTTCGGAGAGGTCGAGGCCTTGCGCAAGGTGGGCTGGGTGAAGCCGGAGTTGGTGGCAGAGATTGAGTTCGCCGAATGGACCGACGGGAGAAACAGTTCTCAGTTCTCAGTTCTCGGTTCTCAGTCACGCGGTGCAGTGGGTGACGGGAACGGACCGAAGCTCCGTGCTCCAGTGTTTCTTGGACTACGGGACGACAAAGATCCGAAGGAGTGCCTGCTGGAAGAGAGCAGGGCGCAATCAACTGAGAACTGAGAACTCTACTTATTTCACGTCCTTCATCGCCAGCAGCGTTCCGTAGTCGCGGCCGCTGGGATCGACGGCGCGGGCTACCACGGCGGCGAAGGCATCGCGCACTTCCGGATACTTCACGACCAGCGCTTTGATGACGGCAATATTGTTCTGGTAGGCAAGTTGGGTGTTGGAAATGTCGGCGGCCTGATACTTCACGATCAAGTCCAGGTCATTGCCCACGGCCGCGGGAAAGATCGTGGTGAGTTTATAGGTGGCGGGCGTGACGGTGAGGTCCGCCGTTTTTCCGTCGGCGGGAAGGTCCGCCGGGCGACGGTTCTGCATCTCGTCGGAAAGCTTGTCGGTGGCCGCGGTCGCCATGAACGGCAGCGGCGAGATAAGGTTGCTCGCCTCAAGATAATAGAACCACGCGTTATGCAGTTGGCCCTTGGTTTTGTACTCCCGGGCGCGAGAGACAAACCAGTCGCTGTCATGGTCTGCGACCTGTGCGACCTTAACGTAGAGGTTACCTAATTTCCAGTCGGTTCCCACCTGCTGGAGAATGACGGAAAACATGATTCGTCCCTGGGGCGAAGTCACGTCGAGCAGTACGACGGCATACTTTCCCGGAGCCAGATTGTCGAATCCGAAGATGGCGCTGCCGGAGGTCTGGCCGTTTTTGCCAAAGACTCCGCAGTAGAATTCGGCCCGGGGAAGTGGAGCCGCGCCCTCCGCTTCGAGCAGAAAGATTGACTTTACGGTCGCCTGGGCGCCAGCGAAATCCTGCTGGTGGTCTTTGAGGGTGATCTCGATGCCGGAGAAATCGGATGCGAGGCTGGGTGTGGCGTTCTGGCGCAAAGACGCGACATCGGCCTTGGCGGCCAGGTCGAAATAGCGCTGGCCGACTGTCGTGATCGCGGCCCGGGGGGCGTCGTCGAGTTCACTCGACGTCTTACAACTCTGCGCGCGGGTACCCAGAGGCGAAAAGGCCAGTGCCCAAGCGAGAATCCAGAGGCTGGGCCTGCGGAACCTCAGGTTCATAGCGAATTTCGCCTTTACTTTCACAGAGTTGGAAAGGACGGCCTCAGTGTACGCCTGCTTTGGCAAGCCCGGATAAGATTTTGATTGGCCGGAAGTGGTTGACTGCAATCAACTTAGAGGTTCCCCGGTTCGTGCCATAGCGCTCCGATGTGCAAGAGAGTAGTGTTGAGACGTTCCCCTTTTGGGACGCAGTACCGGCAGTTTTTCAAGCCGGAACTGAGTGCTAGAATTCTGGTAAAGGCGTCCTAGCGGGTCCCGCGAAAGTCAGATTTCTTGAGGGAGTGGTTATGAGCACAGGATCGAAATTCAAAACGGCTGCCGGTGTCGTGGTCCTGTGCGCCGCCTTTCTGTGCCCGGGGATGGTTCGCCCTGCTAGTGCTGCATCCTCCCAGAGTCAGAGCCACCGAAAAGCGAAAAAGCCCGCACCTGCGCCTCTGCCTCCCTTGCCATCCGGGCCAACCGGACCGCTGCAACACCAGGTTCCGCTCGATGCGATGGCGCCGGTGCCACCCCAAGTGACGTATCAGAACGCGCAGCTGACCATTGTGGCTCCCAACTCAACGCTGGGCGATATTTTGCGCGCCGTGCGCAAGCAGACTGGGGCAGAAATCGAGATTCCCGCAGCACCGGATCGAGTGGTGACCCATTTAGGACCGGGGCCGGCGCGGGCAGTCGTCGCCGAGTTGCTGAATGGGTCGCGGTTTAATTACGTGCTACTGGGGTCTCCGGCGAACGACGCGTTGTTGACGCGGGTGGTGCTGGTGGCAAAAACGGGGCCGGAGAATGTGGGTCCGCCCAATGACCCGTCTGTGGCGGAACAACAGCAACCTGGGAACGGGACTGCCAACATGGCTCCGCCCGATGCGGGCGTAGATGCGAATGACGCGGAAGCTACGGACGACAACACGGACGACGCCGCGGACCAGGCAGCAGCGGAGGCGGAACAACCAGCCCCCGCTCCAGAACAGCCCGGCGTGAAGACGCCACAGGAAATGCTGCAGGAGATGCAGCAGCGCCAGATGCAGCTCCAGCAGCAGCAAATGCCGGGACAACCGCCTATGCCGGGCGCGGTCATGCCGCCACAAAGGCCACCGCAAGAACAACAGTAAGGGCCGGACTTCAACAACGCGGCGTCCCACACACGGGACAGCAGATTCCTCGCTTCGCTCGAAATGACAATGAATTTGTGATTTCTCAGGGCGGGCCGCAAATCAGGGCCGGTTTCCGCGGGAATTCTCGGAGCGTGGCGCGGGGCGAGCCGTATCGGTTGTACCGCTCTCCATCATGGTTTGCTGCAGGAGCTTCCAGTCGCGCGCGACCTCCGTGTCAGTGAGGGCCTGCACCGATCTGCCGCGCAATTCCGACTGCAGGCGAGCTTCAAGAAGCTGACGCACCAACTGTGGAGGAGCGTTGCCGTTCAGCACATTGTCGGCGGCCACGCCGACCTGAACCAGGCTGTCTCCAACCTGCAGTTGAAGAACCGGCCTGCCCTGTTCATCGACTCCGGACTTCGCCCGGGATTGCAGCTTCTGCCAAACCTTGTCGGCATTCCTTCCGCGTTTCTCCGGATAAGCGCCCGCCAGAAAATGTTTCAGTTCCAGTTGATAGGCCCGGCGATCTTCGCGGTCCAGGGGCCGTTCGGGGGCGTTACCTACGACAAACACCATGGCGTTGCGCGCCGGCTCAAAGTGTCCCGCGCCGGTGCCGACGTAAACTGCGGCCACGCATCCGGCAAAGATAGGGCTGACGACAACGCTGGGCACGATGTACTTCTTCGAACGGAAGAAGGAATCGACCACTCCGCGCACCGTCGAGCTGCGGGGCATGCTGCCCGGCACCTGCGCGATGATGAGGCGCGAAAACTGGAGTTCAGGATGGCGGTCGCTGAACTTCGTGAGCATTTTCGCCATCTGCTTCGGCGTGGTCATGCCAATATCGGCGACCAGGCTGCGATGCAGAGATTTTGGGTAATAGAAGTTGAGGACGTCTTTCGCGAAGTCGGCACAGTTATTGGATACAAGGTGGAAGTGAGACTGGTTAGGCGAGGAGTTGAGCTTGCGGATCAGAGCCTCATCCTGCTGCGGCGTGGTCTCAATCTCGAAGCCGTAGATGGTCCGATCATAGGAAGAGCCGACGAGTTCGTACCAATTTCCGCCCGGAGTTTCGCCATTTTTTACGTCGGGGGCAATCGCTTCCAGATACCTGCGGCGGTAGCGATCGCGCAGGAAGGCGGCCATCTTCGCATCGGCAAGAAGCGGCACATCTTCAGGGCGTTCGACCGCGTACAGGTAAGGGATCAGAGGAATAGCGACCCAGTCGTATCCACCCACGCCATCGTAGCGGCTGAGGACGACTCCAGTTTCTCCCGGGCCACAGGGGCGCAGTGCAAGAGGGGTGTCGGCGCAGACGCCGGACAGATAGACAGCGGCGTGGCCGGTCGCGGTAAAAAACCCCAGCTTGCCGTAGGGTTCCTCAAGCAGAAGCGTCGCCGACGCCCCGGCCAGAGAGACGCAGGCCAAGACCATCACGACTAGCGTGCTCAACACGCGCCGCATTGGCTGGATGTGGCGTGGAACCATATTCACCCCAGACGACGAAGGTAACCTGCTTATTTAAGAACCCTTTAGGCAAAGATTAGTTGCTGATAATCGGGAAAACCAGTTACGGAAGATCAGTGAATCTAGGAGTGAAAAAAGGCCGCGGACAGACGAAGATAAGGCGAATCTGCAGCAATGCCTTTATGTGTGGGGACGGCCGCCTCCGTCCGGTCGAGCGAAGCTCGACTGGTCGAAGGGTAGCCTATTGGCCTCGGCTATCCGTGGATGTCGACAAGCGCGTTCTTGCCCAGCGGGCGCTTTCGCTGACGAGTTCGTCTTCGTCGGCGGCCAGTTGATCAAGCAGGGGAAGGAATTCTTTGTTACCGCTGTTGCCCATCGCGATGGCGGCGTTGCGGCGAAGGCCGGAGCGCTTGGTGCGGCGGATGGGCGATCCGCGGAACACGCTGCGGAATTCTTCCGCAGACATTTCCGCGAGCCAGTCCAGGGCAGGGTTGACCAGGCCGGGTCGAGGATCGAATTCTGGCGCGGCTGAGGCCGGGGCTTTGCGGTTCCATGGGCAAACGTCCTGGCAAATGTCGCAGCCGAAGACGTGGTGGCCCATGCCAGCGCGCAGCTCCTCAGGGATCGATCCGCGTTTTTCAATCGTGAGATACGAAATGCATTTGTTGGAATCGAGCTGGTAGGGTGCGAGAATCGCGCCGGTCGGGCAAGCTTCGATGCAACGGGTGCAGGTACCGCAACGGTCCGGAGCGGGCAGGTCGGGGGCGAGTTCGAGCGACGTGAGGATCACGCCCAGAAAAAGCCACGAGCCTTTTTTCTGATTGATGAGGCAGGTGTTCTTTCCGATCCAGCCCACGCCCGCGTACTTGGCAAAGACGCGCTCGACGATCGGGCCGGTATCGACGTAGCTGCGGGTGACGATGGCCGGTTGCAGTTCGCCTACTGTCTGATGTAGTTCGCGCTCGACCTGCTTCAGGCGGCGCAGGACGGCCTCGTGGTAATCCTGACGGCTCCAGGCGTAGCGGGAGATCCATCCACGATCTGAATTGTGGATCTCAGTTGAGTAGGGATTCTCCGTGTTGTAGTTGATGGCGCACACGATCACGCTCTTCGCCCACGGCGCGACGCGAGTGAGCGAGGCCCGTCTGAGATCGCCGCGGTCATCGCGCGCTTCCAGGTATTTCATTTCGCCGGCGCAGCCAGCGGCAATCCATTGGGGAAAATGTTCGAGGTCAGCAGCATCGGCGGCGGGAGCGATACCGGCAAGGTCAAAGCCGGCCTCTTCGGCCGCGCGCTTAAGGATGGCCTTGACGTCGCCGATCTGATTTGCCAACGATCACCTCGGAGCAGGCGGTGGCGAAATGGGAAGGACCTGCTAGACGCCGAGCTTCTTCACTTCCTCGTTGTAGTACTTGCGGTAGAGGATGTCCCACTCTTGCGAGCCTTCGAGGATGGTGCGTTTCTGGCTCTCGATCTTCTGGCGGGCCGCGGTGTCGATTCTTGCTTCCTGCATCAGCAGTTCTTCCAGAATCTTGCGGGTTTCCTGGCGGATGGTGTTGAAGTCTTCGATGAACTCGACCTCGTCCATCTGCTTGAGGACGTCGGAAACGGCCTTGGCCAGCACGTTGACTTTGTCGCGGCTGAGTCTCACAGCACCGCCTTGTACTTGCGTACTAGTTCGGTCTTCACCTTGCGGAACATCTCCTGATAATTGGCGCCGGTCTTCTGCATTTCGTCCGAGTAGGCTTCGAGGATGACACGGACCTCATCGTTGATGCGATCTTCCAGCGAGAGTTCGTCGACCAAAGCGGCGTTCACCCGCTCGGTTACCGCAGGAACCGTCAAGGTCTCGATGAACTTGCCAGCAATCAGTTTCTTGGTGACTTCGCGGGCCAGATAGCCCACATATTCTTTGGAAAAAAGCATTTGTGGATTGGGTGTCCTGCGTGCAACAGTTTGTCAATATGAATCAAAAAGTGTAACACACGGGGAGGCGGAGCGGAGCCTTCCCTGGCGCGAGTAGTGGTGCGGTTTGGATCCCTGGCCCTCGTTTTGAAGGCGTCATCCCGAACCCGGCGCATTTCAGCCGGGTGAGGGATCTTGCGTGGAGCTTCTTCTGACACCCTGCCGGTCTGCGCGCAAGATCCTTCGCTCCGCCTGAAAGGCGGCTCCGCTCAGGATGACTCCCTTTAGGGAAAGAGACTATCGAAGCTCAAACTTTACCACCACCATCGCGCGCTTGGAGCGAGTCCCAAGAACCGTTGCAGCCGGGCTATCGAGTTTGAGGCTGAGGCTGGTCGCGCAGGGTGTACACAAATTTACGGATTTCATGGCGCTCGCGTTCCGCCTGTTGCGCTGATTCTTTGGCGACCTGATCGAAAGCGCGGAGTTCCGCTTCCGCCTTGGCGACATCACCTGTGTGGCGATAGGCCTGGGCCAGTCGGTAATGCGCCTGTTCCATCTGAGGATCCGCCTGAATGGCTTGCTGGTAGTCGGTGATTGCTGCCACGTAGTCTTGCTGTTCGGAATGGAGAATGCCGAGTTGCAGGTAGGCGTCGCCGAATTTCGGATCGACATCTATCGCCTTTCTCAGGAAAGACTCGACCTGCGCCGCGCTGGCCGCATCCTGCAGCCCTCTGCGCAGCTTCCACCATCCGACGGCGTAATAGTAGTTCGCCTCAGCGTTGTCCGGTTGGAGCGCGACAAAGCGGTGCAGCTTTTCGACGACTGCCTGTGAGGGCGTGGTTTCCGCGCTTTGCATAGTTCCCAGAAACAAGTACGGAATCGAATCGTTGGGATTCATGTCGGACGCCTGGCAGATTTTCTCCACCGCCTGATCGAACGCTCCTTGCGCAAACCAGGCGGCTCCGAGTCCGATCAGGAGGCGCACCGATCGAGGGAACAGGCGGTTGCCCTGGGTGAAGACTTCCAAGGCAGGTTCGGGTGCGTGATGCAGCAGAAGCTCGGAACCCCAATCAAAAAGATGGGGCTCGCTGGGATCCAATGCCGCGGCGCGCTGGTACTCGCGCACAGCATCGAGAGAGTTGCCGAGCTTCTCCTGGACATCGCCGAGTAAGTGATGGAGTTCGGCTTTATCGTAATGCGCCAGCAAGGCCTGAGCGTGGTGGCGTGCACGCTCGTAATTGCCGGCCTGCGCATTAGCCAGCGCCAGGTCGTAAGTGTTTTCGTAGTCGCCGGGCTTGAGTTCAGCGGCGCGCTCCAGATAGGGGATCGCCTCGCGCGCTTTGCCGTTTTCGGCCAGCAGTTTTCCGAGACGATGGTTTGCCTCAAAGCTGCTGGGCTCGCGTTCTAACCTCTCTCGCAGCGATTTTTCGGTCTCGGAAGCGGCGGAGCGAGTGGCGCCAGCCGGGGTCTTGCTCAGGGAAACAGTCTCTTTGGCAAGTGTGTCGCGGGTACGTGTGATCGTGTCGGAACCGTGACCGCCGTAACTTGTGGTGTCTGTGACTCCCGCGACCGTGAATTGAGGCTGGTCAAAGAACTCTTCTGCCCGGGAAGTCGCTTGCGACGCAGATTTGTTTATCGGCGGAAGAATGAGATCGGCAGTCTTCGATTCACTCGGGCCGAGAAAGAGCGAAGGAATTTCCGCGTCGCTGTATCCGGTCATCTCGGCCCGGAGAACGTAAACTCCGCCTTGCACCGCGGCAAAAATATAGTGCCCCTGTGAATCCGTGTGAGTCGTTTGCGTTGCGTATCTGGCCCGCAACTGCACAGTTGCTCTGGCGACCGGCTTTCCTTGCGAGTCGCGAACGGCGCCGCGTAACGAAGCTGACCCTTGTGACTGCAGGGTCGGCGGGAGCAACGTGAAGAGAACGAGCGCGGCGAGACCGCCGCGCAAAACGCCAGCGGACCGGAATCGCCGCAAGACTGCGTTGAAAAGGCCCATGAGGACAGGCGCGGATAGAACGATTCACTGACTCGTCTTCGCGCTCATCGGGCATTTTATCTGCCAGTGTGACGGGTCGCAACCGAGGAACTACGTGCGCTTTTTCTGAACCACGTGAGAAAGCCTCTGGCGAAGGGGCCCTCACACAAAATAGAATGCAATGCTTTGTGAGATATGACTTGGGAGGCGAGATGAGACTGGTCCGGCTGTGGATCGCGGGAATTGCGGTGCTGTTGATTACGTCCCTCGCAGGCTGGAGCCAGCAGTCCTCCGGCAAGCGCAAGATCATTATCGATCAGGACGCAGCCGGGCCTGGAGGAACCGATCAGCAGGCTATCTTGCTACTGGTTCAATCTCCGCAAACCGAAGTTCTCGGCGTGACCGTGGTGACCGGAGACGCGTGGCTCAAAGAGGAAGTCGCCCACACCTTGCGAATGCTAGAGATCATCGGGCGCACTGACATTCCGGTTGTGCCGGGAGCCGAGTACCCGCTGGTGCGGCGCAAAGAGGATACGGAACTTTGGGAACAGCAATACGGCACCGTACCGTGGGTCGGGGCGTGGACTCCGCGTCAGTATCACCCGGCCAATCAGTTGGGCGAAATGCCGGAGGGCAAGCCGACCACCAAGCCGCTGGACGAAGACGCGGCTCACTTCCTGGTGCGCATGGTCCGCAAGTATCCGCACGAGATCACGATCTATGAAGGCGGGCCCATGACCAACCTGGCGCTCGCCATCTCGATCGATCCTGAATTCGCCGGACTGGCGAAAGAGTTGGTGTTCATGGGCGGGAGCCTGAATCCGAAGACGGATGATCCCGAGTTTGTGAATGCACCAAGGCACGAATTCAATCTCTGGTTTGATCCGGAGGCGGCGCACGTCGTGCTGATGGCGTCGTGGAAGAAAATTGTCTGCACCACCGTGGATATCTCCGTGAAGACGCGGTTGACTCAGGGCTTGATCGACCGCGTGAAGGCGGGCACTACGCCGGCGGCTCGTTACGTCGGCTCGTATTCGCGTGTGTTTGGCGAATACAACTATTTGTGGGACGAACTTGCTGCGCTGGGGTGGCTCGATCCGGGTTTAATCACCGCAAAAGATACGCGATATCTGGATGTTGACCTCAACCGCGGCGCCGGTAATGGGAGCACCCTGAGTTGGACGGAGCGCGACAAGCCCAGAATTGTGGGGCCGCCGGTCGAGGTGCAGGTTGATCTGGATACTGAGAGGTTCTACAAGATGTTCGTCGATCTGCTGACGGCACCGACACCAAAACCTTGAACTCGCTATTGCAATTGCTCGAGCATCTGCTTGGCTTGTGGGTGCTCGGGATGCTGTTTAAGCAAATCGAGCAGGACGCTGCGCGCCTTATCATGCGCGCTTTCTAACGCGTAGACGCGGGCCAGATTCAGATATGCCTGATCGAACGCCGGGGCCACGCGGATGCACTGCTCGAAGCTGGCCACTGCCTGGTCGCGCCGCTGCGTGACCAGGTAGAGCACTCCCAGATTGTTGAGGGCCTCGGGATAAACAGGGCGAGACTGCAACGCGCGCTGCAGATACTCATAAGCTTTGTTCGTGTCATCGGTCTGCGCGAATACCATCCCCAGGCTGTAGTTCGCTTCCGGATCTTGGGGAGCAACTTCCAGGGCGCGCTCCAGAACTTTGCGGGCGTCGTCCCATCGTTTTTGCGAACGATATGCGTTGCCCAGGTTGTCCAGTGACAACAGGTGATGCGGATTCAGCCGCAGGGCTTCCAGAAAACACGGAACCGAATCGTCAACGCGCCCTTCCCGCGTGGCGATGACGCCGAGATTGTTCCAGGCGTCAGGCAGAGTGTCGGGATAATTGGCCGGCAGTTTCACCGCGCGTTCGAAAGTCTCGCGCGCAGCAGCATTCTTGTTCTGATTCAGATAAACGCTTCCGATGCCGTACAGGGCTTCGGCGCTCGAGGGGTCGTCGCGCAAAGCCTGCTGGAATGAAGCCTCGGCTTGATCGAGATATCCGCGCTGAAAAAACTGCGCGCCGTAAGAGAGATAGTTCCTGCCGAATTCGAGCTTGTACCCTGCACCTGGGAAAGGCAACGCGCGCGCCAGTCGCTCTGCATCTGTCTGCGGAATGTGCTGGAAGTCGTGTTCGACATGCTCGGCTTGGAGCGCGCCTTGATACACCTTGACGATGTCTCCCTTAGCGTCGATCAGGAAGGATGTTGGAAGGCCGAGATCGCGGTGACGGTCGAACAACTGGCGATAGAGGATGTTGTAGATGGCCGCGACGTCCTCAGAGCCGCGCAGAATCGGGAACGTAAGTTGATGAGCGAAATTGCGAACCTCGTCGTCGGCGGGATCGTCCACGTTCACAGCGATCAGTTGCAGGCCTTTCGTTGCCCAGTCCGCGTGGGATTTCTCGAATAGTCGCAATTCTTTCCGCGAGTCGGTGGACTTCGTGGTCCAGAAGTTCAGAAGCGTGGGCTTGCCGCGCCTAGCCGAAAGAGTCTGCACTCTTCCTGACAAATCGGGGAGCGAGAAATCCGGAGCGGCAAAGGGCGCGAGAAGCCAAGTTTCAACTTTGGCCGGAAGCGCTTCGGCTGTTTTAGAGTCCTGGAGTCGAACGGGAGCGCGATTCGTCGCCCGAGACTTGACCGGTTCTGTTCGGGTCGGTTCGGAGCCTTCTTCAACCCAGATTCTGTGATTGATGGGGAGACCCCGCAGTTCCTGCACCAGGCCGCTGGGCCAACGAATCGATGCGCGCACCGGAGCTTTCGTTTCGCCGAGACCAAAGAAGACGTCTTTGCTGTGCTGGGACAAGAAGCCTGATCCGGCCTGCAGCATGCGCGTCTGGCGGCCCGAGGCGGTTTCAACCGTGACCGCGGCGCCAATGGCGTCGCGGTTACTCTTCGTCCCTTGAAGACGGAACGCGATCGATGGCGGCAGATCGCCCACCACGTTTTTCAGCAGCCGCAACTGCGGTGCATTGCGGTTTTTCAGAAACACTTCGAGTCGACCATCGTGATCGAAATCGGCGAGAGCGAATGCCCGGCCATCTTCCACGAAGTCGAGCCCAACGACGCCTGAAACGTCGGAGAACGTTCCGTCGCGGTTATTCGCGTAGAAAACATTTCGCTCATACCCGCTCCAGGTTCCGTCGGAACGGATCAGTTCGTTGATGGCATTCCATCCCTGCTCGTATGCGTGAAACGCTCGGGCGTCGTCGGGGGACAAGGCCACCACCTGCCGCCAGAAGAAACTGTTCAGATCTTGGCGCGAATGGTTCGCGCCCGAAGGGCCAGAGACCATTCCGTTGGCGATGTAGAGATCGGGAAAGCCGTCGTGATCGAAATCGAAGGCATCGCTCGACCACGCCCAGCGGCCCACTCCGACGCCTGCGGAATCCGTCGTATTCTCGAACGCGGCAGCGTGATTCCTGAACAACGAATTTCCCATCGCGTGCTTCCGATAGAGCGCCCGCACTTCCCTGGGCGAGTCTTTCTTGAAGATTTCCTGCATCGAGACGCGTTCGCCGGCCGCAGTCCACATATTGCCGACGTAGAGATCCTCCGCGCCATCGTTGTCGTAGTCGAGCCAGGAAACACTCATCCCCGCACCGATGTCTTCGACAGCCGCCTGAGGAGCAACATCCGTAAAAGTTCCGTCGCCGTGGTTGCGGTAGAGATTGTTCCGGCCAAAATCATTGACTACGTAGAGATCGGGCCAGGCATCGCGGTTGTAGTCGCTCCATCCGCAGCAAAAACTGTAACGCGTATTGTTCTGATTCAGGCCCGACTCCGCGGTAACGTCGCGGAACGTGCCGTCGCGGTGGTTGCGCATCAGAAAATTGGGCGGCCCGTTCTCGGCGTCGTGATAGGGTGAGGGATATTTGTACTGCCCTGTGCCCTGATAGTAGGAGTAGAGGCAGAAATAAACGTCGAGCCATCCGTCGCGGTCATAGTCGGCAGCGGCTGCGCCGGTGAAGGTTCCCTGCGGAGGATTCGCGAACTGGAACGCGTCGGGCCTCAGAAGGAACTTGCCGCCGCCTTGATTCAGGAATAACAGCGGGCCGTTGGCGCGCACCACGATGACGTCCTGGCGGCCGTCGTTGTCGAAATCAGCGAACAGTGCGCAGGCGGTGTTTTCCAAGATCCCCAGACCGGACGACTCGGTAATATCCTCGAACGTTCCGTCGCCGTGGTTGCGATACAGGCGATTGGGCAGGCCGGCGGGCTGGCAGACATAAAGGTCGTCGAAGCCGTCGTTGTCGATGTCGGCAACCGAGACTCCGTTGTGTCCGTAGATGTCGATGCCAGACGCGGCGTCGAGCACCGTGCGCCAGTAGTCCGTGCCGTGCTGCAGTTGCGCCGTGTAAGAGGCATTGTTGCCGAGCGCCACCGACGCGATGTCCACGTAGGCTGGGGAGTTGGACCGGGCCTGGGTTTCGTCGAGCACCCGCCACCGGCGGAGACGGAACTCACCGGAAGCGGACGGTTCCCATACCAAGTCCCAGTTGCCGACACGCTGTTCGCGGTAGAAGCTGGAGCCGCTGCCTACGATTTCATAACGCACGCGAGTCTGCAATCGGGATGGGAGTTGGGTCGCAGGAGACGATGCCGTACCTTCGGCATTGGCTGCGTCAATCCCGGTAATCTGGAATTCGGCAGTGATGATTCGCGAAAAGCCGTCGAGCGTCGACTGCCACGCTCGAAGAAAGTTATCGCGGTTGAGCGTGGACTGGGAGGAGAATTTGTTCTGATGTACTTGAAGCGCCGCGCTGGCACGCGAGACTCGCGACTCTACGGGCTGCAGCGACACGCCTGCAAAATCGGCCGCGAGAACTTTCGCGATTGCTTGCGTTTCCCGAGGAGACTGCAACAGGGTGGCGCTCCATTCCGCGAGAATCGCCGCAATCTGGTCGGCATATTTTTCCGTGATGAAATCGTCCAGACCTGCTTGCACCTTCAGCAGCGTGGCATCGAGCGGCCGCTCGGTTCGATAATGAGGATGCAGATGGAATCCAGCGCCGGCGTCCGGTTCACTGTTCGAGGGTGAGGAACCGTAACCTGGTGACGCGAATCCCCACAAGCGAGTGGGGATCAGCGCGGCTCCGGCGGTCTGGCAGAAGCGGACAAGAAGATTGCGCCGGCGAAGGTCGACGATTGCAAGCGGCTTCCCTGCCCAGTTCAGAGTGATGTCCCTCGGCGAGTCACGTGTGGACCGAAACTAACATTCGGGTTTGAGGCGGTCAAGGCACGTCGGCGTGTAAAATTGACAGCATCTCTTTAACTCAAATCAAAAAGGTAGATTCTCTGGAATCGCCGGGACTTCTAAAGGGGTCGAACCTACGATGACGGATGTGCGCGCCTCGCGCCTGACAGTGGTTGGTCTTTTCTTTATTACACTCGCCACCATGATGCTGGAGATCCTGCTGACGCGGATCTTCAGCGTGACCATGTGGTATCACTTTGCCTTCGTTGCCATTTCGCTGGCCATGTTCGGCATGACCGTGGGTGCGTTGCAGGTCTACCGGCATCCCGAACTCTACGACGAAACCAGTACGAAGCGGCAAATGGCGCGCAGTGCGTTGTGGTTCGCGGTCACGGTCATCATCAGCGTGCTGGCTCACATCCTTGTGCCCTTCAAATCTCAGCCCACGCTGGCGCTGATTTGGATTGCCGTCACGTATTTTGTGCTGGCGGTGCCGTTTTACTTCAGCGGAGTGTGCGTCTGCGCCGCTCTGACTAAGTTTCCCCGCAGCGTCAGTGGTCTTTATGCCGCCGATTTATTCGGTGCCGCTACGGGCTGCATCGTCCTCATTTATGTGTTGCGGGGAACAGATGCGCCCACGGCGGTGGTGTTGGTGGGCCTGTTGGGGTGCGTGGCGGCGATTTTGTTTTCCGTCGATGCGGCGGAACATCAATTCCGAAAAGCGGCCGTCATTCTAGGAACACTGTTCGCCATTTTTGTCGTTGTCAACACAGTTCTAGCTCAGCACCAGGCATCTCTGTTGCGGATCACCTGGGCCAAGGGTGAACACGAGCCACCTGCTCTGTACGAAAAATGGAATTCGTTTTCCCGCATCACGGTGCGGGGTGACGCGAACACGCCGTCCAAAGTCATTTCGGAAGGCATCAGCGTTACCTATCCCACCGATCGGCCGTTCCGGCAACTTCATCTGAAGATCGACTCCGACGCTGAAACAACGCTGACGGGATTGAATAATGGAACTTCTATCGACGACCTGGACTATCTCAAGTACGACGTAAAAAACCTTGCCCACTACATCCGGTCGGACGCGAATGTGCTGATTGTCGGCGCCGGAGGCGGCAGAGATGTTCTGTCGGCGCTGCTGTTTAAACAGAAGTCGGTTCGAGCCGTGGAGATCAATCAAAACATCATCAGCACGGTGAATGGCAGGTTCGGCGACTTCACGAATCATTTGGATCGCAATCCGAAAGTGACATTCGTGAACGACGAAGCGCGCAGTTATCTTGCGCGCACGCCCGAACGCTTCGACATTCTGGAAGCCTCGTTCATTGATACCTGGGCGGCGACGGCTGCGGGTGCATTAACTCTCACCGAGAACTCGTTGTACACGGTCGAGTGCTGGGACATGTTTCTGCATCGCCTGACTCCGGACGGCGTACTCTCTTTTTCTCGCTGGTACCTGCCGGGATTGCCCGCCGAAGCTTACCGGCTCACCTCTCTGGCGGCGGCCAGCTTGCGCGCCAGCGGCGTGGAGGATCCACGTTCGCACATTCTGCTGGTGAAAAATTCCCGGCGAAGTGCGGAAGGCGAGCCGATTGGAGCGGTCACGATCCTGATCGGCAAGAAGCCCTTCACCGCGGCTGAGATTGATCGGGTGGAAGCCATCGCTAAGCAGATGCAATTCGATGTGGTCTTGAGTCCGCGCTTTGCTCTCGATTCAGTGTTCGCGGCGCTGGCCACCGGACAAGACCCTCGCGGGATTGTCGAATCTCTGCCCGTGAACCTATCCGCCCCGACCGATGATTCTCCGTTCTTTTTTTACATGATGAAGTTTCGCAACCTGCTGCGAGTGCGACAACTCGCACAAGACCCTAACGCTGCGATTTATGCAACGTCAGGTGCGGTGGTCGGAGTATTGCTATTGTTCATCACCGTGCCCACCCTGATATGCATCTGGCTGCCGCTGCGCTCGATGCAAAAAGCAGTGCTGCGCAGCGTAGTGCCTCATCTTCTGTTTTTCGCCGCGATTGGCCTGGGCTTCATGCTGATCGAGATTTCTCAAATGCAGCGGCTGATTGTTTTCCTCGGACATCCCACCTACGCACTCTCGGTGGTGCTGTTCTCGCTCCTGTTGTCGAGTGGGTTCGGAAGCTATACGACGCGAAACATAACGCAAGCCGGCCGGGGCGCGCTGGGCCGCCTGTTGTTGTTGCTGGTTGCGATGCTCGTGTTTGGAGTGCTGACGCCCTACGCGACGTCCGCTTTCTCTTCTTCGGTGAACGCGGTGCGCATCGCGGTCGCGGCAGGAATTCTTTTTCCGCTGGGATTCTTTATGGGGATGGCGTTTCCGCTGGGGCTGAAACTTGCGTCCAGCCAAATCGACGCACTGACTCCGGCTTTCTGGGGAGTGAACGGAGCGACATCCATCTGTGGCTCGGTACTGGCAGCGGCAATCTCCATGAACGCGGGCATTGCCAGCACATTCTGGAGTGGGTTTATCTGCTACGCGTTTGCGTTTGGCGCATACCTGTGGGCGACTCGGGGAAATAGACCGGCAGTGCAAACGAGTTTGGCAGCTGTTCCGGTCCCAGTGGGCAGCGAGCCGGGCGTCAGTTGATGTGACCGGTGAACGCTCAACACCTTCGCAGAAGGTCGATGAGGGACAATGCGATTCTTCGCCAATCGACCCGTCACTGAGTCAGTGGAGAACGGTTTCACCTTGAGGTGTTTTGACTGACGGTGGACAGTTATTCTGCGCGATTGGCGTGGCCTACCATGTTCCTACAAAGCCCGGACCGAGGAGCTGAAGTAGCGGATTCTGCGCCGCAGCGCTAACGCCTGGCCTCTCAAGGGGTCGCGTTGACGACCAGGTTAGAGAAATAGGCATCCGTACTCACGCGCGTAAAGAGCGCTATTTTGCCGCGGCTGGAACCCCGCTTGAGGTCATTCACGATCAAGCTTGGTTGCCCCGCTCCGTTGACGTACAGGCGCGCCTTCGTGCCCGAAACTTCGATTCTGAGTTTGGTCCAGGCTCCCGGCTCCAGGTCTACGTAGGACTCGTACACTCCGGGGCTTTCCTCGCGCAGACGGTCCCAGGGAAAGTCTGGCATTGATTCGTACTGGGTCGAGCGGTTGCGGAACAACTGATTGTCGAGGCGTGAGTTTTCGGGCCGGACATAAAACGTCTCGGCTTTCTGGCCATCGACGCGAAATGACAGCCCAATGACCCCTTTGAACCCTCGCTCGTCCTCGACGGTGGAGTAACCCTGGCGCCGGGCTCCGGCGACCTCGAGTTCGATGGCTCCGTCTTTGAAATCGGACTGGGCCAGCACAGCCACCATGACTTCATTCACCGCGTGCTCGTGGCCTGGCAGTGGGACAACATGCAGAGCATGGCGGCCGCAATATTCCACCCACTTCGCGTCTGCGTTGATCATTTCCAGTTTGGTGTTGGAATCGAGCGTGATCGTGGAAGGGGATGATTTCGCCGCCTGCCCGAAACAGACTGCCACGAGAAACCACGAAAGTTTCAACCGAAGGAGTTGCGTGACGTGCTTGCTCATCGTTGCTCCTGATTGGGTCCTGGGTCCCCTTCATCTTGCGGCTGTTGGTCGCTTCAGCGCATTGTCAGGTTTGAAAAATATCCATCCGTGCTCCAATGCGCCCAAAGTGCGATCTGGCCGTGGCTTTCTCCGAGCTTCAGATCAGTCACAACCAGGCAGGGCTGTCGGGCGTCATTCACGTAGAGGCTCGCCCTGGTTCCCGAAACCACGATCTTCATTTTGGTCCACACGCCAGGCTCGAGATCCACGTAGGATTCGTATTGTCCGGGGGATTCGGCACGGAGACGGTGCCATGGAAAATCCGGGTGAGAGGTATATTGCACCGAGTGATTGCGCTGCAGTTGATCATCCGCGCGGCCGTTTACGGGGCGCAGGTAGACATTTTCGTAGCTCGAAGCGTGAGGCTGGACCCGGAATGCCAGCCCGATGAATCCGCGCTCATCGGGCCCCGAATCCGCGCGCCGGGAACCAGCCACCTCGACTTCAATGGTGCCGTCTTTGAAATCGGGTCCGGTGAGGATTGCGAGCACTGCATCGCCCGGGCTTCTATGGTCCGGCAAGGGAACGAGATGCACAGCACGGCAGCCGCGATAGGTTGTCATTTCCGCTGTCCCATTCACCACCTCCAACCCCTGCAGCGAATTCAGAGGAAATGTTAGAGGCCGTGACGGAGGCCCCTGGCCGCGCACGGAACTCGCCGCGAAGATGAACAGCACCGAGAGAATGGATGATAGGAGACATTTATGCATTTTTGTCCCTCGAATTGTGCGTGCGCGTTGTCCCAAGAGTCAATCGGTTCACCCCTGCGGCCAGACGATAGTGGTGCTCTATCATTGACGAACAAACCCGATTCTTGTCAGGCGCTGTGGGCTGATTTGCGTGGTTTCGATGAGAGGATGCCGCAATCTCGGGCTGAAATTCCTACTTCCGGTGACTTGGCAACAAGAGTAAGGTCTCACAGCATCCTCACCTCATGAATGACTTGCCCGGCGGGAGTTTCCATTCCGTGTCTCTTGAAAAACAATTCTGCCGTGAGCGCCCCCTTTCCCCGGCTTGCCCGTCTAAGCGACGAGAGAATTCACATCAGGAGGGATAGACATGAAGAACTTGTTCCTTGCAACATTCTTTGCCGTGCTGGTCATGAGCACAATGGCGATGGGCGTACCGGCCCAGGGCGCCGCGGACAACGCTGACCACACTTCCCCCAGCTATGACATGAAACCCCAATCGCTTCTGGATCTGGAGACGATGCAGAAGAAATTTGTCGACCTGGCCAACGCTTTTCCTGCCGACAAACTCACCTGGCGCCCTACACCCGACTCCCGTTCTTTCGCCGAAGTATTGCTGCATGTCTCGGGCGAGCGCTACCAGATTCTGGCGATGATGGGAGCGCAACCCCCGGCTGGTTTCGATGGCAAGACTTTTGAAAAGTCCACCACGGACCAGGGCAAAATCGTTGAGGAACTAAACAAGTCGTGGGAGTTCGCCAAGAAGGCGATCAATGGCATGACCAACGCGGATTTCGCCAAGCCGCTTCCGAAATTGGGACCTGATGCGAATGCCGGCGACGTGGTTTACATCCTGGTGGCCGATGCCCACGAGCACCTGGGCCAGTCCGTCGCCTACGCGCGCGAAAACGGTATCGTACCCCCTTGGACTATGGCAGCCAAGAAAGCTGCCGAGCAGAAAAAGGAGAGTACGCAAAAGGAATAACGACGAGTCGGTCTCAGAATTGATCAAGGGGAAGGTGCATGTGCCGGAAACAATGTGCCGGAAACAATGTTGGGCACTGGAACGACGTACCTTCCCCTTCGAACACGATCTCCCTTGCGCCATCTGAGCGCTTTCCTCACTTTAGCACCCTGCAGAACATACGCAGTTTTCGCATAATCTAGCAAAACGTTTATACTTTCCCGACCATTGTGTGGTCTCGCCCCCGGTGCGTGGTCCAAAAGGCAACTGAAATCAGCATGAAGCATACTGCCGTCGGTCATCGGAAAAGCGAAACAGGAGGACTTCGGGCACGACGGTGGCGAGTGGTGCCATGCCTTCTGATTTTCCTGGCGCTGGGTTTCACGGGCCGGGCACAAACGGCTTCTACGCCTAATTCCGCACCTGCCCCGACGGGTCTCACACAGGACTACCTGGTTTACGTGGTTTGCGAATCCGCGGACAAGATTGTGCTTATTCGTTTTGGCCCAGGCGGCGCGCGCATTGAGAGCCAGACTCGCACCGGGCTCATGCCGATGGACATCAACGGGCCGCACGGGATCGCAGTTTCTCCGGACAAACAATATTTCTATGTTTCCGAAGGCCACGGCCGGCCGGAGGGATCCGTCTGGAAATATCGCGCCGGCAGCGATACCGTGATCAAGTACACCGGGCTTGGCCTGTTCCCGGCGACCACCGATATCAGTCCTGACGGCAGCTTCATTTACGTGGCCAATGCCAATTTCCATGGCGACATGGTTCCGTCGTCCATTTCTGTCGTGGCCACGGACCAGATGATTGAGGTGAAGCGGATTACGACGTGCACCATGCCTCACGGCTCGCGCCTCAACCACAGCGGCACAAGACACTACTCGGCCTGCATGATGGACGACATGCTGGTCGAGATCGACACCAGCAAGTTTGCCGTGGCCCGCTATTTCATGCTGGGGCAAGGCAAGGAGATGGGTATGACCGGCGCCCCAGCCGCGCATTCGATGAGTGACCACAAGACCTCGTGCACGCCCACGTGGGCACAGCCATCCAATGACGGATCGATCATTTATGTCGCGTGTAATCAGTCGAACGAGATCGTCGCCATCAACACTGACACCTGGACTCTGGCGCGCCGGTTTCCTGCCGACACCGGCGTCTACAACCTGGCCATGACCAAAGACGGACGTCTGATCGCGACTAATAAGCGCGGACAATCGGTGTCGATCTTCGATCCTGTCACTGGACGCGAATTGGCCAGAATTCCCACGCAAAGAAAAATTGTGCATGGTGCGGTGGTTTCGCCAGACGACCGTTACGCCTTCATTTCGGTCGAAGGGGTCGGCACAGAACCCGGCACCGTCGAAGTAATTGATCTGGGCAGTTTGAAAACTGTGGCGACGGTCGATGTCGGGCCACAAGCGGCAGGCATCGATTTCTGGAAGGTGGAACCAACCAAACCGTAGTCTGCATCCCGACATCTGTTTCAACGACGGAGGGCAAATGTTCAAGCACAGTGCAGTTGGATTGGCAGTTGCGGCCGTGATTCTTTCGGCACCAGTTGCCCTGTGGTCGCAGAATGCGGCTCCGGCCACTCAGGAAGCGGCTCCCACCACCTCGGTGGCTCCAGCCAGTGTCGAGATCACTCCCAACACGCTCGACGTTCACGTCGGAGAAAAGGTCAAGTTCAGTGCCGCCGCCAAAGACGCTGCGGGGAACCTGATCGACGAAAAACCTTCGGTCTGGTTTGCGGCACCGTTCGACGTGGCGGGCGCGGATGACTCGGGCGAAGTGACCTTCCATGCCCCGGGAGTAGTAACCGTGGGTGCGGTGATCGCAGGAAAAGCTGGCTACGCCACCGTGAACGTGGGGAGCCCGAAAATCGCAAGCCTTGAGATCGAGCCTCCAGCGCACCCGATCATCGTTGGCGGGGCGGAAAATATTACGGTCATCGCGCGCACAGCCGACGGCAATCCGCGAACCGATGCGGCGCTCAAGTGGACATCGGATAAGCCATCGGTGGCAAGCGTGGACGCGGCTGGATTGGTGACCGGACTCGCGCCGGGAAGCGTCACCATCAAGGCAGCGTCAGAAGGTGCGAGCAAAACCGTTACGCTTCAGGTTGTGCGTGATGCGGCCCACAAACTAACCGTCAAGCCAGCATCCTCGGAGGCTCGCACCGGCGACGTGGTCCACTTCAGCGCCACAGCGCTCGATGGCGGGGGCAACACTGTGAAAGACCCGTCCGTGCGCTGGTCTTTGAGCAGTAGCGGCAGCGGCGCCGCAATTTACCCGGACGGAGCGTTTGTGGCGGAGAAGGCTGGCACCTACGTGGTGATGGCCAGCAGCGGCCAGCACTCGGCGGCCGCGTCCGTCGTGGTTCGTCCACGCAACGTTGAGCGCGAAATGGACGTCGTGGCTCACGTCCCCATGCCGGACCTGCAGATGTCGGAAGAGTGGATTATCGGCCACCACGCCTATCTCTCGACTGTCGCAGACAAGCTTTTCGTCTACGATATCGCCGACCCCGCCAACCCCAAACTCCTGGACACTCTGAAAGTCGATGCCCGCCTGATTAACGACATCAGTACCACGCCTGACGAAAAGATTGGAGTATTCACGCGCGAGGGAGCTTCCAACCGCAAAAACGGGATCGTATTTCTGGACACTTCCGAGCCCAGCCATTTAAAGGTCCTTTCCGAATACACGGCCACGGTCAGCGGCGGCGTACACAGCGCATACGTTGACGGGCATTACGTGTACCTGACCGATGATGCCACGGGCTCTCTCCGGATTATCGATTTCCAGGACGCGAAACATCCCAAGGAAGTAGCGCGCTGGCAAACCGAGAATCCGACGGTGGTCACTCTCAACACGAAGATGGGATCGATGACCAGCGGGCGTTACCTGCACGATCTCCAGGTCAAAGATGGTCTTGCCTATCTGGCGTACTGGAGAGATGGATTGGTGATCCTTGATGTGGGCAACGGAATGAGTGGCGGTAGCCCGGAGAATCCCAAGCTAGTCAGCCAGTACCACTTCAACCATTACGAACTGTATGGCGACGGCTGGCTCGCCGGAACGCATAGCGTGTTCCGCGACAAGAATTACCTCTTTGTGGGCGACGAGGTCTTCCCTGCCATTTTTGAAATCGAGGGGAAAGACCGGATCCCGGTGCGAGCCATTTGCCACGTCATGGATGTTTCTGATGTGAAGCATCCCCGGGAAGTGGCGCAGTATGAGGTGCCGGAGGGAGGATCGCACAATTTCTGGGCCGCCAACGACATGCTTTTCGAGGGCTATTATAGCGGCGGCGCTCGCGTGCTCGACATCTCCGGCGAACTGCGCGGCGACCTCTATCGTCAAGGTCGCGAGATCGCCCGCTTCTGGACCGGTGACGCCAAGGGGTTCCGCCCGAATCTGCCGTTCACCTGGGGAGGACAGCCCTGCTCCGTTGCCTGTGACAGCCCCCTACTCAACAGCCTGATGTATTTCAACGACATCAACTCAGGCCTATGGATCACGAAACTGGGCGCGCCCAAGTTTGAAGGTTCGACCAGTTCCCCCGGGGTTCGCAAGGGAGAGCGAACCATCCAATAGCGGGTTCTGCCGGGGCAGAAAAATATGGCTGGCGGGGGTTCCTACAACCTCCCGTCAGCCCAAAGATTGCGAACCCAAGTGTTCATTTCACTAAGGAACCGCTGCGTTCATCAACTGCGGTCGTGTGGGCCTCAGTTGGTTAGACCAGCGGCGGCGGCAGGGTTGGGTTTTGGCAATTCTTGTCTTTCGGGGGGCACAGAAAAAGCGGGCCACCGTCTGCGGCGGAAATCGGCTGAAAGCTCGCTGCGACGAAGGTGCCTACCATCCCTACCGTCAGAATCGCAATCCTGATCGCCAGCTTTACATTGATGATTTTCTTCATTGTCGTGCTCCTTTGGGTCCTGGGGTTTTCTTGCTCGGGCCGTCCGTCGCAAGTGACTTTGGTAATGCACCCCGCGTACCAAACCCGAAGCATCGGTCCGTCGCTTGCAATCCCCAGAATTTTCCAGAAAAACGGCGGAAAATCATGGTTTCGATCCCTTTTGAGAGCTGCCCCTAGCTGGCCGGGGGGGCAACCACTCAAACAAAAGTGCTTCTCCATAACATTTATGTTAGGTGCAATGGGGACGGCGAAGCCCGGAGCATCCGGGTATACTCATTTCGTTATGGGCCACTCGGGTGAAGAGGCTGGCGCTGCAATGAGCGGGGCACGGCTGGAAGCTGTCAGCGGACCCCTCAAGGGCAAGCTGTTCCTCCTGACCGGGGATGAGGTCTCGATCGGCCGTGATCCCTCCAATGAGATCTCCCTGCTGGACTCGCTTGTATCTCGACGCCACTGTGCCATCCGTAAGGAAGCAAGCGCCTTCCGGCTTCAGGATCTGGACAGCCGCAACAATACCTTTGTCAGTGGGGTGCCCGTAAAGGAGAGAGTCCTGGTCCACGGCGACCAGATCCGCGTCGGCAACTCGATCCTCATCTTCCAGGGGCCAAGTAACGAAGCCGTTCCCGGCAACGCCTCCCTGCAACTCGATGCCACTCCGGTACCTGGGGCCGCGACCGTAATCCTGAGAAAAGAGGATGCTCTGTACCTGCAGCCTTCGCGGTCTGGCGGTCTGCCCCCCACCGCGAAAACGGTTCGCGACCTCAATGTGCTGCTCGATTTCAGCCGAACCGTGAACTCGGTACGCGGCCTGAACGCGCTGCAGGAAAAAGTTCTGGAGGCTGTTCTCGCGATCGTGCCGGCGGATCAAGCCGCTATCTTGTTGACCGAAAACGGCGTAACAGGATTTTCGTCGATTGTCGGAAGGGACCGCAGGCTGGGACAGAATCAGCCGATTCACGCCAGCCAGACCATTCTGAACCGCGTTCTGGAGGAGAACCTCGCGGTGCTTTCGAGCGATGTTCAAAGCGACGATGCCTACCGCGAGGCCGAGAGCTTGATCGAACGCCGGGTACACTCGGTCGTGGCAGTGCCGCTAGAAGTGCAAGACAAGGTGTTGGGTGTGATGTACCTGGACGCCAGTTCTCCGGGCGCGCGCTTCGACTCCGACCTTCTGCAACTGGTTACGACGCTGGGAAATATCACTGCGCTCGCCATTGAGAACGCCCGGCACCTGGAGAGGCTGGGAGGGGAAAACCGCCGCCTCCACGAGGAACTGAATATCCATCACAGCATGATCGGCGAAAGCAAGGCCATGCATGCGGTCTATGAATTCGTTTCCCGGGTGGCGGGGCGGGATTCAACGGTCCTAATCTCGGGCGAGAGCGGCACGGGAAAGGAGTTGGTTGCGCGGGCCGTCCACATGAATAGTGGCCGGGCCGATAAGCCATTTGTAGCGATTAACTGCGCGGCCATCACCGAAACCTTGCTGGAGAGCGAACTGTTCGGGCACGAAAGGGGAGCATTTACCGGGGCGGTGTCGCAGAAGAAAGGCAAGCTTGAGGTCGCCGAAGGCGGCACGGTTTTTCTGGATGAGATCGGGGAGTTGGCCGTCCCGATGCAGGCCAAGCTCCTGCGGGTTCTGCAGGAGCGGGAGTTCGAACGAGTCGGGGGAACGCGTCCTATCAAACTCGATGTCCGGCTGATCGCCGCCACCAATCGCGATCTGAAGGAGGCGTCCAAGACAGGAGGCTTTCGGCCGGATCTTTATTATCGCCTGAATGTTGTGTCGCTTCAGATGCCAGGGCTGCGCGAGCGTCGGGAGGATATCCCAATGCTGGCGGCATTCTTCGCGACGCAATACGGCGAGAAGGTGAAGCGGCGGGTGGCGGGCATCTCTCAGGAGGCTCGTGCCTGCCTCATGCGCTACGACTGGCCGGGAAACGTGCGCGAACTGGAGAATGCCATCGAGCGGGCGGTGGTGCTGGGCTCGACGGAATTGATTCTTCCGGACGACTTGCCCGACTCGATTCTGGAAGAAACAGCCGCCTCTGGAGAGCCCGTGAGCGCCCTGCACGATGGTATCCGCGAGGCCAAGAAGGTGCTGATTGAGCGGGCGATCGAGCAGGCGAATGGAAATTACACCGAGGCTGCGAAAATCCTCGGTGTGCATCCCAACCATTTGTTTCGACTGATTCGCACGCTGAATCTCAAGCCGAAACGCCAACGGCAGGGGTAAGAGAGATCCATTCTCAGCAGACGTTTGCTTGCTCACCATGTGCGTCTGGTGGCTATCGTGACTGGGCTGCCGCTCCACGACAACGAATTGAGCTTAAGCACAGCTTGCTTTGGTCAATAATTGAAATAGAAATGTTGCGCCAACTAGCGGTTTGGCAGGGGCGCTACTAGCGATTCAGCCAGTAATCGACCTTCGCCCAATTCTCGTCGCGTTCACATGTGAAGGCAAACGGGCGTGTACCGGATGTGGCATTGAGTGCCTCGACAGTCGGCTGCTCGTTGCCCACGTAGTACAGCAGTTCTCGATGCCCGTTCCACGTCGCTCGCCCCACGAACACAAGCTTGGTGACTGCTTGCAACCGAGCCTCGACAACTCCCTCCCATACATTCAGGTTGTCGATGTCACTTCGAGTCGGCAGCCCCTCACTGGTTGGATTAATCAGCGACGTTGAGAGGCCGAGGAAGAATGACAGCCCTTGCCTAGCGGGTAGTTCGCGTAGTCCCATGTCAATCATGGCGACCAGTGGGCGACCATCAATCTCTCCATGTATCACTGAAAACGTTCCGTCTTGAGACACGGCGTTGGTTCGCTCCCTTCACGCTGCCACGCGTTGTAGTCCGGCTCGTCTGAGATGTTGGATTGAGGACGCCGCGAAAATTGTAACGGATGGTTGACACTATCAGGCGATTTCACTCTTTGACGCGTGCGGCGGGAGATGTCGTCACTAGAACGCAGTTCTCACTTCAGGCCCCGCACCAAAAACAGATTCGCCAAATCGCGCTGGAAGGTGGCGGCGTAAGCCTTTCCGTCTGCCGATAAAGCCAGTGGTCCTAGAAACTGAGCTCCCGGTTCCGGAACCTTGACGACCAGCCATGGCTCTTTACGACGCGTGGTCATATCGAGCCGGCTGATCTTGATGCTGGTGGGCTCGCGCTGTTGCAGGAACAGGTATCGCCCGTCCGCACTCCAGCGCACAACACTTTCACCGTTCTGTAGATCACCGATTGTTCCGCCATCCCCGCCGCCCACCGGTGAGAGCAATAGCTTGTGCGGGTCCGCTGTGATGAACCACTTCCCGTCGGGTGAAACCCTCGTTCCCCGCGAGCCTTCGGGTGTGAGGGGCGTCGATTGATTTGTGTCCGGGTCGTACATCCAGGTGCGAGTCGCGTGACCAGTTTCATTGCCCGTGAACAGAATCCGTTTATTGTCGGGAAACCACTCCACGCCGTCGAAGTGCATGCCTTCGATCTTGGGGAATCGCGATTCTCCCGGACCGGTCGGGAGCAGCATTAGAGTGGAGCGGTCCGCGTCATGGTGGATGCAGGCCACCCACTTCCCGTCCGGCGAAAGCGAAGGCCGGTTTCCGTAGCCCAGCTGTACGGCGGGAGAGCCGTCGGTCTTCCTCAGGTAGATGGCAGAGTTGCGTCCCTGGCCATTGGAGAGTTCGACGAAGAGCAGCGATTGGGCGTCGTTCGAAAGTTCGAACGCCAGCGAAGAGTCCAGCCACGCCAAATCCCGCTGTCCGGCTCCGGTCGGCGGCAGGTACATAATGCCGAGGCGCGAATTGACAGTGCTCAACAGGACGCGACCATCGCGGGCCACGTCTTGCATCACGATGATTCCACCGGTTTGCGAAACCAGACGCTGCGAGCCCGCGAGCGTCACTCCGTAGAGGGCCGGATCGCTGCCGGGCTGGCTGCCCGAGAACCACACTTCGCGATTGTCGAGGGACCAATTCAACGCCCCAGTTTCGCGCCAACCCTTGGAAAGAATCTGGCGAGGATGGTTGGGGCCGATCACGCACAGAGCGTAATCTCCGCCTTCAATATCGAAATCAAAGAAGGCAACCAGCTTGCCGTCTGCCGATACGCGCGGCGTCATGGGCGGACGCCTCTCGGTCTCGTACAGCACGGTGCCAACCGGATATTCCAGACGGTACTTTCCGCCGACCGCTCGTACCACCGCCAGCGATTCTCCATCCGGTCCCCAGTCCGCGCCGCTCACACCTTCCAGCACCTCGCGCGGCGCGCCGCCGCCAAAGGGCACACGGGCAAGGGTGCCGACATCCTGACCGCCCAAGAGAATTGCCATCTCGCCACGCTGCGAGATCGCCAGCACTCGTGCACTGGGAAGCGCCAACGGTTGCGATTCGCGATTGCCGGGCTGCGCGGAAAATAAAGTGGATGGGGCGCCGTCCCACTCAGCACTGTAGACGACGGTGTTACCGGGAGCAAACTTTGCGGACGTGACGTCACCCCGACGAAACGTCAAGCGCTGGAAGGATGGCGGTTCGATGGGTCGGATGAAGTTCTGCTCGTACTCGTAAGAGATGCGCATCGCGAGTCCAAGCAAAACTCCCACGATCAACCCAACTCCCGCCCAGAGCCTGGTCCGTGGCATGCTGCGCGCAGCCGGTGACGGAGGAGCGAGAGCGAAGTTGCTGGAATCCATCTCGTCCCGCAGCTCTTCCAGCGCCACTTTCACGTCCGCCATGGTTTGCCAGCGACGCTCCGGATCTTTCTTCAGACAGCGGCTAATAACTCGATCGAGCTCTGGAGGCACGTCTGCAACGGCCTGTGACGCAGGCTGGGGATCTTTGTAGAGCACTGCCGAAAGCGACGACAGCTTGGAACCACCCGCGAAGGCGCGTTGACCCGTTGCCATTTCGTAGAGGACCGAGCCAAACGAAAACACATCCGAGCGGGTATCGACCTTCTTGCCGTCGGCTTGCTCGGGGGACATGTAGGCGACCGTCCCGAGAATGGTGCCTTCCTCGGTGAGAGGCGAGCCCTCGCCGTGCAAGGTTTCGGCATAGGCATCGGCGCCCGCTGGTTCGCTGAGCTTGGCTAAACCGAAATCAAGGATCTTGACCACGCCCTGTGGAGTCACGATCACGTTCGACGGCTTCAGGTCACGATGCACGATTCCAGCGGCGTGAGCGGCTGCCAGGGCGTCCGCGATCTGGATCGCGTATTTCAACACATCCCGAATCCGGAGACCCTTCTTCCCGATCAGATGATCGAGCGTTTCTCCCGCCACGTACTCCATGGCGATGTATTGGATCGGCGTTCCATCGATCTCCTGGGTATCGATGTCGTAAATCGTGACAATGTTGGGATGGTTCAGAGATGAGGCTGCTTTGGCTTCTTGAACAAAGCGCCGCTCGCGGTCCGCGTTGAGGGCAGCTGTGGATAGGACCTTGATCGCGGCAGTTCGGCCAAGACGGGAATCGACCGCCTTATAGACCACACCCATACCACCGGCTCCGAGCTTGGCCTCGATGCGGTACGAGCGGAGTGATTTGCCGATCATGTGCGCGGCCCCAAACGCGCGGCCATGACTTGCAGCACGGAATCTGCACCGTCGCAGCCGCCACCAACGAACAACCTCAAATGAAAGCCGTCAAAAGAGTGACAGAGAAAGAAAACTCAATGCAGCAATCCGCAGGACGACTTCATCGTTTTTCGACAAAGCAGGCGCTGAAGCGATATGCCTATATTCGCTGAAGACTTACGTGGCTGCAAGTCTACAGCAGAAAGGTGCCTCATGAGGAAAGTGGTTCCGCCCGCTTGGAACCCCGGAAGTTGACCTTCACCAGAGCCCTGGCGGGCGGATTTCTCATGAGATTCCCTTTGGCCTGTTCGCCGGCAAAGGTTCACTGCTTGACTAACTCGACGCGACGATTCTTAGCACGGCCGCCTTCATTGTCGTTGGATGCTACCGGTGCGAGTGGGCCGACACCCTGGGCATCGAGTCGCGGGGCGGCGATACTGTATTTCGTGGTCAGCACCTGCACGACCGCGTCGGCACGCCGGTGCGACAGATCCATGTTGGAACCCAACTGGCCGACGTTATCGGTGTGCCCGACCACATGCAGCTTGAGAGCCGCATTCTGTTGCAGGAGCTTGGCGATTTCCTTCAGCGCCGCGTCGGATTCGGGCTTGACGTCGGCCTTGCCGGTATCGAAGTAAATGCCATAGACCGCGGAATGGCCGGTGCGGGTGATATCGTTGCCGAGCGCGGCCGCGTCCACGGTGATCAAGCCGCCCTCCATGGGCTTAATTTCAAATACGCCCAGGAAAAAATCGCGGTTGTCGCCGCCTTCCGCCCAATTCACTGCGGCGTACACATCGCCTTCGCTGCGCGAGAGCTTGGTCAAAAGGTAGTGGTTGTTCCATCCACCCCAATATCCCAGCTTCTTGAGATTTCCGTCGCCGCAGCCGTCGCGGTCCACACACTTGAACACTTCTTCAAAACCCGCTTTTTGCAGCGCGCTTTGATAGTTGCGATAGACCTCAAGATGGCTGCGCCCCTCGGGATATTGATAGTGGAGGAGCGTGATCTTACCCTCTATATGCTGTGTAGTCATTTTCCAGCCGTCTTTGGTTTCGACGCTCTTGCCCACCGGCAATTCGTACTCGTCGAAAGTCTTCTGGTCGTACTCGACGATGAACGATCCCGGATAGCGGGCAATGAGGGGATGGTCCTTGCTTCCGGCGATATCTTTCTGTGCCCACGCGGCCAAGGAAAAACACAACAAAGCAAGTAACAGAGTCGGTATTCGGGTGCTTGACATAAAGCGAGACCTCCTTCATTCCTGATTGCTCGGTCAGTTCGACGCGGCGTTGCCGCTAATTTCTAATGAGCGATGAGGATCTCGACGCGCCGGTTAATGGCACGCCCTTCGTCGGTGGCGTTATCCACAAGGGGTTGATCAGCGCCCCACCCTTTCGCAGTGATTCGAGTTCCATCCACGCTGTATTTTTCGATGAGCGTCTTCTTCACGGTTTCGGCGCGGCGCAAGGACAAGTCCTGGTTGTGCGCGGCATCTCCCGTGGAGTCAGTGTGCCCGGCAACCTTGATCTTCAATCCCTGCTCCTTCTTCAGAAGATCGGCCAGCGCCGCCAGCACCGGCCAGTCTGTTCCTTTCAGTTGGTCCGAGTCGGTTTCAAAGGCAAGTTCCCAGGTAAAAAGCTGGCCGCACCTTTTCAATTCCTGGCCGTAGGGATATGTGAAATCCGCCCCGGGGTCAGGAGTGTTGCGGGTCAGATATTTTTGCCCGGTGCGGTCGGACCCGATGTCGAATCCGATTCCTTCCAGTCGCGTTGCTGTCCCCTTGCTCTTCAGCACCAGCACGGTTCGCGGCCCGCATCCAGGGTTCACCTGGGCAACGACGCTGTCGGTGTACACCAGCATCAGGCGTCCGTCGGCCCATAGTCCGCGGATGCCTCCTTCATTGAGATGGTCTTTGCCCCAAACGAGATCACCTTCCTGGAAAAGTTTCAGATCGGGGCCCCCGGACAGATTGGACGACCACGTGCCGGTCACATTGACGCGCACCGCGGCAGGTTTAGAGGCTGTCTTGGCCTTCTCATTTGCTTGCCCGACACTACTCGCTGCCGCCCCGAGAACTAGGAGCACCACACCGATCGCCGCGTACCTTCTCATTCACCGACCTCCCAAAGTTGTCCGCTTGGCCTTCCTGCCGTTTTCTGCGGGCATCTACTAACAAGAGCGAGAAATGCGGCCAATAAGGGTCAGTCCACGGAAGAAATTCAGTGAAAGGAACGAGGCGCAGACCCGCGGGTCCTCATCTAGTCCACCATCTGAGCAGGTCAACAACAGGTGGGGCGAGCGGTGAGCGGGCGGAGGAGGAAGGCCGGTTATTTGCCCAGAAGTCCGGCAAGAAGTCGGGCCAACTCTACCTTCTCCCGGGTTTTGCCAATGTTGTCGGGACCGTCTTCTGTGAGCTGCGCGAGCTCGTGTGCCAGGACGCGCGCGGCGATGGGCTGCGGAAGGTAGATGGTGTCGGGTGAAGGCCTGAGTTCCCAGCTTTTGTTGTCGCGGCGGATCAGTGGCCACCGTTGCCGTTGCGAACGCTTGTGCGTCTCCGCCCTACTGCCCGAGAGAGAAGCCAGTTCATCAATCTGGACGTCTACCCAGTTCTGGTTCCCAGCGATGTGCACCTTCTTTACTTCAACACGGTCGAACACCACCAGAGATTGAGCGGACTTGAAAAGGTCACGCCCACGGAGACTCTGCTCCGAGTCGGTGCACGCTTGCAGGAAGGCCGCGCCCACCTGATCGGGTTTGGGCCTTACAGACTTGACCACCGGAGCAGGACGATCCGTGTTGGTCGCAGGTTGGGTTTCTGCAAACTTGGCTGAGGGCCCCGTCTCGCTTGAGGACTCGTCCGATGCATCCAGCACCGGCTCCTCAGGAGACAGCTCGTGCGATTCCGATCTGCCCAAAACCGCAGGCTTCAGGCTCGCAGTCCGGAGCGGGCTGGAGACTCCACTGGGAGCCCCTTTGACGTAACGAAAGAAACGGGGCCGTCCCCGCTGTTTCCAATACGGCGAATCGTACGAATCGACACCGGGCCCGGTATGGAGCACACTGAAAAAGGAATGTTGAACAGGATTGACCACAACCCCCGCATGCCCCAGCCAGACCGCCAAGTCCCCCGGCTGCGGGCTTGTCACCCGCTGGAATCCGCCAGCCCCCTCGTAAAGGTCCGAAGAGGGCGTGTATTCATACGGGAAACCGGCGCGCCTGTAGAGTTCGTGGACAAAGTGGGAGCAGTCGCCAGGGGAATCCGAATAATGGCGAAACTCCAGCGCGGCGCCCAGAATCGCCAGCCCCTCACCCTGAGTCAACGGCCGGGATTGCAGCGCCTTCTGCTGCCGGTCAGGGTCTTGGCGAGTGAGTGGGTGCGCCCCATTGGAGCTTGCGGGTTCCTCTTGCCCTGACGCGACAAGGGCATAGCCCACACAGAACAGCAAGAAAAACAGGGCGCTTTTGGCATACCACCGCATGTCCATTTATACCCGCCTCCACTAAAGCGGCACAGGTCACGGGGTGCTGCCGAGTCTACGAAATCGTCCTGCCTCAGTTGCACCTTTGGGGTGCAAGAATCTCCGGCACAGGATCGATTATGTGCATCGAGCGACTTGCTGCCGTCCCATTTCAGGGTTGGGTTGTTAACACTCCTTTGCCTGCGACCGTCTATGATCTTGTGGGGATTTTGTGGCGCATGGCCAGGTCCGAAGATAGCGCTGACCTGCTGGCAGGCCTGGGATCGGGCCCTGTGAGGGAACCGTCCGCGCGTGACATCTCCGAGGACGCAACGTGCGTGGCTGCGGCGCGGGACGGGGACCGGGCAGCATTTGGGCAGCTCTACGAGCGCTACGCTCGCATGGTGCACGGAGTTGTGCTGGCGAAGGTTCCGGTGGCCGACGTAGATGACCTCGTTCACGATGTCTTCATCCGGGCGCTTCGCCGGCTGTCAACGCTGCGTGATAAAGGAAGCTTTGGCGCCTGGCTGGCGGCCATCGCTCGCAATGTGGCGAATGACTACCACCGGCGGTCGGTGCCCGAGGAGCCACTTACGGATGACATGTCTGAAAACGAAATCCAAGCCGGAATGTCCAGAGGAGATCACGAGCCAGCCGCGGCGATCCTGGAAGCGGTCAGGAGTCTGCCTGACGCCTACAGGGAACCATTGATTTTGCGGCTGGTGGAAGGGATGACCGGTCCTGAAATAGCGGCTCGGACTGGGATGACACACGGGTCGGTGCGGGTCAATCTGCATCGCGGCATGGAGCAGCTCCGCGCAAAACTGAGCCCGGACCCAAACCGCAAAGCGCCAGAACAGGAGAAGCCCTAGCCATGGACACGGGGAACAATCGAATCGAAAACGGACCACCGACAAAGAGTGACGACTATTTGTGGGATGGATCCGGCGAACCCGATCCCGAGATCCAGAGGCTGGAAGGGTTGCTGGGGAAATTTCGACATGACTCGCCCGCCCCGGTTTTTCCCGAGATCGTCCCCGAGAGACGATGGAGATTCTTTCCGGGGCGCTTCCTATGGAAGATGCGGCTGTTTCCCGCTCTGGCCACGACAGCCGCAGCCGTTGCAGGTATCGCTATCGTGACGTTTCTCGTGTTCAGAACGGAGCCTCCAACTACTGTGGCAGGTTGGGACGTATCCAGCGTGGAAGGAACGCCTCGAGTCGGAAGAAAAACAATCGGCGGGAAAGATGGAACGAACCGTCTCGGCATTGGCCAAATGCTGGAGACCGACCGGCAGTCGCGGGCCAGCCTTCAGGCGGACGATACCGGCCAGATCCAGGTGGACCCGAGCACGCGCCTCCGGCTGCTCAGCATGGGTTCGGGACTGAAGCGGATTGCTCTGGATCGCGGAACAATTCATACCTATATCTGGGCGCCTCCCGGTCAATTCGTCGTCGACACGCCATCGGCCGTAACGGTGGACCTGGGTTGCGCCTACACTTTGCAGGTGGACGATTCGGGCGCGGGCATGGTGCGCACTTCGCTCGGCTGGGTGGGATTCAAACTGAATGGCCACGAGTCCTTCATCCCAGCGGGCGCAGCTTGCGCGACCCGGCCAAAGGTCGGGCCCGGGACGCCGTACTTTGAGGATGCGTCCGCGGAGTTCCGCGCTGCTTTGACGAGATTCGATTTTGAGGACAGCACACCGCAGCAGCGGGCAGACGATGCGGCGATCGTACTGCGCGAGGCTCGCCAACGCGATGCACTCACGCTGTGGCATCTGCTGGCGCGTGTCGATGACCGGCAGCGAGTTCTTGTCTACGATCAGCTGAGTAAGCTCGCACCTCCTCCCGCCGGCGTCACGAAGGAAGGAATCTTGCGACTCGATCAGCCGATGTTGGATCTGTGGTGGAACGAACTGGGATTCGACGACATCTCGGTGTGGCGCCATTGGGAACGCTCCTGGGCTGGAACGGCCACGCCCGGTCGCGAAAGATAATCCTCCGGCCTCGTAATCGAAACTTCCAGTTTTCTTCCCAGATGCCGCGCGGACTTGTTAACACCCTTGCCTCTGCAGCCGTCTTTTGGAACGTGGGTTAAATCAAAACTGGGGAGAATCCAAATTATGAATTCACATGCAGTTTCACGCCTCGCGATCAGCATTGTGGCCGTCTTGCTCGGATTTACAACTTTCGCACAAGCGGGACCACCGCTGATCTGCCATGCCATTGAAATCGGGCGAGCGAAGTCGCTGCCCTGGGTCGATTGGACCCCCAAGGGGAACACGGACTACGACCTGAAGAACCTCACCCGCGACACGCTGGCGATTCTTGATTCGAATGCGCCCGTCCTGGTGCGCATGGAGACCTTACGCCGGGCCACAATCTATGCTCGCCAGGACCCGCAAGTGGCAAGGGAGCTCATCACTCGCCTGCAAGCGCGTGCGGCCAACTCGGACGCGGCTGGTCACGCGGACGCGCTCGCGTGGTTTGACGTCGGCTACCTCGCCGAGGCTTACAAGCAATGGATGGGCAAAGGCGAGCCCAACCCCGCGGCTGGCGTGGATGGATATTCATTGGTGAAGAAAGCCCTCAGCTTGCGCGGCCAGGATCCAGAGATGGAATTCGCTGCGGCGCTGATCACGCTGCCGCGTCCGGAGAGCGCTCACCAGGATCACGTGCGGCAGGCAATGGCAGGTGCAAAGACTGATCCTCTTCTCGCTCAGAACCTGGCTTCCGACTTCCACCGTCAGACGATCGCCGAGTTGTTAATGAGCACGCGTAAAGGAGAGGTTAAAGAATGAACTGGCCAATAAGGAAGTCTCTTCTGGAAATGGGAGCCAAAACCTGGCTCCCTCGTTTGATAGCGCTCGGGCTGTTGGGCTTCTCGCTCGCCGGGTGGCTCACCGCTGGCGAGCAGCGGACGGCTCCTGACCTAACGGTTCACGAGTGGGGCACCTTCACGGCAATTGCCGGCATGGACGGCGAAGCGGTGGAGTGGGCGCCGTTGACCGGGTCCACCGATCTGCCTCCATTCGTGGAGCACATCGGCAACGTCAACTTCAAGCCGGGACTGCGTGGCACGCTTCGCATGGAAACGCCCGTGCTGTATTTTTATTCTCCACGCGACGTGACCGTGTCGGCGAGAGTTGCCTTCGCCAAGGGGCTGATCACCGAGTGGTATCCCCATGCAGATCGTGTTCGGCCCGGCGGAGTGCTGCGCAATACCAACTTGAGCCAGTTGCGAAAGGACGGAAGCATTGCGTGGAGTAACGTCGCCGTTACCCCGAATCTAGACGGCGAGTTCCCGCGCGAGGGGAAGTCGAATCGCTACTACGCTGCGCGCGAGACCTCCGCCTCGCCGCTTCGCGTCAGGACAAGGGTGGGCGAGCAGCGAGAAAAGTTTCTGTTTTATCGGGGAGTTTCGGCCAGTCCATTGCCTCTTTCCGCCAGATTGAACTCCGACGGAAAGCTTGTGGTCAATAGTCTCAGCGAAGACGAGATTCCCACCGCCATTCTTTTTGAGCGCCGGGGCGAACGAGTCGGCTATCGCTTCACCGGCACGCTAACGGAGGAAACAACCTTGGACCCTCCGGTGTTGACCGGAAGTGTAGATGCCCTGTACGGCGAACTGGAGGAAATTCTCGTCGCTCAGGGGCTTTATCGAGACGAAGCCCACGCCATGGTGGAGACCTGGAAGGACTCCTGGTTCGAAGAAGGCAGCCGCCTGATTTACATTGTGCCGCGCCGGTTCATCGACAACGTCGTGCCTCTCACCATCAATCCCGAACCAGGACAAATCGTACGCGTTTTTGTCGGTCGGCTGGAAATCGTGACGCCCGCGACCGCGCGAGCAGTAGAAACAGCCGTTGCCCGAAACGATGAAGCCACCCTCAATAAATACGGTCGTTTCCTGGAACCGATTCTCGCGATCGCCAAAGAGGAGCATTCACTCGAAGGCAACTGAAGAATCCCGCTTGCAGAGGGGCGAGAGGCATTCTCTCCTGAAAAGCCTGGAGGATTTCGCGAAGCCAGACAGATTCGCGGAGGGTTAGCCCTGCGATTGCACGGTCCGGGACCTGGCACGGTTGCTTTCGCGGATCTGCTCTGTAGTGAATCCGCTTCCGCACACGCTGCAACGCCAGCCGGGAGACGCGGCATGCGCCATTCCCGGCAGCGGTTGCTGATCAGTGCGCCTCGCTCGCGCCAGTTCGCTACCGCAGTGGGGACACTGTCGTTGAATCATAAGCCCTCTTAACCGCGAACGGATTTCTTGTCATTCCCTTCAGAGTTAATTGCCAGGGTGAATCGTATGCGTCTCCTCAACCGTGAGTCGGGAAGGATCGCAATAGCCGTACCCTTTCAGGCAGGCCGTGTAATTGCGCTTGTGCTCGGCGTCGGCCAGCGTTTTCGCTTCGGTGGGAGTCAGCTTTGCATAGTCGCAAGTGTCCTGTCCGTCTTTGCAGGACAAAAAGTTGCGCTGTTGTTCAGAGTACGCTGTTTGTTTCGCTTCTAACGCAGTAAGTTTGGAATGGTCGCACTCGTCCCATCCGTTCTTACAATTCTGCGCGTTGCGCTGGTGTTCGGAGGCAGTCACCGTCTCCTTTTCCGAAGGAGTCAGGCGGGAATGATCGCATAGCCCTGTGCCGTTCGTGCAATCGGATGCGTTGAGTTGCTGCTTGGCGGCATCCACGGCCCCGGCTTCTGACGAGCTCAGCTTCGAACGGTCACAAGAACCCACTCCGTCCTTGCAGTCAGAGACGTTACGCACGTGCTCCGAGGCGGAATAATCGTGCGCCTCGGCTGGTGTTAGTTTAGACCGGTCACAGGAACTGATCCCCGAGTTGCAGTCCGACACGTTGCGCTGGTGATCGGCAACGGCCAAGGCCGTAACTTCGGGCGCGGACAGTTTCGAGCGATCACAGGAATCGAATCCGTTCCGGCAGTTCGCAACGTTACGCCCATGGGCGGCGAGCGCCACCTCGGCCGATTGCGGCGCGCTCAGCTTGGAACGATCACAGGCTTCGCGGCCTGCCTTGCAGGCCTCCAGGTTTTGCGCAGTATCGGAGGACTGGGCAACCGCAAGAATAGGCCAAAGACTGAGGCACGCTACCTGTGCCCAAAGGCATCTCCGTTGATGCGCGGTCATGATTGCTGCCTTTCGAAGAGTTAGAGTTAAGGACCACATCTTCAATGAGAACTTGGTATGTCATTTGTTGAGCTGACCGGAACGGGTATGCCGTTCCGGCCAGCCACAAATCCGTCTTGCCCTACCGTCCGATGCAATTACTTCCTGTCTTCTCTTGCTTCGGCAATCTTGGCCTGCTGGCCTGCTTCTGACACAGCCTTCAGGAATGCTTCTGCGCTTCGCGGCGTCGTCACTTTCCCCGACAGAATGCTGC
>Ga0209517_10000914_pt1 | contig 47736 bp, 49 predicted proteins | sample PeaSoiMetSII2010_FD_187695 | JGI IMG/M metagenome (GOLD analysis project Ga0209517, IMG submission 187695) | Peat soil microbial communities from Weissenstadt, Germany - SII-2010 (SPAdes) (version 2) | ecosystem: Environmental > Terrestrial > Soil > Wetlands > Peat | place: Germany...
AGACACTCTGTTGTGATATCGTGACCCAAGCAAAAGCCTCCTTTGGTGCTTCAAACATCGTCATCTGAACGTGTTTGTACCACAGGAGGCTTTTCTTGTCTCCAAAATCATGAATTATGCGGGCTAGTGGCCTCGCCGCAGACTATGTATATGAGGACGAGGTCGGCAATCTGTGGATGCTGGCATGGTCCCCGGTCGTCGGACTCGTCAAGTATGATCGGCAGGCGAAGCGGCTCACAAACTACCCCCTCGGTGAGGGTGCTGTCGGCATAGCTAGTAGTAACTTCCTGGCCGACGGCCGAAATGGATTCTGGGTTTCATCGAGCCGCGGTCTCTGTTACTTCGACCGGCGAGCTGAACGTTGGACGTATCGTTTTCAGCACGATGAAACGAACCCCGATAGCCTCAACGATAACACCGTTGCTTCGGTCTATCGGGATAGGGGCGGCTTACTGTGGGTGGGGACTGAAGATGGTGGGCTTAATCTCCTCAATCTACAGCAAGAGCAGTTCGGTTTTTATCACCATCGCGCCAACGATCCCAACAGTCTCTCACCCGGCAAGGTCACGGCGATTTACGAGGAGCCGGGCGGCATTTTATGGATAGGATTCTTCCCTCGGCGCTTGGATAGATTGGACCGTAAAACGGGGCAAGTTACGCACTACGTTCCCGGCCCGCAGCACAAGAACTCGCTCGGCGAAGGCGCTGACCTTATCACGATTTATAAAGATGTTCACGGCTATCTCTGGTTGGGTGGCTGGGGTAGCGGTCTTGTTCGCTTCGATGGACGCACTGGGCAATTCAAGCACTACGTCCACAAGCCTGATGATCCCAATAGTTACCCCGCTGACAACCCTTACAAAATCTACGGTGATCGAACTGGCCAAATATGGGTGGGCCAGCGGTACGGCCTAAGCCGTCTTGATCCGGCGACGGAACAATTTACAAACTATCGGCCCGACCCCAGCAACCCGAACAGCCAGAGCAACGCCGTCTGGGCCGTCTATCAGGATCATACCGGCACGATGTGGTTGGGAACGAGGGGTGGCGTGCTGAGCCGCTTCGATGACAAGACCAAAACTTTTTTGAACTACACGCCCGACCCGCGTGACCCTCGCCGACTCTACGGCGGCGGCATCACCTCCATTCACGAAGACCGCTCTGGAACCTTGTGGGTGGGAGGCTGGGACGGACTGTACCGGTTCAACCACCACGACGGGACGTTCACCCGGTACACGGAAAGTCAGGGCCTGCCCAGCAGCGTCATTCAAGGGATTCTGGAAGACAAGGCCGGCAGGCTTTGGCTCGGCACCAAGAAGGGGATATCCCGTTTCGATCCTAAGACGGAAACCTTTAGAAACTACGACGAGTCCGACGGCTTGCAGGGTGATGAGTTCAGCGAAAGCTGTTTTTTCCAGGGCCCAGATGGGGAGATGTTCTTTGGCGGTAGCCATGGGTTCAATGCGTTCTTCCCTGAAGATATCCGCGACAATCCCTATGTGCCGCCGGTAGTAATCACTAGCTTCAAAATCATCAACAAACGTGTGCCCATCGGCGCCAATTCGGTGCTCACGAAAGCCGTCTCCTACGTTGATGGGTTAACTCTCTCCTACCGAGACAATGTCTTCTCCTTGGGATTTGCGGCGTTGAGTTATGCAAATTCTTACAAAAATCGTTATCGATATAAGCTCGAGGGCTTTGATCCTGGCTGGAACGAGGCAGGCAGCACGCAGCGCTTGGCTACGTATACCAATCTAGATCCGGGTAGATATGTTTTTCGCGTGCAGGGGTCAAACAGCGATGGTGTATGGAATGAAGAAGGGGTGTCACTGCCCATTCTCATTACACCCCCCTGGTGGAGGACCAACTGGTTTCGCGCGCTCTGCGTGGTTGTTTTTCTGGCGCTGCTCTGGGCGGCTCACCGGCTCCGAGTCGGGCAGCTGGAGGCGCAGGAAAAGAAGTTTCGCGAAGCGGTTGAAACCATGCCGGCCCTGGCGTTTATCGCCCGGCCCGACGGCTACCGGACCTTCGTTAATCGGGGCTGGGTGGAATATACGGGGATGACGGTGGAGCAAGCGACGGGCTCCGGTTGGGAGGCGGCAGTACATCCCGACGATCTCGAGAAAGTTATGGCCGCATGGAAAACATCGGCCGCTACGGGCGGCCCCTTGGACTATGAAACGCGATTGCGTCGCGGTGCTGACGGAGCGTATCGCTGGTTCCATACGCGCGCTGTGCCGCTGCGCGACAAGCGCGGGAAGATGGTGAAATGGTGTGGGGTAGCGAACGACATCGAAGACCGCAAGCGCGCCGAACAGGAGCGCGACAGGCTGCGGCAACTCGAGGCGGATCTTGCGCATATCAACCGCGTGAGCATGATGGGCGAACTGACCGCCTCGATCGCGCATGAAGTCAACCAGCCCCTATCAGGCGTAGTCAGCAACGGCAGCGCTTGCCTGCGTTGGCTGGCCGGAGAGGCGCCGAACGTGGAGGAAGCCCGTGAGGCCGCCCGCCGTATCGTGCGCGACGGGAGGCGCGCCGGGGACGTGATAGCCCGAGTTCGAGCCCTGGCAAAGAGAGCTGCGACGCCTAACGAAAAACTCGATCTCAATGAAGTAATCCGGGAAGTCCTGGCCCTGGTAGCGGACGAAGCGAAGAGAAACAGCGTAGTGGTCGGAAGCCAGTTTGCAACTGACGCTTATTCCGTGCTCGGCGACCGGGTGCAGTTGCAGCAGGTGATGCTAAACCTGGTGATGAATGCCATCGAAGCCATGAGCACGGTACATGACCGGCCACGAGAACTCCTGATAGCCACACGGAACCTTGATGCCGACCAGGTGGAGGTAACGGTTAACGACTCGGGGCCAGGGATTGACCCGAACATGATCGACAAGATCTTTGACCCGTTCTTTACCACGAAACCCGACGGCATGGGCATGGGACTTTCGATTAGCCGTACCATTCTTCAGGCGCACCGCGGCCGGCTTTGGGCTGCGGCTAAGGACAGCCCAGGAACAATCGTCCACTTTTCCATTCCCAAGTACCGCGAAGACGAATCCAATGCGGCAGCCTGACGCAATTATCGCGATTGTCGACGACGACCTCTCGGTCCGGGAAGGTCTCGAAAGCCTGATCCGGTCCGCCGGCTGGAGGGTCGAAACTTTCGCCTCTGCGCAGGAATTTTGGGCACGTCCTCGGACTGAGGCGCCAAGTTGTTTGATATTGGACCTGCAAATGCCCGGGCTGAGCGGGCTCGATCTGCAGAGGCGGATGGCCGAGGCCGAAGTGGAGGTCCCTATCGTTTTCCTGACAGGCCATGGCAGTATCCCTGCCTCCGTCCAGGCCATGAAAGCGGGGGCCGTTGAGTTTCTGACCAAGCCCTTCGACGAGCAGGACCTCTTACGGGCGGTCGAAGAAGCTATCGAACGCGATCGTTTAGCGCGTCGCAGGCAGGCGGAGATGCATGAGTTGCAACGTCGGTATGCGTCGCTTACCGCGCGCGAGCAGGAAGTGATGCAACAGGTGGTTTCCGGTCTGCTCAATAAGCAAGTTGCGGCCGAACTGAAGATAAGTGAAGTTACGGTCAAGATTCACCGCGGGCAGGTGATGCGCAAAATGCACGCCGATTCTCTGGCGGACCTGGTGAGAATGGCAGACAAGCTGGGGATTCGGTCTGGCAAATAACTCTGAGGGCAGTCAGGGCTCAAGCCGTCAGGCCTAATACTAAGGTGTGATTGATTTCCCTTCCCCCCGCTGGTATTAAAGAGTGAGGAGGACCGATGCTTCCTCTTATCGCAGTAGTAGATGATGATGTTGCGGTGCGGGAATCGCTGGAGAGCCTGATCAGGTCCGCCGGTATGGCGGTGACAGTGTACGCCTCGGCAGAGGAGTTCTTGGACTTAGGCCATCCGAACAAGCTGGACTGTCTGATATTGGACGTGCGCATGCCTGGAATGAGCGGAATCGAACTCCACCGTCACCTGCTGGCCAGCAAGTGTAAAGTGCCGGCGATCTTCATTACCGCACACGCATCTGACGACCGAGCAAGGTCAGAAGCTTCCTCGGATTGGACAGTCGCTTACTTGACTAAACCATTCAGCGAGGATGAATTGCTTGAGGCCGTTCACGCGGCATCAATATTGAAATCGAACCACAACCATAACAGTTAAAGCCAGGAGGTCCCATGGGTGACACGGGAGCTTTGGTTTACGTGGTGGATGACGATCCGTCCGCGCGGGAAGGTGTAGCGAGCCTCATTCGCTCCGCCGGACTGAAAACAAGAACCTTTGTCTCAGCGCAGGAGTTCCTGGCGATTCCTCGACCTGATGTGCCGGGTTGTCTGGTACTGGATGTAAACCTCCCCGGCCTAAGCGGGCTCGACCTGCAACAGGAACTGGCCAAATCGGGTGATCCGATCCCCATCATATTTCTGACTGGCCACGGCGACATTCCCATGTCCGTGCGCGCGGTCAAAGCAGGTGCGTTTGACTTTTTGACTAAGCCCTTCGACGACGAGGATCTGCTGAATGCCATCCGGCAATGTATCACCTCGGATGGGAAACAAGAGACGCGCAGTGAAATGAATTTGGGGCAGATGCAGATTGTTGGGAACAGCCGGGCGCTGAAGCAAGTCCTGGAACTGGTGCGAACTGTGGGTCCAAGCGATTCCACGGTACTGCTGCTGGGTGAGACCGGTACCGGAAAGGAGTTGATCGCCCGCGCCGTTCACAATTGCAGCCCCCGGAAGAACCGGCCTTTCGTCAAACTCAACTGCGCTGCCATTCCCACTGGTTTGCTCGAGAGCGAGCTTTTTGGGCATGAGCGCGGCGCCTTCACCGGGGCTTTGACTCAAAAGACTGGCCGGCTGGAACTGGCAAACCAAGGTTCACTTTTCTTGGACGAAATCGGCGATATCCCGCTGGATCTGCAGCCGAAGCTTCTGCGCGTTTTGCAGGAACGGGAATTCGAACGCTTGGGTAGCACGCAAACGAAGAAAATCGATGTTCGAATTGTGGCTGCTACCCATTGTGCTCTCGAAGAAATGGTCGTCCACAAACAGTTCCGCCTGGATCTTTATTATCGGCTGAACGTTTTCCCGATCTCCGTTCCTCCCTTGCGCGAACGCCGGGAAGATATTCCCCTGCTGGTGCAACATTTCGTCCAGCAATTCGCCCGAAAAATGCACAAGACGGTTGAGTCGATTTCGTCCGAGACGATGGAAGCACTGGCGGACTATCCCTGGCCCGGAAACGTCCGGGAGTTGCAAAACGTCATTGAACGGTCAGTGGTTGTGTACGACAAGGGTGAGCTTTCGGTCGATAAGGATTGGCTGGCTTACGAATGCTTCCTCACTGAACCGGTCCAGCATCCCTCGATCAGAAGGTCGACGGCCGAAGAGCGCGAGATGATCGGCGCAGCCTTAGAGGAATCGCAGGGTCGAGTGTCGGGGCCGTCGGGCGCAGCCGCCAAGCTCGGGATTCCGCCCTCCACGCTGGAATCGAAGATCAGAGCAATGAAAATCAACAAGTACAGCTTCAGAGCCGTTTAGTACACTAAAGCCGAAAACTCGCCATTGAGCTAATGCCGAGCCACCAAACTGTACCGCAATTGTAGTATCGACTGCGCGACGCTCAGTATCAGATTACTGGTCATTTTCAAATCTTGTGGTGTGCACCGGATTCAGGATTCTGCGGACTCTCATGAATCGCAAGTCCTTTTTTGCTCCTGTACCAACGAAATGTACTTTCACCGCCTGGCAATGAGGAGGAAGGCCGACATCTGCCGAGGGAACTGATGACGGCTGATCAGAAGGCCCTCGCTGCATCTATTTATGCAGGTTGGTCCTCGTCGCGACGAGACTGTCGCTGACGCTTCAGGGCATGCTCGATCCTGCTCAAGCTTGCCTTTATGTGTTTAGAATCAGCCTCAAGAGCTTCGACAAGGTTATAGAGGGCCGTGTTGATAGCGTACAGCAGATAATCATGCGCCGATTTGTCTCGGTCCAGCATGAGTGCGTCGAAGTCCTGAACTAAGGCTTCCTTAGCCTTACTGTAGTGCGACATGTATGCCTCCTTCGGATTGGCGCTCTGCAATGAAGATTCACCGAGTGCGCCTTTGCGGCGATGCAACTTCTCGATGGACTCCCCCCGGCTTTGTTCATTTTCCTTTTCCTGACCGTCAATGTCGGGCGCGATGCTCGTTAATGCGTCTTTGAAACTGTCCGGACTGCAAAGAGTTCTTCGTCAGTCCCTTTGATGGGCAATGGGTGTTCCAAACGGGAGAGCTGTAAGTGACTGACGAACAAGTACCAGGGAACCTTCTTTCAAGAATTCAGCATGGGCTTTCGCGAGCTTCGCGAATTCGCGAAATCTTCGGGATTTCGCGATGCATGATTCCCCGTGTTTTCAGGGGCTTACGCGCTGGCGATTAGGTTGCAATGTCGAAGATGAGGAAATGCCGAATCGAGGAGAAAGGCCTTGCTAGCTGCGGAGTCTACCACTGCCCAAGATTTAAGCATTCAAGTGACGGATGGTGAGGGCAGCGCACTCGTTTGGTTGGGCGGACGGGTCACGATCGACTCTTCTCCTGATCTTCGTAAACGGCTCCTCACGCTTTTAAGCCGTCGGTCGCTGCCGACCCTCATCATCGACTTGTCGGAATTGAGCTATATCGACTGCTCCGGAATCGCCACGCTGGTCGAGGCACTCCGGATTGCGCACCAGCGCCACACGAATTTGGAGTTGCGAGGGGTGCGTGATGGGCCTCGTCATTTGCTCGAGGTCACTGGGCTCTTGGGTTTATTCGACACAAATGGCACGGCGGATCATTCGTCTGTGCCAAAGGTGACTTGATGGCAAAATTCGTCGAAAGCGTTGGACGAGACACGCTCAAACGCCTGGACTACGTTGGAGGCCTGAGTATTGGACTGTGGGACGCGGTTCGCGCGTTGCGCACAACGCTGCCCCTCACCGGAAATCGGTATCGCTGGAAAGCTTCTATTGTTCAAATGCTCCAGATCGGCGTCGACGCGATCCCCATGGTGGGACTCATGGCGATGTGCTGCGGCTTCATTCTGGCCATGCAAGGGGGCTCCGAGTTACGCCGCTATGGAGCCATGAGTCTTGTTATCGACCTCGTTGCTATCGGTTTCACCCGAGAAATAGGCCCGCTTCTCGCAGCCATTGCTGTGAGCGGGAGGTCGGGTTCTGCCATTTCAGCGGAGATCGGGACCATGATGGTGAGCGAAGAAATTGACACGCTGAAGGTGATGGCGATCGATCCGATCGAATTCGTCGTAGCGCCGAAGCTGCTTGCCGCCCTCATCACCATTCCTTGCTTGACCGTCGTGTGCAACGTCTTCGGCATTTTTGCGGGTTGGATCTTCATGTTCTTCAGCACCCATCTGGGTCTCAAGCTCTATGTGCACGAAGTATTCGACTCGCTGGTGTTACGCGATGTAGTCAGCGGCTTCATCAAAAGCATAGCGTTCGCCGCCATCATCGTGCTCGTGGGTTGCATGGAAGGATTCAGCGTGCGAGGGGGGCCGGAAGCGGTGGGCCGGTCCACTACCGCCGCGGTAGTCAAGTCGACCTTCCTGGTGATTGTCGCTGATATGTTTTTCACCGCGATCTTCTACTTTACCGGGAAACACTGATGTCGATTATCTCAGTTCGCAATCTCGTGGTTGAGTACGGCGGTCGGCGGGTCCTGGACGGGCTCAATCTGGAGGTCGAGGCAGGCGAAACCATGGTGCTGCTCGGCGGCAGCGGCGCCGGCAAGAGCACCCTGTTGCGAAACCTGCTGGGGCTCGAACGTCCGCAATCGGGCAGCGTGGTGGTGAAAGGGGTTGATATCACGACTTGTTCGCCGGCGGAACTTAAACGCGTCCGGCGCTCGATTGGCGTTTCATTCCAGAGCGCGGCACTGTTCAACTCCCTCACGGTTGAGGATAACGTCGCCCTGCCTCTGCGCGAGCATACGTCACTTGCTCCTTCCATCATTGAGCTGGATGTCTGGATGAAGTTGGCTGCTGTAGGACTGGCAGATTGCGGGAAGCTCTACCCGCAGGAACTGTCCGGCGGCATGAGAAAGCGCGCGTCGGTGGCGCGTGCCCTGGCCCTCGATCCGGAAATCCTGGTGTTTGATGAACCCTCCGCCGGCCTCGATCCGATTGTGGCGGCGGAGTTGGACGACCTTATTCTCTTCTCGAAGCGTGTGTTTCAGATGACCGTCGTAGTGGTGACCCACGAACTGGCAAGCGCTTTCCGAATTGCCGACCGCATCGCGATGCTTTATAACGGAACGTTTTTGGCCGTCGGAAGCAAGGATGAGATCAGAGCGAGTCAAAATCCGCACCTTCGGCAGTTTCTGGATCGCGTGCCCGATAACATAGCGACCACCCATGTGGTGGAATCCTTCTTCGACAAGTACTTGCGCTCCCCGGAGGTGACGCCGTGACAGCGGAAACCAAGGCCGCAGTGACGACGGAGACCAAGGTCGGTATCTTCGTCCTCGCTTCTCTTGCGGTTATGGCATTTACACTGATCCGTCTGGTTAACGCTGAGTTCCGAGGCGGGGGCGTGAAGTATCGTACGTACTTGCGCTATGCAGGCGGCCTCGAAGCCGGTAATGACGTGCTGTTTGCAGGCATCACCGCGGGCAAAGTCATGGCTGTCAGGCCTTGGACGGCGGATCCGACGCGTATTGAGATTCTCTTGGAACTGAAAAAGGGGATACCTGTGAACGAAAAGTCGGTGGCGAAGCTCGGCTCGATCAGCTTGATGAGCGACCCGGCGCTGATGATCACCCCAGGTAGTAATGCTTCCCGGCGGCTCGCCCCCGGCGCCGTGATTTCCTCCGAAGAGGCGCTGAGCATTGATAATCTCGAAACCGAGATTGACACGCTGGCGAAAAACGCAAACAGCCTCGTTGTGCAGGCGCAGGGAGAGTTTGGCGGTATCAGCGCCGACGCCCGACAACTTTTGGGCAATCTAAACTCGATTACGGGCAAGCCTAATCAGAAACGGATCGAGACGCTGCTCGAGCAGAGCAACGCGCTCTTAACCGACGAACGGCCGAAGATCGATCATCTTGCTGACCAATTGTTGGCACTAACGCAGCATGCGGACGCAGTAATAGCAAAGATGGGACCGATGGTCGAGCATGCCGACGGCGCCATACAAAACGCCAATGCCACGGTGGGTGATCTGCGCGCCAAGGATCTTGCTGACCTCCAGAGTACGTTGAAGGAGGCGCGGAGCCTGTTGGCAACCATGCAGGTTATGCTTCGGGCTAACGATTATAAACTCGACGACACGGTCGAAAACTTGCGCCTTGCTACTGAGAACCTGAACCAGTTAACGGATTCACTTAAGCAGCGTCCCTGGAGCCTGATTCGTATTAAACAGGACAAGGACCGAAAGGTACCGCAATAGGGGGACCGAAATATGACTAGACGCCTGGCTGTAACCCTAACCGCGTTCGCAATGTCGGCTTGCCTGACCAGCTGCTTCAATAGGGCCAGGTTTCCAGCCTACTACACACTACATGTGCCTCCGGCCGGTGACGTGCCAATCGCGGCTGCGAACCGCCCGTCCCTTGCGGTGCGCGAATTCCGTTCGCCGGCGTACCTCCACCAAGGCGCCATTGTTTACCGGACCTCGCCCGAACAGGTTGGTTTCTATCAGTATCACCGCTGGGCAGTTGATCCGCGCGAGTTTGTGACCAATGCGATGATCGATTGCCTGCGTGCCACCGGCAGATTCGCCGAGGTGCGAGCCTATGACGGGCGTTCGGACGTGGATTTCGTCCTCAGCGGAAATCTGGAAAAGCTCGAGGAGGTAGACTACGAAGGCGGCGTCAGGGTAGAAGTCGCGCTCTCTGCACAAATGACCGATCCTCGTGCTCTTAAAACGGTTTGGGCCAACGCCGCATCAGAGAGCGCGCGAGTGGAAAAGCGAACCGTGCCCGCAGTCGTAGCCGAGATGAGCCGGGCGACGGACCTCACCATCCAGAAGCTCGTGGCATCGCTTACAGTTCCCACAACATCCTGCCTTAATCTTCCCCTCCAAAAATGACCCTCCACCCGGCCCGCTTCCTGGCGAAGTGCATCGGGACAGCGGGCCCTCTCCTCTCCCCTGCCTCTCCTTTGATGCCCGCAGCCCACCCGCTGGTCGGCAGGTTTTCACGAACTTCGCGAATTCGCGAAATGAATTGTGACCCTTGGGTGACTAAGCAACTGTGCTTTCAACGGCTTGGCCTTGGCACGTGCCTTGCACTCATAAAGTCCGACGGCAGATGGGACAAGCCGTAAAGGAGCAAAACCATGGATCGAATGCTGGTAATTGTCTTTGACTCAGAAAACAAGGCGTACGACGGGAAAAAGGCGCTTTCTCAACTGGAAAACGAGGGCAGCATTGCCGTGTACGCTTACGGCGTAATCGGCAAGAACCCAGATGGGACCACGACGCTAAAGCAAGGCGACGACCCGGGACCGCTGGGGACTCTGGTCGGTACCTCACTGGGAAGCCTGATTGGACTGCTGGGCGGGCCAGTAGGGCTCGCAATCGGGGCCAGCGCAGGATTGCTTGCCGGCGGCGCGGTGGACCTGAACAACGCCGGGGTGGGTGAGGACTTTGTTGATGACGTCAGCAAGGCACTACAACCGGGCAAGTTTGCCCTGGTCGCGGAGATTCAGGAAGACTGGACGACTCCGGTGGACAGCCGCATGGAAGCGATCGGCGGCACGGTATACCGGCGGGCCGTGTCAGAAGTCAAGCAGACGCTCCATGACGAGAACGTAGCCGCGATGAAAGCTGACATCGCGCAAATGAAGGCGGAGCAGGCCAAAACGCACGCTGAGCGCAAAGCGAAGCTCCAGGAGAAGATCAACGCACTCGACTCCAAGATACAAGCTCAACTGGAGAAGGCCAAGGAGCAGCGCCAGGCAGCGGAGCGCCAAGCCAAGGCCAAGGTTGAGATCCTGAAGGCCAAAGCTGCGGGCCTGAAGGCCAAGGCGGCAGAGAAACACGTTTAGGTGAATTCGCGGCACGACAAGCAAACTTGTTCCGTCTTCGCCGCCGGAAGGTGCTGCGCAGGCACAGCCACGAACTCAAGGCACGCAGAAGGCAGAACGCAGTTCGTTGTTACCGAGGTGGGTTCATGGAGCTGAGAGCCACTTACCAGGGAACGAGTGCAGGACCTCATGATTTTCTTCAGCGCAAGGCTCTCGTAGTAAATGAGTGTCCAGAAGACCTTGAGTATTATTCCGCCGTGCTCGAAGCGTACGGCTATCAGGTGCGGCGCTGCAGGGCTTACGAGGAAGGTGTCCGCTGCCTGGGCAAGGAAGCCTTCGACTTCGTGATCGTGAGTCAGGGAACTCCCAAATTCGAAGGGAGCTGCGTGCTCAAGCGGGCGGTCGAGGTTGATCGCAGCTTACCCGTTGTAGTCGTGGCGAGTTGCCTCGACATGGGCTCCTACATAGAAGCCATGCAGTTGGGAGCCAGGGATTATCTGGTGGAGCCCTTCTCGGCCTGGGAGATAGGCCGGCTGCTGCCTCCCCAGCCTTGCCTGAGCGCTGCGGCCTGAATCAGCAGAGCTTCGTCGGAGGCGTGTCTGAACATGAATGTGGATGTTTGATCGGGTGCCAGCAGCAAAAGACACCAAAAACCATTCAGTCATAAAAGGAGCACGGCGATGTTGAAGATAGCTGAGGAGTTCGCGACCGGAATGGCGGAAGTTAGAAAATCCTGGGGCTGGTTCTTGGCGCTGGGAATCCTGTTGATGATTCTCGGCGGCACATGCCTGGTCAAAGCTCAGACCGCTACCACTTTCTCAATCCTAGCCTTGGGCTGGGTCCTTTTGATCAGCGGCGTTTTCTGGCTCGTAAGTTCTTTTCTCGCTATCGCTCGACCCATATTCTTTCTGTACCTGCTCAATGCGCTGATTCGGGGAACAGTCGGATATCTGCTGATTCGTCACCCCGACGCCGGCGCGCAAGGTGTGACCATGGTGCTCGCGTTGCTCTTCATCGTGGAGGGACTGTTCCGGACCGTCGCGGTGAGCATTATTAAGTTCCCCTGGTGGGGGTGGACCGTCCTTGCGGGTCTGGTCTCCGTCGGTCTGGGGATCTACCTTTTAGTCCACTGGCCCGTTGCGAGCACTTTCTTCGTTGGAGTTGTGATCGGCGTCGACCTTTTGTTTGACGGCGGTGCCTTGGTAGCTTTTGCCGCCGCCATTCACAGCTTGCCAGGAGAATGATCAGTTTGTGCTCCAGAGCGCTTGTCTTGGCGGCAGCATACCGCTAAGGAGCCAAGATGATGTCCGTAACTCTTATTGGTCCGGACAAAGCTCGGTCCATTGTGCAGACCGCAGAGGAGACAACCGTCCGGGATGTCGCAACTTCCAAGTACGGCCTGTTCCGGCGGATCACCAAATGCAATGGTATAACTGTTGATCCTTTTACAACCGAGGTCGCAGCGGGCGACACGGTGACTGTCGAAAGTGAGCGAGTGATTGCAAAAAACCATTTCCCAATACAAGGAGGAGTTATGACAGATAAAACAAACAAACCGGTTTTTGTGTACGTCGCGACTTATTCAACCCTCGACGATGCGAAAGCTGACTACGGGGAAGTGAAGAGCCTTTACTTCGACGGTGTGATCGGAGTCTTCGACGCGGCTGTGGTGAGCAAAGACGCGACCGGCCAGGTGAAGATCCACAAGACCGAGATGCCCACGCAATACGGGGCATGGGGTGGCTTGGCAGTGGGAGCCTTAGTCGGCATCTTTTTTCCACCCTACTTGGTATGGGAACTTGCGGCCGGCGCGGCTGCGGGCTCTCTCATCGGGCACTTCTGGGCAGGCATGTCGCGTTCGGATCTGAAGGAGATCGGCGATACTCTTCAGGCGAGCACGGCAACCCTGATCGTGGTCGGCCGGTCGAGACTGCAAGAGACCTTGCAAAGGGTGACCAAGCGCGCGGTGAAACAGTTCGAGAAGCAACTGGACACCGATATCCAGGACTTCGACAAGGCTCTCACTAAAGCCGTCAACCAGTCGCTGAAGGCTGCATAAGGAGAGCCTTGAGTAGCTAGCAGGTCGCGGCACCCGAGTAGAAGGAGAGAAACACCATGGACAGAATGCTGGTAGTGGTTTTTGATAACCTGAGCAAAGCTCAACAAGGGCTGGGAGCGCTTGTGGAGTTGGATCTCGACGGGGGCATTACCGTTTACGCACACGCGGTGGTGGTGAGAAATTCCGACGGCACAACGATCGTCAAACAAGGTGTCGCCCGGGGACCGTTCGGGCCCCTGGTCGGGACCTCACTAGGAGCGCTCATCGGTCTCGTGGGCGGCGCGCCCGGTGTGGCCATCGGCGGTATGGTCGGCTTTTTTGCCGGTGGCACCGCCGACATGAACAGGGAAAGGATTGCAGAAGACTTCGCCGATGACGTAGCCAAGGCTCTCTTGCCGGGCCGGGCCGCAGTTGTGGCAGAGATTGAAGAAGAAACAACTGGCCCTGTGGACGCCCAAATGGAGGCAATCGGGGGCGCCGTTTTCCGCCGCACGCTTTCTCAGGTCAGACACACCATTCATGACGACCACATTGCTGCCATCAAGGCCGACCTGGCGCAGATGAAGGCAGAGCATGCCCAGGCGGACGCGGAGCGCAAAGCCAAGCTGCAGGAGAAAGTCAATCAACTGGAGTCAAGGCTGCAGGCGCAGTTGCAGAAGGCCAAAGAGCGCCGCGAGGCAGCCGAGCGCGAGGGGCGCGCTAAAGTCGAGCTGCTTCAGGCGAAGGCGGCGGCCGCCAAAGCCAAGGCGGCTGAAACACATATTCAGGCGTAGTCGAACTCCTGACATGGATCGGCAATGCCCCGAAACAGTGTAGAGCCCATTGAATGCCGACGTGTGGGCTCGTGAAAGGAGGCAAACATCATGCAACGAATGCTGGTCGTGGTATTTGAGGACGAGAGCAAAGCCGACGAAGGGGCGAGGACGCTCCGGCAGTTGGATCTCGACGGCCATCTTACTGTTTACCGCCGCGCGATAGTCGTAAAGAATCCAGACGGCACGGTAAAGCTGAGGGAGTTTGATGACCGGGGCCCGTTTGGCCTTCTCGTCGGAACTGCACTCGGAGCGCTCCTCGGCGCACTCGGCGGGCTTGCGGGAATTGGAATCGGCGGTACGGTCGGGTTAGTTGATGGACGCAGCCCAAAGCAGCTACGCCCAGGTGGAGGTTGCCTCGGCGTTTCGCGGCATGCGCGTCTCCGACGTGATGTCGCGCGATTGCGCCATTGTCAACCGTGATATGAGTTTACAGGAGTTTGTGGATACCCACCTTTTGAGGACCGGCGACCGCTGTTTTGCTGTGGAAGACAATGGCCGTTTGGTGGGCCTCATTACTTTACGGGATATTGGCGCTGTCCCCCGTGACCGTTGGGAAAGCACAACCGTGCGCGAGGCCATGCGACCACTCAAGGACCTGCACATCATCACCCCTGACACCCAGGTATTGGATGCGTTGAGGCTCATGGCCGGCAACGACATTAACCAGCTCCCGGTGGTGGCGAATGGCGCTTTGCAAGGGATCGTCTCCCGTTCTCATCTTGTGCAGTTATTGCAGACTCGGTCTGACTTGCAACACCCGGCGAAACGCTATGCTCCACTCCATCGAATGAACCAGAGAGGCGTAACACCGTGAGTCGCGTATGCCTATCCCCGCACAATTCGTGATTCCCGAATCGGTGTGGACGTGGATCCACGGGTTGGGAAAACTCGGACTGATCCGACTGGGAGTGGTCGTGCTTGGTCTGGTCGTAATTCCCGACTCAGTGTGGTCGTGGATTCAGGGACTGGGCGGACTTGGATTGATCCTGGTGGGCCTGGCTGACAACACTCCTTTCGTCTCTGCCCCGCCAGGAAGCGAGGACGTTTTCCTCATTCTGCTTTCCGCGCATCACCCCCACTGGTGGGTCTACTACGCCTTCATGGCCACGGTGGGGGAGGTGCTCGGCGGGTACTTAGGCTATCGGCTGGCAGCAAAAGGCGGCCAGGAAACCTTTGAAAAGAAGGTCGGGAAGCCGCGTGCAGAAAGAATCTACAAACAATTTGAAAAACGCGGCGACTTGACGGTGTTTGCCGGCTCTATCCTGCCGCCGCCTTTTCCTTTCAGTCCCGTCGTAACGGCGGCGGGGGTGATGCAGTATCCGCGGAAAAAGTTCTTCTCCGCACTCTTCGCCGGACGCGCTGCGCGCTTTTTTGTCGAGGCCTTTCTAGGCAGGGTTTACGGGCAGCAAATGATCGGCTTCTTCGCACGCCACTACCGGTCCATGTTGTATGTCCTGATCTCAGTGGCAGTGGCCGGCGGCATCGGAGCCCTAATCTATCTCGTGTGGTGCAGACCCAAGCAACGACGAAGAAGCGGAGCACACCCTGCCGGTGGGACGGGAAAGACAATCTCCAGCACCCAGGGTATACAATGAATTCATCGAAGGCGTCCTGGGGACTGCCCAGGAGTCCGGCCTCGAAAAGTGAGCTGCAAAGATGAAACCACCAGATCCAACGAGCCATGTAGCCCCGAAGAAAATCTTGTTCGCCGAGGATTTCTCCCCCGCGTCAGAGGCGGCGCTGCCCTACGCCTTCTCTTTAGCTGGTCATTACGGGTCCAAACTCTACTTAGCTCACGTTGTTTCTGTCGAGCACATGGATTTTTCTCCGGCGGAGGAGTCGGCGGCAAAGCTCAAGCAGGCCCGAGACTCCGCACAACAAAAACTCGAGCCTTTGCTCACCGCCGGACACCTAAAGGGCATTCCGTGCCTGCCGTTGATCGGGGAGGGTGCGGTCTGGGTCGCCCTCGTGGACATGATCCACCAAAACGGCATCGACCTCATAATCGTGGGAACTCACGGACGTCGAGGCCTGGGCAAACTACTGCTAGGTTCGGTCGCGGAGGAGGTCTTTCGAATGGCGCCCTGCCCAGTGCTCTCCGTGGGCCCGAAAACTTCAGGGGCATTGTCAAGGGACCTCGAAGTCAGCCACATCCTTTACCCTGTGGAGTTCGTCCCCGACACGAGCCATGCTGCGGATTACGCCATCTCGCTGGCTGAGGGATACTCCGCCAAGCTCACGTTTATGAAGGTTCTTGAGGAGACGGCTACGTCCCCTGATCTGAAAGCCCAGGTCGAGGAGCCCGTAAGGCATTGGATGGACGATCACGTCCCGTCAGGATCACTCCTACGCGAGCGCACTAGCTTTGAGCTCTGGTTCGGCCATGCGGCGGAAGCCATTCTCCAGTTCACCTCAGACCGCGGCGTGGACTTGATCGTGATGGACGTGCGACGCTTGGACCCGGTCATTACCGCTCACCTTCCCGAAACTGACACGGTTTACGAAGTGGTCCGCAGCGCGCCCTGTCCGGTACTCACTGTCCGCTGATCTCACCCGCTACAAAGAACGCCGACAAAGAACTCTGCGACACAAATAACCTCCCGCCAACAGAGGTGCGGTTTCAAACCACGTTCCTTCGACGCGAATGGATCACTATTCGAGTGACGGGCTAACTCGTCACCGCACAGCTTTTGCGAAGTTCGTGAATTCGTGAAGAATCCACGGTCCTTGCAGCACGAACTTAGGCATTTTGAATAGCTTAAGAATGGCACCTGCCTTGCACTAACCAAGGCCAGAAAAGGAGAACGTGCTAAACCAAAGGAGAAGAGCCATGAAGAGTGACAGGGAAATTCAGACGGATGTTCTCGACGAACTCCGGTGGGAGCCGAGCGTAAACGCGACTGACATCGGCGTCACGGTGAAGGACGGCGTAGTCACGCTCGAAGGTACGGTGGATAGCTACGCTGAAAAGTGGGCTGCCGAGAAAGCAGTAAAACGGTTGCCTAATGTCAAGGGCCTTGCCGTCGAGCTCAAGGTCGAGCTGCCAGGTTCCAGTGAGCGGACCGACTCGGATATCGCCCGCGCCGCCGAAGACGCTTTGCAGTGGGATATCTTGGTGCCCCGTAACCGGATCAAGGTGACCGTAGAGAAGGGCTTCCTGACTCTGGACGGGGAGGTTGACCGGCAATTTCAGAGGTCGGCTGCCGAGAAAGCGGTGCATCATCTGACGGGGGTTACGGGAGTAAGCAACCAGATCACGATTAAACCGAAGGTGGCGCTGACCGACGTGAAGGAAAACATCGAAGCGGCACTCAAGCGCAACGCGATGCTGGATGCGCAGGAGATTAACGTAAAAGCCGAGGGGAGCAAGGTCACCCTGACCGGCAGCGTGCGCTCCTGGGCCGAGCTGGACGAGGCCACGAACGCAGCCTGGGCCGCGCCCGGGGTTACTCAGGTTGAGAACCTCCTCACGGTCTCGTACTGAGGCTGCGTGGCGTAGAGCCAATATCTGAGATGTCGGAGGATCGGCGGTATCCAACAAATGCACTGCCCCTGAAAACACGCGGGTAACCGCCGATCTTCCCGTGAGCCCACTCCGACGCGGGTCGAACTGATTGACGAATTGCGCCGGAACAATTGAGTTCTACCTTGCCGAACGTAGAGAGGTGATTCATGTACGCCATTTCAGAATGCGTAACTTGCATCGTGATGACATTCGCAGTAAGTGCCATCTTGTTTGGGTCCACTATCTTGTTTCTCGCGCTCAAAGAGCGACTGGAAAACCGAAGAGGTACATCACAGGCATTCCAAGCGGCCGACGCGCCATTTTGGCCTCAGCCGGTTGCCGTGCCGGCAGAACACAAGAGATCAGGCCGTTGGGGCAACAATGTCTGATCGATGCTGTCAGGCGAAGCCGCCAGCTGTTGGGAGTGACAGAGCAGAGGAGTGAATGCCATGCCAGCAATTAAATGCATCCTTTGTCCGATCGATTTCTCAGAATCTTCGGTGTTGGCTTTTGACTATGCGCAGTCAGTCGCGGCTCATTACAAGGCTCTTGTGTTATTGCAACATGTTGTGGAGTCGCTGAGGCCATTGTATCCTTACCATGCTTTCCCCAATGATTACGATGACATCTGCCGAAAACTTCGCGCCGAGGCCGTGCAGCAGCTTGTTGAGTTTGCCAAGACAAACAATTGCTGTGGCGTAAGGCTTGTCGTTGCATCGAAGAATCCGCCTCCCTCGGAGGGGGAATTACAGGAGGCTTACCATGGGTCCCAAAGGCTGGAAGTGGATTTTTGCTCTCTTGGCGTTCGCAGCGACTGCGGCGATCACCTCCGCTAAAAGGTCGCCGCGCTCGGGCTACGACGAGGCGAAGGTCAGGGAAGCGGCTACGCAATCTGCTAAGGCTGCTGAGGCGTTCGACGCGATTATGGATGCCCCAGACAAGGCGATTCCGCAGGATCTACTGGCGCGCGCGAAGGCAATCGCGGTTTTCCCTCGAGTCATCAAAGCGGCTTTTCTTGTTGGCGGCGAGGGCGGCCGCGGCGTCGTAAGCCGTCGTACAGACGCGGGCTGGAGTGATCCTGTGTTCTTCCGCGCCGGCGGTGGGAGCGTGGGACCTCAACTCGGCGTATCCGCGACCGATTTCGTTCTGCTGTTCATGAACGACGATGCGGTGAGCGGGCTGATGAGGGACAGGTTTGAGCTGGGAGCGGAGGCCGGTATCGCCGGAGGTCCTGTCGGGCGAGAAGCAAGCGCCGGGACCGACGCACTCATGCAAGCAAAGATTCTGTCCTATTCGCGCAGTCACGGTGTGTTCGCTGGGGTTAACCTCAAGGGCGTCGTCATTCGCCCCGAAGACCGTTTGAACTACGCCGTTTACGGCAAAACAGCACACGCGCTGCTGAGCGATGACGCGCCTGCCGGCGGCGAAACGGAGGAGGGCCCTTCCGCATTCCCGCAGGCAATTGCCCGCTACGCTAAGACCTCTGGCGCCGCTCATTGAGCGTAGGGAATGTGAGAGGCAGCTTTGTTATTGGACGAACCTGGGCAGCAGCCCAGAATTGAACTAAGGAGAACTGACAATGACCGATGTATTGATATTTGGTGTTACCCCACAGATGATTCATCACTGGGGATGGTTCTTGGCCTTTGGCATCGTGCTGCTGGCGCTGGGCATCGCGGCAATTGTACGGTCCGTCACAGCGACCGTGGCTTCGATGCTGTTCTTCGGCTGGTTGCTGATTTTTGGCAGTATCTTCCAGTTTGTCGCCGCCTTCATGGTTGGGAATTGGGCAGGGTTCTTTCTACACGTGCTGGTGGCAATTGTGTTCGGTATAACCGGGATCCTCATGCTGACTAGGCCGGTCATAAGCGCGGAGGCACTGACATTGCTGATGTCAATGTTTTTCCTGATCGCGGGACTGTACCAATTGATTGCGTCACTGTGGGCTCACCTGCCGGGTTGGGGATGGCAGGCGCTGAGCGGGGTCGTCACAGCGACTTTGGGCGTTCTCGTCGCGGCGGGATGGCCGGTCACAGGCCTTTGGGCGATCGGCCTCTTCGTGGGGATCGACCTGGTTTTCTTCGGTTGGGCCTGGATTATGCTGGCAGTAGGCCTCCACAAGATGTGACTATAACCGGCACGGGCTCACAGAGCGATCTCGTCGTCACCTGCAACGATGCACTACACCGCGCATGAATGGGGAGGGAAACAAAATGGCAATAGGCTCGGCAACAATTCCTAACAACGCTAAAGCCACCAGCGTTCCGCAAGCGGCCCTTGTGCTTCTAGGGCGATTTCTCTATGTGCTGATTTTCCTGATGGCGGCTCCCAATCATTTCTCCAAACAAACGATTGCTTACGCGGCGGCGCAGGGGGTTCCGCTCGCATCCGTCGCCGTGCCGCTATCCGGAACTATTGCGCTGGCCGGCGGCTTAAGCATTTTACTGGGATACCGTGCCAATTTTGGCGCTTGGCTGATTGTGCTGTTCCTGGTTCTCGTCACACCAATGATGCACAAGTTCTGGACCGTGCACGATCCCATGATGGCGCAAACGCAGATGGTTATGTTCATGAAGAATGTGGCGCTTCTCGGCGGAGCTTTGCTCATCACTCAGTTCGGATCGGGGCCTTTGAGTTTGGACGCCCGGCGCTTGCAGTAAAGTTGGCATCGGCGTCCAGGACCCGCAACCGAAAACCGCAGACTCAGAAGAATAGGCGAGTCTGCGTTCTTTGCTTCGAGCACGTGTAGATCTCGAAAGAGAGAGGGACACTATGGGAGGCATGATACCGTTAGGCGATGCTACTCGACGGCCCGACCGGTTCCCCGCTGTGACGATTGGAATCATTATCGTGAACGCCTTGGTTTTTGTCGCGGAACTGTCGGGCGGCGAGGCGTTTGTAATGCGTTGGTCGGAAATCCCCGCCGATATCATCTCCGGACACCGCTGGATCACTATCCTGACGGCCATGTTCATGCACGCCGGCTGGCTCCATATTATCGGCAATATGGTCTTCCTCTGGGCATTTGGCCCAGAGATCGAGGATGCGATGGGGCACGGGCGGTACTTGTTGTTTTACCTGTTTAGCGGTCTGGCAGCCTCGCTTGCTCAAACTGCCATCACGCCCCATTCCACTGTTCCTAATCTCGGCGCCAGTGGCGCGATCGCAGGAGTGATGGGCGCTTTTCTGGTCACCTTCCCCCAGGACCGAATACGCGCCCTGCTTCTACTCGGCTGGTGGACCCGTGTCACTTTTATTCCGGCAGCTCTCTTGATCGGGTTCTGGTTTCTCATGCAGATCTTCGATCAGGTCGGCGCTGTGGCAAGCGTGCAGGGGGGTGGCGTTGCTTATGCGGCACACGTTGGGGGCTTCATCTTCGGAGCGGTTACCGGAAGGTTGTTCGAGGGTTTCCGGCGCGTCGATGAAATCGGTTACTAGCCATGTCGCTAAACACTAATCAAACGCAAACCGCGATTACCGGCTTGACACCACAGGAAGCCGCGGCGCGGCTGGATCAGTTCGGGCCGAATGAGCCGACGGCGACGCAACACCACTCCTTTCTCTCGGATTTCTTGCATGCGTTCTCGAATCCCTTGGTGTTGATTCTGGTGATTGCCGCAATCGTATCGGGCTTTATGGGCGAGGCCGTGGACGCGGGAATTATTGGCGTCATTGTTCTGCTGAGTGCGGCGATCGACGTCACTCAGAGCTATCGTTCTCAAAGCGCTATGGAACGACTGCGTGATCAAGTTGCGCCTACGGCCAGCGTGTTACGCGGCGGGGAATGGAAAGAGATTCGACGGCATGACGTCGTGCCTGGAGATATCGTGCGGCTTACTGCCGGGGATCTGGTTCCTGCCGACGCGCGCCTCCTGGTTGCTCGTGACGTCTACGTCCAGCAGGCTGCACTCACGGGCGAATCCCTCCCTTGCGAAAAGGAGGCGACTGGAGAACCCGCCTCGGCCAAGGCGGAGTCGCGCAACATGGTTTTTCTGGGCACGTCCATGGTGAGTGGAACGGCAACCGCAGAGGTCGTCGCGACGGGCCCCCGGACGGCCTTTGGAGATATTGCCGCACGCCTCGCCGCACGACCGGAAGAGACAGCCTTTGATCGGGGCTTACGCAATTTCAGCCAGCTCCTGGCTCGGACCGTTCTCTTCCTGGTCATTTTCCTGATTGTCGCCAGCATTTTACGCCATCGTGATGCGTTTCAATCCCTGCTGTTTGCGGTAGCATTGGCTGTCGGCTTGACACCTGAGTTCCTGCCGATGATAACCTCGGTGACGCTTTCGAAAGGCGCCGTAGCCATGGCGCGTAAGAAGGTCATCGTCAAGCATCTTTCCGCCATCCAGAACCTGGGTAGTTTGGACGTGCTTTGCAGCGACAAAACGGGAACGCTCACCGCTGGGACTATGTCGCTTGACCGCTCTCTGGATCCCTTTGGAAATCCCTTGCAGCGCGCCTTGGAACTCGCCTACCTCAACAGCAAGTTCGAGACGGGCATTCGCAGTCCGCTGGACGATGTCATTCTCCACCAGGCTCCGCCGCCTGGGATCGAAGGCTACAGCAAGCGTGATGAGATTCCCTTCGATTTCGAGCGGCGGCGGCTCTCGGTCGTCGTTGAGCATCAGTCGCGGCGGCTCCTCATTACCAAAGGCGCTCCGGAAGGAATTCTCCCACTGCTGTCCAGCTATGAGCGCGATGGCAAGGTGCAACCGATCGACGCGGACACTGCCAAGCGATTTCAACAGACGAGTAACGAGCTGAACAGCCAGGGGTTCCGCTCGCTGGCGGTCGCCTACGTCGAAGTTCCGTCCCGCCCCAACTATTCCGTCGGCGACGAGCGCAACCTGATCCTGACCGGATTCCTGAGCTTTTCAGATGAGCCCTTGGCGGACGCCGCGCAAGTGATGAAGTCTCTCAAGCAGGATGGTGTTGAGGTCAAGGTTATCTCCGGGGACAATGACCGCGTCACCGGTCACGTCTGCGCGCAGGTAGGAATCGCCTCCGGCCACATCCTCACGGGCGACGAACTGGAGCGGATGACCGACCCGGCGCTGGGGCACGCTGTTGAAGGGACGAGGGTATTCGCGCGCATATCACCGGCGCAGAAAAACCGTATTCTTTTGGCTCTCAAGCACAACGGCCACGCCGTCGGCTTCATGGGCGACGGCATTAATGATGCCCCCTCGCTCCACGCGGCGGATGTGGGCATTTCCGTTTCGAGCGCGGTTGATGTAGCTCGTGACTCTGCGGACGTGATTCTGGTTGAGCCCGGGCTGCGGGTGCTGCATGATGGCATCATCGAGGGTCGCAAAGCCTTTGGCAATGTGATGAAGTATTTGCTGATGGGCACAAGCTCGAATTTCGGAAACGTACTCAGCATGGCGGTTGCTTCGTTCTTTCTGCCCTTCTTGCCCATGCTACCCGCCCAGATCCTTCTCAACAACCTTCTTTACGATGTAGGCCAACTCACCATTCCCACCGACAATGTTGACGAAACCTATCTGCAGAAGCCCCAGCGCTGGGACATCAGTCTGATCCGCAATTTCATGGTGTTCATCGGACCTATTAGCTCCCTTTTCGACTTCCTGACCTTCTATGTGTTGCTGCACGTGTTTCGCGCCAGCGAAGCGCAGTTTCATACCGGCTGGTTCGTCGAATCACTGGCCACTCAGACGCTGGTGCTGTTCGTCATTCGCACCTCGAAAAATCCCTTACGCAGCCGTCCCAGCAGGCCCTTGTTGGCAACATGCCTTGCGGTTGTGGCGATCGGAATTTACTTACCGTTCAGCCCCCTGGCCGGCATGCTCGGCTTCACGCCGCTGCCCGGGTCATATTTTGCTTTTGTTGCCGTCGCGACGGGAGCCTATCTCTTGCTTGTGGAAGCCGCGAAACGGCGCCTTCTCCGTGACACAACTCAAAAAATGCGTTCAAGGGCGGAGATACTTCAGCGGTCGCAGCTTAGGCGCAGCCAAGGAGATATCTGAAATGGAAACCATGAAAGCAGTGCGCATCCACCAATACGGGGGCCCGGAAGTCCTCATCTTCGAGGATGCCCCACGCCCCGTGGCGGGCTCTGGCGAGGTGCTGATCCGAGTCCATGCTGCCGGGGTAAACCCTGTCGATTGGAAAATTCGCGCCGGCTACATGAAAGATCTCCGTCCCTATACGTTCCCCTTGATTCTGGGATTCGACCTCTCGGGGGTCGTCGAGGCGATGGGTCCCGGCGCCGGCAAATTCAAGATCGGCGATGAGGTTTACTCCCGGCCCGACAGCTCTCGTGACGGAGCCTACGCGGAGTACATCACGGTGAAGGAGGCAGAGGTGGCCTTCAAGCCAAGATCCATTGACCACATCCACTCCGGCGCCATTCCTCATGCATGTTTGACAGCATGGCAGGCAATTTTTGACACGGCCGGGTTGAGCGCGGGTCAGGAGATTCTGATTCACGCCGCCGCCGGTGGGGTCGGCAGCTTTGCCGTGCAACTTGCCAAGTGGAAGGGTGCACACGTGATCGGGGCTGCTTCCGGGCGGAACCAGTCCTTTCTTCGGGAGTTGGGGGTTGATGAACCCATCGATTATGAAAAGACGCGATTCGAAGATCTCGTCCGAGGTGTGGATGTGGTATTCGATACCATCGGCGGGGACACACTAAGACGGTCATGGAAGGTATTGAAGAAGGGCGGAATCTTGGTCTCCATTGCGGCTCGGCCATCGGCGGATGAGGCCGCCAAGAGCGGCGTGAGGCAAGCGTACATTTTCATGACGCCCAACGGGACGGAGTTAACGGAAATCGCCGGGATTGTGGATTCCGGGAAACTGAAAGCCGTGGTTGAAACCGTCCTGCCGCTTGCGGATGCCCGGCGGGCCCACGAACTCGGTCAAATGGGCCACACACGCGGCAAGATCGTTCTTCGTGTCGCCTAACGACTGTAGGAAAGGATGCGCCACAAGCGACGCAGTATAATTGGGATGGGGTAAAGTAGTCATGATTCGGAGTGCCACGTGTATTGCCGCATTGCTGGGTTTGATTGCCGCCGCCTCGCGCCCTGCAACTTCCCAGTCGAATCCCAATCTGGAGACATTTTTCAGGCAGAATGTCGCGCTGAGCGAGGATCAGATTGCCGCCATCCACAGTGGGCAGCCGGTGGTGAAGCCCCTCTCCCCACGCACGCCGGCCGAGGTGCTGCTGTTTGGCGTGATCCACATCCACGCTACTGCTGAGGCCTACTTCCAATATGCACGCAATTTCGACCGCCTCCGCCAGGTTCCCGGCTTCTTGGCGCTTGGTGTGTTCACCGATCCTCCGCAGCTTTCCGACCTGCGAGGTTTTTCGTTAGACCACGATGACATCGAGGATCTGAAGAACTGCCAACCGGGCAACTGCCGGATTCAGATGCCGGCGACCTCGATCGAAGTACTTCACCACTCCATCGACTGGTCTGCCCCCGACGTCGATGAACAAGTGAATCAGCGCCTGCAGAAGGGCGCATTTGAGCGCCTGCTTGCCTACCAGCGCGAGGGCAATACGGCCCTGGGCGCCTATAACGATAAGCGCGACCCGACCGACGTGCCCGAGCAGTTCGCCTACCTGCTCAGCTACGATAATGCATTACCAGAGCACGTGCCGGATTTCTACCATTACCTGCTCGCCTATCCGCGCGACAAACCCGCGCAGTTCGAGGAGACGTTCTATTGAGCCAAAGTGAAGTTCGGATTAAAGCCGACGCTGCGCATCGTGCATATGGTGACCATGCGCGGGAAGCCTTCCGATCCCATCGCATGCGCCATTGCCCAAAAGCAGCTCTACTCGAGCCATTATTTTCGTACCGCGTTGGATCTCTCGGTCTGCGTCCGCGACAGCAATGGCCCGAAGCAAGCCGGCTTCTACTTGATTAAGGCCCTCGGCTCTGAGCAAGGGGGGCTGAGCGGCCCCAAGGGATCCATCGTTCGAAGAGCGGCGGTGTCCCGGGCAGTTACAAATCTTGAAAAAGGGCTCGCGGCCATCAGGGACACGATCGAAAGTCAAAAGTGCGAATGACTGCAGGTGGGCTCGCCTGCATGGGATTCGGCCCAAGGGCTGGCGTCGTAGGGGCAATCCTCCAACAACGGTAGGGGGGCAACGCTGACGCTCTACTTCCTTCATCAAGGGGCATCGGCTTTAGGCCTGTGGTCCCGACTCTTGCGCATCGGAGTGTATGTCATGGATATGCTCGTTGAACGCCTCCAGCAACTCTTCCATTGCTTCCTTTGGGATGCGATCTTCTGGGGGTAGAAACGCCTGGCCACAAATTGAACACCTATAGCCAAACGCTTCACCCTTGATCCACGGGCCGGGAACGAGTTTGGGCTTTTCGGTCATTGAGTGATGACACCAAATCCTCTCTACGGAAAGGATAAGGGGCTTAGGAAAACCCTCATAGGGACAATACAGGGTGTATCCTTCTTGCCCTTATTTGCCCTCCTTTGCCCGCGCGGTCTAACATCCAAGGCCCCGAGAAATGGGCTTGTAATATTGCAGAATTGGTGTAAAAACAGTGTGCCTGGAGGATTGGCTATGCCTGGGAAAAGCGGCGCTACTGAACCGCAACAAGAATCAGAGGGGTCGAGCGTACGCCTGGAATCCTGGAAGGAAATCGCGGCCTACCTGAGACGGCACCCCCGAACAGTCCGCCGATGGGAGCGTCAAGAGGGATTGCCTGTCCATCGTCACCTCCACGGCAAAGGAGGGTCGATTTACGCCTTCGCCCACGAGATTGACAAATGGCTCCAGACCCGCAGCGTTGTAGGCACAGCACAATTGCCTAAAAATGATGCACTTCACGGTGCCGCAGGTTCTGGGTTGAGAACAGAGCAAATAGCCCGCCGTAGCCGGCCGGTTGTGCTTGCGGTTCTTCCCCTTCGAAATCTCAGCAACGATCCTGAGCAGGAACGATTCGCAGATGGCCTGACGGAGGAGATCATTTCGGAAGCTGGGCAATGCTGTCCAAATCGGCTGCGAGTTATCGCCCTGACATCCGTCCTCCAGTACAGGCAATCGGCAAAAGGTATCCGCGAGATCGGGAAAGAACTGAACGCGGATTACATTTTGGAAGGCGGAATCCGCCGGTACGGGAGGCGCGTGCGGCTTACGGCGCGCCTGTTCGCGGCACGGGACGATGCTAACGTTTGGGCAGATACTTATGAGATTCAACTCCCCTCACTATTCGCTTTACAGCAGAGCATGGCCGGACAACTCTTAGAATCGCTCGCTGCTGAACTGAGGGTTGGGCCAGTTCGGAGCCGCCAGCGACCGATCCTTCTGAGCGCGGCCGCTCACAACGCGTACATCGAAGGCCGAACCTTTTTCCTTCCGACAGACGGAGAAATCAAGAAAAAGCTTGAGCACTTATACATTGCGATTGAGCGTGACCCCAATTTTGCGCCTAGTTACGCCGAGCTTGCGCTCACCTATTCTTTCCGCTTTTTCCGGGACTTCCCGCCGGTCGTGACGCTTGCACGCATCAGGGAACTTGCTTCGAAGTCTTTGAAACTCGACTCAAGATCGGCCCGCACCCATGCTATGCTCGCTGCCTCTTACCTGTTTGGCGCCAGGAATTGGCCCAGTGCTCAGGCAAGTAGCAGACGGGCAGTCAAATTGAATCCAAGCGATCCATGGGCGCGAATCATTCGGGCAGCATACCATATCGTGGTGGAAGAGCCTGCGAACGCGATGAAAGAGCTAGATCAGGCGTGGCAACTCGGCCCAAAATCCGCCGAACTCACTCAATGGTTAGTAGTGTTCGGATTTTATGCGCGGCATTACGACTGGGCCATCGAGTGCGGCCAGGAGATGCTTCAATTGGATCCCTTCCCGGGCTCAATCCACGCAGTTCTCGGGGCCTGCTTCGCCCAGAAGGGCAACCATGCGCTCGCCGTCCAGCACTGCGAGGCGGCCACAGCACTCGGGAAGGGTCCGTTCGTGGGGCACGCCAGAGCGGCCTCGACTTATGTCTTGGCCGGCAATCGAGCCGCCGCGGAACGCCTGCTTCAGGAACTTGTCGCTGCGGAAGAGAAGGAGTATGTGCGGTACATGTTCTTAGCCCAGGCGTCCGTCGCGCTGGGGAACGACGAGCGGACGCTGGATTGGCTGGAAAAGGCTTACGAGCAGAGCGACCCGCTCCTCGTTTTCCTGAAAGCGGACCCCAGTTTCGACCCGCTTTTAGGCCTTCCTCGGTTTCGCAGGCTGCTTCGCCGCATCGGGCTCCAAGCTGATCAAGAGCGCCGTCCACCTTCAGGCGTCCCCCGTTCGTAGTCGGAGTCGCCGACAAGAATCCCAATGCGGTGCGCGTTCACTTGCCCGTTGCCAACCACTCGCGCAAGGGCATCTACCTCAACATGATCGTTGCAGAGTGGGTAATGCTTCCGAGCAAATGTCAAATCTCCAACAGGACACGGGCGTCAAGGCGGATGTATTTATCGGCAGTGGGGATGTGCCCAAAGTGCTGAGCCAGGCTGCGAAGCAGACGTGCGCGGATTTGCTGGTTACGGGGTGCTACCCTTATGGGGGTCACCTGCGGACACACGGCTACGGAATCATTTGCGCGGCCCAGATTCCAGTTCTGAACGTTTGAGGTCTCAGCTTCTCCGCCTCACGACGATCACTCTTCACGAAATTCGCGATTTCGTGAACGAATTTCGTCCTTCTCATCGTCCAACCACAACGTTTTCAACAGCTTACATGTGGCCCTTGCATTGCGGTATCCGAGCATGTGGTTGCGAGACAACTATCATGGAAAGCAAAGCGAGAATCCAAGGAGGACGTATGAGCGTCGTGACCGAGGTAGCGATTCAAGTAATTCGCGATAAGTTTGTGGCCGAGATCGAAACCGCCAAGGCGAAGCTGCAGACATTAAAAGCAGAAGCTAAGACCGCGAAAGCGGACTTCGAGATCAAGGCAATCACCGAACTGCTAGCCAAGCAGCGCGAGGTCCTCCGCAAACTGCGGCAATCGAGGAAATGACACCATGAGAATAGGCTTTCGATGCTTGGCGTTAAGCGGGCTGTTGGTCCTGATCGCTGCCGCGCCCATGTCTGCCGAGAAAATCAGGGTCAAGTGTGACTACGACAGGTCGAATGATTTCGCGCGTTACAAGCGGTATAGCTTGGGTAAGAATTTTCTCCTGACGCACCAGGCGCCGGAGGTCCAGGCCCACATTAACCAGATCCTGGTGGAATCGCTCAACCGTCATCTCCAGGGGAAGGGCTTTATCCTTGACCAAAATCATCCAGACTTCGTGATCACTTACGAGGCGGGCTCCCTCGCCAGGGCCGACACCTCGTTGCCACCAGACATCTACTACGGAGTGCCGACGGACAGTCCGGCCTTCGGCCAGATAGGTCTCGAGGGCATTCCCGCCGAGGTGTGGACTTACGCTCTGGCCAGATTGAAGCTCACCGTGACGGATGCTGGCTCGGGGAAGCCTGTTTGGACGGCGCGTGCCTCCGAGAGAATTCAGTATTCGAAGAACGCCTTAAAAGATCTGAGAACGAGGATTGATGATTTCACGGCCAAGGCCCTGAAGAGTTTCCCACCTGCCTCCAAGTCCAAGTCGGTTCACTCGGACGAAGCTTTTTCGCGAACTTCGCGAATCCGCGAGGAGACTGTGGCCCCATGATCTGCTAACCCATGCACATTCAAGGTTCAAACAATTGGCGCTCGCATTGCATTAATACATCCGAGGAACTGCTGGGAAGAGAGCTGAAAAGGAGCAAAGCCATGGACAGATTATTGGTAGTGGTTTTTGACGCGGAAAGCAAGGCGTACGAAGCGAAGAAGGCGCTTCATGAATTGGACAGGCAGGACACTATCGCAGTTTTTGATCAAGCGATAGTCGCGCGGAATGCAGATGGTTCCGCAGCGGTAAGGCAAATTGACGGCCCCACGCCGGTCCGGACTCTGACCGGAACCTTGCTAGGGGCTCTCATCGGTCTTCTCGGCGGGCCGGTCGGCGCCGGGATTGGCGCTGCTGTGGGAGTTGCTGCTGGCGCTGCGATGGACGTGAGCGACGCCCAGATTTGTGAAGACTTCGTCGAGGACGTGAGAGAGAAACTGACTCCGGAGAAATTCGCACTCGTCGCAGAGATTAGTGAAGACTCGACGACTCCGGTGGATGCGCGCATGGAGGCGCTCGGTGGAACGGTATACCGGCGAGCGCTGAAAGAAGTGAAGCGCGCCTTTCACGACGATAACGCCGCTGCCATGAAAGCCGACCGCGCACAGTTGACCGCGGAACGGGCCAAGGCTGACGCCGAGCGGAAAGTGAAACTTCAGGAGAAGATCGACGAGCTCGACACCAAAATAGCGGCACGGATCGAGAGAGCCAAGCAGCGGCGAGAGGCGGCGGAGGCCGAGGAAAAGGCCAAGGTTGCGTTTCTTCAAGCCAGGGCCGCTGCTTTGAAGGCGAACGCGCCTCACAAACACGTTGGCCCCCCTGCGTGATCGACGGCTTTGAAGAAGAATGTGCCATTCGAAGGATCTGCGTTTCATCGCTGGCGAAAAAAGAAGTCAGCACTGAGCACTAAAAGGGGGAGGCGGGCTGACATGAATCTTAAGGAGTATAGGAAGAGGCGTCAGTTCGATTTAACGCCAGAACCGCGCGGCTCGTCAGCGAGGAGACAAAAAGGGGGCGGATTGCTCGTTTACGTTGTCCAGAAGCACATGTCTTCGCATCTGCACTATGACTTTCGTCTGGAATGGCGGGGGGTGCTTCTCTCCTGGGCGTTGCCCAAGGGGCCTTCACTTAATCCCGCGGTGAAGCGGCTCGCGATGCAGACTGAAGATCACCCTCTCGAGTATGCCGAGTTCGAGGGGGTGATCCCAGTGGGTCAATATGGTGCCGGAACGGTAATGTTATGGGATCGAGGAACCTGGGAACCGGAAAACGCTGACGTGGACGCTGCGTTGCAAAAGGGAGAGGTCAAGTTCACTCTTGAAGGGGCAAAACTCCAAGGCTCGTGGGTCCTGGTTCGCACCAGGGGCTTTGGGAGCAGTCCTGCTCGATCAACCTGGCTGCTCATCAAACATCGCGATCAATACGCCTCTACCAGCGACGTAACACAGGAAGAGCCACGCTCCGTAGCGAACAACTTTCTTCTGGCAGATATCGCACGGGATGAAGGTGGGGACATCGAAAAGGCCTCGCTGGGCGACCCGGGCCGCAAGCCGCGACGTACAACTATCTCGCAGTCAGCGTCAGGACGCGTGGCGCGAAAACGAGGGCTGAGGAGGCTGTAAAGAGAAGGCCGACCCGCAAATTGCGTCTGCTAGAGCTAGTTCGAGCTGAATGATTTAGTTAGAAGAGGAGTCGAAAAGATATGCCGAAGATCAATCGCATTCTCTGCCCAATTGATTTTTCTGAATTTTCCGTGAAGGCCTACGACTATGCGCAGTCGCTCGCCTGTCATTACAAAGCGAGCTTATTGTTAGTCCACGTAACGGAATCGCTGACCCCCATGTACCCATACTATGCTTTTCCAAATGCGTACCTGGACATCTGTCAGCAGCTTCACACCAATGCCGAGCAGCAGCTTCAGGAGTTTGCGAAAACGCACACTCGGCTCGGAGTGCAACCGGAATACAGCGTTCAAGATGGCGCTGTGGCAAATGTCATTCTCGACATGGCTGAAGTGCAGCCCGTAAGCCTCATCGTCATGGGAACGCACGGTTTGCGAGGGTTTGAGCGTGCGATGTTGGGAACAGTTACAGATAAGGTGCTGCGAAAAGCCCACTGTCCGGTGTTGACTGTGCGCAAGCCGGAGCACGATCTCGTCACCCAACCGGGTGTCCCGGATCTTGTCCAGCTACGTCGGATACTTTGCTGCACGGATTTATCTGATCAGTCCGAGCTGGCCCTCGAGCATGCCATTTCTCTCGGAACAGAGTATGGAGGTGAGCTTGCTCTACTCCATGTATTGGAAAACGTGCCAAGTTCGGCCGATATTGAAAATGAAATCGCGAAAGTGACGGAGAGCCTTGAAAAGCGCGTCTCCCCGGAAGCGCGCAGGAATTGCAAGACGAAAACCATGGTCCGTATCGGCCAACCCTATCAGCAGATCCTCGAGCTTGCTTTGGAGTCTCGACCCGACTTGATCGTCATGGGTGTGCGCGGGCGGAATGCCTTGGATCTCGCGGTGTTTGGTTCGACGACCTATCGGGTGGTTCAGTTAGGCCCTTGTCCGGTCCTGGTGGTACACACTAAGTGAGGGAAGCCTCAGAACGAATCGTGTGAGGAGAATACGCCGTACGCCAGGGGTGCCAGGGCCATCTCAGCGAAGCGCTTGGCCGCACTGCGCTGGGCGTCTCTGTGTCTCCAATGCCAAGAAGCTGCGGAGGGACGTGGGAGCCTAGAAACGCTTATTGAATAAGGGCGGACACGTCCGATTTGTAATGAAATACGAGGTCAACCATGAACATTTACAAAACTATGTATCGCGCACCGAAGCCCGAGGGCATCGAGAAGCGTAAAGCGTATATCGTTGGTGGCGGCATCGCGGGGCTTGCTGCGGCCGTGTTCCTTGCGGACGATGCCGGCATGCCGGGAGAGAGTATCACTATCTTGGAGAAGTTGCCTGTTTTCGGCGGCTGCATGGATGGCATTAGGACCCCCAAAGGATATCGGAATCGGGGCGAACGCGAACTCGAGCCGTATATGGAATGCCTTTGGTATCTGTGCAGCAAAATTCCGTCTCCGGAACGCTCCGAGCACAGCGTGTTGGACGATGTGGTGGACTTTAATAAGGACGAGCCGATCCACTCCGAGTGCCGGGCGCTGGTCAAGCAGGGTCATATCGTGGGCAATATTCACGACTTCAAATTGCCGAAAGACGTGAGTGAAAAAATTCTCAAACTTCTGACCTCGCCGGAAGAGGAATTCGAGGATCGGACCATCGAAGGTTATTTCGGGAAGGATTCAGCCCTCTTCAAGGGTAGTTTCTGGCTTTGCTTCCATACAATGCTGGCGTTCAAGCCATGGCACAGCGTCATGGAACTCCGCCGCTATATGAACCGTTTTGCTCCGAACGATTACCGAACCGAATATCTTGAAGGTATTGTCCATACCAAATACAACGAGTACGACGCAATGGTGAAGCCTATCGAGAAGTGGCTTGCCGACAGGAGCGTAAGGCTCGTGGGCGGTTGTTCGGTGACGGATCTTGACCTGGATGCGGCCTGCAACACGGTGCAAAGCATTCGCATGAAACGAGCGGGCGTCGAAACTACTATTCCCGTGGCAGAAACGGACCTGGTGTTCGTGACGAACGGATCCATGACCCAGAACTGCACCTTCGGCGACAATACTACGGTCGCACCGATCGATCGATCCACCGTGGACCTCGGCCTGTTCACGCTGTGGCAGAAGCTTGCCAAAAAGCACGAGAAATTTGGCCATCCGGAGAAGTTCATCAGCGACATCGAAAAGACGAAGTGGATGTCCTTCTTCCCGACGATCAAGGGATATCCCCAGTTCGTCAAGAGACTTGAAGAATTGACCGGAAGCAAGGCGGGGACAGGCGGCGCGATTTCGATCAAGGACTCAGCGTGGGAGATCGGGCTCATCCTGCACCACAAGCCGTTCTTTCCCGATCAGGCGGAGGATGAAGACGTATTTTGGGGCAATGGGCTGTTCGGTGAGCGAGTGGGCGACTACATCAAGAAGCCGATGCACGAGTGCACGGGCGAAGAGATCATGACCGAAGTGCTCTATCATCTCGGCCTGCTGGAGATGAAGGATGAGCTTCTTGCGCATACCTCCGTTTCCACCTGCATGATGCCGTACATCAACAGCCAGTTCATGCCGCGCAAGGTCACGGATCGCCCGCGCGGAGTGCCGAAAGGGTGTACCAATCTTGGGTTCATCGGCCAATATGTGGAGGTCAAGGACGACGCGGTGTTCACCGTCGAGACTTCGGTGCGCACGGCGATGGAGGCGGTTTATGCCCTCACGAAGCTCGACCGGGACGTGCCCGAAGTGTATCCCTCCCGATACGATATCCGGGCCGCGGTCGGCCATATGAAGCGGTTCACCGGAGTCAAGGGGAAATTCACCAAGGCTGACCTTCCGAAGACCAATCCGCTGATGCTTTTTGGATTGAAGAAAAAGATGGTGGAAATCCTAAACAGCGTGCCGTCGTTTCCGCATCTGTACACTGGCCGCGACCAGAGCATTGCCGGGAAGGAGTCGGTATTACATCCGCAATATCCGATCGATATATAAGAAACGATCACAGCAAAGTTAGACATGCCCAAAGGGTGAGTGTTTATCATACTTGGACGCATGGACATTCGATGTCGAACCCATTGAAGGAAAGCGAGTAGCATACGGCTAAATCATCCAAGGATTCCACTTCAAACAAAGTCGCTCTGGTCACCGGCGCATCGTCGGGCATCGGTAAGGCGACTGCCGAAAAGCTGTTGGAAAAAGGCTATCGAGTCTTCGTCGCCGCGCGCCGCGTCGAGAAGATGCGGAGTCTTGAAGAATTGGGTGCGGTCTCGATTGCGATGGACATCACCAAAGACGAAGAGATTGTGTCCGCAGTGCAGCGGGTCACCGCCGACCATGGCGCGGTCGACATCCTGATCAACGACGCAGGTTACGGTTCCTATGGCGCCATCGAAGACGTTCCCATCGACGAAGCCCGCCGGCAATTCGAGGTCAACCTTTTCGGCCTCGCCCGCCTGACGCAACTGCTTCTGCCAAAGATGCGCGAGAATAGGTTCGGCAAGATCGTCAACATCACCTCGATTGGAGGTAAGATCTATACGCCTTTTGGCGGGTGGCGTCACGCCACCAAATTTGCTCTGGAGGGCTGGTCGGACTGCCTTCGCCTCGAGACCAAGCCGTTCGGCATCGACGTCATCATCATCGAGCAGGGAGGCATTAAGACGGATTGGAGACTGATCGCCGCCGAGCAGCTCAGGAAGATTTCGGGAGATGGGGCTTACGCCAAAGCGGCGAACAAGACGGCCGATACTATGGCCAAGTCATACTCCGGTCAACAGTTGTCAGATCCGTCCGTGGTGGCGAGTATGATCCTCAAAGCAATCACCGCGCCCAGGCCGAGGACGCGGTATCACTGCGGCTACATGGCTGGAACAACCCTGATGTTGCGCCGTAAACTCAGTGACCAAATGCTGGACCGAGTCATGTCTTTAATGATGTAAATCGGAGTAGAAAGCCTGAAGGTCCCGCCGGGGATCACGAGAACGTCGAGCCGGTCCGTTGAGTCGAGACACTGCGAATAGCACCGTGGTGGAGTGGAAACCACGCGCCAATCCCCGGCTGATGACGTTCGCCGTAGTGGGTGCCACAAGCGTGCCTTTGGAGGACAGGTTAGAATAGGCGTGGGTGCCACAAGCGTGCCTTTGGAGGACAGGTTAGAATAGGCGTGGGTGCTTATCCCCTCTGTTGGAGGCAGCCATGAAGATTTTGCTGGCGGTTGATGATTCGAAGTTTTCCGACGCAGCTCTCGAAGCGGTCATTGCACAGATTCCGCCGCAGGGTACCGAAGTGCTGGTATTGCACGTAGTGGAGCCGATCACGCTCTCCTCTCCCCCGCAGATGTCGTCGAGCTACACCCCTGAGCTTGAGGCACAGGTAAAGGAAGGTCAGGAGTTTGTGGAGCGGGGCGTTCAGAAACTTCGCGGCGCTGGTTTCAAGGCACAAGGTGCAGTCGAAACCGGAGACATCAGAGGGATGATCCTCGATGCCGCAGCGGAGTTAGGTGCGGATCTCATCGTTTTGGGTTCTCACGGGCGAAAAGGTATGCAGCGTTTCTTGCTTGGCAGCGTTGCAGAAAACGTGGCGCGCCACGCTCAATGCTCGGTGGAAATCGTGCGAATTCCCAAGCAAGCCATCTAAGTTCCTAACCGAACGCAGATAAGCGCCGAGGGGGCTGACGCGGAATAACGGCCCCGCGTGGGCAACGCGCCCGGCGATTCCCCCGTCGGGCTCTCTGGACTTCGGCCATGCCGTTCACCGCTGCCAGAGGATCCGAGCAGTTCCCAGGGGGACAGACACTCCGTCATGGTTGGGTATCATTCGCGCCGTGTAGTCTGTGGCCGGGCGAGTGGCAGGCACTGAGGCTTTGTAGAGATAGCCGCCGACCGCTCCCACAAGCTGCCGGACACGCGTCGTTTCCTGCCGTACCGGATCGCTTCCCGGCGCGCCGTCCGCGTAAAGTTCGACCCGAATGGCATTGGGATCGAGTTCACCAAAGTAAACTGGAATGTCAAAGACGTGCTGTCCGCCGCTCGTTTCGACCTTCACCTCACCGAAGCGCAGGGCTGACCATTTCTGCTCCAGATTCTGGAGCCAATCGACGATTTGTTTGCCCAAGGCACCCCTGTCGGCGGCGCGCGCACAATACGCAGCCGCAGCCGGCAGGTAGTGCAGTTCGGTGTATTCGCGTACGCTGCGGTTTGCAGAAAAGCGCGGCGTCAATCGTTCCATGCTCTCTCGCATGCGCGCTACCCAGGCGGTAGGAATGCCGTTCACGTCGCGGGTGTAAAACTCGGGAATCACCTCTCGCTCGAGGAGGTCGTACAGCGCCTCCGCCTCGGCAGCGTCCCAGGCGGGATCGTCGCCATGCTCCTGGCCGTCCCCGAGCGCCCACCCGACTTCCGGCGAGTAGGCTTCCGCCCACCAACCATCCAACTCCGAGAGATTGACGCCTCCGTTGACAAGTACTTTCATGCCGCTGGTTCCACAGGCCTCCCACGGGCGCCGCGGCGTATTGATCCAGACGTCAACTCCTTGCGCCAGGCGCTCCGTCAAGAGCATCTCGTAATCACTAAGGAAGGCAGCATGAGGCCGAACCTCTGGCTGGCGAATGAAATTGATCCACTCGTGGATGAGCTCCTGTCCCGCTGCATCTGCCGGATGCGCCTTACCTGCGATGAATAGCTGCACCGGCCGTTGGGGGTTGGTCAGAATGCGAAGCAGCCGCTCGGGATCGTGCAACAGCAGGTTCGGCCTTTTGTAAGTCGCGAATCGGCGAGCGAATCCCAGTGTCATCACGTCCGGATCAAAACTTGATTTCGCTTTCTCAATGTCCTCCCTGCGTGCGCCGGAGGCCGCGAGTTGCCGAGCGAGTCGTTCGCGGATGTACTCAACCAGCGATTTCGTGGAATCCGTGCGGAATTGCCACAGCCTGGCGTCGGGGATGCGGCGGATGTGCTGACCCACGTTTTCCATCGTCCCGAGCCAACGGTCCTTTCCGCAGGCCTCCGTCCAGAGCTCATCGGCTGCCGCCGAGTCCCAACTGGGTGTGTGGACACCGTTGGTCACATGCCCGACCGGAACTTCGCCTTCGGGCCAGCGCGGGAAGAGCGGCGAAAAGATCCGGCGGCTGACCTCGCCGTGCAAACGGCTCACTCCGTTTACTGCTAGGCTTCCTCGGACGGCCAGATAGGCCATCTTGAAGTCTTCCCCGGAATTGTTGGGGTCTTGGCGGCCAAGCGCCAGCAATTGGGGCATGCCAATGCCCAGCCGCCGCGTAGCATAAGTTCCCAGGTATTGCTCGATGAGCGCCGGCGGAAAACTGTCGAATCCGGCGGCTACCGCAGTGTGGGTTGTAAAGAGATTCCCGGCTCGAGTGGCGGCCAATGCGACGTTGAAGGGTTGACCTGTCGCCTCCATGAAGCTCCGCGCACGGTCCAGCACAACAAATGCCGCATGCCCTTCATTCAGATGACAGACTTCCGGCTGGATGCCGAGCGCGCGGAGGAGCCGCCACCCCCCAAGTCCAAGCGCCAGTTCCTGCGCAAGTCTTACCCCAGGCCCGCCCCCGTAGAGTTGGCTGGTAATTCCTCGATAGACGGGGTGGTTTGCGGCGTCGTTGCTGTCCAGCAGGTAAAGCTTCACTCTGCCGACCTGGACCTGCCACGCACGCAGCCAGATTGACTGACCCGGCAGATCAAACTGCAGGCGCAACCACTCACCGTTTGGCTGGCGTAAGGGCGTGATAGGTAGTTCGGTGGGATCGTTATAAGGGTATAGGGCCTGTTGCCAGCCTGCGTTGTCAATGTGCTGCCGGAAGTAGCCTTGCTGGTAAAGTAATCCCACGCCGACCACCGGCACCCCCAGGTCGCTAGCCGCCTGAAGTTGGTCGCCGGCGACATTGCCTAACCCGCCCGAGTAGATGGGTAAAGCCTCGCTCAGCATGAATTCCATACTGAAGTAAGCAACGCATGTGAGGGGAGTCTGCGGGTGGGTTTGCTGAAACCAAGCTGGAGCTTCGAGCACTCGACGCCTGACTTGCACCAGATCGTCCAGCTTACCGCGGAATGCGGGGTCGGCCAGCAGGCGCTCGATTTTTTCCCGCGAAACCGTCAGCAGAACGAGCCAGGGGTTGTTCGTAAGCGCCCAAAGCTCGGGATCAAGTTCCCGCCACACTGCGTCAGTGCCATGATTCCACGACCAGCGCATATCGAGGGCGAGTTCGGCCAGGGAATCAAGTCCCTGAATGTCGGTGGGTAGAATGTTATAGAGCCGGCCGCTGATGTGCGATTGACTGTTCATAACATCTCCTGGGCCTTTGACAGGTCAAGGTTGAAGCGTAATGTTCATACCTCTCAATCAGCCGACCGTTGCCGTCGCGCCAAGAGGCTGAGCAGGAACAGCGCAGTGGCAACGAGAACGGTGATCGGTCCTGCCTCGCGATGCAGGTGCGTGGCGATGGCGGAGCCGAGCGCGGTTGAGAGGACGGAGAGCGCTACAGAAAACCACAACATGCTGCTCAGACCGTGCGACAGGCGTTTGGCTGTTACTGCCGGAATGATGATCAATGCGCCCATGAGCAGAACTCCCAGATAGCGCAGCCCAAGCGCAATGGTGAGAGCAAAAGCTTCGAGATAGAGCAGTTCGAGCCGCCGCACCTTGATGTCTGCGGTACGAGCTACGTCCGGAGACACCATCATGATAACCAGGCTGTTTTTGGAGAGGAGGATGAAGAGTACGATCGCGCTTGCCACCGAGAGGCCGAATATCTTTTCCGACCAGCTAGGCACCCCAGCTCCGCCGAACAAGGCGTCGATGAGGTTTTCGCCAGTAGTCATCATGCTGCCAACGGCGAGCGCAGCCGAGAAGAGCACCGCGATGGCGCTCTCCGTCGTTGCGCGTGCACGGTCCTCGAGTGCCCAAACCAGCAGCGCACCGAAAGCCAGCATTACAACCGCTCCGAAGACTGGGTGAATATGAAGCGCCAGTGCAATGCCGATACCTGGGAGAGCAACGTGGGACAGGGGGTCGGCGGCAAGCGACATCCGCCTCATCACGGCGAGCGAGCCGACCAGGCCGGCAGCAACGGCCATTGCGATAGCTACTAGCAAGGTTTCAATTGTCATGCACGTGATAACTCACTTCGCTACCGTAGATTTCACGGAGCAGATCAGGTGTGAGGATCGTGCGCGGCGGCCCAAAGTACGTGCGCGCACGGCTCAGGCAGAGCACCTGGTCCGCATTCTTGTACACGACCGATAGTTCGTGCGAAATGAAGAGTACAGTCAGGCTTTGATCCTTCTGAAGTCGTCTTACAAGTTCGTTGAGGTGTTCCTGCCCAGGTTCATCAACTCCGGCAGTCGGTTCATCGAGCAACAGAACGTTGGGACCGCCGACCAGCGCAAAAGCAATTAAAAGGCGCTGGAACTGCCCTCCTGACATCGTTCCGATGGGCTGACGGGCGACTTCCAGTGGAATTCCGACCGGAGTTAATACGGAGGAGAAGTCAGTGACCGGCTTGTGAGCCACTGCCGCACGGGCGCTGAGAAAGTCGACACCGGTGATGGGGATGTCACGTTCGAGGTCGAGCTTTTGCGGGACATAGCCGATTCGAACGCCCTCAGTCCATCGCACCATACCTGAAAATTGAAGCGCGCCGATCAGCGCTCTCAGCAGTATAGTCTTGCCTGCGCCATTCGGTCCGATGACCGCGACCGAACTACTTTTTGCGACGTTGAAACTGAGGTCCGTCAGGACACGAGTGGCGTCGAAATGAACCGAGAGATGATTCACTTCCAGCACATTTTCCGCTGAAACGGCGCCCGTCATTCCATGCATGCTCCAACCCTCTCGCGAGAACGTGCAATTGCCTGGCCAAGAGATAAACTCCAAATTGACATCTCAAAATGATACGGCCGGGTCAGCCACTTTCAGTACCCGCAGTGACTTTTCTAATCGTTTTCCGCGCCAAATCAACCCCGCAACCCTGCTGCGTGGATCCACACCTTTCTTCCTGATTTTCACGAAGGTCGTGAATTCACGAGGAATTCGCGCCCCTCCTGAGCGTCGGTTGAGCATCTTCCAGAACTTACGATTGGCATTCGTGTTGCATTAAGAGGGTAGAGGATCTGTCATGACTGACTTGGGGAAGGTGCTAGTTTTTTTCGGAGCTACCCTGCTGGTTCTGGGACTATTGTTCGTGGCGATTGGCCGGGCTCACCTGCCACTAGGGGAGCTACCGGGGGACATTCTTTATCGCGGCAAAAATGGCACGTTTTATTTTCCCGTGACGACTTGTATCCTGCTGAGCGTGGTTCTCTCCGCGGTGTTTTATCTGATAAACCGCCTGAGCCGCTAGTCGGGACAGACGGTTGGGATAGGGCAGCTTGTACGGAACCCTGGGGGCGCAGGACCATATTCGGAATGCATTGTGATTCGCTGGGACAACGCCGCGAAATCTTCTCGTTTCTGTGGCGCTGGCAATCTCGCTCGTCGAGCCCGTGGAACAGCTTAAGCGAATATGGCCCCCGCCTGAACTGAAGCCAAAAGCAGCCTCGATTCGGCTTTGAGCGCTCACACCGGCATGATTAAAGCCGAGGAGGCTTTGGAAACGTTCCTGGGGGAAATAAGTTGGGATCCACCACTCGTTTAAGTTTCCGCGCCCGCCGTTGATTACCCTGCTTAATCTTCGTGGCGAGTTGTTCTGACTCCCTAAACCTTTCCGCTTCGTTCGCTTTGAGTCGCTCTTTGATTTCTCGATCTTTACCCGTGTTTGCGATATCTGCCATGGCTCACCGAACCCTTTCACGCTGTGCTGCAGCCACTCACGCATTGACCTACGTGCATCTTCGTCTCCGAAAAGGACCAGGGATGAAAAAAGCAAGCGCGATCACGACGGCCAAGTAATTCCTCAGGCTTGGGCGCGGTACCGAGTGTAGGGGCGCATGGCCACGCGCCCCAACCACTGGGACACGTTTCACTGGTTTTGCGAACTTCGCGAATTCGTGAAAAATCCGCGACTCTGGGATGCGGGAAATTAAGCGTTTTGAGCAAATTACGAATGGCACGTGCCTTGCCTGAACAAAGGTCAGGAAAGGAGAATCCGTATGGAAAAACAGTCAGCAATAACGCAGCGGGAGAAGGAAGCCGTTCCTGTCAAATCACTTCCGGGCAGCGATCTGTTAGAGCGCGTCCGGGAATTATCCAATGCCATTGCACACCGCGCCTTCGAGCTTTTTGATGGCCGCGGGCGTGCCGATGGACACGACCTTGGGGATTGGTTCCGGGCGGAGTCAGAGTTCCTACATCCAGTTCACGTCGACCTCGCCGAGTCGGCCGATGCGTTCACGGTTCACGCAGAGGTGCCGGGTTTCAGTGCCAAAGAACTTGAGGTCGGCGTGGAACCGCATCGTCTCACCATTAGCGGCAAGCGTGAAAGCAGCGAAGAGCACACAGGCGAGAAGGCGATCTACAAGGAACAATGCTCGAACCAAATCTGCCGGGCGATTGACTTGCCGGCTGAAGTTGACACGTCGAAGGTCACGGCCACGCTCAAGAATGGAGTGCTTGAGCTTTCGATGCCGAAGGCCGCCAAAGCAATGAAGGTCCAGATCGCAGAAAGGGCCGCCTGAGGTGTAGCGGCAGTCCTTCTGATTGTGCCGGATAGCTAGAAAGACTGTCTCAAGAGATGTCCCGCGTCGCCGATGCGCCGGGGAGGCTGGCGCAGATCTGTGTGGGACCACCACACTAAAAGGCCATAGAAACCGCACAAAATCTGCGCCAGCCTCATGGGTAATGCAAATGCTATATCTACCAAGCAAAAAGGAGAAGAGCCATGAAGACGGACAGGGAAATTCAGCTGGATGTTCTTGATGAACTCCGGTGGGAGCCGAGCGTCAACGCCACAGAGATCGGGGTCACGGTGAAGGATGGCGTAGTGACACTTGAAGGTACGGTGGATAGCTTCGCTGAAAAATGGGCCGCCGAAAAGGCCGCAAAAAGAGTGCCGAGCGTTAAAGGACTTGCCGTCGAACTGGAAGTCAATTTGCCCGGCTTTAGCGAGCGGAGTGACGCGGATATCGCCCGGGCCGCAGAGACTGCCCTGGACTGGGACATTTCAGTGCCCAGCGACCGGATTAAGGTGACCGTCGAGAAGGGCTTCCTCAAACTGGAAGGAGAGGTGGATTGGAAGTTCCAAAAGTCGGCTGCCGAGCAGGAGGTGCAGCATCTTACGGGGGTCAAGGGCGTGTGGAATCATATCACCATCAAACCGAAAGTGGCGCCGACCGACGTGAAGGAAAGAATCGAAGCCGCCCTTAGGCGTAATGCTATTTTGGATGCGCAACGGATCAAGGTACAGGCTGAGGGGGGCAAGGTCACCCTAACCGGCAGTGTGAGGTCCTGGGCTGAGTTGGACGAAGCTGAGGACGCTGCCTGGGCCGCGCCCGGGGTCAGTGAGGTCAAGGACCTTCTTACGGTCTCGTACTGAGCATGGACAGTTTCGGGCGGCACGCCTCAAGCATGCGGAGAGACTCGTCCTGCGCTCAGTTTCCAGGCCAAACCGACTCCCTCTTTCCGGGGTGCGGGAAAGACGCGCGCAGCGGATAGCGTATGCGGCGACTACGGTCGGTAATCCAGACTTTGTCATTAGGGATGATTACTGGCCTTAGGCGCCGGGTTACTGGGGTTCGATGTCGCCGCACCCGTGGAGGTCGTCGAGAGGGTCCCCCGCCTTTGGGGATTTTGCTGCGCGCCTCACCACTTCCCGAAAACACAGACTTTGATCGGGGCTCACAAAACTCCAGCCACCACCTGGCCCGAACCGTACTCTTTTGGTTCGCTACGACAGTGCACACAATTTGCACACGCGCGTGTTGAAGACTAGGATTCATCGTGGCCCTCGAGGGCTGCTATTGATGGGGAAGTCAGTGACACCTTCTCTCGAATTTCCGCTGCCAGGAGACCCATCATCATGACGCATCATTCTGTGCGTGGGCTGCAATGTGGACGGCGTAATCTGCCCGCCGAAGGAACGGACACAACTCAGCTATGATCGTGCCCGAAGAGTCCCCTTCTTGGGCAGTGGCAAATCGGATTCCTGCATCGAAATAACCGTTCGGACAGCCCTTGTATCAAACAGCAAGCAGACGCACAGACTAGCCTTCCACCGTCCGGTCCGGTCTGGGCTGCGTGGCATGCCACCGATCACAGGTGCGCCGAGCGGCCTGCCTTCCAGCGAATGCCAGCGTTATTCGCTGGCATTCGCACTGGAATCTCCCTTTAAATGAGCAGCTTTCGCTGATAAATGGAATTGCCCTGCTCCATTAGCACATCACGCGTAACCCACCCCTTCTTGCTAAGTTATTGAAAACATGGAGCGGGGGACGGGGATCGAACCCGCGACGTCCAGCTTGGGAAATTGGCCTTAGATTGAAAATACAGAATTTAGCGTCTACGGGGTTGATTGCTGACGATCCCAAGCCATTGATTCTTCGGGACCCGATTCCGGCAGTCTGTTAATGGACTCTTATTGGACTCTGCGCTTTCCTAACTGGAGCCAGGTCCGACGAGCCTTGCAGCAGCCTTCCCTCGGCTGCCAAACAGAAGTCGTTCGGCTCTCAGAGGGACCGGCGGCCTTCGCTTCCGAGCAGGTGGGCAATCCCGGCTCGCCACCTCTTGCGGGGTTCCCGGCCACGGGGGGCGAACGCTCAATAACGGGCTGACTACGGGCTGGGGAAGAGCCGTGAATCCAGCTAACTCAGCGAAAACAAATGGTAGGCCCGTGGGGGCTCGAACCCCAGACCTCTACCGTCCCAATCCAAGGTTCATAGGTTTCACAACAACTTACAGGTGCTCGCAGGGGCTGCTAACTTCCGTAAGTGCTTGTAAGATCGTCTGGCATCGGGTTGCCCATCGGGTTGGAGTCCGACCGAAGTTGCGCTCAGGATAGGACCGGTCGAAGGCGACCGCCCCTGATTGCTTCTCGAAGTCCGACGCCTTCCTGTGCTCGATAACATTGTCGTGGCCCACAGCTCGTCGCCCAAGTGGAGGCCCGTGCCCAGCAGCGGCCATAGACAAGGCACCATCGCCGAGGCCGAACTTACCAGATGGTTCTCGATCGCCTCGAACGATGCCTGATCGATCGAATGGTCCATCCCAAGGTCATCGGCGTGAATAATCAGTACCTTCGCGCCCTTCGGGTACCCCAACCTCTCGGCCAGTGTGGGCGTCTGCGCATTCAGAAAAGCGGTACCGCCCAGGAAAACCAAGAAAAACGCTGAACTACACGCCGTTCGCATCTGGGAGCGACTTAACATAGGCATTTTCCTCTCAAGGGGTTCTTGGCAGTGGCACAAGGACCCTTACCGCAGCCCCGAACCTACGGTTTCTGTTCACAGCCACAGACAAGCGGACCGGCGCGGCGCCGCTGCGAAAAACCAGGGCAGCCGTGGGCGTCACCGGAGCGAACGGTCAATTTCCCGCCAGTGTGTGACAATGATGTGGTTGCGGCGGATTACCCCCTTAATAGCGTTGTCCGTCCGTAGAAGATCTCTTTCTCGGGTGATGAACATGGCTTAATTCGCCATCAGCTTTATCAGTACGTACGTGAAGCGGCATCCCGCCGAGCGGTCTTGGCCCTACCTTACCCCTGTTTGCTGCAACTCACTATACCCGGTTTAGGTTTTCGGGGGCCGCCCTCCCTGAGCTGCTTATTGTGGAAAGCTGTCCTGTGCCAGTTGTACCCGCAGAGGAACTGTTCCGATCGTCTTCCCTTGCGATTCCGCGGTCACTGTAAACTGCTGCCACTCCCTTCGCACCTCCGCCGGCGAAGCGGCCTGGACGCGCAGGCAGTAGCGGGGTTCGTGAGCAGCGACATGGGCGGGAGCCGCCGGTAAGACCTTCCATCCTTCCGGTGCGCGCACCGAGAGAATCACGTCGATGGGCGTGTCCAGGGGATTGTCAATCACCAGAGGGATGCTCAGATAGGTCCCCCGAGTGAGAGATATTTCGTAGGGCACGAGGCCGAACAAACTGTCTAATCCATGGGCCTGCCAGAACAGGCGATAGAAGTGCCACGGGTCACCCAACTCCATCACCGGCTGCGCATGCTTTGGCGCGATGTACCCGGGTGGGCGTTGGAAAGGGATGCCGCCGGGCACAACGCCGGCAGCGACATCGTCGGTGGCAGCGCCCCCCACCAATGACCTCCCCAGGATGAAGCGGACGGGATCGCGCACCCAGTCGGCTTTGTCGGCCGAACCGAACTGGGTCTTATGCTCCGCCACCGTCCGCCCGGCGATCTCGGCATAGCTGACCCCGCGGGTGGGCGAGATGTCCGTGACGTTATATTCAGGGCCTTTCCCAGTGAAGAAATCGAAGTGAGTGGGGTTCGCAAAATAATAAAGCTTCTGCGGTTGCCAGGGACGGAGTCCTTCCGTCCGGTTCATATAATGACCCGGGTCGGTGGCGGCTGAAACCTGCTCAGGGAACGCCGTGGGATCGCCGGCCATGTCAAATGCCTCGGTGGCCAGAACGCCGGATGCCTGATGATCGGAATGATTCTCCCCGGTTACGAATTCGGGCAGCCATGTGATGATGACCTCGGGACGGGTCAAGCGAACCAGGCGGACCATCCTTCCCAGCATTTGGCCGTGGTCGTTTCCTTCGAGGGACTCGAGGGGATTTTGGCTGGCCGTGTCGGAGCCGCCGAGATTCCAGGTATTGGTGATCCCTAGGACGGCGGCGGAGCGTACTCCTTCGATCTGGCGGACCGCTGCCAGAGAAGCGGACTGCTCCGGACCAACCTTATTCAGCCCTCCATTCATGCTCTGACCTGTGTCAATCACCCACACGATGCCCACGCGCAGCTTCTGGTCCGCAGCGCGAGCGCAATAGCCCGCAATCACGGTCTCATCGTCCGAATGCGCGACCACAAGGAGAATGTCGGCCTTGAAGCGCGCATCCGGCTCACGATTATTCCATCGGTAAGTGTCCTCACTTCGCTCCGGTATCTGCGCCTTGATCGCAACATCCTTGAATGGTGCGAGCAGAATCAAAGGTAGGAAGACGATGATCAGCTTGCGCTGGTTAAAACCCGGTTGTGACATAACGCCTCCGCGAAATTTGCGTCGCCTTGTGCGCGATCGACAGTCCATATGCACCATCCGCCTTGGAGGGCGGCTACTGACTGCGCTGAGGCGCCAGCGCCTCACGATAAAACTTGATGGCCATATCTGTTTGACCCAAGTCGAGGCAAACCTCACTGCGATTCTCATAACTCCAGGGTTCTTAAGGAGTGATGGTCATCTCCAGGTCAAACTCCTTGCCGGCCTTTTCGAGCATTCCCAGGCGCTGGTAAGCCACGCCTAGATTGTAGTGCGCGAAGCTCAGTTTAGGGGCGAGCGCAATACTCTCCTGGAGTTCGGTAACGGCATGATGTTTTATATACAAATCAAGATATGCCTTTCCCAGAGGGAAATGCAAGTGAGCAGGGTCGCCTCCCGCGCACACCAATCGATCGAAGGCTTTTTCAGATTCCTTCCCACGCTTCAGTTTTCCGTAGCAGATGGCTTGAACGAAGAGGAAGTCCAGGTTGTCCTGCTCCGCGCTGGCGAGGGGTTCAAGTGTCACCAGGGCAAGCTGGTATTCGTCTTGCATGAAGTAGCTCATTCCCAGGAGGTAGCGAGCCTGGTAATTGTCCGCTTGCGATTGGAGCACCTGTGAAAACTCCGGGATGGCCTTGGCGAAATCTCGCTGATGATAATATGCCAAGCCCAAATTCAAATCGATGGCGGGCAAAGGCGGTGCCAGCTTCTTGGCTTCCAGGAGAGCCCGGATGGCAGAGTCGAACCTCTGCATACTCGTCAAACTTCTCTACGTGACCACGACGGTGGACCCCAGCCAACGCCGCCCATATGGCAGTGTGCAGGAGCTTGATTCCCGCCAGTACGCAGTCGGGGCGGGAAATCCGTCGATACGGAAGTGGCAGCATAACAGAATGGGAAGGGTCAGGGCCGGCTGGTCCGGAAACGGCATGCCCACGGCTCCAGCCCCAGCGCCCTCGTCGTGAACTCGACCAGCGGCAACATCGCCTTGCACGCCGCGACGAAGTCCCGCATGAGCCTCGGGCCGCAGATCTGCATCTCGGTCAGCCCCACCGACGCCACGAAATCCTTCCGCTTGATGTCCTCGATGAACCGATGATTGGGGTCGAACCCCCGCGGCGGCCGCTTCAGGCTATCGCCCTCAAGCTCCAACCTCCGGCGCACCTTCGCCCATTGCAGGGGCTCGGCGACAATTGCCATGCGGATTCTGGTCAGGGCACTGCTGTCAGGATGCCAGACGCCCGCCGCCGCGAAGCAGTTGCCCGGCTCAAGGTGGAGGTAGAACACGGGCGCATGCGCGTCCCTGCCGCTTGCGTGGGAGAAATGGATGCCGACGTGGGTCTTGAAGGGGCGCTTGTCCGGCGAGAACCGCGTGTCGCGGTATATCCGGAACAGCGAGCCGCGGGTTGGGCGCGGGTCGGCGACGAAATGGGGGCAGAGTCTGCGCAGGTGCGGCACGAACGCCGCGATGAACACCAGCGCCGGGTCCTGGGCGGCTTCCAGGTACCGTGCCTTGTTCCTGGCGAACCACTCCCGGTTGTTGTGGCGCTTTAGCTGGCGCAGAAATTCGAAGAAGTCAGGCCGGAAGAATGCGTCATTGGGCACTGGCGGTACCTCCAGCCTTTCGCATTGTCGTCCGGCCCGCCCATCAAAGCTGGCCTGCCGTGGAGAGCAGCGAAAGGTGGACTAATGATACTATCGCCGGCATATTAAGCCCATGGTTGTTCCGCTTGGATCCCGCCGTAGCCCGAATGTACGCAACCGCTTGAGCGAGCCGATTGCCCTCCATCACCCAATACTCGATGTTACCCTTCTGCCATTCAGCCCGGTCCCGGGGTTTTATCCGGCTCTCCAAATCCGCCGCGAACGCCGGGTATATTCGCAGGTCTACTCGCAGGATTGGTGAAAAATGGTGCGGGCTCCCCGACAGGTGATCCTGGTATGCAACATGCCGGACCACAGTCGAATGTGACCTAG
>Ga0209517_10000916_pt1 | contig 47692 bp, 44 predicted proteins | sample PeaSoiMetSII2010_FD_187695 | JGI IMG/M metagenome (GOLD analysis project Ga0209517, IMG submission 187695) | Peat soil microbial communities from Weissenstadt, Germany - SII-2010 (SPAdes) (version 2) | ecosystem: Environmental > Terrestrial > Soil > Wetlands > Peat | place: Germany...
CCCGACATATTTCGCGTTATATGCGATTGTGAGGAGAAAAAATGAAAAACATCACTGTAGCTGTTCCATCAACAATCCCGGGAGGGCTGGACTCACTTCTTGGCGCTCACTTCGGGCACTGCGATCTCTATACCCTCGTGGAAGTCACGGACGGTCAGGTCCAAAATGTCCGAACCTTGCCGAACGTACCTCATCAGCAGGGTGGATGCATGGCCCCGGTCAATCACCTGGCTCAAAACGGGGTAAAAGTCCTTATCGCAGGCGGCATGGGCATGAGGCCGCTAATGGGTTTTAACCAGGTGGGAATAAATGTTCTATACGGCGGTGGCGTACAAACGGTAGGAGAGGCTGTCGATGCTTTCCTAAAAAGGAAACTGCAGCAGTTCACAAATGATTTCACATGTGGCGGTGGAGGAGTCGAGACCGGCAGGTCTTGATCGAGGCGCTCCACCTTGAGCCGGATGAGATTGCAGCGGCCCGTTGGCGGCTTGCCGGAAGACCACATGCAGTGTGCTCGACTGGCGATCAATACGCCGGGAAAAGCCATAGCGGACTACTACAAGAACATTTCAGAGAAACAGAAACTGAATGTCTGACGATTCCGGTTGTCATGTGACCGGGGTTTTTTCGGGATTAATCCAATCTATTGAGGGAGGGAGTTTCATGAGCCAGATTGAATTCAAAGACAAGAGTTTTGAAGTTGACGAAGATGGGTTTATTGCCAGCTTTGATACATGGTGCCCCGCGTGGGTCGACTATGTGAAGACTTCCGAGGGTATCGCCGAGCTTACCGAAGAGCACTGGAATGTCATCAACGTGCTTCAGGATTACTACCGCAAGCACGGGATCGCTCCGATGGTCCGGATCCTCACCAAGGTTACCGGATATAAGCTCAAGTATATCTATGATCTGTTTCCCTCGGGACCGGGTAAGGGAGCATGCAAGATGGCGGGTTTGCCCAAACCGACCGGCTGTGTTTAAGAGCAGCTTCCATGGGCTTCTGGTTCCCGGAAGCCCATGGAAGCTGCCAGCCCATGGCTGAACAGAAGAGACGGAGAATAAATGCTGCATATTCTTTTAGTTTCGGTCCGAAGGGAAAGCATTAAAGCCTTTTTCGAAGGCTTGTCCTCAGACCCCGGAATTCATCTCGATCAGGTTGCTTCAGGAACTGAGGCGCTTACTGTTGCACGCGCCAAATGCCCACATTTGATCATAATCGATTCCGAATTGCCGGACACTGAGTCGCTCGACCTCGTAAAGAAAATCATCGGCGTCAATGCGATGGTGAATACCGCTGTGATGAGCGCCCTTTGGGATCATGAGTTCCATGAAGCGGCCGAAGGACTAGGAATCCTGTGCCGTCTCCCCCTCGACCCAGGGCCGGGTGAGGCTGATGGCCTACTGAAGAAATTACGAAGCGTTCTATCGCAGGAGGCCATCTTTATTTGATTTAAATAAAAGGAACTTATAACCAAGGAGGAATTGCAATGCCCATATTTGAGTTTCTTTGTGCGTGCTGCGGCAATGTTTTTGAAAAGCTCGTATACGGGGGCGGTGAGGAAATATCCTGCCAGAAATGCGGAAGTTCTGAACTAACGAAACTTTTGTCCAAGCCTTCCAGCCTCTCAGGAGTAAAGCAGGATGGGATCGTAGATACCGGATGTTGCGGATCTAACTCTTCATCCCAGGGGTGTATTCCAGGAAGTTGCTGTGGCAAAGCCAACTTCTGAACAGAATCGGTGTTTCGACGGCTGTCTCTTAATGTGAACATTTTCATGTAGAGCAGATCTGATTCATTAAAGGTGAAAACTCATGAAAGATGGAATTCGCGTCCTGATAATCGGTGGAGTGGCCTGCGGGCCCAAAGCGGCGTCACGTCTTAAACGCCTTATGCCAAACGCAGATGTCACCATGATCGAACGGGGACGTCTGGTTTCCTATGGTGCATGCGGGCTTCCATATTATGTGGAGGGTACGTTTCCTGACGTCGGGATGCTCTGTGAGACACCGGCAAGTGTTAAGCGAACACCTGTCTTCTTTGAAAAAGTGAAAGGCTTTCACACCCTGACAAGAACGGAAGCCGACTTAATAGACCGAAACAGAAAGATCGTTCGGGTACGGAATTTGGACTCAGGAACGCAATCGGAGCTTCCGTATGATAAGCTGGTTCTTGCGACAGGAAGCCGGCCCATTGTGCCGCCCATCGAGGGAATCGATCTCAAAAACGTCTGGTTCATGCGCCACCCGGATGACGCTGAAAGCATGGTTGAGCAGATAGAGAACCAGAAGCTTCGTCATGCCGTACTGGTAGGAGCTGGATACATCGGTATCGAGATGGCGGAAGCTTTGAGAGGCCGTGGTCTTGAAGTTACTTTAATTGAGATATTCGATCAGATTCTGCCACAGTTTCTTGATTTCGAGATGGCCGCGCTGGCTGCCAAACACCTTCGGAGTAAAGGGGTCAGGTTGATCCTCGGCGAAGCAGTCAACTCGATTGAAGGCAATGGCATGGTTTCGGCCGTCGTTACTGAAAACAACAGAATTCCCGCCGACCTGGTCGTGATAGGCGCCGGTGTTCGCCCAAATGACGAACTGGCCAGGGAAGCCGGGCTGGCCTGTGCGCCAAAGGGCGGAATCATCATTAACAGCTATTGCCAAACCAGTGCCCCGGACATTTATGCGGGTGGAGACTGCGTTGTCAATCAGTGTATGGATCCTGTAATCAAAGATCCAGTTTTTGTCCCTTTGGGTTCTACTGCAAACAAGCACGGCAGGACTATCGCCGATCATATAGCAGGCATCTCTGCCCCATTCCCCGGCATTTCGGCAACCGGCATATGCAAGGCTTTTGATTACAACCTTGGACGTACCGGCCTTACCGAAAAGCAGGCAAGACTTTTGTATCCGGATATTGAAACAACTATCTGGTCCGGTCCTGCACTGCCCCATTACATCCCCCAGAGCAAGCCGCTAATAATCAAAATGGTTGCATCCCGCCGCAGCAGGAAACTGTTGGGCGTACAGGTCGTAGGTATGGGAGATGCAGCCAAGCGTATCGACGTTGCTGCAACCGCCCTCTTCTTTGGAGCAACGATAGATGAATTGGCGGTCTTGGACCTGGCATATGCCCCCCATTATGCTCCTCCCATAGATCCCATTGCTGCTACTGCGCATCTTCTTGCAAACAAACTCGATGGGCTGGCGCAAGGCATCTCTTCCCTGGAGGCCGAGAAGCGTATGCGAAACGGTAATGATTTTGTTCTTCTCGATGTGCGCACCCCGGATGAATTCAGGATGCTGCGTCTGCCCGATGACAGAGTCGTTCATATCCCGCTGGGCGCCCTTCGCGAAAAGGTTTCTCAACTTCCGCGCGACAAAGACATTCTCGCTTTTTGCAAAGTGAGCATGAGAGGCTATGAGGCCCAGAGAATTCTGAATGCGGAAGGTTTCGATCGCGTCTGGTTTATCGAAGGAGGATTGGTTGGCTGGCCGTTTGAGCTAGCTGAGTAAGAGGCTCGGGATGTCATGTTTGCTGATTCCCACAGTCTGTGAAACTTGCACGACGAACCATATAGACATAACTGACCTGGGAGAACTTTTTCCGGATGGCTATAATAGGGGATCCTTGAATATAGCCGGTCTGTGCGCGCAATTTGCTCCGTGATCCGAGCTTTAAAGGAGAGCCTGATGCTAGTTCAAAATTTCGTTGAATTATCTAAGAAAATCGCTGCAAGAGGCGGTATCATGGTCTTTTTTATTATGGCCTTTGAAGTGATGATCATGATCAGCCCATTTGCCTTTTTCTTCTACTCGGTCTTTAACCCCATACTGCATTGGCTCCAGGATTACAGCGCAACCAGGTGGCTCACCAGCTTCTTTCTGCCTCACATGATCCTGCCACCGACAATGTTTCTGAAGGCAGTTCGCATTCTGGGGTCCGTCCTTTTCGTCCTTGGCTCTCTGACTTTGTTTCTGTGCGCTTTGCAGGTCTACCTAGGAAAGATATTCAAATGGGGAATAGCGAGCAAGGGTTTGTACAGTTACATCCGCCATCCGCAGTATCTTGCCCTCGGGCTGTGGGGGACAGGAATGAGTATCCTCTGGCCAAGGTTCCTGGTACTCGCCTCTCTTTCGATCATGTTTATCCTCTACTATTTCCTGGCTAAAGATGAGGAACGACGGATGCTCGGACAGTTTGGAGACGGCTACCGGGAGTACATGGAGAGCACCGGCATGTTCCTGCCGCGCTCCATCGAGAAAGGGCTTTCGGCACCATTCGGATTCCTTCGCAGCAGTTCTCTAAAACCCATTGCGATCACTTTTTGCATACCCTTTGTGGTCATCGGGACTGGTTTCTTGCTAAGAGCGGTCACTCTAAATTCACTCCCCATCGAAGCGAGCCGCAATGTGACGCTGGTTTCGATACTCCCGGAAGACGACGGCCTGAGCGCAAATGTCATGAAGGAGGTTTTTGCGGGGACCGATCTGCCGCCATCACTGTCATTCCTTAAACCCGAGAAGGATTATCTCGGCTATGTAATGCCGCCCGACTACGTGATGCAGGGAATGATCGCCGATACCGGCGTGGCATCCCACCTGCACCAGCACCATAATACTTTCGCTCTGATAGCGGATTGGATATTCAATCCTTTCGAACACCTTCGGCGCCCTCCATCCGCGCAAATGGCAGCCATGCTCCACGCCGATCCGGCAATGGCAAGAAGGCATCACTGCCCGGTAATGGTGGATAATGCAGCAATGGATTGCCAATCCTGTCCGCTGCGGCGCATCGTGTTCGTCGAGATCGATCACAACGGGGACGGGCACCTCTCCAATACCCGGCTCTTTTCCTTCAACACTACTCGGGTCCCGATTGGATTCATGGATATTAATACCCGAACGGGTGACATCATAAATGTCAAACAGGTGGGAACAGCTACAGCCTGGATGGATGTGCCCACGCCCGCCATTTAGTATTTACAGATAAGGCTGCTTTAGAATGGGCGAAATAGTTTATTTCCCGATTGGAATCATCAGATCACCCTTTAGGACGGTCGAAGGCACCCCCATTCAGCCCGCGGGTGCCAGCGGGGTGAGGGGCAGGATTGAACTAAGGGACTTTTCGTATTTCGGATCATATCTAAACAAATCGATAGCCCTCAGTCCTCGCTCCTCAAGTAATCGCAGATTTTAGATTGAAGATTTTAGATTTCTGAATATCCTCAGCCCTCAGCCCTCAGTCCTCGCTCTTAAGTCCTTCAGGTTTTCCCACTCAGTCCTCAGCACTCGGTCCTCAGTCCTGAATTCAAGGCGTCAGCACTATCTTGCCGAACATCTCGCCGCGTTCCATCATTTCAAAGGCGCGTTTGCCCTCGCTCAGGGGCATCACTTCTTCGATGGACGTCTTGATCCTGCCGCTCCAAAGGAGCCGGGTGATGTCGCGAAAGTCCTGCGGGCCGCCCATTGTGCTTCCGATGAGGCTTATCTGCTTTCCGAATATCATTCGGATATCGACTTCCACCAGCGGACCGCTGGTATTGCCGACGATTACTATCCGGCCACCTCTGGCCGCAACAGCCATACTGGTATGGAGAGTGGCCGCGCCCACGTTGTCCACAACCAGGTCCACACCGCGTTTTGCTGTGAGTTTCTGGACTTCCTTGCCCCAGTTCACCTTTGAACGGTCGATCACGAAATCGGCTCCAAGTTCAAGGGCTTTTTCCGCTTTTGCGGCGTTGCCCGCCACCACATAGACTGTGGCCCCGGCCAGCTTGGCGATCTGTATGGAGACGCTGTTGACCCCGCCTCCGGCCCCCACTATCAGCACGGTCTCGCCTGCCCGCAGCTTTGCTCTGTGCATCAGCATTCGCCATGCAGTAAGAGTAACCAGCAGCGGGGCACATGCTTCGGGGAAATCTATATCGTCAGGTATCCTCACCAGGTTTTTCGCCGGAACTGCCACATACCTGGCAAACCCTCCTCGAACATTTTCGCCGATGATCATATACTTCGGGCTCATGGAATGCTCGCCGCGGAGCGTGAACTCGTCTTCCACAGGATTTATTCCGTGATCGATCACAACCCCCTGGCCGGTTTCAAGTCCCGAAACGCCCTCACCCAGACCTGCCACAACTCCTGAAATATCCGAACCGCCCCAGTGAGGCATCTCGAGATTGAGGCCCGGCCACCCCCGCATGACCCATATATCGAGGTGATTCAAAGCGCAGGCCTTTACTTCCACAAGGACCTCGCCTCTCCCGGGAGCGGGATCGGCCACATCATCGTACCTGAGAACATCGAGCTCGCCATGCTGGTAATAACAAAGAGCTTTCATCTTTGTGATCCTTTCAGAATCCCTCAATTCGTTTCACCATTGAAATGGCGTCGCCGGAAGCCTATTATTAACCGCGAAAAAAATACGGCGTTACTATTGCTACGGCGTGTCAAAGAAGTTAATTCAGTGAAGTTAAATTACAAGGATGACGAGACATTTCCTCCCGGTGGCCCGGGGCGGAAAAAAGGTAAGATATGAAAAAGCCGGTTCCACAAGGCCGCAAGCCAAGAAGGAGGACCCTTCGGTGGATTGTTTTTGGCCTGTTTTCAGTTTTGCTCTGCTTTTCAATGGTAGCAGGAATCGCGGTCTTCGCGATTTATGTGCAGATCGACCAGTCGCTTCCAAGCGTTGAGGCCCTGAAGAACTATCATCCGCCTCTGGCTACCGGCGTATTTTCAGCCGATGGCCAACAGATCGGCGAATTCTTTATCGAGCGCAGGTACCTTGTTCCGCTAAATGAGCTTCCGCCGCATCTTGTCAAGGCCTTTATCGCCGCGGAAGACACGCGTTTCTATGAGCACAGCGGAGTGGACCTGATCGGTATTTTTCGGGCCATGGTGAAAAACCTGCAGGCCGGTGAAATCGTACAGGGCGGGAGCACCATAACCCAGCAGGTGGTAAAATCACTGCTCCTTACCCCAGAGCGCACTTTTCTGCGCAAGGTAAAAGAGGCCATTCTCGCCGAGCGGATCGACAGCAGCCTCAGCAAAAACGAGATACTCTATCTTTACCTGAACCAGATTTATTTCGGCGCCGGGGCGTACGGGGTGGAAGCGGCCGCCAGGACCTATTTCGATAAACATGCGAGCGAGCTGGACATTTCGGAAGCTTCGCTTCTGGCGGGTCTGCCCAAGGCCCCCAACCATAATTCACCGATTCATCATTTCGCGGTGTCACGTGAAAGGCAGCGCTACGTGTTGCAGAGGATGGTCGATTCGGACTTCATAACTTTCGATGATGCCCGGAAAGCTTTGGCGAAGCCTCTGCAAATCGCCAAGGGCAAGCGCTTCGCCTCCCCGAAGATGGACTATTTTACCGAGGAAGTCCGCCGGCAGGCAGAGGCTCGCTTCGGCCGCGAGATGCTCTATAAAGAAGGCCTTATTATACAAACGACTATGGATCTCAGGGCGCAGCGAATCGCCGAGAAGGCGCTCGACCAGGGACTTCGCGAGCTCGACAAACGCCATAAGCGGTATAGAGGTCTTCACGCCCATGTCCCCGAGGACGAGTGGCCAAACGCACTTCGAATTCTCGGTCAATCCAACGGCGAATTGGAGCAAGGCAAGGTCGTTGCCGGGCTGATAAAGCAATTCGACGCCAAATCAAAGATAATTTCAGTGGACCTTGGCGGAGCAAAGGCTTTTGTTCCACAGGCGGGCTGGCAATGGGCGCAGGTTTCCAGCAACCGGGCAGAGAAGGTTTTCCGCATCGGCGACATCCTTAGAATAAAACTGACCGGACGGCAGGAAAAAGATACCTGGGCCGGGGCCGTCGAGCAGGACCCCGGGATGGAAGGGGCGCTGATGACCATTTCACCCACTACCGGGCGGGTCATCTGCATGGTTGGGGGGCGCAATTTCGAAAAGAGCCAGTTTAACCGCTGTACGCAGGCCGTACGGCAGCCGGGCTCTTCATTTAAGCCCATAATTTATGCGGCCGCGCTCGACAAGGGCTACACCGAGGCCTCAATACTGATCGACGCGCCGATTACCTATTACGACCACAGCGTCAAAGGCTCATGGAGTCCTGCCAATTACGACCGCCAGTTCTGGGGCCCCATCCTGCTTAGAAAGGCCCTCATCCATTCGCGCAATGTGGTTACGGTCAAGCTCCTCGAATCGATCGGGGTAAACTACGCCATCAATTACGCCAGGCAACTGGGGATAGCCGCTCAGCTTACTCCGACCCTGGCTCTGGCCCTCGGGGCCTCCGGCGTTACGCTCCAGGAGATGCTTACGGCCTATTCCACCTTTCCCGGCCAGGGAGAGCGGGTCGAACCCTACGTTATAGATAAAGTCTTAGACCGGTACGGCAATCTGATAGAGGAACACCAGGTAAAAAAAGAACAGGTGATATCGGCTAAAACGGCCTACGTTATGACCGACCTGCTCCAGGGCGTGATACGAGAGGGGACCGGAACAAGGGCAAAGGAGCTGAACAGGCCCGCAGCAGGGAAAACCGGAACAACCAACGAACTCAAGGACGCCTGGTTCATCGGCTTTACTCCTTCGGTGCTCACCGGCGTCTGGATTGGCTACGACGACCACACTGTCTCGCTTGGAAAAGGAGAGACCGGCGGGCATGCAGCCTGTCCGATCTGGGTCTATTTCATGAAAGAGTACCTGCAAGACAAACCCGTAGAAACCTTCGCGATCCCTGAGGGCATTATTTTCGCCAAGATAAATGGATCTTCGGGGGCGGTTGCAAGGTCGGACGATGCCGGGGCCGTATATGCTGCTTTTGCAGACAAAGTTCCTGCTCCCGGGTCCAAACCTAATCTGGAAAATGAAGACGGTGAATCCGAGGGTGAATCCGAAGGACCTCCCGAGAAAGGTGTAACTGAAGATGGCCAGGCCCCCTTGAGACAGGTGGGGCCTCCTACCGATGATTCCTACTTCAAATCGGAAATGTATTAAAGCAGGGGTTTAGGCTGAAGGCTGTCAGGCTGTTAGGCAGTACCTAAAAACCTTCAGCCTAAACCCCTTCAGCCTCAGGATATAAGTATGAAGGAATGGGTCCTATACTCTGCTCTCGCGCTCGTCATGTGGGGTCTTTGGGCCTTTTTTCCCAAAATGGCGCTAAGTTGCCTCGAGCCAAAAACAGCTTTCATGTACGAAGTATTGGGCGGGACAGTAACTGCCCTTTTAGCGTTTCTTATCCTGCGGCCTCAACTTGGAGGGGTCGAAATACGCGGGATAATACCCGCCGTTCTCACCGGGGTGATGGGCTACCTCGGACTGCTTTGCTTCATGTATGCGATTCGTGGAGGCAAGATCTGCGTTGTTGCGCCCCTGACCGCGCTTTATCCGGTCGTAACCGTCGCCCTGGCGATGATTTTCCTCAAGGAAAGAATAAACGTCGTCCAGATGGCCGGAATAATCCTCGCGCTCGTCTCGGCCGTCCTGATTTCATATGAATAAAATTACAATTTTAGATTTTAGATTGGTGATTTTAGATTTGAGCAATCTGCAATGAATGAGATTGACTGGAACATTTTTGTACCTTTATCTTCCAAAATGTTTTCCCCTTCCCTTAAAAAATAGAAATAAATCCAGCCAAAAGTTTATTTTTTTAAGAATTTAATTCCTGCCGGACTCAGGATTTCCGGCCTCCCGCGATTTTTGGCCCGGGCCGGGCCCCTCGCAACAGGGCAGGTCCCGAGAGCTGAGCATAAGAATTGCTAAATGAATTCGAGCCTCTTGCAAAATGTCCGGGATCTACATTGCGGGCCTAAAAATTGAGTTTTGCAAGAGGCTCAGTTTGTTCACAAATTTTATTATCAGAAAGGTAAAAAATGGAAAAATTATTTAATCTGCCCCTTGCCGCATGGCTTGTATTCCTGGGGTCAGCCATGCTTGAGGTAGGAGGCGACGCCGTAGTTCGAAAAGGCCTGCGCGGGACCAATCTTGTTATCATCCTGGCCGGTGGTCTAATGCTGGCAGGCTACGGCCTGCTGGTCAACACGGTTCAGTGGGACTTTTCAAAGCTGCTTGGCGTCTATGTAGCGATATTCGCCGTGGTAAGCGTGATGTGCGGCCGATTTCTATTTGGCGAGAGCGTGCCGCATTCGACATGGTTGGGCCTGGTAATCATCGTAACGGGCGGAATGGTCATTCAGTTCGGCTAAGAGGAGACGAAAAAGGACTTGCTGCTTAAGCGTCAAAGCACCTGTGCTTGCCTCGCATATACTCATTTGAATCGATCAGTGAGGCCAATGTTGGTCACGAAGAGCACGAAGGAGACGCGAAGATTCACAGAGAAAACCTATCCGGATAAGCACTTTTGTGGCCTTTCGAACCTAAAGAGTATCGGGTCGGACACGAGGAAGACAAAGCACGCGAAAACATTTCTCCAACAGATCCAAGATATGCTTTACTTCGTGCTCTTCGTGACCCAAAAGCACTCTGTGCTCGAAAACAATGATGGCCACGAAGTAACCGATAACCCGCAACCCGGAACCTCACATATGTGATATAATTCAGGGAAACATTGGGGAACCTAGCGAATGCTCGAAATCGGATCAATATTTCAGGACCGGTATAAAATTTTGTCCTCATTGGGGCAGGGTGGATTTGGCGCTACTTTTCTGGCGGAGGACCTTCAATCCAAGGGGAAAGTGGTTATGAAGGTCCCTCATATCACGCAGTTGGGAGACCCGGCAGTCTATGAGCGGTTCAGGCGGGAAGTAGCCATAGGCAAGCTTTTAAACCATTCGGACGTGCCCGTGGCTTTGGACATTTCCGAAGAGGACCCCCCGTACCTCATTTTAAAATATGCCGAAGGCGAATCACTGGCTGAAATTCTAAACGAAAAGGGAAAACTCCCTGTCGACCAGGCGGTAAAGATAGTGGCAAACCTGTTGGATGCGCTACACTACTGCCATGAAAGGGGAGTGTATCACCGTGATATAAAACCGGAAAACCTTGTGCTGGGCCCGGATGGCCATTTGAAAATTCTCGATTTCGGCATCGCGCTCATGGAAGGGGCGCCCCGGGTTACCTGGCGCGGTTTTTCGGGTCTCATGGGGACCCCCGAATACATGGCCCCCGAACAGATCAAAGGAGAACGCGGCACTGCAAAAAGCGATATCTATGCAGTCGGCTGCCTCATGTATAACCTTTTAAGCGGATCTCCTCCGTTTACCGGGGATAATCCGCTGACGGTCATGTACCTGCACATGACCAAAGACCCTGAACCGCTCACGGGGGTAAAAGGTTTGCATCCAGGGATATGGGCGGCCATTCGCAGAGCGTTGCGCAGAAGAAAGGATGAACGCTACGACTCGGCGGAGCAGATGGCAAATGATTTGCGCTTTCCTGAAAATGCAGACCTCAAATGGGTGAATGAACCCGACCCGCCGATGGCCGCTGTCCTCCCCACCAAGCGGAATAACCTGCTGATATACGGAGGGGCAGTGTTGGCTGCCGTTCTGATTGCGATTCTTCTGCTTTTATTGAGAAAACCCTAGATTGCATCCTCGCCGGTTTCACCCGTGCGAATCCGTATGGCGTTACCAAGGGGATAGGTGAAAATTTTGCCGTCTCCGATTTCGCCAGTGCGGGAAATTTTGATTACGGCGTTTACTACGTCATCAACCATGCTGTCGGAGACCACCATCTCTATTTTGGTTTTCGGCAGCAGATTGATCTTGAACTCGGTGTTCCAGTCATCCCGGATGTGGCCTTTCTGCAATCCGCAGCCGATCACCTCTGTTACGGTCATCCCTTTGATCCCCAGGCTGCCAAGGATTTTGCTCACTTCCGAAATCCTATCCGGCCGCAGGATGCATTCTATTTTAGTCATTTTTGTCACCGCCTCTTTTAGTAAATCCTGTTAACTCTAACCGTCATGATGGTCATGTTATCCTGGCCGCCGCGCCTGTTGAGTTCGGCTATCAGCTCGGCCAATTCATTTGTGGACGAACCCTGCTCGATGAGAAATGATTTTAACTCGTCGTGGGTGGCATGTTCCAGTATCCCATCGGTAATCATACAAAAAAGGTCCCCGGGCCGGATGACCCCCGAATAAAAATCAGGCATCAGCAATGGGCCATCCCCAACCGCTTTCAATAGCACATTTTTGTTGGGATGTGTACGCGCCTCTTCAGCGGTTACCAGTCCAAGGCGCATGAGTTTTCCCACCAGGTTGTGGTCCTTGGTCAGTTGGATCATATCATTATCGCGCAGCAGCATGATTTTCGAGTCACCGACATGTGTGATAAAGAACCGGTTTTGTTTCAACAAAAGAGTGGAGAGGGTGCACTTCATGTGGCGCGTCGAACTATGACTGATCGAAAGATCGTAAATGTGCAGGGAAGTATTTCGGAATGCGTTTTTTAGCCTCTCGGGGACTTTGTCCGTATGATCGCCGAAATAATATTCCTGGAGCAACACGTTGACCGCCTCGGCGCTGGCGACCTCCCCGGCAGCGCTTCCGCCCACGCCGTCCGAAACCGCAAACAGGCTTCCCAGGCGGTCGAGCCCCCCGGTAGGCATGTAATAGCCGAAGTAATCTTCGTTGTTTTGACGGCTCCCCTTATCGGAAAGACCGTGCACCTGTAAGGCATCCACTACATAATCCCTCTTAGAAGCAGTGCTGGCTCGCAAGGAGGCCTCCAACGGGCAGAAGGGCGCTCTCGAAATGCGCCCTTCTGCCAATTTAACGGGTTAAGTCTATAGTAACTTTAATGGGTTTCAACAGGTACTCCAATTATTTTCCTGCGGGTACGGGAGCTTTGTACAAACAGGTAAACAACGCCAATCACAAGCCATACCCCGGTGGCTATGATCGAGTACATAGCAGCGGTCTGGGTATCGCCGCCGCCAAGGATTCCCAGGTAGAGCACCGCGACCAGCATGGCGATGTTGGCAAAAGTGCCGAGAACGGGAACCACTATGTGCGTGAACGCATTTCGCTGCGGATGCCGCAAAAACGCCACCAGCGCTATCACATTTGTCATCCCGTAGAGAACGAAGGTGCCGATATTGGACCAGAAGGTTATGGCGGTCAGGTTTACGACCGAAAGGACCCCGAACGCACCGATCACTGCCGAGGCAATGGTCATCGCCAGTATGCCTGCATGCGGCGTCGCGTGTTTGGGATGCAAAAACCCGAGGAAGCTCGGCATTTCCTTATCCTTCGACATTGCGTAGGTAACGCGCACCCCGGTGTTATAACAGGCCAAAGTGGTGCCTATTACGGCGATAGCCACCGTAATCGCGACCGTAATCATCAGGACGAAGCCCATGTTGCCCAGAAGAGCATTGCCAAGGTTTTGCACCATGTCTCCAAGCGGAGCGCTGGAGGCGGCTGCGGCGTCAAGGCCGGTGACCACTGCGCCCTTGGCGTCTTTCCCGGTATAAGCCGTGTTAATCCAGGCATTGGCCCCGAAGTATTCGAAAAGGTACATTAAGAGTCCCTGGATAACCAGCGAGATCATGACCCCTCGGCTTACGTGCTTGTGCGACTTGGCTTCTGCCGTAAGGGCCGTGGCCGATTCGAAACCAACCAGCAGCAATATTGCCACAGTAGCCTGGAACATCACGTTTGAGAAACTGTGAGGCATTACAATCGAGGAGAGTGTCGAGTGAACGAACTCAACATGCTCGGGGTTGGTAAAACGGTAAACCAGCGCCAGAATCGTTACTACCAGCAAAGCAATGATCTGGATAACATTGATCACCACACTGGATACGGTTGACCCGGTGATCCCGCGAAAAGCTATGTATCCGACCATGAATGCGAATAATACCGCGACCACAATCTGCCAGAAAGCGGAGAGATCGATACCGAACTGCTGGAAAATATAGACTATGAGCGTAGCCATCATTGCTACCATTACGCCCGGGTATACCCAGTAGTAAAGATGCGAGAACCAGCCCACCACAAACTTGGACAACCTGGCGAAAGGCGACAGCTTGTCCTCCCCCAGCAAGGCCTGTTCGGTAAAGTAGTATGAACTGCCCGTCCCGGCATCCGGATAGAGTTCCGCGAGCTTGGAATAGGAAACTGCGGTCAGGAATGCCAGAATCAATGCGACAAAAAGTCCGGCAAACATATCCATCGCAGTAGTGTTGCCGGCCAAATCCACCTGCGAGGCCTGCACCTGGTAGGTCAACCATAAAAATGCCCCCGGCGCAATCAACGCCATTGCATTCACCGTGACACCGGTCAGCCCCAGTGTCTTTTTCATTTCTCCCTGTGCCATAAGTCACCTTCCTCATTCGATTGATTAGTAAAATAGTAGTCGTTTACTTCTTCGCCGTGAAAAATTGCCGCCTTGCAAGATGTGGAAACTTCTGGAGCTTTGCATGCAGTCAACACAAAGAGCAATTTGTTTGCCAAAGGCTGTCATTTCGGCCAAGAGTGAGTCTAGAAAAGGTTTTTTCGGCGGGATAGGTTCAAAACTCGTAACATATTTGGCACAAAACTGTGCCTACAATTGAGGTCTATGAACATAATTGTGCCGTTTTTGTGAGGGAACTCATTCTTATATCCAATTTGTTCATACCAAAACGCACTTATTTCAAAAATGAGTGAATGGGTGAAGTGGGTGAGTCGGAGCGAGGTTTACACTCCCACTCACCTATTCACCCACTCACCTATATTCTATGCGACCAAGGAGTCCTCGGGGTAAGCATGCAAACCAAATTCCGGAACGTCGAGTCCTTCGCGTTCCACTTCTTCAGAGACGCGCATCGACTTGACGGCGTTCACGATTTTAAACACGATGAAGGTAAACCCGAAAGCGTACAGCGCCAGGAAGGTGGCCCCGCCAAGCTGGGTCAGGAACTGCGTCACGTCCCCATGGAGAAGACCAGTCACACCCTGGCCGGCTTTGCCGAGGTAGGTCGTTGCGCCGACGCCGTTCCAGCCTGAACCATAGGTGCCATCAGCAAAAATGCCGACACAAACGGCCCCTAGCCAGCCGCAATATCCGTGCACGGAGATGGCCCCGCAGGGATCGTCGACTTTGATCACCCGCTCATTAAAAAGAACTCCGAGGCAAACGAGGATGCCCGCAAGGATGCCGATCATAACGGCGGAGTTCGGGCTAACAAACGCACAAGGCGCAGTAATGGCAACGAGACCTGCGAGCATGCCATTGCACGCCATCGTGATGTCCGGTTTGCCGAAACGCCAGTACCAGAAAATCAAGGCCGTCGCCGAAGCAGCGACTGCGGCGAGATTGGTGTTAACGGCTATCACCGAAATGCGCAGGTCCGACGCGCCGAGGGTTGAGCCCGGGTTAAAACCCATCCAGCCAAACAGGAGAATAAAGGTGCCGGTCACGACAAAGGCGAGGTTGTGCGCGGGAAAGGCTCGAGGCTTGCCGTCCTTACCGTACTTGCCGATGCGTGGGCCGAGAATATAGGCGAGCGCCATTGCGGCGAAGCCACCCACTCCATGGACAACGGTCGAGCCGGCAAAATCCACGTAGCCGTGGCCAAAGCCCATAGTGGCGCCTAACTGCGACATCCAGCCGCCGCCCCAGACCCAACAACCGAATATGGGGTAGAGGAAGGCGCCCATGAAGATCTCACAGAGGATGAATCCCCAGAAAGTGATCCGCTCACAGATGGCGCCTACGATGATATACCCGGCCGTCTCCATGAACACGACTTCGAACAGCGTGAGACAATTGCTCCCGGCGTCGTAGGCCGGGCCGCTCAAGAAAAAGCCTTTGCCGCCCAGGAAGCCCCACTGGCCGCTTCCAATGAGGAACTCATTTAGAGTCGGGATCCCACCGAGATTCGTTGGAGCCGCATTCACTGCGACGGCGCCGAACTGGAAGGCGTAGCCGCATGCGTAGTATGCCAGGAAGGCGAAGACGTATGCGGCGAAGTTAAGCATCATTAGATGGGCGGCGTTTTTCTTGCGCACCAAACCGCAGGTGAGAAGGGCGAAGCCTGCTTGCATGAAGAGCACCAGGTAACCTGTGACGAGTGTCCAGTTGAAATTGGTCGCAATCCGGCCATGCCCCACGGTGTCGGCCAGCTTAACCGCGAGGGGCTCTTTGGCTGCCTGCTCCTGGTATTCTTCGTACTCCTTTTTCTTCTTCGCGTAGTCGGGATCCTTTGTGTCGGTGGGCTCGGCAACAACAAAAGGATTACCGGCCGCATCCAGGGCATCCGCCTTAGTCCCCGTCGCAATTCCAGCGGGGTCGGGTTGCGGCTCTGCAGGCTGTGCCGCAGCAGCTTGAACTCCAACTTGGGGGGAAGTTTCCTCTGCAACGGCCGGGCGCAGCATTAACATCAAGGCTATAAATGTTGAAACGAACAGAAGTACCCGCGCTCTTTTCCATCCAGCCATTTTTTATCTCTCCTCTTATTTCGATTAAACGTTCTTTAGCCGGAAAAAATCCAGCCTCCCGTTTTGGGGCGGCGGTTTCAGGCACACTCATGGATCCTCATTCGTCCTAGAGTGCCTCCTGGCCGGTTTCTCCTGTTCGAATGCGCATGGTTTCTTCCAACTTGGAAACAAAGATCTTTCCGTCACCGATCTTTCCTGTGAAGGCCGCTTTTTGGATCGTTTTCATCACCTCATCGCGCTGCTCTTCCTTGACCGCTATCGTGAGCATCAACTTGGGTACGAAATTAACCGTGTATTCGGCGCCCCGATACGTCTCGGTGTGCCCCTTCTGACGGCCGAACCCCTTTACCTCAAGAACGGTCATCCCCTGGACACCGATTTCCAATAGTGCTTTTTGAACTTCATCCAGTTTGTGCGGCTTTATGATTGCCTCAATTTTTACCATGCTCCTTCTCCCCTTGTTTGAATTGCGAGCTTCTCTAATGATGCCTGGTTAAACCGTTGTGGGACATGTGGAGATTTCTGGTGCTGCGTGGCGGTTAATCAGTGAGCAATTTATCTGCCAAATACTTCCATCGCGGCCAAGAGTGGGGTTCGGAAAGTTTTTGACGGCAGGGTTGGTTCAAAACACATATCATAATTGGCACAATACTGTGCCTTCAATAGGGTTAAACGAACATAATTGTGCCGTTTTGTGCACAGAATTCATCTGAATTTTCTGATTTCGCTATCAAAAACGGGCTTATTCCGGTTTGGCACGGAACTGGAAGCTATGCGGCAAGACCCGTTCGGGGGAGCCAGCCCGGATATCCAGTTTTTAAACGAACGAGAAGGCGGCAAGCATGGACAACCTATGTGAACTAAAATTAAATATCTTTTCTGTGATGCACAGGATGATAGATCGTGCGCTCTATCTCGAACAGGCCATCGAGGGAGTGCTGGGAGTCCTTTCACAGGCTGTTCCCCGGGCGACTGCCGCCATCATCGTCAGCAACAGGGAAGAGGTGCGTTTTTTCTTTACCCCAACCAGGCAAGATTCGCGCGGTGACACGGAACAGATGATCCGCACCCTTTACAAAACCGGGTTTGACCTTGTATTGCGCATTCCCCAGCCCTTCGTTGTTCTGCGCGATAACCCGAGGCCTCTTTTTTTGGACCGCAAGGCTCTTCATTCCATTCAAAAGGAACAGGTCCGCTTGCTCGGCGCCCCGGTCACCCTCTCCGATGAAGTCATGGGAGCGATCATCATGGACGATCTGTTCGGAGATCAGGCGCCGCTGGCCGATGACATGCAGTTCCTTTCGATGCTGGCTTCATTTGTTGCCCGGGTATTGAGCCTGCAATCCCAGGTAAGGAGGCGCGAGGAGACTCTGGTAAGAGAAAATATGGCTCTAAGGGCGAAGATTTCCGAAGAGCATCTCGGGCTGGTATGCCTTGGCAAGAGCATGGCGGGCCGGAGGCTCGAGGTCCAAATCAGGAAGGTGGCGCCCACCGAAGCGCCTGTTCTGATCTGGGGTGAACCGGGCACGGGAAAAAGTTCGGTCGCCCGGATCGTTCACGAACTTAGCGGCAGGGCATCCTCTCCTTTTGTAAAAGTTCATTGCTCTCTTCCCGAGGACCTGCTGGAAACTGAGCTGTTCGGAAGTGGAACCGGGTTCCATAGCGGCGGCATGGACGAGATCTGCTCCTCGCGAGGCGCCTTCGACAAGGCGGCCGGCGGCTCATTGCTTCTCGATGAGGTGGGCGACCTCTCGGCGTCCCACCAGGTGAAGTTGTTGGACTTTCTTGACAAGCTGCAAGCAGGCGGTTTTGGAACGACTAAGCCCAAGGGGGGCGATGTGAGGCTCATCGCCGTATCGAGCGGCAGTCTTTCCGATGCAGCGGCTGCTGGGTCCTTCAGAAAAGACCTGCTGAGCAGGCTCGGCACCCTGCCGATTCATGTGCCTTCGATCCGTGACAGAAAAGAAGACATACCATTATTGATCGGGCATTTTCTCGAGGATGCATGCAGGGAACAGGGCAGAACGACTCAATTGAGCCCGCAAGCATTAAAGAAACTGTGCGAATATGACTGGCCGGGAAATTTGGCGGAGATGAAAAATGCCGTAATTCGCCTGGTGGTAATGGCTGAAGGCGAGGAGATCGAACCGGGTGACCTTGCATCGATATTCGACCCGAACAGGGCGGCGGGTTACGGGCCGAAAGGCCTTGAGTCGATTTCCGCCTGGTCCCGCCTGGACGAAATCGAACGAAAGGAAGTTTCGGCGGCGCTTGAGCGCAACAAGTGGATCAGGAGAAGGGCCGCCGACGATCTGGGTCTTACATTCCGGCAAATGAACTATCGGGTCAAAAAATTTGGCCTGGACAGGCTGATAAAGGAGAACCGGCCAAGGACGCGCCATTTGAGTTCGTAACGGACAGCCGCCTGCGGGCGCTTAAGGACGCGGGCCATCAGGTGGGCATCCTCTTTTGTGCGGCAAGGCGTTCGCGCCCCCGTGCCTTGATGGCTTTAACATCCAATGGCGTCGGCTCGCCACTCTCCAAACCCTTTTTGATTTCCGCTCTCAATTCTTCAAGACGCATGGTATGAAGGCGGTCCCGTTCATCCAGAAGGCGCAAGGCTTCGCGCATAACTTCGCTTGCGGAACCGTATAGGCCGCTTTCAACTTTCTTTTTAACCAACTCTTCGAGCTGTGGCGTGAGGGAAACATTCATGGCGCTGGCTCCTCTCATAGGTACCCGCGATAACAATGTTCGTTATTTTTTGTTAATTGTAAAGCCGAATTGAGCAAAATGCCAGTTCTTCCTGCCTCATCGAATAGTATACCTACTTACCGGATACGGATTTTTGGCCATGCAGCACCTGTTTTTCAAACCGATTCAGCCTTGCTGAGCGCGAATTCGAACCTGGCGCCTTTTCCGGGACTGCTGTTCACTTTGATATTGCTTCCATGACCCTCGGTAATCTCTTTCACTATGGCCAGTCCCAATCCCGAGGTCCCATACTCTTCACATCCCGGCACTCGAAAGAATTTTTCAAAAATGTGGGGCAAATTCTCCTGGGGTATTCCCTCACCGGTATCTTCGACGGAAAAGAGCACTTCGCCGCCTTCTTCGCGCCCGGAGAGCGTAACCCGGCCTCCGGGAGGGGTGTGCTTGAGCGCGTTGTTAAGCAGGTTTGCGAATACAATTCCCAGCCTGAGCCTGTCGGCAAGTACCCGGGGTGAATCGGCCGGCAATTCGAGGGAAAGTGATACGCCCCTGTCGGCAAAGGCAGTCCTCATTTCATCTGCGGCTGCCAGCAGGATTTCCTCCGCACTGATCGGCATAAGATCGAGCCTGGCTCCACCGGATTCCATCCTGCCAAGTTCGAGCAAATTCTCGATGATCCTGTGCAGCCGATCGCTTTCCTCGCGGGCGGCCAAGACAAGTTCCGTCTGCTTGGGGTTCAGGACTCCCAGTTTTTCATTGAGCAAGGCATGCGTTGCTAGCCTGATGGAAGTCAAGGGGGTCTTGAGCTCGTGTGAAACGGTCGAAATCAGGCCATTTTTTGCCTCATCGAGCTGCCGCAGCCTGGTAACGTCGGAGATGACCATGGTAACGCCGATCAGTCCATGCTCATCATCGAATATCGGAATTGCTTCGGGCAGGAAAAACTTTTCATCGCCGTCCGAAAACTTCTGGATTGCCCAATCCCATCCCTTGTTGCAAAACGGCCGCATTTCCAGGTTCGCCTGTGAGAACAGTTCGACTATCTTTTCATCTGCTGCGTCCTTAATAGATTTCCCGGGAGCAAGGGCGAACATCTTCACCGCGGCCTCGTTTGAAAGTTCGATCCCACCGCCTGGATTGCAAACGGCGATTGCCTGTGGAAGAGCGTTCAGCACCGAAATGGTCGCCCTTTGAGAACGCAGGAGCTTTGTCCGGTTCATTTTTCTGAACCGGCGAAGGGTTGAAGTCATTTCATTGAATGCGGAGGCCAGGTTTCCTATTTCATCCTTCGAATGCACATGGACAAAGAAGTCGAGGTTTCCGCGTTGGATCTCCTGTACGGAATCCATAAGCCTGGAAATAGGCCTCACCATGGATTGCCAGAATATTCCAACGAAGAGCGCCGAGAGCAGGATGCCTGAGAGCACAAGGAGCAGCAGGGTGCGGTTGGTTTCCGCCGCCTCCTTGCGTACCTGCCCGTCTGTGGAAACCATGTTGTTGAGGTTTATGTCGATAATTCGCTGCGCAATGTCCAAAACGCGCTGGGACTGCGGCAGGATGCTGTTTCGATAAAACTGCCTCCGGTCCGTTCCTTCTGAGGATAGGGTGAAAAACTTCTCTAACGCCACCCGATACGTGTTCCATTGATTTGTTAGAGAATCGGTCAAATCCTGCTCGCCCGGAAGCGTTACGTTGCCCTGCTGGAACCGGAGGTGATTTACAAACTCCAGATCGGCGGCAATTGTTTTTTCGTCCTTCACACCGTCCCAAACAAATATCTCCGCCGTTCCATCCATCACTAGGATGGCGTCTTTCATCTTAAGGCATGCGTCGGCGCTGTCGTAGTTTTCACGGAAAATCCTCTCCACCGTGTGGCTGGACTTCGTGATCGTTCGAGCGCTGATCAGGCCGAGAATGATCAGAATGGCGAGCGGCCCGCTGAATGCCAGAATAAGTTTTGTCCTCAATCTCATAGTCATCCTCCCGGCCGGTGCCGGAGTATCAGGCAATCTAATGCCCCGCATCCGGAGCAGGCAATAATATCCTTTAACTTCAATAAATTAAAGAAAAAGACCTCTCCAGGGGCAAGGCTGAATCGCAATGCAAATTATTGCAAATCATTTCAAAATGAAATGTGGGGCACGTTAACTTTCTTGACATGCGCTTTGCAAGGATTTACATTGCCCACGCTTTAATCGCCGAATCCGGTCTTTGGAGCGGGGGACCCAGAAAAAAGGGGCGTATCGCCAAATGGCGTAGGGCAACCTCATTGGCCCGAGCCCGTCAGCTAACCTCGCAGGCGTCAAGAGGGTACTTTCTTAAACGGAATGTATGAGATTGTACACGTCTTAGCACTGGGCGTGAGTCTCCCGTACAAATCCGCCCAAGGCTCCCCTCCCACGCTTTTCCGCGATCTTCAGCAGTTTTATTTTGCTTCACGATATTAAATTAAAACAAAATTGTGACGAGGCTCAGCGGAAACTAAATGAAGTTCATCGTTCTCTTCCTCCTCAATCTGTCACTTGTGGTAACCTTCGTCTACCTAATGAGACGGCCGAATCTTCTCACCGTTTCCCAGACGGGCCGAATTTGGCTGACTTGGCTGGCGGTTGCAATAATCACCCTTATGGACGAATTTACGTCCATCTTTTATGTCCCTGCCGAAGCATTCAGATTCATCGGTTTGAAAGCCATAGTTTTCATCGCCATTACCAGCATTCTTATCCGGTTCATGAGCACGCGGTTTACCGAGATTGCTGAAATCCTGGAGCATAACGGTCTCATTGGTGGAGGAGTATATTCTTTCTCCTACCTCGTGCTTGGTCCGATGATATCCTTTGTGGCCGTTTCTTCCATTATGGTCGATTATATACTCACCGCGTGTATTTCGGCTGTGAGCGCCGTTCTTAATGCGACTTCATTTTTCCCTCATGTTGCTGAGAACCCGTCCCTTGTTGTCTTTCTCGTGCTCGGGATTCTCTGGGCAATGGCAGGACTAAATATTCTCGGCATAAGAGAGAATGCCAGGTTTACGTTCCTGATTTTCATCATGGCCGCCTTCGTTATGATGAACCTTATTGCATCCGGGATAGTCGAATTTGACAGCTCTGCCCTGGCGCGCCTCAAAGAGTCCGGCGGTGAAGCGTTAAAGCCGCTTGAGACGGGCTCACTTCTCCATGATTACGGCAATTTCATAAGCCACATAGCATTTTGTATCCTGGCCTATTCAGGAATCGAATCGGTCATACAGACGGCCGGTTTTGTGCGGAGCTGGCGCGAGATCCATAAGGCATATCTTTTCCTGGCGCTTACAGTGGGCATCGCGACACCTCTGGTTGCAGGACTGGTTCTTTGCGCCCCGATCAATTTCAGCGAGCATGAAGGCGACCTGGTCACCCATTATGCAACATTGCTCAACGGGACATTATTCGGCATCCTGGTTGCCGGACTGGCCAGCATCACTTTGATTATGGCCGTTAATACCGCTTTCGTCGCCTCAAGCGAACTGATCGAGCGCGTGGCGCACCGCTACGGATTCCTGTGGCTGATCGCTACGAACCGGCGACATTCGCTCTACCGGATTCACATTCTAAATGCGATTTTCTTTTCAATCGTCATCGTAATTACAAGCGGCTCTCAGCAAGTTCTTGCCGATATGTACGCTATAGGGCTCCTGGCGAGTTTTTGCATAAATATGGGATCGCTTTTAATTTACCGCTATTTTGTGGGCACCAAGGAAGTAATCCCTTATTACACCAGCCGCATCGGCACGCTTATTCTCTGGATAATCCTGATAAGCTGCTTCATTTTTCTGGCGATAGACAAGCCCCATGGAACGGCTCTGTGGGGAGGGATAACTTTTTTTGTCCTCGTGGCGGGAAGCCTGCTTGCAAAGAAAAGGGCGCCGGAAATCGTTCAGATCGGCCAGGCCGACAATGAGATGGAAATGATACTCTTCCTGGCGGAATCATCCTCGCCGGACGTACACGTAATATTCCGCCGTCCCCGGGAAGAATCCCTCGAAGATCCTAAGGAAAATGAAGCTTACATAACCTTTTATACACCGCGCCAGGGCATTCCGCCAAAAATGGCGATAAACCATTTCCGTTTTCCCCTTCTGCGGGGCAAGCTATATCAGCGTATTTTGCTTCTGCTCAAGATTCTCAAATATGAGTTGCCTGACAAAAATATTACCGTTCACTTCGGCTGGCCTATGTCCTCATGGCTGGACAGACTCGCAATCGGGGTCATGGTGTTCAACCTGATGACCCTGCCCAGGAAATTCCCTGAGTTTAACTTTGAAATCAGCTATTTTGGCTGCCGCCCCGATACGATGAAGAAAGATTAGAAAACCGCCGATTGCAACGGTATGCATCTTTCGGCCATAAACTCAACTTCAAGTGAAAGGGCCACCTGCTTCACAAGCGATTCGAACAGGTAGCGCTGATCGGGCATGAGAAACCTATCAGGATCGCCGGGCCGCAGCGCGACAACTCCAAGAGTTAAATCCGCTACTTGAAGCGGGGCATAGAGTATTTCGTTTTCCGGCTCGTGTTGGGTTCCCCACCCGGTTGATTCCCCCGTTTTGAATGCTTTGCTCGCAACGTCGAGTTGCCGGACCACATCCTTTTGAAATACAAGGGAAGGGTCGCCACCGCCCGTCTTCAATCTGCCGTCCTTGTCAGGCAACAGGACTATCACTTTGGAGTCGAAAATCTCCGAGATGTACTCCACGGTTATCTTCAAGATCTTTTCAACACTCCTGGAGCCGGCAAGCTGTCGGCTCAGACCATGCATCGCGGCTGCCTGCCTCTCTTGCAGACGGGCCGTTCGAGTCTGCCTGCGCATCAGCTCCGTAAGGTGGCTTATAGTCAAAGAGACCGCAAACATGACGATGAAAGTCACTATGTACTGAGCGTCATCCACCGTGAACGAAAAACGCGGGGGAACAAAAAAGAAATCGAACGACAGCACGCTCAGCAGAGAGATGGCAATTGCCGGTCCGCGCCCGGTCTCAATGGCCGTCACCATAACAGCCAGCAAATAGACCATTATGAGGTTGCTCAGATCGAAACGCCTGAACATCAGGAAGCAGAGCCCCGTAGCAAGCATGTAAAAAAGTAAGCCCGTTCCATAATCCGACCAGGGAATTTCACGGGACCTAATGCGATAGGGCGCGCGAAACGCCTCCCCGGATTCACCTGAGACAATCTCAATGTCGATTTCTCCGCTGATGTGCACCAGGCGATCCACAGGGCTGGCCAGGAAAATACTCCGTAGTAGCGAACGTCCTGGTTTTCCGGCTATTATCCTTGTTATGCCCTTCTCGCGCGCGAACCTCATCGTTTCTTCGGCAATGTTTCGACCTGTCAGGGTAGCTGTTTCAGCCCCGAGTTGCTCGGCCAGCCTCATATTGTCCATAGCCCGGTTGCGCTCATCTTCGGGCAGCAGCATCCCGCGAGGAGTTTCCACATGCACCGCAAAAAACCTGGTGTGCATGCCCTCGGCCTTTGTTGCAGCGTATCGTATCACGTTCGCACTGGAAGTACTGGCGCTCACACAGACCAATATCTTGTCCACAGCCGCCGTTGAATCCAACATGATTTATCTCCAATCCCCGGGCAGTAAATATTTGGGCCGAAAGCAAACAGTAGAATCTACAAATTCCAATGAGTTGAATTTAAAGTGATATAGGGAACCGGTCAAGCATTAAGACACAGGTGAGAAGCAGAATTCAGGGCGGTGGGCGTATCTATTATACCTCATATCGGCTCGTGATGCTCTCATCATTGTGGCAAATGTTTGGGGTTTTGCGCCCCCTTAAAACCCACATCGAGGCTTCTCCCTTCACGAGACTAAAATCTCCTTGCTTTCAAACCGCCTGATTTCTATTGTGCCCCACTGCAATTACATTTAAAACACGATAACAGCGAGCGGGCAGGTTTTGCGCCCGACGAACGACCAACGTCAGTTGTGCACGTGGAGACCGGAAGATGAACGATACGATAAAAGAAAAAGGGGTGGAGCTTCTCCAAAAACTGAGCCAGGCCCACGGTGCGCCAGGGCAGGAAAACGAGGTGCGGCGGCTCTTTCGAAGTGAGCTTGGAGAAGGCGTTTTTGCCGACAGGGCCGGCAACATCTTTTGCGAAAGAAAAGGCAGCTCAGCCTATCCCCGGATACTTATTCCCGCGCACATGGACGAAGTCGGTCTCATGGTGCAGACAATAATGGATGACGGCCTCATAAGATTCCTTGTGCTCGGCGGATGGTGGGCGCACACGCTGCTTGCCAAACGAGTGCGAATTCGCACCAGGGAAGGAATCGAAATTCCGGGCGTGATAGGCGCAAAGCCTCCTCATTTCCTCTCCGATGCCGAACGCGAAAAGGTGATGGGCATAGAGGAGATGTTCATCGACGTGGGCGCCCGCGATGCCGGCGAGGCGCGCGATTTCGGCATCCGGCTCGGAGACCCGGCAGTGCCGGACAGTCCTTTTGTGCGGATGCACAACCCTGACCTGCTGCTGTCCAAAGCTTTCGATGACAGGGCCGGCCTTTCCCTGGTGATCCATGCGGCACTGGAGAGCGCAAAAATGTCCCATCCTAATACACTCATTTTTGCGGGGACCATCCAGGAGGAGATGGGGATGCGGGGCGCACGCGCGGCAGCATTTTCGACAAACCCGGATCTGGCCATTGTGGCTGAAGGCGCTCCAGCAGACGATCTGCCCGGCACGAGCAAACAGGACCGGCAGGCGGTTGTCGGTTCGGGTCCCCAGATCCGCATCATAGACTCATCTGCGATCATGAATCGCAAATTTACCGAATTCGTGATCGAAACGGCTGAGAAAAACTCCATTCCCCACCAGGTGGCCGTCAGGAGGAAAGGCGGTACCGATGCGGGCCCTATTCACCTGCATGCATCCGGAGTGCCCACCGTTGTTTTGGCCGTCCCGTCGCGATATGTCCATACACACAACACCATACTCGATATAACGGACTACTCGAACACCCTGAAACTGATACTTAAGCTTATCGAAACCCTTGACCGGGAAGCGGCTGAAAGGATCGGCTCTTTTTCCGATTGATACGGCGGGTTCACGCTGATATAATTTTTTGCCCTATCCTCGATTGTCACCGGCACTTGATTTAAACGTGATAACGCCAATTGGAGGGCAATATATGGAACAGTGCTTGACACCATCAGAGATGAAGAAACTCAGTGTGGCTGAGCGGATACTTATGGTTGAAGAGTTATGGGATAGTATTGCTGCCGAACAAGAGTCGCTACAATTAACCGAAGCACAAAAAACAGAGCTTGACAGGAGGCTTAACTCCCGGGAAGCATCTCCCGATGAGGGCAAATCGTGGGAAGAGATAAAGCGTAGGCTGGAAACCTCGAAGTGAGGCGCCTGCGCTCAGCAGGACGTCGCGACCATACTCGCCGTTTTTCATGGCCGTCGCGACCCAAAAGAGTGGAAATCCCGCAGCTAACCAGCGAATGGAACAGCAAAACCACTGACAAAGTTTCACGGCTCCAAGTGATCTGAATGCTCCTTTTCTATTACAGTTATCGCAATCTGCTCGTTCGGCGCCTTACCACCCTTTTGACGGCGGGCGGTATGGGACTGGTCATTTTCGTTTTCGCAACGGTCCTGATGCTTGCCGAAGGCTTCCAGCAGACACTGATCACTTCGGGAAGCTCCGAAAACGCCGTTTTTATCCGCAGATCGGCAGAAACCGAGGTCCAGAGTCTCATAGAGAGAAAAGATGCCGCAATCCTCGAGTCGTTTCCGCAGGTGGCCGTAGACCATGACCTGGGACTGCTCGCAGCTCGCGAACTGGTAGTGCTGATCACTCTTGCCAAAAAGGAGACCGGCTCTCGGTCAAATATTCAGGTGCGTGGGGCAACGCACGGAGTTTCCCTCGCACTGCGTCCTCAGATCAAAATAGTTGCGGGGCGCGAGTTCAATGCAGGTTCCACTGAAATCCTGATAGGCAGAAATATCGCCAAAAAATTCAAAATCGCCGGTCTTGGCGGGACCATCAATTTCGGGGGACACACCTGGACGGTTTCAGGCATTATGGATGCCGGCGGCACCGCTTTCGACTCGGAAATCTGGGGAGACGTCGATAGCCTTATGGGCGCTTTCAAAAGAACGGTCTATTCATCGGTGCTCATCCGGATGAGGGACCCGTCGACCCTGCCGGAATTGAAAGAAACCGTGCTCAAAGACCCCCGCCTTGTGGAGGAAGCCAGGCGCGAGGACAAGTACTATGAAGCCCAATCGGAATTGATGGCCAGATTTATCCGAATTCTGGGAATAAGCCTCACGCTCATCTTTAGCCTTGGGGCCATTACCGGGTCCATGATCACCATGTACGCCGCCGTTTCGGCGCGCACCTCGGAAATCGGGACCCTGAGGGCGCTCGGGTTTCGCCGGCTCTTCATCCTGCTTGCGTTTATGGCCGAAGCGGTATTCTTGAGCCTGCTCGGCGCCGTGACCGGTCTGGCCGCCGCCTCGTGCATGAACAGGATAACTATCTCCACGATGAACTGGACCACTTTCTCGGAGCTGACCTTCCGCTTTCTTCTAAGCCGCCGGATAGTTGCCGATTCGGTGATATTTGCAATCGTGATGGGAATAGTGGGAGGTGCGCTGCCCTCTGTCAGAGCCGCCCGCATGAATATCGTTTCGGCGTTGAGGTCCAGGTAATCCTTATAGACTTATCCTGTTATGAAAGCTCTTGGGACATATGGCACTGTCCACCGAGAACCTGCCTCCTCCGGCGACCATGAGTGCGAGTGACATACCGATGACCAGGAGGTGATATTCGAACCCTTCTCCATGCTGCTTGCCAAACCAGTTCATGAAAAACCCGTTGGGCCAGTGAACGAGATAAATAGCCCCGAGCATGTCGCAAAAAATCCCGAATGCGCACAGCCTGGTGGCAAAACCGGCAATCAGCCCCAGCGCGCCCAAAGATTCGGCCGCTATGACGAGCAGAGTCAAAAACGGGGGAATGTGAAAGTTTTGAGAAAAAGCCGCAACGGTCCCCGAAACGCCGCTGCCTCCGAACCATCCCAAAAGCTTCATCGCTCCATGCGGGAACATTACTGCCCCGAGGCTGACCCGCACAATCAGGTTCTGCCACGTGTCATCGGTCCTGAAGAACCATTCCATTCGACCCCTCCTTGGTTGTAGTCGTCATATGTTATATCAGCGCAGGCACATCTGTCTCTATCCAAAAGCGTATTAGTCTGATAACTTTAAAAAAAGATATCGTGTTGGGGGTACGGAAGCAATTACTAAAGACTTGGACAGGATTAACAGGATTTACAGGATTAGAAATAAGGAAAAACTCAACTTTTAAATCAAAGTTGCGTTCAAATCGGGTGCTCCGGGAGGGCATAAAGCCCTCCCCTTGCTACAAAAGAACAGCGGGTATTTTTATGACAAGAGATGAAAGAAAATCACGTTTCGAAGCCGTCGACATCTATCCGGTCACCTGCGAGAAGCTTTCCATGGGCCGCTCCGATATTGAAGTACTCGACGGCCTGATCGAAGGCGGGGCTAGAATCGTTCAGCTCAGGGAAAAAGACCTGTGCGAGAGGGACTTCTATATGCTGGCCCAAATTTTCAGGGAGCGCACGGCAAAGGCCGGCATAATGCTCATCATAAATGATAGGGTGGATGTGGCCATAGCCGTTGGCGCCGACGGAGTGCACCTCGGGCAGGAGGACTTTCCTGTTCCGGCTGCAAAAAAGATCGCCCCCGATCTACTGATCGGCGCATCCTCGCACAACCTCGAAGAGGCCCTCCGAGCTCAGGATGAAGGGGCTGATTACGTTAATATCGGACCGATTTTCCCGACCGGAACCAAAGAGGGCGTCAAGTACTTCCTCGGCCCCGAGGCGATCTCGCAGATAGCCCCCGGTCTGCGAATCCCGTTTACAGTGATGGGCGGAATAAAGGAAACCAATATAAATGAGGTCCTGGCCAACGGGGCGCGAAAGGTTGCCGTGGTCACGGCAATCTCACAGGCGGCGGATATTGCGGAGGCTGTGCGAGCCCTTAGAGGGGCAATTAGGAATTTCGAATGAATCCATTAGGATGAGACGCTCCCTGGAAACTGATGGTGTGGTTCTTGAGATTCACCTACTCACCCACTCACCTGCGAAGCTTCTTCCAACGACCGCTCCGATTAGTGAACCGATGATGGCGCCGGCTACGAATTCGGAGAACCAATGGATTGTAATCGAGACACCAATTCCAACATAAAAGGCGTATGAGACGGCTGCGTATCGAACAAGCCTGTTTTCAGGATATAACTCCCAAAGCGCAACAGCCATGGCGAACGCAACGGTGGTGTGTGAAGAGGGCCAACCCCAAAACATTCCACCACGCAATAAACCGAAGCGGAATCCGTGGCTGCTGTCTATGAGCGCACCATAGCTAAAGAAATGGGGAGGTGGAATCCTGCCTGTAAAAGCTTTGTAGAAGGATGAGATAGCCAGGCCCAAAATGGCGGCCTGTCCCAAGGTGAAGGCGGTGATTTTGATTTTGAGAGTTTTTCCTAAAGCGCCGATTGCCAACAGGATCAATGGAACAACAACCGGCAAAATCATACCGAGCACGACAGCCGGAAAAAGAAAGGCCCTCAGCGCCGGGGTTCGGGTAGAGATGAAATAATACCAATCAAAACCGGAAGATACAATGATGTACGTAAGAACTACGGCCAAAAAATGCCAACACAGATTATAACCCTTAAAACAGCGGAGGGCATTTTGGGGCAATTGGTATAAGAGCTTCGACATAGAATCAAGAACAATTAGTTAGTTTCACAATGTTGTGATCTGCAAGCTTCCAGTTTTCGGCACCGTCTTCTTTTCTGCAAGACCGGCCCGGTTCCTTTAAGCTGCTGTGCGTATCTTCACTTCCTGTTCCAACTTTTCCAGCTCATTCCCATAGGGTCCAGGAAGTCCTCTTTCAGAACTTCACCGGGGTGCATCGGGGCCATTTTTTCTTCGATCATGGCTCTTGCCCCTTTCTAACGGTAATCGTATTAGCGCAGTGCGCTAATAGCGTCAAGCGCCTATAAACGGAGTTATGCGGCAATTCACCGATCGACAACTCGCGAAATCCTGCGATTCGTTCGCGAGGCTGCGGTTCATCTGACGAAATGGGTGGCCTGCACCCCCTTCCCTCAATCCCTCAATCCCCCTATTTCTCTTTTATCCCTTGATTTTTTCACTCTTCGTTTTATATTGATTAGCACTCAGTGAAAAAGAGTGCTAGTATTGTGTCCGGATTCGTCTCAGGTAAACCACCAAAAACAATCAAGGAGTATAGCAGTATGGCGTACAAACCGCTTCACGACAAAGTCATCGTTCAGCGTCTCGAGGAACAGGAAAAGAGCGCCGGAGGCATCATCATTCCGGATACCGCCAAGGAAAAACCACAGCAGGGCAAGGTTATTGCCGTGGGGACCGGAATTATCCTCAAAGACGGCACAATCAGCCCGTTGCAGGTAAAGCCGGGTGACCGGGTGATCTTCAACAAGTACGGCGGCACCGAGATCAAGCTCGGAGATGAAGATTATCTGGTGATGCGTGAGGACGATATACTTGGGATTCTGGAATAAAAGGAGATCGAACAGATGTCGGCTAAAGAAATCAAATATGATGTTAAGGCAAGAGACAAACTATTGAAGGGAGTTGACATCCTGGCCAATGCGGTCAAGGTGACCCTTGGCCCGAGAGGGCGCAACGTGGTGCTGGAAAAATCCTGGGGATCGCCCACTATCACCAAGGACGGGGTAACGGTCGCAAAGGAAATCGAACTGGAGGACAAGTTCGAAAACATGGGCGCCCAGATGGTTAAAGAAGTGGCGAGCAAAACCTCTGACGTCGCAGGCGACGGCACAACTACCGCCACGATCCTCGCGCAATCCATTTTTCACGAAGGCGCGAAACTGGTGAGCGCCGGACACAACCCGATGGGCCTCAAACGCGGAATCGAAAAATCGGTTGCAGCAGTCGTCGAGGAACTCAAAAGGCTCAGCAAACCGACTAAGGACCAAAAAGAGATTGCCCAGGTCGGAAAGATAAGCGCCAACAATGACGCCACTATAGGCGACATTATTGCCGAAGCCATGAACAGGGTTGGCAAGGAAGGCGTCATCACGGTCGAAGAAGCCAAGAGCATGGAAACGACCCTTGATATCGTTGAGGGCATGCAGTTCGACCGCGGCTACATTTCTCCCTATTTTGTGACCGATGCCGAGCGGATGGAAGTGGTTCTCGAAGAACCCCTGATCCTGATCAATGAAAAGAAGATCAGCAACATGAAAGACATACTGCCCATCCTCGAACAGATCGCAAAAATGGCGCGGCCGCTTCTGATACTGTCAGAAGACGTGGATGGCGAAGCCCTGGCGACCCTGGTGGTAAACAAGCTGAGGGGAACCTTGAAGGTGAGCGCCGTTAAGGCCCCCGGGTTTGGCGACCGGCGCAAGGCAATGCTTGAAGATATCGCTATTCTTACCGGCGGCAAGGTAGTCTCCGAAGACATCGGCATCAAGCTCGAAAGCATTACATTGAAGGACCTGGGTTCGGCCAAGCGCATCAACATCACCAAAGACAACACGACAATCGTAGACGGAGCGGGTTCCCGCGACGCTATAGAAGGCCGTGTGAAGCAGCTTCGCGCCCAGGTAGAAGAGACGACCTCGGATTACGACCGTGAAAAACTTCAGGAAAGACTTGCGAAGCTGGTCGGCGGAGTTGCGGTGATAAAGGTCGGCGCTGCCACCGAAACCGAGATGAAGGAAAAGAAAGCGCGCGTCGAAGATGCGCTCAATGCTACCAGGGCCGCCGTGGAAGAAGGAATTGTCCCGGGCGGAGGCGTTGCCCTTCTGCGCTGCGTAGCGGCGCTCGAAAAGTTGAACTTCGAAGGCGAGGAACGCTTTGGCCTCAACATTGTAAAGCGTGCGCTCGAGGCGCCGATCCGCCAGATCGCAGACAATGCAGGCCGCGAAGGTTCGGTTGTCGTCGAGAAGGTAAAGGCAGGCCAGGGATCATACGGCTACAATGCGGAAACCGATGAATACGGCGACTTGGTGGAAGCAGGCGTTATAGACCCCACCAAGGTGGTGCGGTTCGCCCTCCAGAATGCTGCAAGCGTCGCATCGCTGCTTCTCACAACCGAAGCCATCATCGCTGAAAAGCCCAAGAAGAAAGGTTCCTCAATGATGCCCCCCGGAGGCGGTATGGGTGGCATGGGAGGAATGGGCGGCATGGGCGGTATGGGTGGAATGGGTGGCATGGGCGGCATGGATGATATGTACTAGGAAGGGCAATTAGGAATTAAGAATTACGAATTAGGAATGAAGAACGAATTCCTAATTCCGCATGAATGAAGTGACGCAGGGGCGGTGGGGAATCACCGTCCCTGCCACTGCGTTGTAGCCCTTTCCAATTTCCTCGTCCAACCCCACAGTGGCCGAGCAGGACCGGGGTCTCGACCGGAGTGAAAATCCTCGTGTCCTCAGTTCGATTCTGAGCCTCGCTAAGTGGCTTTCCCATTTGAAATAATCAGATTTAATAACATGCGGCGGCTCGCATCGTTCAAGCGTTGGCCACAGCCCCGCTCCGCCTCCTTGAGTACCCTCGCATCGGCAGGAAACTTCACGAATTTGAGCCGCGCGAAGTTCGCAGTATAATCGTGGGACATTACGAGATGCGACAAGAAATCCAGGGATCGACAATCTATATGTTACGCGTATGGCACACGAGAGAAGACAGATAGTTGCCGATTGACAGCCTTTCCCGTTGTGCGGTAAACAGCGATGGCGGTGGGACCGCCAGCCAGGTTTGCCGCTGCCTTCGGCGGCGGCAAGGCAAATCCCCCGCAGGTGACCTTACATGACCGGTGAAAGTATGACTACACTATTGATCTAGAAAGGGAAGTAGCATGCGTAGACCGATCTTTGTTGCGGAGCTGGTTCTTGTTGCGGCCCTCATGGTTATGCCTACGGCCTGGAGCGCCGATACCATCAAGATAGGCTTTAATATTCCAATGACCGGAGACATTCCCAAAGTAGGTGAATCTTCCAAATATGCCGCGCAAATCCGGATCGCGGAAATCAATGAGGCTGGTGGGCTCAAGGTTGGCGGCAAGACGTACAGGCTCGAGTTCATTTATGAAGACAACGAGTCCAAGGCGGAATCCGCTGTGGCCGCCGCGCTCAAGCTGATCGCCCAGGACGAGGTGATCGGAATCATCGGTCCCCAGGCGAGCAAGCAGGCGATACCCGCAGGCGAAGTCTGCAACGCAAATAAGACCCCCATGATCTCGCCCTGGTCGACCAATCCCCAGACAACCGAAAACAGGCCTTACGTTTTCAGGGCATGTTTCCTGGATGCTTTCCAGGGACCGGTTGTAGCGAAATTCGCAGCTGCGGAATTCAATGCCAAAAAGGCGGCGGTTCTCTACGACATCTCGAGCGACTACCCCAAGGGGCTTGCCGAGTTCTTCAAAGAGGCTTTCGAGAAGATCAACGGGCCCGGTTCGGTCGTTGCGTTCGAAACCTTCACTCACGGCGACAAGGATTTTAGCGCTCAGTTGACCAAGATATCCAAATCCGATGCCGATATTCTTTTTACGCCACAGTATTATGATGAAGTGCCGCTCATTGTAAGACAGGCTCGGGAACTTGGGTGGAATAAGCCTATACTTGGAAGCGACAGTTGGGGATCGGCCGAACTGATGACCCTTTGCGGTGACGCATGCATCGGGTCTTATTTCAGCACTCATTATGCCGCTGCCGGCGCAAAGGGGGCAACCCGGGAATTCATCGACAAGTACAAAGCCAAATACGGCTATGTTCCCGATGACGTAGCCGCCCTTACCTGGGACGCGATAAACCTGATGTGCCTGGCAATCAGCAATACCGGCGCACTGAGCGGAAATATTGAAAAGGACCGGGAGGCCGTTAAGGACCAGCTCACCAGGGTAAAAGATTTCGAAGGGATTACCGGCAAGATGACCTTCTCCCAGGGGGGAAACCCCGCCAAGTGCGCTGTGATAGTCAAGATCAGCGACAAGGAAGAATTTGAATGGTATAGGTCGATCTGTCCCTGAGGATAGAAGCGATTACCACGGAGGCACAGAGGTCACAGAGCAGAAGAATCTATTTTATCCACAGATGACTCAGATAAGCGCAGATAGAAGCATAAGTAAATAAAAATAATCTGTGAAAATCTGTGTCATCTCAACATCAACCGTGGCCCTTCGAAGGAATAGCCGGATTGCGTGGGAGTTGTCGATCGGATAAATCGCTTTTAGTCTTTTAATGTAGGCTGTGTTTCTCCGTGCCCTCTGCGCCTCGCAGCCTGCCCCGGCAGTTCTTTTGGGCCGGGGGTGAACTGTTTGGAAGGGAACCGTTGCTTGCTCTTAGAAACATTTCTCCAGGATCTGCTTAACGCCCTGCAGTGGGGGAGCTTTTACGCCTTGATAGCCCTGGGTTACACGATGGTCTACGGGGTATTGCTCCTGATCAATTTCGCCCATGGCGACATATTCATGGTGGGGGCATATATCGGCTTTTTCATAGCTTCTCTTTTGCTTGGCCGGTATGCGTGGATTTCGCCCGGGTTGCCTTCGGCGCTGATTTTCGGCCTGACCGTGATGGCCACCATGATTATTACATCGGGGGTTGGAGTAGCCCTCGAGCGGGTTGCCTACCGCCCGCTTCGGCGCAAGGGCGCATCGCGCCTCTATGTTGTAATTACGGCCCTTATGTGCGGGCTTATCCTTGAAAACGGCAATCTGGCCATTTTTGGAGCGAGCCGGCGCAGCTTTCCCCAGCTTCTTTCAAATACCGCCTATACAATTGGAGGAGTAACTTTCACCAACGTTAAAGTACTGGTGATCCTCACGACGGTGATCATCTTCGTTTTGCTCGAAACACTCGTTCGCAGGACCAGGATCGGAATGGCTATGCGGGCTATCTCCTATGACAGGATGGCGGTGCCGCTGATGGGTATTCCACTGGATACGGTCATCGTTTTCACCTTTGTCCTGGGCTCTTCGCTGGCTGCCCTTGCCGGGGTGCTCTTCGCCACCGCCTATCCGGTACTCGATCCCTATATGGGGGCGCTCGTAGGCTGGAAGGCTTTCATTGCGGCCGTCCTGGGAGGAATCGGTGAAATACGCGGCGCCATTGCGGGGGGATTTCTCCTCGGGTTCGTCGAAATTTTCGTCGCGGCCTTCTTTCCATCGACCTTGCGCGATCTGATTGCTTTCAGCATTCTGTTGTTGTTCCTAAGTATAAAGCCCACAGGGATTTTCGGCGTGGCAAGGGTCACAAAGATCTAGTAAACATTCACCACGGAGACACAGAGAAGTGCTTAGACAGGATTAACAGGATTTACAGGATTAAGAAAAACTAAAAGCCAGATCCCTTTTTGCTTAAGGTTTTTCCTGCATGCCCATTCCCTTTTCTCTGCGCCCTGTGCCTCGCAGCCTGCCCCGGCAGTGCTTCTGGGCCGGAGGTGAATAGGTACCAAGGATTTTCAATTGCGCAAATATGGGTACCTTCTATCTTATACGATAATTTGCACCTTGGCCGTCGCCGCATCCAAGCTCGGCGTTTTGAACGCCTACGTTCAACTCGTTATAATGTATGTCGGGATAAACATAATCCTGTCTGCTTCGTTAAACATCGTAAACGGCTACATGGGGGAATTCTCGGTGGGACATGCCGGGTTCATGGCCGTCGGAGCCTATGTTGCCTCCATACTCAACGTAATGCTCTTCACCACCAGCTCGGTTTTCGGACCGCCTCTGCTCTCACCTTCCAGCGCAATTTTTCTCTTTCCGGTTACTCTGGCCGCCGGCGGGGCCGCTGCTGCGCTTGCCGGCCTGCTCGTAGCGGTGCCTTCTTTCAGGACCAGGGGCGACTACCTGGCGATCATTACCCTCGCGGTTAACTATATTGTCAAAAGCTCGGTGGAAAATATTCAGCCGATTGGAGGCGCACGGGGCTTCATGGGCATGCGCAACGTGATCGATGCGATGCAGGCGGTCGTCAATCTCCCCTGGACCATGATTTGGGTCTTCATATGCGTTGGCGTTACTGTGTGGATAATTCATCGGCTGGTAAATTCCACCTACGGCAAAGGCATCATTGCGTTAAGGGATGACGAGATTGCGGCTGAGATCATGAGCATAAACACGCAGCATATGAAAATAACGGCTTTCATGCTTTCGTCAGGGTTGGCCGGAATAGCCGGGGGACTCTTCGCGCACGTGCTGGGTTATATAAATCCCGGAACTTTCACCATTATGAAATCGACTGAAGTGCTGGTAATGGTTTATCTCGGCGGAATGGGATCATTGAGCGGCTCGGTGATCAGCGCGATCGTCATTACGCTTGCCCTTGAGGCATTCAGGCCGCTTGGCATCATAAAATGGGTGGTGGTGCCCCTTCTGCTCATCCTCCTGATGTTTTTCCGGCCGGAGGGAATAATGGGACATCGGGAACTGCCCGATATTTTCCCGAAGCTGTTAAAAATAAGGCAAAAAGATTAAAAGCGATTCGCCAAAGATTTGGACAGGATTAACAGGATTTACAGGATTAAAAATAAAGAAAAAAGCTACAATTTTTCTCCGTGTCCTCTGTGTCTCTGTGGTGAGATTTATTTGTCTTTGCCTTTTGCCTTGGATTTGTGATGGCTCTTCTTGAACTAGATAACGTAACGCACTTTTTCGGAGGTCTAAGGGCCGTATGTAATTTCAGCCTGACCCTTCAGGGTGGAGAGCTGATGGGGCTGATAGGCCCGAACGGCGCCGGCAAGACCACTATATTCAACCTTGTGAGCGGCTTCTACCGTCCTTCGGAAGGTCGAATCAGTTTTCTGGACCTCGACATAACAGGCCTGCGGCCACACCAGGTCACCTCCCGGGGAATAGCGCGCACATTTCAGAATATCCGCCTTTGGAACAGCTTGAGTGTTTTCGAAAACCTTTGCGTCTCCCAGCATCATCAGCTCGGTTACGGGTTTTTGCACTCGGTTCTGCGCACCGAAAAATTCGTAACAGGCGAGCGGCGGGTGAAAAAGAGGGCTGAAGAACTGATCGATCTGCTCGGGCTTGGGCACTATGCCCTCGAATTCCCAAAAAATCTGCCCTACGGACTTCAGCGGCGTGTGGAAATAGGCCGCGCGCTGTCGCTTCGGCCCAGGCTCCTTCTGCTCGATGAGCCGGCCGCCGGAATGAACCCGGGCGACATCGGCCAGTTGATAGAAACGATCCGCTGGATTCGAGACGAATTCAAGTTGACAATTCTTTTGATAGAACATCACATGCGGGTGGTAATGAGCGTGTGCGGGAACATGAAAGTGCTCGATTTCGGCCAGACGATCGCCGAGGGCACACCCGATGAAATAAGACGGGACCCCCGCGTAATCGAGGCTTATCTTGGAGGAGAAGAACCGGGCCATGCTCGAGGTATCTGATCTTCATGTAAAGTACGGAAATATAGAGGCTCTGCACGGGATATCCTTTAGTGTCAACAAGGGCGAGATAGTCGCTTTGCTTGGCGCCAACGGCGCAGGCAAATCGACCGCTCTTATGAGCATCATGCGCCTTCCGCCTCCCGAAGGGCCCCGGGTAAGCAGCGGCAGCATAAAATTAGACGGACTCAGTCTTCTTCCCATCCCTGCACATATCCTGGTCTCCAGGCATGGAATCGGGCTTGTGCCGGAAGGCAGACATATTTTCGGAAACCTGACCGTCTTTGAAAACCTCAAGCTGGCGACATTTTCAAGAAATGACCGCGAGCAGATGCAAAGGGACTTCGAACGTGTTTTTGCGCTCTTCCCCCGCCTGGCCGACCGCAGGTCTCAGCGCGGGGACCTGCTGAGCGGCGGGGAGCAGCAGATGCTCGCAATCGGCCGCGCCTTGATGAGCGGCGTCCGGTTCGTCTTGCTCGACGAGCCTTCAATGGGGCTCTCGCCTCTTCTTATGACCGTTCTTTTTCGTGCGCTCAAAGAACTCAATGAGAGCGGCACCACGTTTTTAGTAGTGGAACAAAACGCAAGGATTGCTTTAAAGTACTCTCATCGCGCTTATGTTCTTGAAGCCGGGAAAATTGTGCTTGAAGGTCAATCACAGGCGCTTTCCCAAAATCCGGAGATTCAAAAAGCTTATCTGGGGTAAAGCCAATGCTGAAAATTCTGATTTGCGACGGACTCGATGAAAGCGGTTTGAAGATGTTGCGCTCGGCCGAAGGGGTCGAGGCGGATATGCCCGAAGGGGCCGGTGCCGATGAAATCAAGGCCATGCTGCCTGAATACGACGCCATGATCGTGCGCAGCCGCACAAAGGTCACGGCAGAACTGCTCGCCGGGGCCCCGAGGCTGAAAGTGGCCGGGAGGGCAGGCACGGGTGTGGACAATATCGACGTCGATGCGGCGAGCGCACGCGGGGTCCTGGTTATGAACACCCCGGGGGCAAACGCGATGGCCGCCGCCGAGCATACCCTGGCGTTGATGCTCGCACTGGCGCGCCACATCCCGCAGGCAACCGAATCCATGCGCAAGGGGCTTTGGGAAAAAAAGAAATTTGTCGGCACCGAACTCTACCACCAAACCCTTGGGATTGTGGGGCTTGGGAAAATAGGCTCGATTGTCGCCGATCGCGCGCTTGCAATGAAAATGAGGGTCCTTGCCTATGACCCGCATATCGTGCCCGACATGGCGGCAGTCCTGGGCGTCGAATATGTCTCACTCGACGTTCTGCTGGCCGGATCGGATTTTATCACGGTTCACACGCCCCTCACCGACGAGACCCGCTATATCCTGAACCGCGATACTCTGGCAAAGACAAAGCCGGGCGTGCGCATTGTCAACTGTGCCAGAGGGGGGCTGATCGATGAGCAAGCCCTGGGCGAATTTCTTTCCAGCGGGCATGTGGCAGGGGCGGCACTAGATGTTTTCGAAAAAGAGCCCCCCACCGGAAGCCCTCTGCTCGGCATGCCCAATGCCGTCTTCACCCCTCATCTTGGCGCCTCAAGCCAACAGGCGCAGGAAAATGTCTCTGTCGAGATCGCTTCTCAAATTCTGGACTACCTGCAGCGAGGGCTGATTCGAAACGCCATCAACTTCCCGTCGATCAGCATGAAGGACTACGAAAGGATCAAACCGTACCTGCGCCTTGCAGAGCGGCTCGGCCGGCTTCAGGGTCAGCTTTGCAGCCCGGTGCTCAAACTTCAAATAACCTATGCGGGACAGGACCTCGAACAAGTCCCTACCCAGCCCCTTACCCAGACCGTAATAAAGGGATTGCTCGACCCGATAATGGCGGAAAAGGTGAACCTCATAAACGCGCCTCTTCTTCTAAAACAGCGCCAGATAGAGCTTACCACGTCCACTACTTCTCAGTGCAGGGGCTATACCGGGGAGATTACCGTAACTGTGAAAGGACCCGGGAAAATGCAATACTCCGCCTCCGGGGCGGTTTTTCTCGGCCAGGCAATCCGGCTGGTTCGCCTAAACGATTACATGCTCGAAGCAGAATTGGAAGGAATCAACCTCATTATCCAGAACTTCGACAAACCCGGAACCATCGGCCACATAGGGACAACGCTCGGCACTTTCAATGTCAATATCGCCGACATGCACCTCGCCCGCAGCCGCGAAAGAGACCGGGCGATCGCAATAGTGCGGCTCGACAACGAAGCCCCAGCGGAGGCCCTTGAAGCCCTGAGGTGTCACCCGAACATCATTTTCGTCCAGCAGGTAAAGCTGTGAGACAAAAGCTGTGACACGGATAGACACGGATAGCGATGAACGTGAGAATATCTTTGGACAAAGGGGTTGAAACCGTCACCGAGTCCATTATTGGAGCCGCATTCGAGGTTTCCAATACCTTGGGGCATGGGTTTCTCGAGGTAATTTATCGAAGAGCGCTCGTGCATGAACTGTCCAGCAGAGTTTATCCGTACAGGAAGAAGTCCCTCTTGATGTCATGTACAAAGACACGAGGTTGGGGATATACTACTGCGACATCCTGGTGGAGAAAAAGATTATCGTGGAAGTGAAAGCTATTGACCGGCTCAATCTCTCACACACCGGACAGTTGCTGAACTACTTGAAGGCCGGCGGCCTGCAAGTAGGGGTATTATTTAACTTCGGCAGGCCCCGCGTCGAATACAAAAGGGTGCTGTTATAAATTAATCAATGTCTTATCCATCCGTGTTTATCCGTGTCTGATTGCTTTGATTGCGGGTGGCTGGACAAGGACCGAGCATGAGAAATTACGGCTGTGACACGGTTGTTCACCATTTATTTTTGGCGGCGCCATGAATTCATCCTCATCTATCCGTGTTCATCCGTGTCCATCCGTGTCTGACGCTTTGGTTGCGGATGGATGGATACGCACCGGGCATAAGGAACCATGGTAGTGAAACTGCCCGGTTCACCACTTATTTTTGGCATGAATTCATCCTTATCTATCCGTGTCTGAAACCTGTGTCCATCCGTGTCTGAAGAGGTTCTATGCAAAAATATTTCGGGCCTGAAGGAATTTTGGCCTCAAAAGTTCAAGGCTTCGAGTACCGCCAGGGCCAGCTCGAAATGGCCCAGGCCGTCTTTGAGAGCTTTCGTTCTCAAACTCCGCTCATGGCAGAGGCAGGGACCGGTACGGGCAAGACTTGGGCATATCTGATCCCTGCAATACTCAGTGGTAAAAAGGTGATCGTATCGACCGGCACAAAGACGCTCCAGGACCAAATCCTCGATCACGACATCCCCTTTCTCAAGAAAAATATAGACCCGACGCTTAAGGCAGTCTGCCTCAAGGGACGCAGAAATTACCTGTGCCGGCGCCGGTTTCTCCAGTTCTGCTATCAGCCGACGCTCTGGAACAAGGAGGAAGCAAAGCTCTTTCGCCGGTTCCAGAAGTGGGCTGCAACATCAAATACGGGCGACCGTTCCGAAGTCGATTGGCTGCCCGACAATTTTCGGACCTGGAACGAGGTCAATTCGAATTCCGAATATTGCCTGGGCCAGCAGTGTTCGGAATTCTCACGATGCCACCTGACACGGATGAGAAACGAGGCGTCCCGCGCCAACATAGTGCTGGTGAATCACCACCTGTTTTTCGCGGACCTGTCGCTGCGCAAGAGGGGACTAGGCGAAGTACTTCCGGAATATCAGGCGGTTGTCTTCGATGAAGCCCACCAGTTGGAAGACGTGGTGGGCGAGTACTTCGGGGTTCATTTCAGCAGTTTCGCTATAGCGCAGCTTGGCCAGGACATTGTGAAGGAATGCCGCGGCGGGTCGAAAAAGCTTGATTTAAAGGCGGTTCAAACAGTTGGTCAGCAGCTTGAGGTGTTGAGCCGTCTTTTTTACCACAACCTGGCCCAGTCCCAAAACCGGATGGGGCGATTTCGCTTCGAACCTTCAAGGGCCGGGGAAGATTTCGCCGGTACATGCCGGCAGGTTGCTCACGCCCTGGATGAACTTCCAGCCATGGTCGAACCTTTGGCCGAAAAAGTCGAAAACTTTGCCGGAACCGGCCGCCGTGCCGGCGAGCTTTCCACCGCCCTCAAGTTGCTCATCGAGCAAAAGGATCAATCCCTCGTTTACTGGCATGAAGTGTCGCAGCAGGGGGTTTTTGTAAATGCTACGCCCATAGACGTCGGGCCGGTGCTAAACGAATTTCTTTTCCCCTCTGTTACCGCTGTGGTAATGACCTCAGCCACGTTGTCCGTAGCCGGGAGTTTTGAATTTGTGCGAAACTCTCTCGGGGTACCGCCGGACAGCCGTGAATTACTGCTGCGCTCTCCGTTCAGCTATGAGCGGCAGGCAATAGCTTACATACCGTCGCGGTTCCCGGCGCCCAATGACGGGGCATTTTGCGCCCGGATGGCTGCCGAGGCCGCTGAAATAATCGAAAAGACCCGCGGACGGGCCCTTTTCCTTTTCACCAGCTACAGAAACATGCACGAAGTCCATAAGCTCTTTGAGGGCAAGATCTCATTCCCGCTGCTCATCCAGGGGCAAAAGACCAAACGTGCGCTTCTCCAGGAATTCAAGGACAAGGTCGATTCGGTCCTCCTGGCGACCAGTTCCTTCTGGCAGGGGATCGATGTGCCGGGGGAGGCTCTGAGCTGCCTTATCATCGACAAATTGCCGTTCGAAGTCCCCGATGACCCTGTGATTGCAGCCAGGCTGGACCGCATCAGCCGCAGCGGCGGCAATGCCTTTTATCAGTACCAGGTGCCAAGGGCCGCAATCCAGTTGAAGCAGGGAATCGGACGGCTGATCCGTTCATCCAGGGACCGTGGGGTAATAGCCGTTTTCGATATCCGCATGCTCACCAAGAGCTATGGACAGGTCTTCGTCAAGAGCCTCCCGCCCTGCCGGGTGGTTCATTGCCTCGATGAAATCGATACCTTTCTGACACAGATAAACGCAGGCGATTGATTTTTTTGCAATCGGCAAATCGCTTTCAGTCTTTTGGTTGCGGGCATGCCGGGCTGTGGTTAGATATGGAATTCAACTACAAAAAAGGGGGCGCTTATGCGAAAAATACTTTTGGCGGTGGATGGTACGCGAAAGGGGCTCGAAACGGTGTCGATCCTGGGACGGCTGCTCAAGGACCAGGAAGATATGAAAATTGTGCTTTTTCATTGCGTTCCGCAGGTTTCCACTCTTCTTCCGGGGGACATCTGCATGGATATCGAAGAAAGCAGCAAGCTCCCCTTCAAAGATCAGGAAAGGATTGGCCAGGCAGTTTTGGAGGCCTCTTCCAAGATGCTGACCGATGCGGGTTTTCCGGGCGCCAACATCGATCCCAGGCTAAAACTCGACTGCCTCGACCCGGCCTCGGACATAATCAAACAGGCGGATGCCGAGCAAATCCGCACGATAGTCTTGGGAAGGCGCGGGAGGAGCCAGGTTGAGGCGCTGCTGCTCGGGACCATTGTGGGCAAGGTGGCACAGTACGCGCTCGACAAGGCCGTATGGATCGTGGATACCACCGTGGAAGATTCAATGAAGGTAATGATTGCAATGGAGGGAGCGCCGGAGGTTCGGGAACTCTCCTACTATACGGCCGAGCTGTTCGGCCCCTGCCCGGGGTTGAGCTATACCTTTATGCACATTATTCCCCCCGTACCCCCCACGTTCTGGGATGACGGTCACATTCTCGACCCTGCGGAGCAGAAAGACAGGCAGAGCCGAATCGAAAAATGGAAGTCCGAGTGGACCGAAATGGTGGGCAGTTACATGTCCGAAGGACGCGATCTGCTGCTGGAGCGAGGAGTTGGGAACCAAAGGGTGCAGAGCCTCATCCTCGACAGTAAGGAAGGTATTGCGCGGGACCTTCTTAATGAAATCGAAACCCACAAGTTTCAGATCGTGGTCATGGGCAAAAAAAGCTTCCGGGACCGAAAGCCGTTTCTCATGGGAAGCCACGCCTCCAAAGTGCTGCAGAACGCGAGGGGCGCCATTGTATGCCTGGTGAGTTAGGGGAGTGAAGGGAGCGAGGAGCAAGAAGCAAGGAGCATGAAGTTGGAAGAAAACCGCTCGCTTGCTTCCCGCTTCCCGCTTCCCGCTTCCCGCTTCCCCTCTAGAGGAGTTCAAGATGGATAAAAACCGTATCCAATGGAATGAAAATGTCTCGCAGCAAATAATTCAGAACCTCGAAAAACGCCGCATGGAGGGCAGTTATGCGGCCACCGCCGCCCAGGCGCTCGAAGAGGTGCTCTCAATGATCCCGCATGGGGCCACCGTCTACCGCTGTGGTTCCAGTACGACAACTTCGATGGGGCTGTGGAACAGAATAGCCGATATTCCGAACGTTAAGGTAATCGATCCTTACCGGCATGGGATTTCGCATCAGGAAAGCATGGCAGCCAGACACAAGGGGCTCGGTGCGGACATTATGATCGCCAGCTGCAACGCCATAACCCTGGATGGAAGGCTGGTAAACCTCGATGGGCTGGGAAACCGCGTGGCGGCCATGATGTTCGGTCCCGCAAAGGTGATCCTGGTGGTTGGAATGAATAAAGTCGCCACCGACCTTGATTGCGCCATTGCCAGGGTCAAACACTTCGCGGCGCCGATTAACGCTCTGCGTACCGGGGTCGAAACACCCTGTGCGGCCAGCGGGCTCTGCACCGACTGCCGATCACCCGAACGGGTCTGCAACCTGTGGAGCATCATAGAAGGCCACAGAACACGAGGCCGCATCCATGTGAAGCTGGTTGGGGAGGATTTGGGGTACTAAGCGTTCTCCACGCAACTCATGTCCCGCGGGGACACCCAAAATTATGAAAAGGTATAGGGTGGGCACAGCTTTATCGTGCCCACCAATTGCGCAACCCATCAGGAACTTTTCGTAACAGTCCGTATCCTTCCGCATTGCCAGTTACATAGACCGAGAATTACAGCAGCCTGCACGTATGTTGTGAATCTTAGAAAGATATAAACATCAATTACATAAACTCTATCAATGGAAATTAATGAAAAAAGATATACTGCACATAATTCCACGGCGCCAATGCCCCCGATCGAAATCGGTATATACCCGATCAAGGTCGATACTATCGGAATTATACCCACTGCCGGCCACTTGGCATCGACTCCAAAAGCACGAAATGCAAGATAATATATCACACTTAACAATAACCATCTGAGAATAGTTATTACTATATTTATAGTTATCGCCTGCCCCTTGGACTTCCATTGAAGTGATTCTTTATATATATTCGTTATGAAGCTTTTGATACGCCCCAGCTTGCCAGTATCATAGGGGATATATAATAGCAGTGCACTACCACCTGCACCAACCAAAACACATATTATAGGAATACCAAATATCCATATTGGTTCTGTAAATCCAACGATTATATATTTTGCTCCAATACATCCTATTAACAGAATAAATATTAATGTTATAAGCTTATCAACTGCATAGGCAAGAGCCGATTGACTATAATAAATTCCATGGTCTTTAAGAAATATGGCTACACTAGCATCACCTAGCTGACCAGGAGCGAATAAATTAATAGCATAGCCATAGATATACGAATTCATAAATGATCTGAACGGTATACGACATATCGAGTTCAACAGCAGCCATAAATTTAATGCACCACAAGCGAGTAGCGCTAAGTTAATAATAAATATTATACATGCCAAGGAGATATTTATGTCTAATATAGTCGATAGTAATTGTTGCGGATGACATGACTGTAATAAGTAGACGATTAATCCTACAGTGATTATCAGTTTTAATATGTGCCTGAAGTTTAATTTCATTAAATTGTCCGACACGGTCTGTCCATTATGGAATAGAACTAACTGCAATGAGTTTAAAGTATCCAAGATTTGGGACCGAAGGAAAATGAGATGCAAGAATAACGGTAGATCAATCCCTCATCCGGATCATACCGGCAGGCACTCCACCTACGATCGCGAATGGAGGAACATCCTTTGTAACCACTGCGCCAGCCGCTATTATAGCACCCTCCCCTATCTTTATGCCCGGCAATATGACGACTTGGGCGCCTATCCACACGTCCTTCTCAATAGTGATTTTTTTCAGAAAGCCTCCAGAAAATCTCATCGGGCCGCGACCTTCGGGGATCAAATGGCCGGCGGATATCAGCTTACTGCCGGGACCGATCATGGAGCGATCACCTATCTCGACACCGCCTACCGCCAAGATTATAACGTCCTTTGAAATCGAAACATCATCACCGATTACAAGGCCCTCAAACCGATCGACCCAGACTCCTTTCAACAACTTGACTCTACAGCCCATCTTGGCGCCACGCAGAGACATAAGTTTTGATTTTAACCTGTTGGCTATCGGTGCGTGCGGGAGATATTCCAGAAACAAATCTACCAGAAAATCAGACAGATTCTTTCCAACGCTCTGTCTATTAGTCCCTCGTTCATCTTGAAATAAATTTGAAAGTAATTTCATGATAAAATGTCACAATAAAGTTAGGTGTGAATATTTTATAGATACCCAAATGTCTTTCTAGCTAGTAAGGCAAAAACTCTCCACTCTAATGCCATACCGAATTTATGTCTGCTCATCCTTATCTTGGCCGCACACACGGCGGGCCAAGATAATATTTTGATAATGCGAACAATTGGCTTACCCTTATATCTATCTTCAAGCCTTGCCAAATAATACATAAATCGCACCATGTAAAATGCAATTTCCATCTTATACTTCATATCGGAGGAGAGCCACGGATTGTCCGGTTCATACTGGAAGTTCCACTCCCCCCATTGATCGAGCGACTCTGGCGCCTTCAATCCCAGTTCAAGAGACCTTAAGTAAAGGGCCGTGCCCGGGTAAGGGTTGAATGGGAATATCCCATTGATAGTAATCAGAGAATGTGTCGCCCAAAGCTGAGGAATAATATCGATCGTCCTGTCAAAGTCCTCGGAGGTTTCTCCGGGAAACCCACTCATGAAGCTCAATATCGGCCGGATTCCGGCCTCAGCTACCACCTTCGCTCCCTCTATCATATCTTCTGTCGAGATACCCTTCTGAATCGCACGAAGTATTTTGGGAGAACCGGATTCCGCCCCGAAGAACATTTGGATCACACCGGCTTGTTTCATTTTATCGATCAGAGCTGCAGGAAAGCGGCGGACCGTATCCAACCTGCAAGAGGCCACAAGACTAAATTTGTTCCCGCTCGCGAGTATCCCATCGAAAATCGCTTCTGTTCTTTTCAAATCTATGAAAAATTCGTCATCTACCAGTGCGAAGGCCGCAACTTTGTACTTCTCGTGAAGATAGATGAGTTCTTCGACCACCTTGCGGGATGCTTTCTTTCGCCACCGGCTGCCACAAAAGACCGTATTGTAGCAGAATCCACATTTGAACGGGCAACCCCTGGAAGATTGGTAATCAAACTGATTCTCGATCCCGGCATAATCACCCATATTAACCAAATCATACGCCGGAAGGGGCATGCTATCCAAGTCCAGAAATTCTCGCCTTGAGACTACCGCCAGCCCTCCATCCGAACCCGGAACATATGTACCGGGAATACCGTCTATATCGCGTCCGCTAAACACAGCATCGATCACTTCCAGGAAAGTCTGTTCGCCTTCCCCAACCACAACCGCATCGACTAGAGGATGGGCGGCGGTCTGTTCCGGCAAAAGGGACGGGTGGATTCCACCCCAGACAATCAATGCGCCTGGATTGGCTTCTCTGACCATTGCAGCAATTCTCAAACCATGCTTGACCTGATAGCCGGTCATAGCAGAAATCCCTACCACTGCCGCGTTGGTGAAGTCCGGCGCCGAGACGTTGCGAACATTTGCATCGAGCACCTTCACTTGCCCATCATAACTGCCTCTCTCACGAAGCCATGCGGCTAGACATAGAATGGCCAGGGGAAGATGCTGAATGGCGCCGATTTGCCTTCTCGGGAATCCGGGCGCCACCAGAACGATTTCCTCACGAATACGTCTGCCCATTTGCCTCATACTCCGCATTTATCTATTACAGACTCTTACTTTTCAAGATAGGCTACCAAATGCCATCCCCAAATCTTACTCAGCTT
>Ga0209517_10000920_pt1 | contig 47570 bp, 42 predicted proteins | sample PeaSoiMetSII2010_FD_187695 | JGI IMG/M metagenome (GOLD analysis project Ga0209517, IMG submission 187695) | Peat soil microbial communities from Weissenstadt, Germany - SII-2010 (SPAdes) (version 2) | ecosystem: Environmental > Terrestrial > Soil > Wetlands > Peat | place: Germany...
GTGCCCAGCAGTGACGTGCCCAGCAGTGAGGTGCCCAGCAGTGAGGTGCCCAGCAGTGAGGTGCCCGGCCGTACCAGCCCGGCTGGCACCGGCGCCGGCCGGTCGCGTGCTCGCCGGTCAAGGCAGCCAAGGGAGCGCATCGATGTCGGACTCCGGCCTGCCAGGGTGCTGTCCGCGATCGGACGTGATGAGGCAGCGGTCCGCTGGTACACCACCGAGCATGGTCCTGGGGCCGCGCTGGCGAGCGCTGCGCCAGGGAACTGTCTGACCTGTGGCTTCCTGGTGCGGCTGAGTGGCCCGCTCGGACGGGTCTTCGGCGTCTGCGCCAACGAGTTCGCCCCGGACGACGGTAGCGTCGTATCGGTGGACCACGGCTGCGGCGCGCATTCGGATGCGGGCACATCGGTGGATGGAAGTTCCAGCACGTCGGCGCCGGCCGTTGACGAACTTGGCTACGAGATGATGAGCGCCGGGGCCGCGCTCCCGGAGAGCGTGCTCGAGACGCTGGATCACGAACTGCTCTAGCTAGTTCGACCTGAAAGCCTGCCGGGTGGGATCGGGGCCAGAGCTGTCGGCGGGTCCAGGAGCAAGAACTAGCGCGATGCCCGATGGCGCTCTGCCGCCCTGAGGCGTGATCGCTTGAGCCGCGGTATGTATGCCAGTCCGAAGAGACCGAGACCGAGACCGACCACGCAAGTCCAGATCCACCAGTGGCTCGATGCGGGAATGCGGTGCCGCAACAGGATCAACGCGATCAGCGCCACTGCCCAGACGATCGTTCCCACGGCGGCGACGACCTGGTCGTTGCCTTCTAGCGGCGGCGGCGCCGGACGACGCTGACGGGACACATCAGCCAGGCTAGCTCAGGCCGACCGACCACTATCCGGCGGCGGTCTGGGGCAGCTGGACAGGGCGTTGCGGGTCGGCCTGCGCTAATCGTGGCGTAGCTTGTTGTTGCCCGCCAGCGGGCAGCTTGTTCATGTCCATTCGTGGCAGGCTCGCTGCCCGCCCGGGAGGTAGTTCGCCGGTCCGCTAACCGTAGTTGACGGAATAGACAGTCAGCGTATATGGTTAGCCAAAGTAATGAGCGAAGCTAACGATTATGACGACACCCCAGTCGAGATCGGACGCGGGGCTAGCGACGTCGCTGCGGATCTCGGTCAGTCGGCTTGCACGTCGGATGCGGGCCGAGCGAGTCGCGCAAGGACTGCAGCCCGAGCTATCCGACACTCAGCTCGCCGCCCTAGCCGCGTTGGAAAAGCACACCGCGATGACGCCGGGCGAGCTAGCCGACCACGAGAAGGTTCAGCCGCCCTCGATGACCAGAGTCATCGCGGCGCTGGAAGAACGGGGCCTAATACTGCGGATGCCGCATCCGACCGATCGCCGGCAAGTCGTGCTCACCGTTACCGATCATGGCCGCGACGTGGTGCGGCAGGTCCGGCAGCTGCGAGAGGCCTGGTTGGCCCGCAGACTGCGGGACCTCACTCCGGCCGAGCGGGCGACACTGCGGGAGGCAGTACCGATTCTGGAGAAGCTAAGCCAGTCCTGACCGGGGCGATCGGCCTGGAAGGCTCCGTTGGCCCGGTCGGCCACAGGAAGCAGCGCCACCGTACCTTCAGCGCCCTCCAGGTGCGTAACTTCCGGTTGTTCGCAACTGGTCAGGTGATCTCGAATACCGGCACCTGGATGCAGCGTGTCGCGCAAGACTGGCTGGTCCTCGAGCTGACCCACAACAGCGGCACCGCGATCGGTATTACCACCGGGCTGCAGTTCCTGCCCCTGCTGCTGTTCAGCCTATGGGGCGGCATGATCGCTGACCGGTATCCCAAACGCAAGGTCCTGATGGTGACTCAGGCGGCGATGGGGGCACTCGCTCTGATTCTGGGCGTGCTCGCGGTGACCGGCGTTGTTCGGATTTGGCAGGTCTATCTGCTTGCTTTCGGCCTTGGCCTGGCCACGGTGGTGGACAACCCGACCAGGCAGTCCTTCGTTGTCGAAATGGTCGGGCGCGATGAACTGCGCAACGGCATCGCGCTGAACAGCGCGGTGTTCAACCTGGCCAGGATCACCGGTCCTGCTTTGGCCGGCCTGGTGATCAGTGTGGTCGGAACGGCGACCGCGTTCTTCCTCAACGCCACCTCATACTTGGCGGTGCTGATCAGCCTGCGCCTGATGCGCCAGTCCGCGCTGCACCCGTCGGACCGGGTCGCCCGTGCCAAGGGCCAGCTCCGCGCTGGGCTGATCTACGTCCGCACCCGGCCTGACCTGCTGATGACGATGGTGCTTGTCTTCTTCATCGCCACATTCGGCATGAACTTCACGGTCACGACGGCGCTCATGTCGCGATCGGTATTCCACACCGGGGCCGGGAGGTTCGGCGTGGCTTCGGCAGTGTTTGCCCTGGGCGCGCTCATCGGTGCCCTCGTCGCCGCTCGCCGCAGCCGCAGCGGCATGCGGCTGCTGCTCGCGACGGCGTTGCTGTTCGGCGCGCTTGAAGTACTCTCCGGGATGATGCCGACCTTCTGGGCGTTCTTGGTGCTGCTGGTTCCCACCGGCCTGGCAGTGATCAGCTTCAGCACCGCGGCGAACTCAACGACTCAGCTGAGCGTCGCGGCCGAGATGCGCGGCCGGGTGATGGGAATCTACATGCTGGTCTTCCTGGGCGGCGCGCCCCTCGGCGCGCCGCTCACCGGCTGGGTCGCTCAGGAGTTCGGGCCCCGGATGAGCCTGATCTCCGGTGGCGTGATCTCTGTCGCGGCCGCGGTAATAGTCGGAGCGCTCCTGGCGCGCAGCCGTGGAGTTCCGGTCCGAAGCTACCTGCGCCGACGGACCGGCCTGGCACGGGCAGCCGCCTGAGTCGTAACTACGCGTGGACTGCGCCAGGTCGGTGGATGCGCGTAGCTGGTGCGCGTAGCTGATAGCAATGACTGGTGCGACTCTTCGTGGCGCTGATGCCACCCCCGGACGCGCTAGCCGAGCTTGCGGCGGTGGTCGCTCCGCAGCGGACGGCCTGGCCAGGACTTCGCTGGACGGGCCAGGCGGAAGCATGGCACATAACCCTTGCTTTCCTCGGCGAGGTAGGCGAGGAAAGGTTGCTCCCACTGCGCACCAGGCTGGAGCGGGCAGCGGGTCGGCACTCCTGCCTGGACATCTCGATCAGTCGCGCGGGCGCGTTCCCGTCGGCAGCCAAGGCACGGGTCCTGTGGGCTGGCATCGAGGGCGACCGGCGGGCGCTGGCCGCGCTGGCCGCGTCCGTAGCTGCCGGCGCGCGCCGGGCGGGTGCTCCGCCGCCCGACGAAGGCAGGCGATTCCGGCCTCACCTGACTCTCGCGCGCTGCCGCGAGCCCGCCGATCTGGGCTCGCTGGTCGAGGCGCTCAGCGGCTTCGTCGGCTCGGCGTGGACGGCAGGGCAGATTCACCTGATCCGCAGTCAGCCCGGACCGTCGCCGCGCCACGACCCGATCCAAAGCTGGCCGCTGCGGCCCCCGCGCCAGGCGAAGGCTAGCCACGCCCAGCCGGGCCGCGCCCAGCCCTGCCGCGACAGACCGAATGGTGACTGACGCCCGGACCGGAACGCGACGGACCAGCTGATCAGATGTCGACGTCTACGACCTCCTCAGCCCCTGGAACATCCTGGACAGACCTGTCACGGGGGCCGACATAGCGAGCACTCGGCCGGACCAGCCTGCCGGTCTGCTTCTGCTCCAAGATGTGCGCCGCCCAGCCGGCTGTCCGCGCGCAGGTGAACATGGACGTGAACATGTGCGCAGGCACTTCAGCGAAGTCCAACATGATCGCTGCCCAGAACTCCACGTTCGTGGCCAGGACGCGGTCCGGCCTGCGAGCATGCAGCTCGTCAAGCGCGGCCTTCTCCAGCGCGGCGGCGACCTCATACCTGGGAGCGCCGAGATCCCTGGCGGTACGGCGCAGCACCCGTGCCCGCGGGTCCTCGGCACGGTATACCCGGTGCCCGAAGCCCATCAGCCGCTCGCCATTGTCGAGCAGCCGCTTGACATAGACGGTCGCATCTCCGGTCCGCTCCACCTCCTCGATCATGTGCAGCACCCGGGCCGGGGCGCCGCCGTGCAGCGGGCCGGACATGGCGCCGACGGCGCCGGATAGCGCGGCGGCCACGTCGGCACCGGTCGAGGCGATCACCCGGGCCGTGAACGTGGACGCGTTCATGCCGTGCTCGGCGGCCGATGTCCAGTACGCGTCGATGGCCTTGACATGCTGCGGGTCGGGCTCGCCACGCCAGCGGATCATGAATCGCTCGGTGATGGTCTTCGCCTCATCGATCCGGCGCTGCGGAACCATCGGCAGGCCCGGGCCTCGGGCGGCCTGGGCCACGAACGACAACGCCATGACCGAGGCGCGGGCCAGGTCGTCACGGGCTTGCGCATCGCTGATATCCAGCAGCTGGTGCATGCCCCAGGCCGGAGCGAGCATCGCCAGCGCACTCTGCACATCGACCCGGATGTCGCCGGAATGGACTGGAATGGGGTATGGCTCAGCGGGCGGCAGGCCCGGCTCGAAGGCGTTGTCCACCAGCAGGCCCCAGACGTGCCCGTAGGTGACGTGCCCGACGAGCTCCTCGATGTCCACGCCGCGGTAGGTGAGCGAGCCGCCCTCCCTGTCGGGCTCGGCGATCTGCGTCTCAAACGCGATGACGCCCTCAAGACCAGGCGTGAAGTCGGACATCGGTGTCTCCTCCTTCTCGTCGGCCGGCCGGCCGGCCAAACGCCGTTTAGCTTACGACTGCGACAATGCCCGCTCACATGGCCGCCTGCCAGTTACCGGCCGCAGCAGCTATGTGAAGATCAGTACCCATGGCAGTAGCTAGCAACGCGGCGAATTGGCCAGCTGAAGGCCTTGATGAGGCGATGCTCGCACCCGAGCCGGACGACCAGTTCAGCCGGTGGATGGCCGATGCCATGGCCTTCGGCATCGCCGAGCCGACCGCCATGGTGCTGGCGACGGTGTCGGCAGCCGGTCAGCCGAGAGCAAGGACCGTCCTGCTCAAGGGCCATGACGCCAGCGGCTTCACCTTCTACACCAACCGGACCTCCCGCAAGGGCACGGACCTGGACGAGGTGCCGCGAGCCTGCCTGCTCTTTCCCTGGCACGCCATGCACCGCCAGGTGATCATCGAGGGCCCGGTCACGCCTGTGCCGGCCGCGACGAACGAGGCTTATTTCGGCACCAGGCCGCGAGCTTCGCAGCTTGCTGCGTGGGCAAGCCGGCAGTCCACCGTGATCTCCTCGCGGGGCGAGCTTGAGGATCGCTATGCCCAGCTGGAGCAGCGCTGGCCGAACGGCGAGCCGATTCCGCTGCCTGACTTCTGGGGCGGCTACCTGCTTACGCCGCAGACTTTCGAGTTCTGGCACGGCCGGGCGAACCGGATGCACGACCGGCTGCGATACAGCAGGCAGCCTCGCGGATGGCTGGTTGAGCGACTGGCGCCCTGAGGACCGGCCGGAACGCCGTAGCATCGTAAGCCAGAGGGAGGCACCGGTGGCGGCTCACGGCCTGATCGATACGACCGAGATGTACCTCCGTACGGTCTTCGAACTGTCCGAAGAGGGAATCGTCCCGCTGCGGGCGCGGATCGCCGAGCGGCTTTCCCAGAGCGGCCCGACAGTCAGTGAGACGGTCGCCCGGATGGAGCGGGATGGGCTGCTGCATGTTGCCGGGGACCGGCAGCTGGCTCTGACCGGGCTGGGCCTGGAGCTCGCGACTCGGGTAATGCGCAAACATCGCCTGGCCGAGTGCCTGCTTGTCGACATTATTGGCCTGCCATGGGAGGAAGTCCACGTCGAGGCCTGCCGCTGGGAGCACGTAATTTCGGACAGCGTGGAACGGCGGCTAGCCGATCTTCTGCATTACCCGGTTCGGTGCCCGCACGGAAATGTCATTCCCGGACTGGCCGAACTCGGCGTTCCCGACGCTGCCGTCGACCGGGTGCAGGCCGCTGCGCTGGAGCATGATCTGCCAATGACCGCAGTGGCCTCGGACCTGCCCACGCGAGTAATCATCCGGCGGATCAGCGAACAACTGCAAAGTGATGCCGCGTTGATGCTTAAACTCAAGAACATTGGGATACAACCCGGACGCGAGGTTACGCTCGTGGCCGACAGCGACGATGTGCAGGTGGCAGGTGCGGACAGGGTCGGCAGTCAGGTCGCGGCATTGCCGCGCGACGTTGCCGCGCACCTGTTCGTCACCGGAGCCTAGGGCGCGCCTGGCAGGTGGCCGGTGACTGCAGACAGTGAGACCGCCAGGCAGGCGGCCAGGGCGGCGGCGGAAACTCGCGCCGTTGAGGCGGCGCTGACCGCGGAGGCGATGCTGGCGCCTGAGGCCGGGCACACCGCGCACACCGCAGATCCGGTGCTCAGCCCGGAGACGATCCTCCAGCAGGTCGAGACCGGCGTGCTTGTGGTTGACCACTACGGCAGGTTGCGCTATGCGAACTCCTTCGCCGCTGACCTGTTTGGTTTTCCCAGCTCACAGCACCTGACCGATGTGCCGTTCCGCGCGCTCGGTTTCGAAGAGGACGAAATCGGCAAGGTCGAGAACCTGGAGCGCCAAGCTTGCCGCGGCCGGGACTGGGAGGGCACCCTTTCGGTCCGGCGGGCTGATGGCTCGATCGTGTTCGTCAGGGCCAATGCTGTGCCGCTGCGCTCGCCAGCCGGGGAGGTCACCGGCACCGTGATCATGGCGCGGCAGGCGGTTCAGCTGGGCAGCGAGCCAGGGGTCGACCGGTTCGGGATTCTGGAGCGAATCGGCGAGCGACTGGCCGGCTCTCTCGAACTCGATGTCACCCTGCGCCAGGTCGCCGAGACCCTGGTGCCGCAGTTCGCCGATCACTGCTTTGTCGACCTGCGGCAGGCAGAAAAGCTGATCCGCCGGGCCGCCACCCACGCCTGGAACTGGACGCCGCCCGAGGGAACCTGGAAGGCCGTGGGCGAACAGGTCTTCTACCCGGCCGGGCACTTCTGCTCGAGAGCGATGGACTCAGGCGACTCCGTCCTGGTGGAGGATCTCAGCGAGGATCAGTACCCGGCGCCAACTCCGGAGAGCCTGCAGGCCGGCCAGGACGTCGGCGTGACCTCCGTCATCGCCTCGCCGCTGACCGCACGCGGCGAGAAGCTAGGGGTGATGAGCCTGGCGCTGTCCTCGCTGACCCAGCGCGAGGCGCAGCACTACGGGCCTGACGACCGCGACTTCGTGGCGGCGATCGCCAGCCGGGTCGCGATCGCGATCGACAACGCGATGCTGTTCGAAGAGGAACGCAACACCGCGCGAAAGTTCCAGGACAGCCTGCTACCGAACGACCTGCCGGTGCTTGACGGCCTAGAAGTGGCGCACCGGTATGAGCCGGCCAAGCCGCTGGAAACGCACGGCCAGGGCATTCAGACTCAGGTCGGCGGCGACTGGTACGACATCATCCCGCTCTCGGCCGGCCGGGTCGGCATCGTGATCGGCGACGTGGAAGGGCGTGGTGCCCGCGCCGCGGCGATCATGGGCCAGCTCCGCTCGGCGCTGCGCGCGTTCGCGCAGGATGACAAGGCGCCAGCCGAGATCCTGCGCAGGCTCGATGAATGGTGCCGGACCCTGATCCCGCCGGTGACCGACGAGAATGCCGAGGCGGCGCCCGACTCGCCGATCGTCAGCTGCACCTACCTGGTCTACGACCCGTGGTCGCGCAAGCTGACGATCGCCAACGCCGGTCACATGGCGCCGCTGATCGTGACCGACGGTGAGGTGCGGCAGCTGGAGCTCGAGCATCAGGGTGTCATGCTCGGCCTCCCGAAGGGCATGCCCGGTTTGCCGACCTTCCGCGAGGAGACCCGCGAGCTGCCACCGGGGTCCACGCTGATCTTCTACACCGACGGGCTGGTCGACCGGCGGCACCGGGTCGATGGACCCGGGCACTACGAGGACGCCGAGGTGCTCGAGATGCTGCGCCAGGCGATCCGGTCGGTCGCGCACGAGCACGTCGAGAAGATCGCGGCCGCTGCCGAGAATGCCGTTCCCGGCGTGATCGACGACGACATGGCGATCGTGGTGGTGCGGACCTCGCCGGTCGAGCTGAAGACCTGGGACCATAAGTTCGCCGCCGAGCCGATCAGGGTCTCCGAGGCCAGGCGGGCAGCCTTCGAGACGTTCGTCGGGTGGGACATGGACCCCGACCAGGTCGATCTGGCCTGCCTGCTGGTTTCCGAGGTGGTGACGAACGTCGTGCTGCACACCGCGGGGGCATCGAGTCCGCGGCACGAATTCGTGCTTGAGTCGGTGGGTCTGACGCCACCGCACGGTGGCTCGGACGACTGGGACGACTCGCCTTACGCCGAGGACTTCGGCGGCACGCCTGGCCAGGAGTTCGTGCTCAGGATCCGCAAGGGCAAGGAGTCGATCTGGGTCGAGGTCTTCGACACCGACCTGCGGCTGCCCAGGATCCGGATGGCCGGCGAGAACGACGAGGGCGGTCGCGGCCTGTACCTGGTCGACCAGCTCGCGGTTCGGTGGGGCACCCGGCCGACCGAAGACGGCAAGGCAGTCTGGTTCGAGATGCCGATCAGGGGCGGCACCGCCGGGCTCTGAGCGCCCGGCGCTGGCCGTTACTTGCTGCTGGCCACCCACAACACCAGCACGGCTATCGCGAAGCCGCTGATGGCCATGGCCATGGTCCGGCCGGTTACCGGGATCCCGATCCGCCGGCGGGCTCGGCCGATGATGAGGGCGAAAATGATGGCGAGTAACCCCAGCAGGATCAGGCCGTCGGTCATTGCCACCTCCCGTTATTCGTCGCCCATTTAGCATAACGGGATTTCCCGGCCGCATCCCGGCCGCTCAGCCGCTGCCGCCCGGGGCAGGAAGCCGCTACCCGTGGCGGCCGGCCCTGGCTGGCTGCCGCCGAGTCGGCCGGCCGCCGACGCCGGCGTGGTCGGCAGCCGAGCAACCCGCGGCCGCTGCGCCGGACGACAACGACGCCTCACCCGGCACCGCCGTCGTGCGGCGCGGCGATCATCTCCGCGGCGCCAAGGATGGCGGAGACCGCTGCCGCCGCATCCGGCCGGCATACCGAGTCGTGCAACCTGCGCAGCATGATGACCTGCCTGGCCAGCGCTTCGATCCGATCCTGCACCAGGGCAGCCGCGGTGTCCCGCTGATGCGGGCTGACCTGACGGCCGGCCGCGAGCCTGGCGAGCGGCCTGATCTCGTCCAGCCGGAATCCGAGGTCCTTGAGTGCCAGGGCGGCGGCGACGTAACCGCGGTATTCCTGCGGATACTTGCGCGTACCGCCCGCAGACCGGCGCGGCTCGGGCAGGATGCCGAGTTCCTCGTAGTAGCGGATAGTCCGGCTGCTCACGCCGGCATCCCTGGCCAGCTGCCCGATGCTGACCAGCGCGGACGTATCGTCGGTGATCTTCGTCATGCCCCCGGTAACTCCCCGTAGTCCATCCCCAGCACGGATCGTAGTTGCCAGGCCGCAACCGGGTGACGGCAATCGGCAGCCCAGGTCTGATCAGGTCGGCACGGCTATGGCGATTTGCCTACTGCGGGGTAACCTCGAATCGGTTGGCAGTCCGGGCCCTGGTCAGTGGAGGTTGTGGTGTCTGAGGCATACATCGTCGGAGCGGTGCGCACTCCCGTCGGGCGGCGAAACGGGGGTCTGGCGTCCGTGCACCCGGTCGACCTCGCCGCGCACGTGCTGGCTGAGCTGATCGCCAGGACCGGAGCCGACCCGGCGTCGGTCGACGATGTCATCATGGGCTGCGTCTCCCAGATCGGCCCGCAGTCGATCGACATCGCGCGCAACGCCTGGCTTTCGGCCGGACTGCCCGAGACCGTCCCCGGCGTGACCATCGACCGGCAGTGCGGCTCATCGCAGCAGGCGGTCCATTTCGCCGCCCAGGCGGTGCTGTCAGGCACGCAGGACCTGGTCGTGGCCGCCGGGGTGGAGAGCATGAGCCAGGTGCCGATGGGCAGCACGGTCTCGCTGCCGCTAGAGAAGGGCATGGCGTTCCCGTTCGGGCAAGGCTGGCGGAACCGGTACGGGGATCAGGAGATCTCCCAGTTCCGCGGTGCCCAGCTGATGTGCGAGAAATGGGGCATCAAGCGGCATCAGCTTGAGGAGTTCGCACTTGAGAGCCACACCAGGGCGGTCCGTGCGATCGACGAGGGCAGATTCGCGCGCGAAATCACTGAAGTCAACGGAGTAAGCCACGATGAGGGCCCGCGGCGGGATACATCGATGGAGAAGATGGCCGAGCTCAAGCCGTTGCGCGACGGCTGGGAGGTCACTGCGGCCGCCGCATCGCAGATCTCCGACGGGGCCGCGGCGTTGCTGATCGCGTCACCGGACGCCGTGCGGCGGCACGGATTCAGGCCGCGGGCCCGGATTCACGCGTTGGCGGTCACCGGCGCCGACCCGGTGTTCATGCTGACTGGGCCGATCCCGGCGACCGAGCAGGTGCTGGCCAGGGGGCACCTGCTGATCGACGATATCGACGTCTTCGAAGTGAACGAGGCCTTCGCGCCCGTCCTGCTCGTCTGGTCGGCCGAGACCGGGGCATCGCTTGAGAAGGCCAACCCGAACGGCGGCGCGATCGCGCTCGGCCACCCGCTCGGCGCGACCGGCGCCATCTTGATGACCAAGCTGCTGCACGAGTTGGAGCGGAGCGGCGGCAGGTACGGGCTGCAGACGATGTGCGAGGGTGGCGGGCAGGCGAACGCGACCATCATCGAGCGACTGGCCTGACCGGCCTGCGACCTGCTCACGGTCGCATATGGCGGCTGGCGGGGGCCGCCGACGATGTGCGGGGTTGGGCGGGCAGGTGAACGCGACCATTATCGAGCGACTGGCCTGACCGGCATCCGACCTGCCCGCGGCCGAATGCGGCCGGCCCGCTTTGCTCGGTTCCGCGGCCCTGGTGGCTTACCAGGCGTTTGACTCGCGTGGTCGCCCGGAATATACAACTCAAGTTGTAGGTTCACGGTACGTGTAGATGAAGGTTACCTGGACTTCAGAGCCCAGGTGTGCTCGCATGGAAGGTGAACCGCAATGCTGCTGACAACATTCAACCCATTCGCCGCTGAGGTAGATCACATGCTCCGTCACCCGATCGGTCCCACGTTCATCGGTCGGCCAGCGATGCCGATGGATGCCATCAGGCACGAGGCCGGCTTCGAGCTGCGCTTCGACCTGCCAGGCATTGACCCGGACAGCATCGACGTGACCGTGGACTCCGGCGTGCTGACCGTGAGCGCGCGCAGGTCCGACGAGTACACGGAGGCCGAGAAGCCGTTCATCCGGGAGCGGGCCATGGGTTCGTTCACCCGGCGGGTCCGGCTGTCCGACGCGGTTGACGCCGACAAGATCGAGGCCGGCTACGACCGCGGTGTGCTGACCGTCCGCGTCCCGCTGGTCCCCAAGGCGCTGCCGCGGAAGGTCGAGATCAAGGCCGCGGCCAAGGCGGAGATCCCCGCCTGAGGCCCGAGGTACGCTGCTCAGGGCCAACGCGGCTAAGTCCGGGTCGGCCCTGAGCCCTGTCATGGAGGTGAGCCATGCCAATGCTGCCTCTTGATGATGAGAACCTGCCGCTGTTCACCGTCGGCCAGGTTGCCGCGATGCTTGAGGTTCAGCAAGCCTTCCTTCGGCGGCTGGACGAGCATCAGGTGGTCCGGCCGTCCCGGTCCGCAGGCGGCCAGCGGCGCTATAGCCGGCGGGAGATCGGCATCGTCCAGTACGTGGTCGACCTCGTGGATGAGGGAGTGACGCTGTCTGGCATCCGCCGGGTGCTTGAACTGGAGGCAAGGGTCAGGCGGCTTGAGGTGGAACGGGATGCACTGCTAGCCGCGCTCGCCGAGCGCGAGCGGCGGCTGGCCCAGCGGGACCGGCAGTTGATCCAGCGGGACCGGCTGCTAGCCGGGCGGCACCGGCAACCCGCAGTCGAGCAGACCGCGCGGGACTGACCGGGCGGAACTGGCAGGCCGCAGCTGAGCAGACCGCGCAGGGCTGGCCGGGTGGGGCCCGCGTCGCTGTAGCCGAGCTGTCCGGCATTCTGCCGGCGACCGACCAGAAGGCTGCCCGCGGTAAGCCGGCCTGGCTACGGTCGTGGTCAACAACCTGCCGGCCGCCTCGTTGCTGGCGGCACGGACGCCGGGCCATCCGTTTTCGCTGATGGTTGGCCTGAACCTGGGACCGAACCTGGCCGTGACTGGATCCCTCGCCTGGCTGCTCTGGCTGCGGTCGGCGCGAGCCGCTGGCGCCCAACCGTCGCTGTCGCGGGCGAGTCAGATAGGAACGGTCGCGGTCCCGCTGTCGATGGCCGCCGCGCTCGCCGCGCTCGTCCTGACCGGGTCACGCTGACGCACCCGGAGGGAACGGCCCACGCGTCGATCGGGCCTCAGACCTCGGCGCGGTAGAAGTTCAGATAGGAGCGGGACGGGGTCGGTCCGCGCTGGTCCTGGTAGCGGGAGCCGTAGACGGCCGAGCCGTAGGGGTGCTCGGCAGGCGAGCTGCACCGGAACAGGCAGAGCTGGCCGATCTTCATGCCCGGCCAGAGCTTGATCGGCAGGGTGGCCACGTTGGACAGCTCTAGCGTCACATGGCCGGAGAAACCGGGGTCGATCCAGCCGGCGGTCGAGTGGGTAAGCAGACCGAGCCGGCCGAGCGAGCTCTTGCCTTCCAGCCTTCCCGCGACGTCGTCCGGCAACGTCACCACCTCATAGGTGGACGCGAGCACAAACTCGCCCGGGTGCAGCACGAAGGCCTCGTGGCCGTCCGTCTCGACCAGCCGGGTCAGGTCGGCCTGCTCCACTGCTGGGTCGATGTGCGGGTACCTGTGGTTCTCGAACACCCGGAAGTAGCGGTCGAGCCGCACGTCGATACTGGATGGCTGGATCAGCTCGGGCGAGTAAGGATCGAGCCGCACCCGGCCCGAGTCGATCTCTTTCCTGATGTCGCGGTCGGAGAGCAGCACTCTGGCAACTTACCGGTTCATCAGGTCGACCGGGCGCTCAGCAGACGCTCTGGCCTGTTGGCCGATCCTGACCGCCCCGCCTGGCTGGCCGCGCCGTCCTGGCCTCCCCGCCTGGCCTCCCCGCCGTCGGCCGCTTGCTTGCCTGGCCCGCCTCGGGCCGCCCACTTACATGGCTGCTAAACGGGCTTCGACCGGCTATCGCCGACGTAATTGGCTTTAATACCTTAAATTATGCCCAAAAGGGACGTCGGGGAGTGTACCCCACATTGACCGAGCAGAATAGATACCAACGTCATAATTTTTTCTTAATATTCGCTGTTACAATGTGGGACGAGACAGACATGAAACCTCGCGCGGTCGCCTATTGCTGAGCTAATGAGCATGAGCAATCGGCGTAGGCCTGGACCCTGCCCGCTCGCGAAGTGGGTGTCGGCTGGCCGACGTCGTGGCAGCCGGGATCGCAGGTGAAGGGGGCGGGGAAAGTGAGTTGCTTGGCAAGTCCGGCTGATGCCGAAAATGAAGAGGATACCCGGGGCGCCGGAATATCGGCGCTCAATGGCATGCGCGCGCTGTGCCATGACCTGATCGATCCGGCCGCGACCATCAGAGTTCTGGTCCACGCGGCTTGCGCGGAGACAAATCTCGACCCGGTGCTCCGGGATCGGCTGCAGATGATCGCTGTCGAGGCGGGCAGGATCGGCGATATCTGCCGGCAGGTTCTCGATCGCCCTAGTCGCCCAGCGCCGGTTCGCCTTGATGTCCTGGCGGCCGAGGCGCTGCAGAGCGTTCGGTCCCGGTACAAGACCACAATCGAACTGGTCACCACCCCGGTGACGATGCGTATCCTGCCAGCGATCATCATCAGGATTCTCGGAAATCTGCTGGCCAACGCATGCCGGGCGGCCGGCCCGGAGGGCCAGGTGCGGCTGCTGGTAGCGCTGGTGGGTGACCGGGCGCGGCTTGCCGTCGCGGACTCCGGGGCGGGATTCGACATCGGGCGCACTGGCCGGGCATCGCTCGGGCTGGAGATTGTCGGGTCTCTGGTGCTTGACTGTGGCGGCACTGTCGAGATGGGCACGAGTGATCTCGGCGGCCTGAGCGTGGCGGTCACCTTCCCGTGTCCGCCGCTGACCGTGCCACCGCCACGGGAGCCGGACATAATGCTCGCCCGGAGCAACGGCAGCAGGAGTGAAGACGCGGGCCGATCGCTATGAGGATCGTTATCGCCGACGCGCACCGCGTCTTCGCCGAGGTTCTCACATCGCTGCTGAAGAAGGCGGGCCACGACATTGTGGGCTGCCCGAAGGATCTGGGCAGCACGGTGAGCATCATCAAGCGCGAGCAGGTCGACGCCTGCGTGCTTGACCTGGGCCTGCCAGGCGGCGGGCAGGTCGAAAGCATTGAGCAGGCCGTAGCAAGCGCGCCTCGGACCGCGTTCGTCGTGCTCGCTGAGTCGGCTGACGCCGAGCGCCTGGCCGACGCCGTTGCCGCGGGCGTGCGCGGCGTGGCGCTGAAGAGCGACGATCTGGTCGAAATCCTGCGAGTGCTGGCCGGCGCCACGTCCGTCCGGGCCGCGAACCGGGTCCATCCGAACGCCGTGCTGTCCATGTCGGCGCAGACCGGGCTCGGGCAGCGCGGCCGTCGGCGGCAGAGCACTGAGCCAGGGCAGTTCCTGACCCAGCGCGAGCGCGAGGCGCTCTCGCGTCTCGTCCGCGGCGAGAGTACGACCAGCATGGCCAGGTCGATGGGCGTACAGCTATCCACGGCCCGCTCCCATGTCGATGCCGTGCTGACCAAGCTGGGGGTACACACGCGGCTGGAAGCCGTCGCGTTCGCGGTGCGGGAGGGGCTCGTCGATATCGACTGGCTCGCCGAGGCTGCGGGCAGTGCACGCGACGGGCCGCGAGCGGTCAGTAGCTAATGCCCGTCCGGCTGATGATCGTCGATGATCACCGGGTCTTCGGACAGGGCCTGGAGGCGGTCTTCGCCGCTGAGCCTGACTTCGAGCCGATGTCGATCAGTGCCCCCAGCCACGTCGTCGACATGGTGGCCGCATGGCGGCCGGACGTAGTGATCATGGATGTCCGGCTCGGCGAGGTCAGCGGCATCGATCTCATCAAGCAGGTGATGCTGCTGCCCTCGCCGCCCGTCGTCGTCGTCCTGACGGCCTATTCGGACGTGGCGACCGCGATCAGCGCGATCCAGGCCGGTGCGGTCGGGCTCGTGGCCAAGGACGCCTCAGTCGAGCACCTCGTCAGCGCGGTACGGGCCGCCTTGCTGAACGGCAGCTGGCTGCCTGCCGATCTGCTCGCCGCGGTGTTCGCTTCGCTGCCGAACCCGGCAGTGGTTCCGCAGCAGACGCTGCTCAGGAAGCTGACCGCGCGAGAGCTGCAGGTGCTCACGCTGATGGTCAGCGGCCTGGACAGGCACGGCATCGCGGAACGACTGAGCCAGTCGCCGAACACGGTCAGGACGCACATCCGCAACGTCACTGCCAAGCTCGACTGCCACAGCGCACTTGAGGCGGTGGCAGTGGCACTCAGGGCCGGGCTGCGTCCTGAGTAACGGCCGTCACGGGTACCTGGCCAGTCATGGCAGTGCGGGGCTGCGCTCCAGGCGTCCTGGGCTGAGCCGCGGCCGTCAGTGGCCCGGCGGCCGTCACTGGTACTCGCCTGACCAGCCCGCAGAGTAGCGCCGCGGTGCGCGCGATGATGGCCAGGTCGAGCCAGAAGCTGCGGCGGCGCAGATAGTCGAGGTCGATGGCCAGCTTCGGGTGCAGCTGGAAGCCGATGTAGTGCGCCTCGGGATCGGCGGCAGCGCCGTCGTCAGCCGCCTGCACTTCGGTGTAGAAGATCTGGCCGGGACCGGTGAGGCCCGGCCTGACCCGCAGGATGCCAAGTTCATCCTGCAGGTAGCTGGACAGGAAAGCGGGAACCTCCGGGCGCGGGCCGATCAGAGTCATCTCCCCGCGCAGAACGTTCACCAGCTGGGGCAGCTCGTCCAGCTTGGACGCCCGCAAGAACGCGCCGATCCTGGTGATCCGGGGATCGGATCGGTCTGATACGAGCGGCCCGCCGTTGCCGGCGCCGATCACCATGGAGCGGAACTTGAGCATGGTAAACAGGCGGCCTGCCTGACCGGCCCTGACCTGCTTGTAGAGAGCCGGTCCGCGGCTGGTGACCCTGACTGCCACGGCGACCGCCAGCAGCAGCGGGGCGGCAAGAAGCAGTCCGATGCTGGCGCCCACGACGTCGACCGCCCGCCGGATGAAGGTGTCCAGCCGTAGTTCGGCCCGGGTCATGCCGTCATCGATCGGCACTTCGACCACGACCGGTATCCCTGGCCCGGCAGCGTGGCCTTGTTGACCTGGCTGGGCTGGCCGGACGGGCTTGGCGACGCGGTGCGCGATGTAGCTGAGCGTGATAGTCGTCGCCAGGTAGGTGATGGCCGAGGTAACGGCTCCTCCCATCGCGCCATACCTCGGGATGAGGATCACGTCGAGCGTCACCGTGATTGCCGCGCCCACGCCCATCCCGATCGAGTTCAGTCCAGGTCGGCCGGTCCCGAGCAGGTAGGCGGAGGAGACCGCCGCAGCACCCTCGATGGACAGGCCGATGGTGATGATCTCAGCGGGTGCGACAGATCCGCGGAAAGCCGGCCCGTAGAGGATCGGCAGGGCGACGAAACAGAGCACCCCAAGGAACGGTGTCATCACGAGCGTCAGGGCCGTAGCGCGCGGTAGCAGCCTGCGAGCCTCGGTGGTCGCTTGCTCCTTGCCCAAGCGGGCGAACCGCGGATACAGGACGTAGTTGATTGCCGTCGGGACAAGCCGCATGAGCTCGGCGAACTTCGACGCCACGGCGTAGATCCCGAGTACGGCTGGGCCTGCCAGCGCGCCCAGGAGTACGAAGTCGAATCGCAGATTCATCAGCCAGAGCAGGTTGCCGAGCTGACCGCGACCGCCGAAGGCTGCGACCTGCTTCGCCAGCGTGGCGGACGGAGCTCCCCAGTCACGGAAGAATCCCCGCCGGAACAGCCGCAGCAGGCCGGTCAGGGTCGCCAGCGTGCCGGATATGATCAGAGCAAGTACCACCGACTCCGCGCCCGCGTTGCCCTGCGCGAGCAGGACCGCGGGATAGCAGAAGACGAACCACAGCTCCTCGGCGACGATCACCAGGTTGGCGCCGGTAATGTCGCCGCTGCCCTGGCAGCAGCCCTTGGCCGTGACTGTGCACAACTGAGTAACCACGGCTACCGACATGATCACGATCAGCCGGACCGGCAGCTGCCTGAAGAACAGCAGGTGGAAGGGCTCGGCACAGGCCAGCCAGGCCAGGGCTCCGATAACGGCGCCAGCAATGGTCATCAAGCCGAGCGTCGGCCGCAGCCGACGGTCCTTGGAGTGATCGCCTGCCAGGAAGAACGCCGACGCCGTCGGCAGCCCGCAGGACAGCACCACCCCGAACAGCCAGGGCAGCACCCGCAGCAGTGCGTACTCGCCGACCACGGCGGGCCCGCCGATCCTGGCAACGATCAGGCTGGCCACGGACACCGAAGCCAGCGCTCCACCCTGCGCGCCCAGGTTCGAAACGGACGCTCGGGAGATCAGCCCGTGGCCGCCCGGCTCACGTCCCCTGCTGCTGGCCAAGGAGAATCTTGTCATCGGTCAGCGCCTCGCATCCTTGCCGAGAATGGCCACGATCCCGAGCAGCGCCCACAAGAAGCGGAAATGCAGGATTTCTTCGTAGAAGGAGTTGACGCAGAGGGCGAGCAGGGCGGCCACCAGCCCGGCCGGAACGGGTACCACCGCCGCATAGCGGGCAGGCAGCGGACGCCGTATCATCGGTGCCGCCCAGTAGACCGCCGATCCGATCAGCAGCAGCAGGCCGAGCAAGCCCACCGGGCCGCGTTCGACGAGTGCGGCCAGGTAGTCGTTGTGCGCCTCGTTCGCATAAGGGTAGAGCTGGGCTGTGAGCAGGGGTTTCGTGCTCGCCGGGCCGAGGCCGAGAATGCCGTCGCTCTGCTCGTACAGTTGCGTCAGCTCGACGATCAGCTCGCCGCGCTCTGAGCTGCTCTGCGCGCTCCGACCAATGGAATTGACCAGCAGTGGCTGGCCGCTGTTCAGGGCCCGCTCCCTGATCGAGCTGAGCGGGAAGGCAACGAAGAAGGCTCCGACGGCCAGGCCGATAACGAGTGCGGTGGCCGTCGACCCCACCCAGCCGCGCTTGCGGTAGCTCCTGACCAGCAGCAGGAAGACGATGCCGACTCCGAGTGCCAGGATGCCGCCGTTGGATTCGGTCAGTGCCAGCGCCCAGGCCAGCATGACGTACCCGATGACCCGCATCCATCGCGCCTTCGGCGTCCGGGCGGCATAGACGACGAAGATGGTGGCGTCCCAGTAAGTAGAGGCATAGTTCGGGTCGCCGAAGGTGAACAGGACCCGGTTTCCCTCGGCCGCCTGCAGGCCCTCAAGCGCAGTGATGTGACCTAGCCAGGCGACGATCACGACCGCTGCCCAGAAGATTCCCGACCAGCTCCATGCGACCAGCGCGCAGCGCATCGCCCGCGGCGCGCTCAGCACGTTGACGACCGTCGTGCACCACGCGAACAGCAGCAGGTCAATTACCAGCGTCAGCAGCGCGAGACCAGGCAATGACCCGAACAGACCGGATGCCGCTCCGGCGGCGATCATCAGGGCGACGGGGATGAGGTAAGGAGCGCGTGCCTTGTGACGGCTGCTCGTCACCCAGATCGCGGCAGTGACGATAGATGCCACCGTCAGTAGATCAACCGGCGAGCTGTTTCCCGGCCCGGCCGGATGCAAGATGGGCTGGAAGATGAACGCCAGGACGAGCGTGAGCATCGCGGTCCGCTGCACGGTGCCGCGGCGCGGGCCTGGTCCACCGACGGGCTCCAAGGTCGGTGCCGGGCCGGTATCCCGCCGGAGTGCGCGCTCCAGGGTGATGGTCATGGCCCGCCTGCCCGGCACAACCGGCGGTACACGAGCAGATGGTTTCTCGCGAAATCGGGATGGTCGGCCCGGGCGGCGATGCGGGCGATCTCGGCGAGCAGCACGTCGCGCCCGCACGCTGGCGGCACGCCGAGCCGCTGCAAGCCGTCGGCCACGAATTGCCGTGCCAGGTCTGGGTACCAGCCGGAGCCGCTGACCGCATACTCCAGGCCGGCGCCCCAGCGGTCCGCGCGGAGCCCCGGATGTCCTGATACGCCCCGGCCGGCTCGGGTATGCCGGTCCAGGTAGAGCGAGTAGGCGATCACGAAGCGCGCTAGATCGTGGACAGCCAGACCGTCGGGCCTGGCGTCCTCCCAGTCAATGACCCCGCGCACTTGCCCGCCGGAGACCAGCAGGTTGCCTGGCCAGAAGTCGCCGTGCATGACCACCAGGGGGACCTGGTGACCGGCCAGCCGGGCGGTGAGGGCGGACATCTGCTCGACATCGTCAGCCGTGGCCGGGTCGGCGCCGAAGCGCTGCGTGATCGCCGCGACGGTGCCGTCGAGCATCATCGACAGGGGGCCGTGCCCGCTCGCCGTGCGGCGGTGCAGCTCGGCTAGCCATTGCCCGGCGGCGCCGAAGTCCGCCCTGACTAGCGCGGGACGTGCCGTGTGCCGCCAGGTGTGGTAGGCGGCGAGCATCAGCCGTCCGGGCAGCGCGGTGGTGACCAGGACCGGGCGGCCCAGGTGCTCGGCCATGGCGATGAAGCGCGGAACGGTGTCCTCGAGCGAGCCAAGCGCGCTGCGGCCAAGCCGGGCGAGCGCGCCAGCCTCGAGCTCGACGCTCCGTACCGCGGCATCGGTCGACGGCACCTTAGCCACAAAGCTCGGCAGATCCGCACCGGGACGGAAGAGCAGCAGGGTGACCTTCGCGTTCGGGTCCTTGGAAAGGGCCAGACAGGCCACCCGCCCGCCGATGTCGTCGATCAGCTCGGCGAGGGTCTGGTGCGGGGTGATGGTTGCCGTCATTCCCGCAGCCCCACGGCGACCACTCCGGCCGCGCGCATGATCGCGGCGAGGTTCCAGATGACCGGGAAGCGGAGCAGGCGCAAACCCGCCGTCAGGATGATGCTGGGCAGCAGGCCGGCTCCCGGCGGAACGGAAAGCACCGAGGCGGCGACATAGCGGAGCACCGCCGCATCGCGGCTCGCGACCAGCACCGGGCGCTGCCGGGACGGAATCGCGACGTACATCCGCAGGGTGCCCGGCCCGGCAGCCCGGGCGGCCCCAGTGGCAAGGGGAGACGACCAGGGAGACGCCGGAACGGCCAGGCAACCCCCTGGCTCGAGCACGCTCATCGCGCGAGCGATGCTCCTGGCCGACTGCCGCTTCCCGCCGGGCAGCCAGCTGGCAGCGCTGGGCAGGAGGGCCGCCCAGGCGGCGGAGTCGGTAGCGGCGCTGGTCATGTCAGAACGGCAAACGGTCTCATCCGGGCCACCGGCTTCACCAGGCCATGGCCGGTGAGGATGCCGAGAGCCTCGTTTACGCCGTTGTCGTCCAGGTGCGGTATCTCCGCTGGAGCGGCGCCGTCGTAGCCGTATCGCGCCGTTCTCCGGCGGTACGGATCTGGTCCTGACCGGCCGGAACGCTCGAACGCCGAGATGATGCTGCCGGATCCATGACAGGCGCTATACAGGCTGCGGTGCGCTCCGGCCGCTGGCACGCACAGGTACGACGACGTCCGGTTGGTGCCGGGCAGCAGCAGCGGCTGACCGGTCCTGGCGAACGCCGGGTGATCTGGCATCAGCTCCGCCGGAAATGCCCGGCAGGCATTGTGCCGGTGCACGAAAGCTGGTGCGCCGCCTACCTCCTCCTCATAGACCGAGTTGTGCGGGGAATCCACGACGAGCCTGGCCGTGGCTCCGAGTGACGAACTGGCGATGGTACGCAGCGCGGCATAGGTGGCCATCCGGTATGCGAAGCCGTAGTTCATGGCAAGGCGGGTGGCAAGCAGCGCCCGGCGCCCGTCGTCATCGGCGACGGGGATGGACGGGCAGCCGTCAGCGAAGTAGTTCGCCAGCCGGCTCGATAGCTGCGCCCGCGATCGCGCGGTGGCCAGATGGGCGAGCGGCTTCTGGACCGACATCTCGGCTCGCAGCATGCGGGAGGCGCTGATCCGCCGGGCATAGAGCGCTCCAAGCTGGCCGGTCAGGACGCCGCCTCCGTTGTGAAACTGGAGGGTCACCTGGCCCGGATGGACTCCCAGCCGATCCGCCACCTCAGGATCCAGGACCTCCTCGACCTCCTGGAGCTCAAGGAAATGCGTGCTCGGCCCGATGGTCCCAAACCGCAGGCGGCCCATCTGGACGACCAGCCACGGCAGATCCTTCTTGGCCTGTCTTGCTCCGCCGAAAGACTCGATGTCGAGCCTGCCCCGCTCCTCGATCCGATCGAGCTCAGCGCCGCTCAGGCCGTACCGATCGGCAGCGAAGTCCGCGCCTTCGGTGGCGGCGCGCAGCACCTCGCCATAGGTCAGATCCCGGCGCCAGCCGGGGGGGCTGGGGAACAGCTCGGTGACCTGCCGGTAGAAGTCGGTCACCGATGCGGCAGACGGCCGGTCGATGTCGAGGGTAATCAGTGCCATTCCGCAGTTCAGAGCGGCGTCCGTGAGGGTCGGCCGGATCGCTCCCCTGGTTGCCACGGCGATGCTGGAGGGCATCTCGGACTTCGCCTTGTGGCAGAAGTCCGGCAGCACTACGGCCGGCCCGGCCAGGTCGGCGCCACCGGTGCCCGCGCTCAGGCGCTCGATCAGGCTCTCGTCGGCCGGTGCCGCCGGGCTGTCGAACACCGTGCACCCGCCCCTGCCGAGCTGGCCAGGTACCGGGCCGCCGAGGACGTCGATCTCCATCGCATTCCCTTCGGGTGACGCCGCGTCAGCGGCTGGCAAGGACCATGAGAGCGGCGCAGACCTGGTCGATGTCGGCGTCGGACAGACCGGGGTGCAGCGGCAGCGAGAGCAGCCTGGGGAAGATCGCGTCAGCGCCCGGCAGGCTGCCGTATTCGTCGGCGCCAAGCAGATCGCGGAAGTACGGCTGGTGGTGCACCGGTATGAAATGAACTGACGTGCCGATCCCGGCCGCGGCAAGCGCGTCGACGACGGCGTCACGCGACATCCCGAAGTCGTCCTGAACGCGCACGATGTACAGATGCCAGGCGTGCAGGTCATCGAGCGGACGGGGTGGCAGTTCGAGGCCTGGTACCTGCGCGAGGAGCGCGTCGTACCTGGCGGCGATGGCGGCGCGACGGTACTGCCAGCGGCCAAGGGCGCGCAGCTGGGCACGGCCGATGGCCGCCTGAATGTCAGTGAAGTTGGCCTTCATCCCGCTGTCAGCTACGGTGTACCGCCAGCTGCCCGACCGGTGGTACCGCCGCCACGCGTCGCCGCTCATCCCGTGCAGCCGCATCCGCCTGAACCGCTCGGCCAGGTCGGCGTCGTCGGTCGTGATCGCACCGCCCTCTCCGATCGGGAGGTTCTTGGTGGCATAGAAGCTGAAGCAGGCCGCGCGCGCGTCGGCGCCGATTGCGCGGCCCCCGATCGTGGCTCCCAGGCCATGCGCCGCGTCTTCGACCACGCTGCCGATCGGCAGGCCGGCTGCGGCTGCGAGTTCCGCGCTGTCCACCGGATAGCCGGCCATGTGCTGAACGACCATGGCCGCCGCTCCTCGCCGGGCGGCGGCCGCCACTCCGGCTGCGGATACCGCCAGCGTTTCCTCGTCAGCGTCGATCAGCACCGGCCGGAGCCTGGCATGCACAATCGCCTGAACCGCACCGCAGAAGGTGAGGGTGGGAGTCAGGACCGGCGAACCGGGAGGGAGGTCGAGCGCCATGAGTGCCATCTGGATCGCGGCCGTGCACGAGCTGACTGCCACCGCATGTCGCGCCCCGACCCAGGACGCGAACTCATCTTCGAACGCGACCGACTCGGCGCCCATCGTCACCCAGCCGCCGGCCAGCACCCGGAGCGCCGCCTGCTGTGCCTCGCCGGTGATCTCGGTGCGGCAGAACGGAATCTCGCGATCGCCGGCCAGCGGCCCGCTCGCTGTCACGGCGCTGGCCTGCGCATTGCTTATGGTCATGGTCCGACTACCTCCAGTGCGGTCGAGATCGGCAGGCGCGCGGCTACCAGCGGCATCCGGTAGGTCTCGTCGAGCACCGCGCCGAGCGCGGCCGGGGTGAGCTCCTCGCCCAGCTGGGCGCGCGCGGTCGCGCCGAGGCGGGCGGCGACGTCAGGGTTGTCGATCAAGTACCGCAGCGCTCGGCTGAGCAGTTCCGGCCTGCCCGCAGGCACCAGCAGACCGGTCTCGCCGGCCACGACGATGTTCGGCACCGCGTTCACGGCGGTGGCGACGACAGCACGGGAAGCGGCCATCGCCTCGACGATCGCGCAGGGCAGTCCCTCGTACCGGCTCGCCATCGCGAACACGTCAAGGCCGGGAAGCAGCGCGCTGACGTCGGTGCGCTCGCCGACAAAGGACATCCGGCCGGCCAGGCCACGTCGCGCTGCCAGCTTCTCCATCCGGGCGCGGAGTGGTCCGTCACCGATCCAGACGCCGAAGACATCGGGCCGGTTCAGGGCGGCCAGCGCATTGATGAAGTCGTCGGGAGCTTTCTGGTAATCCAGCCGGCCGACCGTCCCCACCACGTGCATGCCAGGGGGCACGGCAAGCAGCCGGCGAGCCTCAGCCCGGTCCGACGCATCGGGCGCCGGCCCGGCGCTTACCGCAACTCCGATCGTGCGAACCCGCTCGGGCGCGGCGATCCTGAGCCTGATGGCTTCGGCCGCTACCGCCGGCCCTACGGCGAGGAAGGCATCGGTGATCTTCCCGAGCGACTTCTCGATCCGCACATAGGCCAGGCGCTTCGGTCGCGGCTGGAACTCATGGAACGGAAAGCCGTGGTAGGTATGGACAATCCGGCGCACCTGCGCGTCGTGTGCGGCGAGCCTGCCGAGCGCCCCTGCCTTGGCGCTGTGGGTATGGACGATGTCGAACTGCCCGACCCGGAGAAAATCCTTCAGCTGAGCGAGTGCGCGCAGGTCGTTGGCCGGTGAGATCTCACTGCGCAGATGCTGCATGACGGTCACGTCGAAACCTGCCGACTGTGCTTCCTGAATCAGGCGGTTACCGCTGCCGACCACGAATGTGACCTCGTAACGATCCGGGTCCAGCGCAATCGCGCCGCGCACAGCCACCCCTCCGGCGCCTGCCATCAGCCTGGTGACGACCTGGGCCACCCGAAGCCGCTGTGTCATGCGTTCACCTCCGTGCCAGCCGCCGCGGGCAGCAGTTCGCCGAGCGTTACTCCCGGACGATCGCCCAGGACGATTTCGAGGCAAGGCAGGTCCGCGCTCAGCCGCCTGGCGACACGCTCTACTTCCGGCTGGATGCTGCCAAGCCCGGTGCCGAGGGCAAGCGTCGCCGCGAAGGCCCAGTACCGGCGAAGCTCGCCAGCCATGTAGGTGCCTGCCGTCAGAGAACGGGCGGCGTCATCTGGCCTGCCTGCGGTCACGGTTGCCGCTGCGGCGTTCCCTCGGCTGAGCATCAGCAGCAGGTCAGGCACCTGCTCGTCCACCCGATTCAGCCACGGTGCCTCGCGCCGGCCATGCGGCATCCGGCGGCCGCGGCTGCCGCGGCGGCCGTCTTGGGCCTGGCCGGCCGGAACACGCCGCGGCTCAACCAGGCCCCAGGCGGTCCGCCCGTCGCTCACGCACAGGTTGTCGCTGGTGGCGTGGGCGCCGCTGGCTAGTTCCGCATTGACGAGAGATGACTTGCCGACCCCGCCGGGCCCCGCGATCAGGACCGTCCGGCCCGCGGCGCCGATGGTGCAGACGGAGGCATGCAGCGGGACCCGCCCGCGCTGCTGGCTCCACCACAGGGCCGGGTACTGCAGCAGCACGGCGCGGATCAGCAGCCGCGAGCGCGCTCGCAGCACCGCCGCCGCTGATCGCTCGGGCACCGGAGGACGCCAGCGGGCCACGATGTCCAGCGCCGGTTGCCTGGCCGTGACGAGCAGATCGAGGCCGGACGAGCAGGCGTTGCGCAGCATCACCTGCTCAGGCCGCCGCCAGGCGTCTCTGGTGAGGATGTCCCATCCCGCCGTTTCAAAAGGCGCGGTGCTGTCCTGCACCGTGACCCGCACATCGGGCCGAGGATCATCGGCCGGGCTGAACTGGCCGGCCATTCCCTCCACAAGCACGCGCGCCAGCCGACGGTGCGAGCAGGCCAGTTCGATCCGCTCGCCGGCACTGCACAGGACGGCGCGCATCAGAACTCGTCCGGGTATCTGGTCAGCGATGCCAGCGCGAGCTCGGCGGGCGTGGCGGACGCCGCCGTATAGTCCGGCATCAGATCCTCGAGCATGGATCGGACCTGATCGTCCAGTCCATCAGCGGCAGCGGAGTAAAGCTTCTCCAGACGGCCGGCGAAGTCATCGGGGAGCCGGCTCGGCCGGGTCGCCCAGATCGCCGGATTGACCGTCGGCAGCTGTTCCTCGGAGCCGGCGAACAGCGTCTCGTGCAGCTTCTCGCCCGGCCGCAGCCCGGTGTAGCTGATCTGCGGATCCGGGACGTGCAGCTGCTCGGCGTACCGTCGCACCAGATCGACGATCCGGACCGGCTCGCCCATGTCGAGCACGAAGGTCTCGCCGCCCTCGGCCATCGGCGCGGCGGAGAGCACGAGCCCCACGGCCTCCTCCACGGTCATGAAGAACCGGGTTACCTCGGGATCGGTCACGGTGACCGGGTCGCCGCGGCCGACCTGCTCGGCGACCGCGGCGAGGAACGAGCCGCGGCTGCCGAGCACGTTGCCGAACCGTACCGAGCACACTCGAGTCAGCCCGTTCGCGTGCGCCTGCACGACCATCTCGGCCAGCCGCTTGGTGGCACCGAGTATCGACCTCGGATCCGCGGCCTTGTCGGTCGAGATGAGCAGGAAGCATTCCGTGTCGGCCGCGAGCGAGGCCTGGATCACGTTCTGGGTCCCCAGCACATTGGACTTCACGCCCTCGCAGGGGTGCCGCTCAAGCAGCGGCAGATGCTTGTGGGCCGCGGCGTGGAAGACGACGTTGGGTCTGGCAGCCCGGAACACCTGCTCGATCCGAGCTTGGTCGCGGATGTCCGCGATGATGACCTCCGGGTTGTCGAACAGCGCCTTGCCGTCGAGTTCCAGCTGGAGGGTGTGCAGGTTGGACTCGTCGTGGTCGAGCATGTGCAGCGAAGCAGGCTCGCAGCTGCGGATCTGGCTGCACAGCTCCTGGCCGATAGAGCCGCCGGCGCCGGTCACCAGGACTCGGGCCCCAGCCAGCGCGGTCCGCGTGGTCGGCCGCAGGCTCTGGCGCTCGGGGCGGCCGAGCAGCGAGCTGTAATGGACCGCGCGCATGTCCGCCGCCCGGGCCACACGCTCCACGGCCGACAGGAACGAGGGCAGGAACCGCACGTGCGTTCCGGTACCGGTGGCCTCGCGAACCAGGGCGCTGATCATCGCCGCAGGCAGTGACGGGATAGCGATGACGACCGCCGCGATGTCGCGCTCCCGGACGGTACGGCGCAGGTCGCTCAGCCTGCCGAGTACCGGTATCCCGGACACCGACCGGATCCGGGCATCGTCGTCCAGGGCGCAGACCGGCCTCAGCCCGTAGTCGGGTGACCGGCGCAGATCGCGGGTCAGCGTTCTGGCTGCGGCGCCTCCGCCAACGATCAGAGTCGGCAGTCCGGTGTGGCGGCCAGCCTGATTTGCTCTAGCTGCGATGAAACGCTGGCGGTTACGGTGAACACCATTGGCGATCCTCAGATCGCTCATATCGCGGTTTCCACGTGATCGGCCGGGGACTCCGGGTCCGCGCTTCCGGTCACGGTTTCGGCGGCGTCTTTCCGGACGGCGGCGGCGGCGGCGGCCTTCGGCTCCTTCTTGCGCCGCCCGCGCCTTCGGTACTTCAGTCCGATCACACCAAGCAGCGGCCAGCCCGTGGTCAGTCCCAGATCTACGGCCTGGTCCAGTGCCGCACGCGGCGCGAATCTTGACAGCACGAGGATGAGCGCCGGGTCGTCAGGGCGGGCGCGGAGCGTAATGTCGGGGAGGGCAGTTACCGTCAGTGCGGTCGGCCCGGAGCCCCGGCCGAGCGGATGCGGCCCGATCGTGGGATTGAGCTTCGAGTCGCCCGCCGTCGACGACATGTGGCTGGCGAAGGCGGCAATCCCGGACACCCGCCTGCCGCCGTTGAGGTGGCTGCCGCTGTCTGCCGCTTCGGCGATGGCAGGCAAGGTCCCGTCAAGGTGCGCGGCGAGCGCGCTGAGCTGAGCGGGCGGCACCGGGCCGGTCAGGACGAGCGTGCGGGCCCCGAGGCGGTGCGCTGCCAGGTCCAGCCGGGCAGGCAGGTCGTCGCCGAGAGCGGTCAGCTCATCCTTCCTGAGCTCAGCGGAGCCGAGCAGCACCAGGCTGAGCTCCCTGGCGGCGGCGGCGGGCTCGGCGAGCGTAGGCCGGGCCAGCTCGCGGATCGTGGCGATGAGCAGGCCGATGATGAGGCCGAGCAGCGCGGCCAGCACCGAGTCCACCGCGACGTGCCTGGACCGGGACGTTGCGTAGGCCGGCCCGCTGATCACCGCGGCCCCCTGGTCGGCGGTGCTGGACGACAGGATCTGCTGCGCTGCCGACATATTGGCTGATAGCTGGGTTTCGACCGCGTTCAGCTCGGAGAGCAGAGCCTGGACTCCGGTGTCGGTGGACGGCAGATGGTTGGCCTGAGCCTTCGCCAGCTGCTTGACCAGGCTGGCGCGGCTGGCGTTGAGCTGGTCGCGCTGCTGCGCCAGAGTGGCCAGCTGGCTGCTGGACTGCGTCCCGAGCGCGTCGAGGACCTTGACGATCGAATCGGCCAGGGACAGGCTCAGGCGGATGGCGACCGAGCGGCTGGTGTCGGTGACGGTGACCGCGACGATCGCCGAGCTGCTCAGCGAGGTGGCCGTGATCTCGTGCCTGGCGACGAAGACGGCGTTCCGGTCGACCGCCGCGGCGGTGATCGCCTGCTGCACCACCTGCGGGCTGGTCGCGACCGCCGTCACCCGGCTGAGGATCGCCAGGACCTGCGTGTCCGCGTCCGGCGCGGCAGCCTGTGCCTGGATGTTCGCGGTCGCGGCGTAGCTGACGTGCTGGGCGAGTCTGAGCGGGGCGACAACGGCGGCCGGGGTCAGGGCCAAGATGATGAGCAGCCATCGATGCCGCCAGAAGATGCGGCGTACCGCCTCGCTCGCTTCCACGGGCTGACTACGCCCCTCTCTGGGCCGAATCGGATCTTCCTAGCCTGGGTGCTGGTGGTCCGGGCCGCCTCAGCCAACTAGGGGAGTTTGTCTACGTCGTTTGCATGAGTGGCTTCTGCGGCCGGATTACCTATGCTCAGTGGGGTGCCCCGAGATGCCATCGCCGCCAGCCGCCTGACCCTGGCCGGCGTCGGACTTGCCTGCTGCCTGCTGGCGGCCGGCTGCGGTTCGGCCCGATCGGCGGGCAGCACGGGCGGTGCCGCGCCTACGCCTCATCCGCCCACGGCTCATGCGACGACGCCGCAGCCGACCACGCCGCACCCGACGACGCCGCACCCGACGAGGTCGGCGCGGGCATCAGCTACGGCATCCGCGCCCGCACCGGGGGCCGCGGGTCGGGTGACCAAGATCCTGGTGATCATGGAGGAGAATCACAGCATCGGCCAGGTGTTCCCGGCTCGGATGCCCTACCTGTGGAGCCTGGCCAGAAGATTCGGGATGGCGACGTCCTGGAGCGACGTGGGCCATCCGAGCCTGCCGAACTATCTGGCCATCTTCGCCGGATCCTCGTTCAACAATCCGCAGGATTGTTCTCCCGGTCCCGGATGCACCTATCCGGGTCCATCGGTATTTGGCCAGGTGATCGCGAACGGCGGCACGGCCCGCGCGTACCAGGAATCCATGCCTTCGCCGTGCGACCGGGCCACTAGCGGCAACTACGACGTCAATCACAACCCGTGGGCCTATTTCCCCGGCGAGGCCGGGGACTGCCTGGCCGACGACATCGCGGCCGGCACCCCCGCCGCTGGACGGCTCGCATCAGACGCCAGGACCGGGACGCTGCCGACCGTTGGCATGATCACGCCGAATCTGATCCACGACGCTCACGACGGCACGCTGGCGCAGGCAGACGCCTGGCTGCGCTCCTGGCTGCCGGTGCTCATGTCGGGGCCCGACTGGCGGGCCGGCCGGCTGGCGATCGTCGTGGTCTTCGATGAAGGCGAGACGACGGAGCAGGTGCCATTTGTGATCATGGCACCCGGCGTGTCGGGCGATGTCATCAGCCGCCCGCTGGATCACTACGCGCTGACCCGGCTCATGGACGAGGTCGCCGGGGTGCAGCCGCTGCGTGCTGCCGCCCGAGCGCCGAGCCTCGGGCCGGCGCTGCGCCTGAAGCTCTGAACTGCCTGCATGAGCCAGGAGCTTGCCTGAGCCAGGAACTGCCGCTGCGACCGAAGGAGCACCATGACGACGCGCCACATGCCTGCCGCACCTAGCGGTCGGCTGGTGTTCATCGGCGCGGTCCACGAGGCGGAGCCGGCCCTTGCGGCCCTGTTCGACGTCGCGGCGGAAGTCGTCGAGGTGATCACGGTGCCTGCCGAAGACGGGCAGCGGCCGGCCGGCTATGTGGATCTTGAGCCGCTCGCTGCGGCACATGGAACACCGGTGCGACGCTGCGACGACATCAACGACGCCGAGCAGGTCGATTCCATCCGGCGGCTGGCACCTGATGCGATCGTGGTGGTCGGGTGGACCCGGCTGCTTGGCGCGGAACTGCTCGCGATCCCGGGTCGCGGCTGCATCGGATTCCACGCGTCCGCGCTGCCGCGTTACCGCGGCCGCGCTCCCGTGAACTGGGCCATTATCCGAGGCGAGACGCAGACCGGTAACACCATGATGTACCTCGACGCCGGTGTCGATACCGGCGACATCATCGATCAGCGGATGGTGCCGATCGGGACCGATGACACCTGCGCCGCCGTCTACGCGAGGGTCGCCGCCGCCGGGGCGGCGATGCTCAGGGAGCACCTGCCGGCGATCCTGGACGGCACCGCGTCCAGGCGGCCGCAGGGACCCGCCGACGGCGAGGTCCTGCGCAAGCGGACTCCGGCGATGGGCGTCACTGACTGGTCCAGATCGTCCCGCTGCGTACACGACTGGATTCGGGCGCTGACCGAGCCCTACCCGGGTGCCTTCACCTTCCTGGCCGGACGGAAGGTCATGCTCTGGGCGTCTGACCTGGCGGAGGATGCCAGCATCGCAGGCAGGCCCGGGCAGGTGCTCAGTTGCGGAGCGGACGGCGTCGCAGTCGCGACGGCTGACGGAAGCATCCGAATCACAGCCATGTCCGATCCAGGCGCCTCACCGGAGCCGGCGCTGACCTGGGCGCGAGCCAGCGGACTTCGTCCACGCGACCGGTTCGATGAGGTGGACCGGGCTACTGCCCGGTGGGCGCTCGGGCTCGGTGCCGCCCCGATCGCCGTTCCTACTGCAGGGGGGTAACGGCGGCGGTGCGAGTCACGCGAATTGCGGTCATCGGGGCGCACCCTGACGACGAGATCCTCGGCGCCGGGGGCACTCTGGCCCGCCACGTCAGGGCGGGAGATGAGGTGCACGCGATAGTCGTCGCCGACGGAGCGAGCAGCCGCTACCCGGACCAGATGATGGCGACGCTCGAGAAGGACGCGCGGCGCGCCGCCGAGACGATCGGTTTCGCGTCGCTGCGCCTGCAGGCGCTGCCCGACCAGCGACTTGACACGGTGCCTTACATCGAGCTGACGCAGCTTATCGAGGCGGTGCTTGACGACATCAGGCCGCATGTCGTTTACACCCACTTTCCTTCCGACGTCAACGCCGATCACGGAATCGTTGCCAGGGCTGTGTGGACTGCGTGCCGCCCCTACTCCCGGCCGCAGTTGAACCGGTTCGCTGTCTTCGAGACCCCCTCGTCCACCGAATGGGCCTGGCCGGTGAGCGACAGCGTCCTTAATCCGAATCACTTCGTGGACGTCACCGAGACGCTGGATATCAAGATCGCAGCCATGGAGTGCTACGAGTCGGAACTGCGCGACTATCCGCACCCGCGGTCGAGCCGTGCCCTCAGAGAACGGGCAGCTTACTGGGGAAGTCTCGTCGGGCGCCGGGCGGCTGAGCCGTTCCGGATCCTGCGGGACGTGGCATGACGGTGGCCGGCCTGTCGTCAGCGGTCGTGATCGGGATTGCGGCGGCTACTGCGCTGACGGCCTGCGGCAGTCGGCAAGCACCGACTCCGGTGCGCTTCAGCAGCCATGACACGCTGACCTAGTACTGGGGGGTTCTGCAGGCCTTCTCCTATGCCGATTGGCGGTACCCGTCGCCGGCCGAACTGCTCGCCATGATCAGGCAATGGGAGCGGTCGGACTGGCAGGGAGAGCAGACCTTCGCGTGGAGCTTCGCGGGCCATTCACTCGCCAGGCACCCGGACCTGCTGGCGGTGCTGGCGGCCGTCAACGACGGCCGGGTCAAGGCGCTTACCGGGACGGCCGCCGGCAGCAAGACAGGCTCCGCATCCTAAGAACGGCGTAGTCACTCCTACTTCAGATGCCCGATGGTAGCTCCCACCTGGCGCAATAGAGTTCGCTCCGTAGTGTCTTCGTCACGCCTGAGCATGACGAAGACGTCGGCGTCCGGGGAGGGCATCGGTGGGACACCAAAGGCTGAGGCGCAGGCGGGCCGTTGCCACCGTCATCGAGCCGTTGTGCTGACCGCTGGGGCACGTGCCATCCGGCTCCGGCTGCGCCAGCACGCCGCCCTAGCTGCCCGCAGGCTCCGCCGTCCCGCTGTCTGCGGACTGACGCTGGCCGCGGCGGCGCTCGGCAGCCTCGTCATCGCCCCGGCAGCCCAGGCCTCGACGGTCGCCTGTAACGCCTCGAGCCTGATCTCGGCCATTACCACGGCGAACAGCACGTCCGGGACGATCACGCTGACCAGTGGCTGTACCTACACCCTGACGGCGGTGAACAACACGACCGACGGTGGTACCGGCTTGCCGGTCATCACCGGAAAGGTCACGGTGCAGGGCAGCGGGGCCACCATCGCCAGATCCAGCGTCGCAGGGACGCCGGCCTTCCGCATTTTCGATGTGGCCTCGGGCGGAAATCTGACGCTCAACTCGCTGACCTTGAGTAATGGCCTGGCCAACAACGGCGTGCAGGGCGGCGGGGCCATCTTCAGTCACGGCACCCTCTCGGTGACCGGATGCACGTTCACCGGTAACTCGGCGCCGGCGGCGACCGGCACGTCCGGCGGCGCGATCAACAACAGCGGCACGCTGACGGTTACCACGAGCACCTTCACCGGCAACTCAGCCCAGGAGGGCGGCGGGGTCTTCAACCAGAAGACAGCCACCATCACGAACAGCACGTTCACCAACAACCAGGCCACCATCTACGGCGGCGGGGCGCTGCTGAACGCGGCCGGCACCGAGACCCTGTCCGGGGACACCTTCACCGGCAATACCGGGCCGGGCGGAGGCGCGATCGACAACGATACGACGCTCAAGATCAGTGACAGCACGTTCTACAACAACACCGGCGGCAGCAACGGCGGCGGGGGCGTTGAGAACTTCGGAAACACGACCATCACGCAGTCGACGCTGTCAGGCAACACGTCGCCTTACGGCGCTGACATCTTCAACTACACCGGGTTCAAGCTGTCGATCAGCATGAGCATCGTGGCCGGCGGGCTGAGCGGGAGCAACTGCGGCGGCCAGGCCCCGATCACCGACCTCGGCTACAACATCGATTCCGGAACGTCCTGCGGGTTCTCGGCGGCTAACCACTCGCTGAGCACCACCCAGCCGAAGCTCGACGCGCTGGCCTCGAACGGCGGGCCGACCCGGACGATGGCGCTGCCCGCAGGCAGCCCGGCCGTGGACGCCATCCCGGCCAGCGTGAGCGGCTGCACCGGCAGCACCGACCAGCGCGGCACCGCCAGACCCCAGGGCAGCGGCTGCGACATCGGTGCCTACGAGATCGTGGTCACCAGCGGTGACACCCAGCCTCCGACCGTGCCGACCGGCCTGACCGCGACGTCGGTGACGGCGAACACCGTGTCCTTGCAGTGGAACGCCTCGACCGACAACGTGGGCGTCACCGGTTACACCGTCTACCGCAACGGGACCGCCGTGGGCAGCACCGGCGGGCCTGCCGCGACGTCATTCACCGATGTCACAGCCGCGCCGTCGACCAGCTACCAGTACACGGTCGACGCCTTCGACGGGAGCGGGAACCATTCCGCGCAGTCATCGCCGGTGCCGGTGACGACGCCGGCTCCATCGGGAATCAAAGCCGGGCAGAGCGGCGCGGTCAGCACGGCGACCCGGGTGAGCAGCGTCACGATCACCTTGTCGAGCCCGGTCTATGCCGGTGATCTCCTGGTCGGCTGGTTCGGGCAGTACGACTCCGCCGGTCAGGTGCAGGTCTCGGACAACGTGAACGGCGCGTGGACCCGCAGCAGCGCCTCGACCACGTTCTCCAGCGGCGGCGGTGACCTCGCGCTGTACTACGTGCAGAATTCCGCGGCGGCACCCTATGGCCTGACGATCACGATCACCGCCAGCAGCGCGACGTACCTGCAGGGCGCGCTCGGCGAGTACAGCGGCGTCGCTACCGCGGGCGCGCTGGACCAGGCAGCCGCCGCGAAGGGAAACAGCACGCACGTCGATTCCGGGCCAACCGGTGCGGTAGGCGCCGGCGAACTCGTTGTCGGCGGCATCATCACGGGCGGCTCGCCAGGTACGGTTACCCCCGGATCCTCTCAGGGCCAGGCGTTCACGATGCGCGCGCAGACCAGCTCTGGGTCGTCCGACCTAGAGGACGTGCTGACGAGCAAGGCGGGCACGCAGGACGCGACGGCGACCTTCGGCACAGCCACGGACTGGTACGCCGCCGCGGGCGTGTTCCATCCATACGGCGGCGGTGACACGCAGCCGCCGACCGTTCCAACCGGACTGACCGCGACCTCGGTCACGGCCAGCGCGGTGGCCCTGAGCTGGACAGCGTCTACGGACAACGTTGGTGTGACCGGTTACACCGTCTACCGAAACGGCACCGCCATCGGCACCACCGGCGGCAGTACCACCACGTACACCGACTCGACCGTCGCCCCGTCGACCAGCTATTCCTACACGGTCGACGCCTTCGACGCCGCGGGCAACCACTCGGCTCAGTCGGCACCGCTGCCGGTCACGACGCCAGCCGGGCCGCCGCCGAGCGCCCACTGGGTTCAGGGCGCGGCCGCAGGAACCGGCAGCAAGGTTGTCAGCCTCACCGTCACGCTGTCCAAGGCGGTGAGCGCCGGAGATCTGCTCGTCGGCTGGTTCGGCCAGTACGACTCAAGCGGGCTGGTTCAGGTGTCGGACAACGTGAATGGCGCGTGGACCCGCAGCAGCGCCGCGACCACCTTCTCCAACGGCGGCGGTGACCTCGCGCTCTACTACCTGCAGAACGCCGCGGCCGCCCCGAACGGGCTGACGATCACCATCAGCTCCACTAATGCGACGTACCTCGAAGCCGCGCTCGCTGACTACACCGGCGTAGCGACGACGGGTGCACTCGATCAGGCGGCGGTGGCGAAGGGGAACAGTACCTCGGTCGATTCAGGTCCGACAGCGGCGGTAGGCGCTGGCGAACTCGTGGTCGGCGGCATCATCACGGGCGGTTCACCGGCCTCGATCACGCCGGGATCGTCGCAGGGCCAGCCGTTTGTCATCCGCAGCCAGACGAGCTCGGGGTCGGTCGACCTCGAGGATGTGCTGGTGAGTGTGGCCGGAGCGCAAGACGCCCGGGCCACCTTCGGGACCGCCACCGACTGGTACGCCGTGGTCGCGGTCTTCCATACCACTTCCTGACTATAGGAACAGGTGAGCTTCAGGTGCGCCGCTTTGTTGGCACCGCGGCGGTTGCCGCGACCGTCCTTACCGGCCTGGTGGCTGCCCCGGCGGCGCAGGCCGCGACCGTGCCCTGCAGCGCGTCAAGCCTGATCTCGGCCATTAAGACAGCGAACGGCACCACGGGTGGTGCCACCATCACGCTGACCAGCGGTTGTGTCTACACGCTGACGGTGGTGAACAACACGACCGACGGCGGTACCGGACTTCCGGTCATTACCGGCAAGGTAACGGTCGTAGGTGGCGGAGCAACGATTGCCCGGTCCACCGCGTCTGGGATCCCGGCGTTCCGCATTTTCGATGTCGCCTCGGGCGGCAGCCTCACGCTGAAGTCGCTGACGCTGAGTCATGGCCTGGCCGACAACGGGGTAGCCGGCGGCGGCGGCATCTTCAATCACGGCACGCTGTCGGTGACCGCAAGTACGTTCCTGAGTAATTCATCGCCGGCCGTAACCGGGACCTCCGGTGGCGCGATCAACAACAGCGGCACGCTGACGGTTGCCACGAGCACGTTCACCGGCAACTCAGCCCAGGAGGGCGGCGGGGTCTTCAACCAGCAGACCGCCACCATCAAGACCAGCACGTTCACCAACAACCGGGCCACTGTATTCGGCGGCGGTGCCCTGGTTGCCGCGGCCGGAACGACGACCGTGACCGCCGATGCCTTCATCGGCAACTCCGGGCCCGGCGGCGGCGCGATCGACAACGACACGACTGTCCACATCAGCGACAGCACGTTCACCGGCAACACCGCGGGCGCCAATGGCGGCGGGGGCGTGGTGAACTTCGGTACTGCGACGATCGTGCAGTCGACGCTGTCAGGTAACACGTCGCCGTTCGGCGCGAATGTCTTCAACTACACCGGTTTCACGCTGTCCATCGGCATGAGCATCGTGGCCGGCGGCCTGGGCGGCAGCAACTGCGGCGGCCAGGCTCCGATCACCGATCTGGGCTACAACATCGACACCGGCACGTCCTGCGGCTTCACCACCGCGAACCATTCGCTGAGCACCACCCAGCCGCGGCTGGACGCCGTGGCCTCGAACGGCGGGCCGACTCAGACGATGGCACTGCCCCCGGGCAGCCCGGCGATCGACGCCATTCCCGCCGCGACCGCCGGCTGCACGGGCACCACTGACCAGCGGGGGATCGCCAGGCCGCAGGGTACCGGCTGCGATATTGGCGCTTTCGAGGTGATCGTCACCCACGGCGACAAGGTCCCGCCGACAACGCCGACCGGCCTGAAGGTGACCGGGTTCACGGCCAACACGGTGTCCTTGAAGTGGACGGCATCGACTGACAATGTTGGCGTCACCGGCTACACCATCTTCCGCAACGGGACAGCGGTGGGCGGTACCGGCGGAGCGACGTCATTCACCGATGTCACGGCCGCGCCGTCGACCAGCTATCAGTACAAGGTCCGTGCCTTCGACGGCAGCGGCAACAAGTCGGGCACGTCGACTGCGGTAGCGGTGACCACTCCGGCACCGGCCGGGATACAGCCCGTGCAGAGCGGCGCGGTGTCGACCGCGACCGGAGTGAGCAGCGTGACCATCAACCTGCCCGCTCCGGTCCACGCGGGCGATCTGCTGGCCGGCTGGTTCGGCCAGTTTGCCGCAACGGGTCATGTCACGGTGTCAGACAACGTCAACGGAGCGTGGACGCGAAGCAGCGCATCGACCACCTTCTCCGGCGGCAGCGGGGACATCGCGCTGTTCTACCGGCAGGACTCGGCGGCGGCGCCATGGGGCCTGACGATTACCATCACGGCAGCCAGCCCCACGTTCCTGCAGGGAGTGGTAACCGAGTACAGCGGCATCGCCACCACCGGCGCGCTGGATCAGGCCGTCGCCGCCAAGGGCAACAGCACGTCCGCTGCTTCTGGTCCTACTGGCGCGGTCAAGGTCGGCGAGCTGCTGTTCAGCGGCCTGATGACGGGTGCGTCGCCGGGGACCGTGACCGCGAACGGCGGCCTCGTCATCCGTGCCCAGACGGGCAGCCTCTCCGTGGATGACGCGGACATGAAGGTTGCGACGGCCGGCCCGCAGAACGCGACCTGGACGCTGCAGAACGCGGCCGACTGGTATGTCGTCGCTGCGGTGTTCCATGCCGCTCCCTGAGCTGCCCTGAATGCCCGGCCGGGCCAGCTGCTTGCTGGCCCGGCCGTTCCGGGTGGAGTGCGGCTGATCACCACGTCGCTGGCCGCAGCTGTCCGGTACGATATCTGGTCAGGTGTCAGGGTCGGCTGAGTCCGCGTTCGGCGCGGGACCGTCCCCGCGCGGGTGTAGTTCAATGGCAGAACATCAGCTTCCCAAGCTGACAGTGCGAGTTCGATTCTCGTCACCCGCTCCAAACGTATCTGCAGGTCAGCGGCCTTATTGCGGCGACTGACGCATCCGGCGGTGCGAGGCCTTGACCGCAAATTGACCGTGACGCCGGTCGTCTCTCCGTTGTAAGAGTTCGGCAGATACTGGACACATCGTGTCCGGCAGCTAGGCGACACTTCATGGACGTGTTCGGTACATAGGCGACATAGTTTCGGTACATAGGCGACACTCCAGCCCGCGAGGTTCTCCTGCGGCCGGCGCTTCCCTTGCCGCCTGTGTTCACGGCCGCAGCGGTGGAGGGCGTGCCAATGCTCGTGGAGCTGGGCCTGGTGGAACAGAGATACGGAGCAGTGCGCGAGGTACTCGAAGACGGAGCGTCCGTCACCGAGGTTGCCCATCGATACGGTGTTGTTCGGCAGACCGTTCACGAGTGGCTGACCCGGTATGGCGCTGGAGGGCTCGCTGGGCTCACTAACCGGAGCACGAAGCCAGAGAGGTGTCCCCACCAGATGCCGGCCGACACGGAGGCCAGGGTCGTGCAGCTGCGGATCACCCACCCGGAGTGGGGTGCGCGGCGCATCCGGTGGGCGCTGGGCCGGGAGGGCTCGCCGCTTCCGAGCCTGTCGGCCATCTATCGAGCTTTGGTGCGGCATCAGCTCATCGAGCCCCATCGAAGACGTCGCAAGCGGGAGGACTATAAGCGCTGGGAACGCGAGCGTTCGATGGAGCTGTGGCAGATGGATGTGGTGGGTCGCATACGTCTCGCTGATGGGAGTTACGTGTACGCGGTCACCGGCATTGATGACCACTCCCGCTTCTGTGTCTGCGCCAAGCTCGTTCGCCGGGCAACCTCGGGGGAGGTCTGCAGTGCTCTGCTGGAGGCGCTGGCGAAGCATGGCCTGCCAGAGCAGATACTCACCGACAACGGCAAAGTCTTCACTGGAAGGTTCTCCACGACCAAGACGCCTGTCCGTTTCGATCGCATCTGCCATGAGAACGGCATTCACCATCTCCTCACCGCGCCGTACTCACCGACCACCACCGGAAAGGTCGAGCGGCTCCACAAGACGATGCGTCGCGAGCACTTCAGCAAGAACTGCTTCGCCACGATCGAGGAAGCCCAGGCCGCGCTCGACAAGTGGGTCGATGAATACAACATGGAGCGCCCCCATCAGAGCATCGGGGATGCCCCACCGGGGGACCGGTTTCTGCGCGGACGTTATCAGGTCGCTCCTGTGGAAACGCAGACCGAGAAGACCGCGGACCCGGAACTGCCGTCGAGACCAACAGGCGTCCTCCGCTCGGTCGATGCGGAGGGAGTGATTTCGGTTGCCAGGTGCCGATACCGGATCGGACGCGCGTTCATGGGTGAGTCGGTCGAGGTGATCGCTCGCAGCGGTCTGCTGGAGATCTTTCATCGCGGCGTGCTTGTAGCTTCGCACCGCCAGAAGAAGGCTCAGCCCGACACGCCTATCGAAATCCGGCAAGTGCGGCTTAGTGCGCCGCGCAAGTCAACAACGGGTCAGGTGGTCAGGCGTATCGCTGACAGCCATGGTCAGGTCAGTTTCGCCGGCACGATATACCGCGTGGGACGCGCGTACAGCGGGAGGAACATCGACGTCTGTCTCGTGGCCGGATCAGTGCAGTGCTCCGTGGACGGCATCGTTGTGCGTGTCCACCCCGCGCGACATGATCCAACAAAGGAATACGGGGCACTGGCACAGCCAAAAGGCAGGGGCCATTACAACTGGCCGTCCAAACGTGATGCAAGCGCTGGGTGAGCACGGTCCTGATTGGAAATCACAGAACTGCTGCCTTCACCAGGCCGAAGTTTCTCGTCGTCCATCAGCCGAGTACGAGTACCTCGGTTGCGGCAGCGGTAGTCACTTAGCCCAACCGTGCATGTCCGCAGAGATGCCGACAAAGCAATCTAAGCCGCGCGGGAATTCTGCGAGCGCGTGTGCAGTAAGGCGCAGGTTTCCCTCGAGGCACACCAGGCGGTCGAACTGGACTCCCACGAATATCAATGGTGGGAATGTGTCGCCCCTCTGGACTGCTTCCGCCGCCACGAAGAAAGCGGCATTCGACATGTTGAAAGCTTGCTCGCCTCTCAGGATTCTCCGCGCGGCGTCGGCAGGGAGCCGGGTCCCACCGGACAGGTCATTCCAGTATGAGTAGTCGATGTAGCGGACTGCGGCCAGATCGCGCGAGGGGAGCCAGGCTCTGGACCATTCCACATGCTGAGGGAAGCATTCGAACAGTAGTCGGTTCTCACCGTATCCCCGTGTTGAGGCAAGGATCGCGCGGCGGGTCTCATTGGCCATCGGATCGGTCAGATCGGGTTGCGTGAGTAAGGTTTCGCTGACAGACATGGCCGCGAGCGCGGCGCGGATGCCGCCACTGAACCTCGCGCTTGAAAGCTCACCGGCGAGGAAACAGGCGACCATATCTTCCTCGCTCGTAGGTCTAGCCGTCAGCTCGGCCGGGCGAAGATCGCCACCGGAATGCGAGGTCTTGACCCTCGATTCTTGTCGCTGCGGCGCGCCAGGAACGTCAGGACGCGGCAGCGATTCCATTGCGGCTCTCGGAGTCAACCGCGATCTAGCTCATGTGCTCCGTCGCCCTCGCGGGCTTGAGGTGGCAACAAGACACCAAGCCGGTCCGTGCCCGCTCCCTCTGGGATTTGAGGCGGCAACAAGCCACCATACGGGTACGTGCCCGCTGCTTCCGCAATTCTGCGAATCGCCTTCGTTTGTTCTGGTGACGGCCGTCTCAGCACCAGGGCTTTTGCATGAGAGAGAACCTGGACGACTCTTGAGGTAACACCGGTAGGTCTCATTCCTTCAACTACCCCTTTCACAGTTGGTCACGTTCTCCAACCGTATGAGGTTTGGAGAGACAAAAGACGGACAGTCGCAGAGTAGAGTGATTGGCAGTTGACCCCCAAATTAGGTCGACCAGGAGAGTAGAGCCAACTCGTGCTCACCAGAGCTTGACAGGCCCTTCCATATTAGTAATTCAACATACCCGGTTCATAGAAGCCTCCCGAACGAACGCTCCGACCTCCTCTGATGGAGATCCAGTTGGGAGATGCAGCGCCTGGGCAACTCGTCGTCCATGAGCCGAATACAAAGTGTCGTCCGGGTACCGGAACTTGACACGGTCGTCTCTCCGTTGCGTCCACGGCGTCCCACCCAGTCCGCTGGGTATGCCATGGTCTCGTGGTTCGGCGATGATGCGCCGTGTGTGCACGCTTCACTGACCAGTCCGACCGCGATGCGGCCGAGGAAACTCGGGTGCTCTCGTCACCGCCAAGTGTCTCCTGGGGAAGGCTTCGGGACAACAACGGAGTCGGCTGCGCCGACGCTGACCCGAGTGTGCCCGCTGAGGATACGGAGCCGCCCCTCCGGCCGCAAGAATGCTTCGCATCGCGCTGCGCGCGACGGCCCTGTGGACCGCCCTTGCCCCCGGAGACCACTGCGGCCCCTGGGAACAGGAAGAGCGGGCAGGCCAGGACCTGCCCCCCGCCCGACGCGGGCACACCCAGGTCAGCTATGGCCCAAAGAGCTTCCAGACGCGAGGCTTGGACTCCCCCGGGAGTTGGATGTACATCTTCGTGCCCGGCTGGAATTTTCCAGACAGGCCAACGACATTGGCGCCAAAGTCAAAGCCAGATTTGCTGTACGGCGGAACATTGCACTTGTAGCCATGCATTGACCAATGAACGCAGCAAAGCGAGCCAGGCTGAAGAACGCCCCCGCAACTCGTCTCGGGCTGGTCGAAGCTGGGGTGGGTACCGTCGGGAAGCGTGAACCAGATCTCGAGCTGAGCATCCACCGAGCCAGGGTTGTGCACGGCAGGGACGTTGACGTTCATCTGTGTGGGGCTCTGCTGCTGCGCTAGAGCATCGCCGGCGTTGGGCACCAGCTTCAGCCGCGGAGCAGGCGGGCTGGGGCTATGGCTACGACTGTTGGTAGGGGACGGGTTGTTGGGGGAGGTGGAGGTCGGGCCAGCGACCGGCTGGCTCGGAGGCCCGGTGCGAGTAACAAGGACCACTACAACGGCGACTGCGATAACGATCACTACCGCCAGCGCCAGGATGATCGCTCTCCAGGACAGCTTGACGGGACCGGGACCGTTGCCAACCGGATCTTGAGTCAAGGCCCCTCCCAGGGCAGAACTCTAGCTGTCTCTCTAACATCCCTCGCGCAGCGGCAGCATTAGCTGGTCTCGATTCGGGTCACCTTCGAGCATGGCCGCACGAGCAGCGGCGCCGACGGCTTCCGGATCTACGACGCCTGAGGCGAGAACACGGAGTACAGCATCTCGGATTGCCCGGCTGCGTGCAGCGCTTCCACGTATGTCGAGGTCTGCCGCACGGTACGGGCGAACGATCGTGTCCCAGCCATTATCGGCGAATGTTCCGCATTCAAGGTGAGCCTCAGCGGTGCAGAGCTGTTCGTCGCAGCGATGCCGCACAACAAGACCGGGCGGAATGGGTCCATGCGCGAGTGTCCAGGCGTAGCGATGCGCCGTGGTGATGACCGAGGTAGTGCGGCCGGGACCGGCTTGGAATCGGCCGTATCCGCCACTGTGATCGGCTCGACCGTCGATGGCGCCCAACCACCACCTGTGGCCGTGATCGTCGATGGGTGCGCACTTGGCCAAGAACCGGCGCACTGTGCCGGAGTCGACTGGTAACTCCGCGGCGCCGACCGCGAGTCGCGAGCTCAAGGGCTGGACTACGAGCAGCGGCCCCCAGAGGGTTTCCGCCTCCTGCAACAACTCTTGCACGAGGGCCATTGTGCAGCGCAGGACTGAGGTTACGCCGCAACGTCGGACACCATCCGTATGTTCGACCTGCGCTGACAACGATGGCGCCAAAGCCAGAGGCATTTACATCATCCGGTCGTCGAGCATCTTCACGACGGTGCGCCGACGCCGTGGCCTGCGTGGACAGCGCAGTCGCCCACCTGGAAACCGCCCGCCATCAAGCTTGTCCGGGCGTGATGGTTTGCCGTGCGCTTGTGCCGTCACGAGCCGCCACGATGATCTCTTCCATTGACAATGTGCGCCGCTCGAACAGCACGTTTGCAACTGCCTCAATCGCCGGCCAATGTTGCTCTACGAGGTCCCGCGTTTCCGATTCCAACTGTTGGCGCACCGCGTCATCCGGACATACCCTTTTGACTCGCGCCATGTCGGAATGCTGCATCCAACCAAGCCGTAAACCGCTTCGTGAGAACCGAGGTACCTTGCCGAAAGATCGTCGTTCTGCGACTTCGCCCGCAAGGAGGAATCGCACAATGGCTCCAGGGTCCGTTTGCGCCACACTGCTCTTGCGAACGTGCTTTGTATCAACCTTGGTATGCGCGAGCATCTTCAACCACCTCCCGCGCCGTGTTGGCTCCAGGGTGACGCTACGAACGATGACTCCCTGTACGAGTCCAACAACTGCGTGGCCAGCTTCGTGGAAGGCAAAGCGTCTATCGGCTCGTTTCACGTGTCAGCTTTCGGTTCGGTGTTGCACGGCGTTTCTGATCATCGAGGTAACTGACGCTTCCCTGGTCTGGTTGGCTCTGCCGTCGATGGCTCCCAGCCACCAGCGGTGACCGCGGTCGTCAAGAGCACCGCACTTCGCCAGGAACCGGCGCACTGTGCCTGGGTCGAGGGGCAGCTCCGCGGAGCCGACGCCGAGCCGCGAGCGCGTGACAGCGCGAGCAGGCCCGGTCTCCCAGAGCGTTGCGTTCTGCGCCATGCGTCAGCGCACAGTGGCATCGTCGAGCCGGCGATGCAGCATGGACGCGAGTGTGAGCATGTCGAGGGCGTCTCGCCGCGAGACGGCCCACAGCACCTTCGGTGCGTGAGCTGTTGGATTCCGGAAGGTGCTGAACAAGCCCTTCAGCAGGGTTGCGATGCCGGTCTGCTCGGATCGCTCCCACTCGGTGGCCAGGCTGTTGAACACCACACGCGGGCCGGACGACAGCGAACACGTCGCGTCCACTAGCGGAGAGCCGTCGCCGGTAACACCAGTGAGAGTACGCAGCTTCTCGGCAACGCTCTTGGCAGCCTCCAGGACGGCGTGAAAGTAGTTCCTCTCCAGAAGCTCGGCGCGGCAGAAGCAAAGGACGCCTGGGTGCACCTCCCGTCGAGACAGCTCGGCGCGAAGGTCGTCGGCACGCCGCTGCGCCTCGGCGAGAGTAGTCGCTGCTGGTGCACTGGACACGATGCCGTCGTCCCCGACTTGCAGGCCTGAGAGGAGCAAGCGCTCGTTGAGCAACCTGCGGCGAGTCTCGAACTCGGTCGGAGTGCTGAAACGCACTGGCTTCATCACCTCAGAGATCAACCGCACCAATGGTGCGCCATCCGGTTGCCGGTTCTGAGCCGTTGCGACCGCGTTGAAAAGGCGCTTCCACTTGGTGTTCTGCCGGTCGATCTCTGACTCCGGCGCCTTGAGCGGCCCGATGAGGTTCGGAATCTGCGAACCTGTGACGGCCTCGCCGAGGATCTGGCAGATGCTCTCGACCTCGGACGCGGCGAAGGGTGGAAGGGTACGGGCTGACAACTTCATGCCGCCCATTGTGCCGAGCACGACCGACAGTGTTGCCGTAGTCTCAGTGCCAGCTCGGACAGCTACTGCGGATCGCCACGGCGCGAGGTACCCGTAGCGGAGCAGCCTGTCAGCGTAGGCTGTTGGGATGTCCACCAACCCGGCCGAACCGCTCATCGCCGAAGCTGCTGCTAGCCTCCGTCGGCCAGGTCGAGGCCTCATTGGATGGATGCCCGACGATCGGGGCGCAATCCTTCTCGCCGGAGGGCGACAAGAAGGAGCGCTCGACGAGAATCTTGTAAATCGAGTCAAGACAGCTCGGGCGGCTGTTGAGAGCAGAACTGCAGGAATCGACCAGGAGGGCCTGATCGATGTAGAGCATGTGTCGCTCCCGGCCATCGTCGAGCGGCTTCAGCAGCAGGCCAACACCAGTGCCTTCTGGAGCGAAGGTTGGAGCGTCGCAGTTGTCGACCTGTCACGCGTGTGCTCGCTGCAACAGAGTGTTGCGTCGCAACAAGCAGCGGATCGCGTGAGGAATATCGATCCTGAAGATCTTGTCTCGATCGCGGATGTAACGCTCCCGCCGCCATCCAATATCGTCCTACCCGCGCAACTGGACGAACACCGAAACAACTGGATCATCACGGCGGCGAATCCCAACCTACGGATCACTGGACACTTCGGCGGCGAACTGCAACCGGGCGTCATCGGCTACGGATTTACTGTCGCTGTTCTGCCATCATTCCTACAAGTCGCCCGGCATCACGGCAGGTATGTGTTGCGGGATGGGTACCACAGAGCGTATGGGCTACTCGCCCGAGACATTACCCACGCACCGGCCTTCGTCCGCGACTTCGGTGTCGGAGATCTCGGCGCAGGTGCGGGTCTCTTCACCACCGGTGTCTATCTCGGAGATCGCCCACCGTGCCTGTCGGACTTCCTCGATGATCAAGTTGCCGCTGACGTGGACGTACCTGTCGTGCAGAAGATGGTCGTGGTCCAGGGTCTGGAACTGACACCGCTCGCGTAGCGCCTGCTACCCCTTGGTTGACTGGGCATATTTTCTAACAGACATCCCACGTGCGTAAGAAGTCAAGTGGAGCGCGCTAACAGTCGCGAAACGGACTGGACAAACATCAGGCTGCGGCGACGTTCACGATGGGTTGCCAGGCCACTGATTCCGAATAGTGCGTCCGGTGCTCGATGCAGCCGTGGAGGATGCCGACGAGCCGATTCCCCACAGCGCGAAGGGCTTGGCTGTGCGATTGTCCGCGGCGCCGCCGCACATCGTAGTAGTGCCGTGCTCCCGGTGACGTCTTGATCGCACTGAAAGCCCACAGCTGTATGGCGTCTGTCAGCCTGTCGTTGCGAACGAAGCGGGCCATGACGATCTTCTTCGTCCCGGAAGCCCTCGTGATCGGTGAGGTGCCAGCGTAGTTCCGTCGCGATTTGGCATCCTGGTAGCGGGTCCGGTCGTCACCGAACTCACCAAGAACCCGGGCGCTGAGGGTAGGTCCAAGTCCAGGAAGACTGCGAAGGATCTCGGCGTCCGGGTGTTGCTCCGTGGTTTCGATCATCTCGGCCTCGAGCTGGGCGATCTCTGCATTGAGCTGCCGGATGCTTCTGACCCCGGCCCGCGATACGGTCGCGTACGCCTTGACGATCGTCGCTGGCTGTTCGAGTTGCGGCATGCGTAGCGCCTTCTGAATGTCATCAGCGCGGGCGTCGATGTAGCGCTGCCGGCCGCCACGTTTCAGCAGCGCGCGAATGGCACTGAGCGACAGCCGACGTCCCTCGTCAGGTGTCGCGGCACGTTCCAGGACCGCAAGCGCGTCACCGTGCGCGAGATCGTTGCGGAACACTTCGAGCGCCGCCGGATAGTACTCGCGGAGCGCGCTGCGGAGTCGGCTGGTCTCACGCTGCCGATTCCACACCAGAGTCTTGTGCGCCCGGGCGAGAACCTTGATGGCTCCGGCAAGCTCGCTGTCGCCGGCGATCACGCGATGGTTGTGGCGGTCGGTGCGCACGATGTCGGCGAGCAGCTTGGCGTCCGCGGGGTCCGATTTCGCTCGGGACACCGCGTGCCGATTGCGATACTGGCTCGCTGAGAACGGGTTCAGCGCATACACGATGTACCCTGCGGCGACGAGGCCCTGGACAAGCAGGCCACGGTCCGTCTCGATTCCGACCACAACGGAATCGCTGTCATCGGTGTGTTTGCCAATGAGTTCGTGGATGCGTCCGAGTCCGTCAATGCCCTCGGGTACACGGGCATGCCCGAGTGATTCCCCAGCCTCGTCGAGGACGTGAACGTCGTGGTGGGCCTCCGCCCAGTCGATGCCTACGTAGATCAATCGCTCCCTCCTGCTGGTATCCCGATCCGATGAGCCTGAGAAGACTTGCGGCGAACTAATGGATAAGTGCTCGTGGCACGACATCCCACTGGCCATCTGCCTCCTCGCCTCCCGTAAGGGCACTGTCTGTTAGTAGAGCTCCCGCGCTCGGGCCCACCTTGTGCTCACCCACGGTTGGCTCGGCTCAAGCATGGCCGTTCCATGCCCTTACGGTCCCATTAGCCCATCCGCTCTGTCCTACCGACCTCCCCTCGCCCTCTGGTTGACTGCTCCAGCCATCCCTGAAGACGCCAATCCGTCCCTATCTTGTACCTTAGCCAACGCCTAAGCCCAATATCTAGAACCGGTCAATCCTAACCCCTCCCAAAAGGCACACTAGATTGATGACAAGCATCGATGCTTAGCTTGGACAAGCTCAAGGCGGTATCGGCGGCAGCAGCCGCCGATTACTTCCTCGATATGGACCGCGCCGAGGATGTTGGGGATTACTACATCGGCGAGGATGGCCAACCAGAGCGGGCCAAGGCTGTGGTGCTGGGGAAGCTTGGCCGAAAGCTGGGCCTCGACGGCTCAGCAACATACGAGCAGTTTCTCCACCTCCTCGACGGCCGCCACCCGCTCACGGGAGAGCGCGTGCGTCGGTGGCAACCCAACGGGGTGGCCGCTATCGACATGACGGCGTCGGCGCCCAAGTCGGTGTCGGTGCTCTGGGCAGTTGGAGACGCCGAGCTGAGGCGCCAGGTGCAAGCGGCCCAAGACAAAGCCGTGACGACGATGCTGGCCTACATCGAGCAGAGCTTCGACGTGGTCCTTCGCTGGCGCCAAAGGACCGAGAAGGCCGAGAGCGTCGTGGCGGTGTCTTTTGCACATCACACGAGCCGCCAGACGGCAGAAGCCGCGGGCTTGGAGGTGCCACCAGATCCACAGCTGCACACGCACGTCTTGCTGATGATGGCCCAGCGGAAGGACGGGCGGGTCGTGTCTATCGGCAACCAGGACGTGGTGTGGAAGCGCCGGGCCGAAGCAATGGCCGTGTACCACGCGGAACTGGCCGCCGAGCTGGCCAAGCTGGGATTCGCGATCGAACGCCATACCGGGCGTGGAGGCCACTACTTCGAGGTAGCGGGTATCCCTCGCGAACTCTGCGACATCTGGAGCACCCGCAGGAAGGAGATCAGCGAGTGGCTTGAGACGTGGAGCGCTGAGTTTCGGCGGAAGTACGGCCGCGACCCTGACATGGTCGAACTGCGCGATCCGGAAGCTGTCAACTTGTTTGAGGCACCTTGGGCTGGCTTTCAGTGTGCCGGCCCGTCAGTAGTCGCGGGGTTCTCCTTCCTCGGGTGTGTCGCTGGTGAACAGGTGCTCGCCGTCGTTGCCGCCGA
>Ga0209517_10000921_pt1 | contig 47565 bp, 35 predicted proteins | sample PeaSoiMetSII2010_FD_187695 | JGI IMG/M metagenome (GOLD analysis project Ga0209517, IMG submission 187695) | Peat soil microbial communities from Weissenstadt, Germany - SII-2010 (SPAdes) (version 2) | ecosystem: Environmental > Terrestrial > Soil > Wetlands > Peat | place: Germany...
CTTTCCGCTTTTCGCTTTTCGCTTTTCGCTTTTCCATTTTCCACTTTCGTTTTTGCTATCGCCTCTCCTCCATCCACCACCCGATCTTCCTCACCATCCCCAACAACGCCTCCGCATCCGCCTCGCTCATCGCCATCCGCCGCAGCATCCGCCGCAATTTCTCCTCAGCCAGCTCCTTTTTTCTCTCTCCCGTGTACCCGCTCTGAATCAGCACCGGCAGCAGTGCCGCCCCAATCCGCTCCACCGTCTCCATCCGCGCCCCCGCACTTTTCTTTTCCTCCCTCTTCCTCTTCGCACCCGCACCACTCTTCCCCCGCGCAATCTCATACAAACACACCGCCGCTGCTTGCCCCAGATTCATCGACCGGTGCTCATCCCGTGTCGGTATCCGCACCAGCCAGTGGCAGTGGCTCAAACTCTCGTTCGACAATCCCCACTTTTCAGACCCAAACAGCAGCGCCACCTTCCCTTTCGCCATTCCCTTCCGCAGCGCCGCTCCCGCCAATTCCAAACTCCGCAGCGGGTGCTGAATCTCCCGGTTCCCCACCGAAGTCGTTCCCACCACCAGCCAGCAATCCCCCACCGCTTCCGCCACCCTCGCAAACTCTTCCGCACTCTGCAGCACCGCCGAAGCCCCCACCGCGGACACTGCATTGCGAAACGCCTTCTCGTACGGCTGCACCACTCGCAGGTGCACCGCCCCAAAATTGCTCATCGCTCGCGCCACCGCCCCCAAATTCAGCGGATTCCGCGTCCCCACCAGCACCACCCGCAAATTCTCCATCTCTCTCCTCATCTCCTGTAGCTCACCCCTTCAGGGGTGAGGCCTTTCTGCCAAATTGCGATTTGTCATCCCGCCTGCCCTGAGCTCCGAAGTCCTCTTGGGTTCCTCTTCTCCGCTCCGAGCGCCGTAGGCGCGCCACAGGTTAGCCCAGCCCGTAAGGGCTGGGAACCCTTGCCACAACAATCCGGAGCGCCGTAGGTGCGCCACATTTTTTTCCGGTCGCGGCGTCCTCTACGGAATTCTTCGCTTTTCTCTTCCTTTCGACCTTCAACTTTGAACTCTTCAACCTCTTCTCTGCGAACTCTGTGTTCTCGGTGTCCTCTGTGGTGAAATCTCTTCTATGCCAACCAACCACTTCCCATTTGACCTTTTTTACCGTCCAAGATAAAGAATCCTGTGGAGGCCCCTATGTCGCACCTTCGTTTCCTCTCCATCCAGTCATTTCTCTTCGCCGCACTCGCTCTCCCCACCCCGGCCCAACAACTCCCCGCCCCGCGCATCCTCGATCTCACCTCTCCCGACGGCACCCATCTCAAAGCCACCTTCTTCGCCGTCGCCAAGCCCGGCCCCGGCGTACTCCTCCTCCACCAATGCAATCGCCAGCGCAAAGTCTGGGACGACCTCGCCCAAAAATTCGCCGCCTCCGGCATCAACGTCCTCACCTTCGATTTCCGCGGTTTCGGCGAAAGCGCTGGCACTCCGCTCGACAAACTCACCGACAACCAAATCCAGGAAGTCTTCGACAAAAAATTCCCCATCGACGTAGACACTGCCTACACCTACCTCGCCTCGCAACCCAGCGTCACTTCCTCCAGTATGGCTGCGGGCGGCGCCAGTTGTGGCGTCAACCAAGCCGTCCTCCTCGCCAGCCGGCATCCTGAAGTCAAAGCCCTCATCCTTCTCTCCGAAGGCACCACCAGCCCTGGCCGCCAATTCCTCCGCAATCATCCTATTTTCCCCCTCTTCGCCGCCGTCGCCGATGACGATCCCGATCTCGGCGTCGTCGAATTCATGGAATGGATTTACAGCTTCTCCACCAACCCCATCAACAAGTTTGAACATTTCCCCAAAGGCGGCCACGGTGTCGAAATGTTCGACTTGCACAAGGATCTTTCCGCCGACATCGTCACTTGGCTCAGCAACGCCCTCAGCGCGCATCCCATCGTTCCCGCCGTGCGCGCTCCCGTCCTCGCCGAACACCAAAACCAATTCCTCGATCTTCTCGATCAGCCGGGTGGTCCTGCCAAAGCCGCGCAACTTTTCGCCGAAGCCCGCCAGCGCTATCCCAAGGAAGTCATCTTCACCGAACCCATCATGAATCGCCTCGGCTACGATTCTCTGCGAGCAGGAGACATCAAATCCGCCATCGCTCTGTTCCAGCTCAACGTCTCCGCCTATCCCGATTCCCCCAATGTCTACGACAGCCTCGGCGACGCCTACCTCGCCGACGGCCAGACCGATCTGGTCCGCCAAAACGCCCAGAAAACTCTCGATCTTCTCGCCACCTACACCAAGTATCCCGAAGACTACGCCAAAGGCCTCCGCGAATCCGCCCAGAAAAAACTAGCCCTCCCCGCCTCCCCTCCCCACTAACCCATCGCATTGCCGCTCCCCACCTCATGTAGCTCACCCCTTCAGGGGTGAGGCCTTCCCATCCCGCACCTCGCCCGTTCGATTGCCGAGGTCTTCTTCCCCACCTTTTCATCACGAGCCCTGTAGCTCAGGCCTTCAGGCCAGGGGCTTTCCCCCGCTGCACTTCGCCCTTTTGATTGCAGTGGGCGGGGCCCCCCGGCACGGAGTGTGTGCCTTGGTCTTGGGTTCCTCTTTCCCGTGGCACAGTCATTCTTGACTGTGCTCTTGGCTTTCTCTTCTCCCTCCGCGTAATCCCTCGTCTTCAGCGCCGCAGACACGTCACGAGTTACCCTGCCTGCCGTTTCGACAGCGAGTTGTCATCCCGCCTGCCCTGAGCGAAGTCGAAGGGACCGGAGCGGCCCGATTCTCTCTTCCGCGCCGCATTCTGGCCCGTCGGGCCGCGCAGTGGGGGGATCTGCTTTCTCTTGTCTGCTCTGCAAACTCTGCGTCCTCAGCGCCTCCCTGCCCCGAGCTGCGAGGGGTACGTTATCTTTCTTGCTTCCTGATCGCTGATATCTGATCGCCGATAACGTTCCACCGCCCACTCCAATCCCCGCACCTCTTCCCCACCGTGTTACCCTATCTCTCCTCAGGGAAGACCATGCCTTACTTCGCTCTCTTCTATGAAGTAGTCGACGACTTCATCGCTCGTCGCGCTCCCTTTCGCGACGAGCACCTCCTCCTCGCCCGCGAAGCCCATCTCCGCGGCGAACTCCTCCTCGCCGGAGCGCTCGCCGAACCCGCCGACGCCGCTCTCCTCATCTTCCGTGGCCCTTCCCCCGACGCCGCCACTGCCTTCGCGCAAACCGATCCCTACGTCCGCCACGCTCTCGTCAAGCATTGGAAAGTTCGCCCCTGGTCCGTCGTCGTTGGCTCCGAACCTCTCGCCCCGCAATCCCCCTTAGGAGACTCCTGACATGGTCGTTCGCTTCTGGTCTGCCCGCACCACCGCCGTACGTTTCCCCGATTACCTGCGCCACTTCCGCGAACACGTCCTCACGCACCTCCGCTCTTTCGACGGCTTCCGCGAAGCCCGCGTCATCACGCAATCCGATGGCGTCGTCGTCCGCTTCATCGTCGAGACCTTGTGGTCCTCCCTCGAATCCATCGACCGCTTCGCCGGCCCCGACCGCGAAGCCGCCGTAGTCGCTGAAGAGGCCCTCGAACTCCTCACCTCCTACGACCGCCGCGTCCAGCACTACACCGTCGACCTCCACGAATCCCACTCCTCCCCCGCCTCGTAATCACCCACACTCCGCCGGGTGCCCCAAGTTCGATTTTTTACCTGGGTCTTGGGTTGCTTTTCCCTCCGCGAACTCTGCGCCTCTGCGCTACATCCTGTCTTTCTTTTCCGCGGCTTGCCCCCGCTTCCCCAAGTGCTAAAATAAAGCTCCATGTCACCCACAACCCTCTACGAAAAAATCTGGCAAAGTCACGTAGTCCGCGAAGAGCCCGGCAAGCCCTCCCTCATCTACATCGATCGCCACCTGGTCCACGAAGGCACCTCTCCCCAAGCCTTCGCCGGCCTCAAAGCCGAAGGCCGCAAGGTCCGCCGTCCCGACCTCACCTTCGCCGTTATGGATCATTCCGTCTCCACCACCGATCGCACCCTCCCCATCCTCGACAACGACGCCAAGCTCCAATTCGAAGCCCTCGAGCGCAATTGTCGCGAAACCGGCGTGCGTCTCTTCGACATGAACAGCAAGCATCAAGGCATCGTCCACATCATCGGCCCCGAACTCGGGATCACCCAGCCCGGCCAAACCATCGTCTGCGGCGATTCCCACACCTCCACTCACGGCGCATTCGGCACCCTCGCATTCGGCATCGGCACCAGCGAAGTCGAGCATGTCCTCGCCACGCAATGCCTCGTGCAGTCCAAATCCAAAACCCTCCACATCCTCGTCCACGGCAAGCGTCCCAAAGGCGTCACTGCGAAGGACATCATCCTCGCCATCATCGGAAAAATGGGCATCAGCGGCGGCAACGCGCAAGTCGCCGAATTCGGTGGCGAAGCCATCCGCGCTCTCTCCATGGACGGCCGCATGACCGTCTGCAACATGACCATCGAAGGTGGCGCCCGCGCAGGCGTGATCGCCCCCGACGACACGACCTTTGCCTATCTCGAAGGCCGCCCCTTTGTTCCTCGCGGCAAAGAATTCGAAGCCGCTGTAGATCGCTGGAAACTCCTCAAGTCCGACGACGGCGCCAAATTCGACGCCACCATCGAACTCCACGCCGATCAGCTCGCCCCGCAAGTTACCTGGGGCACCAACCCCGGCATGGTCACCAGTGTCAACGGCCGCGTTCCCGATCCCCACGATTTCCGCGACCTCAACGATCAGAAAGCCACCGAAAGCGCCCTTAAATACATGGGCCTCAAGCCCGGCACTCCCATCGTGGACATTTCCGTGGACCGCGTCTTCATCGGCTCCTGCACCAATTCCCGTCTCGACGATCTCCGCGCAGCCGCCCATCTCGTCGCCGGAAAACATGTCGCCAAAAATATCAAGCAAGCCCTCATCGTTCCCGGCTCTCGCGGCATCAAAGCCCAAGCCGAAAAAGAAGGCCTCGACAAACTCTTCACCGCCGCGGGCTTCGAGTGGCGCGATGCAGGCTGCAGCATGTGCATCGGCATGAACGCCGACGTCCTCCCGCCCCACGAACGCAGCGCCAGCACCTCCAATCGCAACTTCGAAGGCCGCCAGGGCCGCGACTCCCGCACGCACCTGGTCAGCCCGGTCATGGCCGCCGCCGCCGCCCTGGCCGGCCATTTCGTCGACGTCCGCGAGTTCGACGTCTCCCCGGTCGAGTAGAGGATTTTGTCATTCCGACCGGAGTCTGCGAAGTGAGGAATCTGCTTTGTCTTTTGTAGGGGTCGAGCACTGCTCGACCCCATCTCGGCAATACGTAAAATGCACTGTCATCCCGACCGGAGGCTCGTGTCGTTTGCGAGCCGGAGTGGAGGGATCAAGGCTAGATTGCAACTTGATATTCGCCGTGTGCCCCAGGCACGGAGTGTGTGCCTGGGTCTTGGGTTCCTCTTCTCTGCGCACTCTGCGTCCACCGCGAACACTGCGTTAATTCTTTGTTTAGCCTGTTGCGCCACGCACATTTGAACTTGAGGGTGCCCCATCCTTCGCGTTTCTCAGCGAAGGATGGGTCTTCACGATCTAACGCCACAAATCTCCGGCTCTTCATCTTCCTCTTCTCTGTGCTCTCTGTGTTCTTACCTCTGTGATCTCTGTGTTACCGTCCCTCTCCGTTTTTTCCTTCAACTTTCAACTTTTGACCTTCAACCGTCCACGTCTCCTGGTCGCTGGCCGCTGATAACTGGTCGCTGCTTTCTGTTCGCCGATATCTGCTATCCTAATCCCTACAAATAAAATCCAAGGACACTCACCACCCATGCAACCCTTCACCACCCATCACGGCCTCGTCATGCCTCTCGACCGCGTCAACGTCGACACCGACCAAATGGTCCCCAAGCAATTCCTCAAATCCCTCACTCGCGAAGGCTTCGGCCGCATCCTCTTCTACGACTGGCGCTGCCTCTCCGGCGATAAGCCCAATCCTGATTTCGTCCTCAATTTTCCGCGCTACAAGGGCGCTTCCATCCTCCTCGCCCGCACCAATTTCGGCTGCGGCTCCAGCCGCGAACACGCTCCCTGGGGCGTTAAGGACTACGGCTTCCGCGCCATCATAGCTCCCAGCTACGCCGACATCTTCTACAACAACTGCTTCAAGAACGGCATCCTCCCCGCCATCCTCACCGAGGCCGAAGTCGATCAACTCTTCCAGCAAACCGAATCCGAAGTGGGCTACTCCCTCTCCCTCGATCTTCCCAGCCAAACCATCAAGGACGCCTACGGCCACATCTACAATTTTGAAATCGCTCCGTCCCGCAAAGAAGTCCTCCTAAAAGGTCTAGACGACATCGGCCAATCCCTGCAGCACGCCGCCGAAATCGCCACCTACGAAAGCTCGCACCCCCACGCCACCGCCACCATGTTCGACCCGGTCGATATCAAGAATTATCGCTAAGCGGATACGGCTATCAGATATCAGTTATCAGCGATCAGGAACCAATCCACCCTCACCAAATTGTCATCCCGACCGGAGCGGCCCGACTTTCTCTTCCGCGCCGCCGTCTGGCGCGTCGGGCCGCGTAGCGGAGGGATCGAGGCAAGGGGCAAGAGTCCTCAGAACCGGTTCCCGGGTGCCCCAAGTTCGGTTTTTTACCTGGGTCTTGTGTTCCTCCTCTTCGCTCTTCTCCGCGACCTCTGTGTAAGTCTTGTCTTCGTCTTTTCCGAACTCCTACACTTTCAATTGTAGACTGTGAACTGTAAGCTCCCTCCTTGACTTCCCTGCTACTAACCTTTACAAACATCTCGTGAGCCCCACTCTTTCCCAGGTCTCGCGCTTCTTCCTCTTTCTGTCCATACTCCTGCTCGTTCATCCCGCACCGGCCTCACCCGCCGATCACTTCGACAACTGGATCGAAGTTCGCTCCCCCAACTTCACCGTGGTCAGCAATGCCGGTGAACGCGAAGCCCGCCGCATCGCCGCCCAATTTGAAGAGTTCCGCGAAGTCTTCCACGCCGCCTTCCCCACCCTTCGCACGGACCTCGGCAAGCCCATCCTCATCTTCGCCCTCAGGAACGAGGACTCGATCAAATCCCTCCTCCCCGCGTACTGGGAGGTCAAAGGCCACATGCACCCCGCCGGCCTTTACGTCGCCCGCGAGGAGCGCGATCTCGTCGTCGTGCGCACCGACCTGGAGGGTGAAAACCCCTATGAAATCGTCTACCACGAATACACGCACGCTCTCTTCCGCCTCAATTTCCGCGATCTTCCGGTTTGGATGAACGAAGGCTACGCCGAATTCCTCGGCAACTCCGAAATTGGCGAAAAAGAAGTGCAAATCGGCAAAATCGCCCCCGGCCACCTGGAAATTCTGCGCACCAATAAACTCATCCCCATCGAAACACTTTTCCAGGTCGACGAGACTTCCCCCTATTACAACGAACAGAATCGCTCCTCCGTTTTCTATGCGGAGTCCTGGGCGCTCGTCCACTACCTCATGACCGATCCCGACGCCGTGAAGCGCCAGTTGAACTCCAACTACCTGAAAGCCTGGACTGCCTCCAACAATCAAATCGAAGCCGCGCAAAAGACCTTCGGCGATCTCAAGAAGTTTTCTCAGGTCATGGAAGCCTACGCGCGCCAGCGATCCTTTTTCGTCGGACATCTGAAGCTCTCCGTCCACGACGACCCCAAGGGCTATCCCAGCCGCTCTCTCTCCCTCGCCGAAACGCAAGCCTTGCGCGGCATTTTCTTCGTTTATACCCGGCGCCCCGCCGAAGCCAAAGCCGCCCTCGACGAAGCCCTCGCCGCGGATCCCAAATTTCCCGTCGTGCACGAAGGCCTCGGCCTCTTCGCCTGGTATTCCAAACAGGATCCGCAAACCGCCGAAGCCGAATTCGCCAGAGCCGTCCCGCAGACTCCTCCCAACTATCTGCCCGTTTACATGGCCGCCATGCTTCGCTCGCGCACCAACTCGGGCCCCACCGGCCTCTCGGACTCTCTCGCAGATCTCGAGAAAGTCATTCAGATGAACCCCAAGTTCGCCCCGGCCTACGCCGTCGCCGCCAATCTCTACTCCCGTGATCCGCAGCAGCACGACAAAGCTGTCAGCATGGGCAAACAGGCTTTCCTGCTCGATCCTGCCAACCTCAACTATGCCATCAGCTACGGCTTCGTCCTCGTCAACGTCGGCAAAACCCAGGACGCCAGGAATCTCACCGCCCAGATTGATAAAGCCGCCCACTCTCCCCACGACCGCGCCAATCTTCAAGGCCTGCAACGCGCCGTCTCCGCTCGTGAATCCTACGACGCCCAGGTCGCCGCCTACACCGCCCAGCGCGAAGCCAGCCAGCCCCTCACGGTCGTCGTCTCCGCCGCCGACGAGTCCCCGGCCCCCACTGGCACAACGTCGAATCCCACCTCGCCTCAGCTCCCTCATTTCGTCAAGCACGAGCACACCACGGATTATTCTCTCGAAGGCACCATCCAACAGATGGACTGCACCCAAGGTGACACCAGCCGCCTCTATCTTCTTCTTGTGGGTAAAACTGTGTTGAAGTTCCGTGTCGGCGATCTTAACAACGTGGATATGACCTCAGCCAAGACCGGCGACGATTCCGATGTGCCTCCCTGTCCCGATTGGAAAGGCCATCGTGTGAAAATTTTCTTCCGCCAGGTCCTCAACAAAGATTACGCCGGCGACCTGGTCGCCATCCAATTCTTCTAATCCCCCACTCCTGGTCCCCTGCCCCATCCAGTAGCTCACCCCTTCAGGGGTGAGGCCTTCCCCCACACTGTGCAAGACCCCAATCCCGTCATTCCGCCTGCCGCCGCAGGAGGGAGCGCAGCGATGGATCTGCTTTGTCTTGTGTAGGGGTCGAGCACCGCTCGACCCCATCTCGCCAAGGCGTAAAATACGTTGTCATCCCGACCGTAGGCCCGCGTAGTTTGCGGGCCGGAGCGGAGGGATCGCGGCTAGATTGCAACTTGATATTCGCCGGGTGCCCCACGCACGGAGTGTGTGCCTGGGTCTTGGGGTTCTCTTCTTCTCTTCTTTCTTCTTAAAACTTACACCTGATAACTGACAGCTAAGAACTCTAAGGCCGATTTCCAGCTCACTTCCCTTTCCCAAGATAATTCCCCACGACATTGGCGCAGGCTTCGACAAATTCCTGCTCCATCGCGGTAAACGTATTGGCAAAATAGCTTTCAATATCCAGCTCAGCCGCCAGCTTCTTCTTCACGAAGATGGGCACAACGATTTCAGACTTCACCAGCGACGACCCCGCCAGATAGCGCGGATCTGTCGATACATCGTGCACAATGACCACGTGCCCGCTGGTGGCCGCCGCACCGCAGAGTCCGATGTCCAGGGCAATGCGAGCGTTGGGAGTAAAACTTCCAGCGAAAGGTCCGACGATCAGGTAGCCGGAGTCCGCGGGATCCACCAGGTAAAAGCCTGCCCAATTGTAGCGCGTCATCTTTTCGTGCAGCCGCTGCGCGATGCGCTCCATGAGGGCATTTATTGTGGGAGCGATCAGGGCAAAATCGTGAAATTCCTGGAGCAGTTCTCTATGTATAACCGTCATGTTTCCGCCTGTAGGTCAAACGCCAGGGAGGTATCCTGGCGCCCGTTCATCCTTCCGAATCAACGGTAATTTTACACGAACCAGTCTGGTGCCGCGTGTGACGCATTACCCGGCCGTGATAGATTCGGAAGGGAGCCTTGGAAATCGTGACCCATTTCACGGGCCACAGCGCGAAAGTTGACACACATCATGCACAAAGTGCAGCCAGACATCTTGCAGTGCATCGGCAACACGTCTTTATTGGCCTTGCGCAACATCGTGCCAAAGAACGGCTCCCGCATCCTGCTGAAACTCGAAGACGAGAACCCCACAGGCAGCATGAAGGACCGCATGGCGCTGGCCATGATCGAAGCGGCAGAGGCGGACGGACGCCTCGCACCGCGTGGTTCTGTCGTCGAATATACCGGGGGCAGCACCGGCGTGTCCCTTTCCCTAATCTGCGCGGTGAAGCGATATCCCCTGTACATCGTCAGTTCCGACGCCTTCGCTCGGGAAAAACTCGAGCATATGAGAATGCTGGGGGCCAAACTGCAAATCGTGCCCAGCGAGGGCGGGGGCATGACCGAGAAACTCACCCGGGATATGATCGAAGCCGCACGCATCATCGCGCAAGAAACGCGAAGTTTCTGGACCGATCAGATGAACAATACAGACCAGCTTGCGGCCTATCACAAATTGGCGGAGGAAATCTGGACCCAGACACACGGACACGTCGATGGCTTTGTCCAGAGCGTGGGTACCGCAGCGTCCCTTCGCGGCACCGGGGAAGCCTTGCGCCGGCACAACGAAAAGATCAGAATCGTGGCCTTGGAGCCCTCGGAATCCCCGGTGCTCTCCGGCGGCCAGCCTGGCGCTCATAAAATTGAAGGCATCGGAGCGGGTTTTGTAGTCCCCCTCTGGCAAGAGGACATCGCCGATCATATTGAACAGGTTTCCACGGCAGAGGCTGTGGCCATGACCAGTGGGCTGGCCCGCGAGGAAGGCCTTTTTGCCGGGACTTCCACGGGCGCCAATGTCATCGCCGCTTTGCGATTGGCCGAACAACTCGGCGGAGGCGCGACTATTGTCACCATCATGTGCGACACCGGGATGAAATATCTCAGCAAACATTAGTAAATTCCTGCCTCCTGATCGCTGATCTCTGTTTGCTCATAGGGGGGCCGCTGTGGCGATCTGCGGATGGCGTGCAGAAACGGGAATGTCGGCGCGCCGACAATTGTACTTAACTGTTTAGTTACCACATCGTAAGAAAACAATGGGGTTAAAGGCGGACACATTTTGCTGGAGCTACCCCCACCCCCTGTTTTTGCGTATGTGCGGGAATGATTGGACTTACGGGCGCATTTCGTGGATGTGCGGGAATAATTAGACTTAGCGGCGAGTCACGAGTGGCGTGTGGCGAGTGACCGGGGAGATCCTTCGACTCGCCTGCCGCAATGGGCGCGCTCAGGATGGGCATCCTTCGCCGGATACCCAGTTGAAGGTTGAATGTTTGTGGAGAGGCCGCCTTCTGAGGCGGAGAGGCTTTGCGATTTTCTATTTGCGTGGGGGATCAAAAATGTCGGCGCGCCGACAATATTAAATCTTATTATAGATAACTGTACAGTTATATAGGCAGTTTCTATGTTTTTGGCCGGAATCTGAAAGTTCGGAGCGGAATCGCCGGAGTTGAACAAGGATTCACCGCAGAGGACACCGAGAGCACAGAGGCGGAGCCGCGAACTTCCTGAGGGGCGGGATCGGGCAATCGTGCGATTGGCAGAAAACGAAAAGAGCGATGTTTCAGGTCCCCCACCCCCCTGTTTTTGCGTAAGTAGGGGAAACAAAGGAGTTACAAAGGCAGTGGCGAGTGACGAGTGGCTAGTGGCGAGTAGGGGAGGTGCGGTCGAGCGGGTAGGATGGCCCGAAATGGCATAAAAGGAGCGTCCCCTCAGCATAGCGGGTGAAGCATAGCACATTATTTACCGTATGTCAACTATTATTTAGTGGGTACTAGGTTCGAAACTGGTACGAGGGCGACGTGCGGAGGAGGGAAAGCCAAAACCCGCACCCTTTGATAAACCAAATGCCAAAGGATGCGGCTCCCAGAATCGTCTCACCCATCAACCTGTTGGCCCCCCTAGAGGTGTGGTGCCCGCCAATTGTTAGAAGAATTTCGGGTAGGCGGCGCGTAGGCGCATGGAATCATCGCGATCGATATACCCAAAGAAAACTTTCTGCCCCTCTTGTTGGGAGCGAAGTTGTGTGAGCTTACGCAATTGCTCGACCGAATCCTCATCTATTTGTCCCTCAAACTGAAGAAAAAAAATCTGCGCGGGGGTTGATGTCAACCGTTGGATTTGGTTGCCACGTTTTCCCCACTTCCCAGGATGCATCACCTTAACGCCAACGCCCGGACCTTTCAGGGCAAAAGCCGCAGCGTACCGTTTGCCTTTCATTCTCAGTTTATTTGTAAAGAAATCGTCTCTCTCTCCGCCCCAGTCTGGGTATTTTCCGGTGTCCTTGAATATCTTCTGCAGCCCTGACTTGAAGCGGCGTTCAGGCAAAGGCTTGAGCAGTGGGCCGGAGCATTTCACGCTTCGCACGCGCGAAAACTGGTCAATATCGTCGACTGATATCTCGGAGGCCCGGCTCGTCCTCGTCTGACTGCCTCGCACCACGACTGTTATCTTTGGGTTTCGTTTTGTGGAGAGAGCCGCGCGCTTGTTTCTATTTCGCGCATGGGCGAGGATTTCCCTCCGTGCCAACATCTGTGAGACCGTTTTAGTACTCTTAATTAATGAGCAGGGCGAGAAAGAAAAAGGCAGAGATGAACGGTAATTCTCTTGGTGTTGTTCTTTCCCCTGGGGGTTTGGCTGGCGCGGAACGGAGCGAAGGCGAGCTTGGCGAGCCGCAGCGTAGTGCAGCGGCAGCCAAAGCAGCGGCTGGCTCCCGGCTGGTCGCGCCGCTTGATTCCGAAGTGGTTGCCAAAGCCAAGCGGCGTAGCTTCACCGCGGAGTACAAGCAACGCATCTTGCAAGAAGCCGAAGCGGCTGCCGCCACACCGGGTGCCGTTTGCGCTCTGCTCCGCCGCGAAGGACTGTACTCGTCGCTGCTGGCCTATTGGCGGCGCGAGCGGGCCGCTGGCATCCGCGAAGCGCTGACTCCACGGAAGCGCGGACCGAAGTCCAAGCGCCATCCACTGGAAGAAGAAAATCTGAAGTTGCAACGCCAGAACGCGCGTCTCACCGAAGATCTGCGCAAGGCGCACATCATCATCGACGTTCAAAAAAAAGTGGCTGCGCTGTTGGGCCGCCCGATTCCGGAACCGGACCCAGAGGAGAACTCCTGATGGCCGCGGTCAGCGAACTGGCCACCGCCGTGGGCACGCGCGCCGCTTGCCGTGCGCTGTTTGCGCCGCGCGCATCCCACTATCGCCAAAGGCGTGCGACGATCTGCCCCGCGAAGACCAGGTCGCGGCCTGCACCGCCGCGCGTGCTGGCTCCCGCGGAACGCGAAACGGTCTTGGCACATCTGCACGGAGAAAGATTCCAGGATCGCTCGCCCGCCGCTGTTTATGCGACGTTGCTCGATGAAGGGCAGTATCACTGCTCGATCCGCACCATGTATCGTTTGCTGGAACAAAAAGGCGAATCGCGCGAGCGCCGCGACCAGCTGGTGCATCCGCCTTACAAGAAACCGGAACTTTTGGCCACCGCTCCCAATCAGCTGTGGAGCTGGGACATCACCAAGCTGTTGGGTCCGGCGAAGTGGACGTACTTCTACCTCTACGTGATCCTCGATGTGTTCAGTCGCTACGTCACCGGCTGGATGGTAGCGATGCGCGAAAGCGCGGAACTGGCCAAGCGGCTGATCGAAGAGAGTTGCGCGAAACAAAACATCCAGCGCGGACAACTCACGCTGCATGCCGATCGCGGCACGTCGATGAGTTCCAAGCCAGTGGCTTTCTTGCTGGCCGACTTGGGTGTCACGAAAACGCACAGCCGGCCGCACGTCTCCGACGACAATCCGTATTCGGAAAGTCAGTTCCGCACCATGAAATACCGGCCGGAGTTCCCGGACCGCTTCGGGTGCATTCAAGACAGCCGCGCTTTTTCGCAGGGGTTCTTTCGTTGGTACAACGAGGAACATCGCCACTCCGGCTTGGCGCTGCTCACACCGGCCATGGTGCACTACAAGCAAACCGCGCTCATCCTTAAACAGCGCCAAACGGTTCTCGATGCCGCCTATCGCGTCCATCCCGAACGCTTCGTCCACCAGGCTCCCAAACCAGCAGCGGTTCCCACCGAGGTGTGGATCAACAAACCGCTCAACTCAAATGAAAATACTCACTAAATTCCATGACTACTGGTCTCAAACTCATTGACACGCGCCGGTTAGTGACCGGTGAGCTTTAACTTTTTCACAAGCGCTTACCGGACATGTCACTTGTAAATCTAAGGCAAGGTGACGCAGGATCAGTTTTCCTCTATTTCTAATTCGTGATAAGTTCTGCCGAATATCAATTTGGCCTGGTGGATGGAGGCAATCATGCCATACACGAGTGGCGAAACTCCTGAGGTGGGCGATCATGTCAAAAACAAGTGGGAACAACCCGGGACTGTGATTGCAGTTTACGCCGCGCAGGACGGTGATGAGCAGGTCAGCATCAGGTGGGATGATGGCGGGGATGACCTACCTTTGGCTTCCGCTGCTGAATTTGCGCTTCTTTCTCGGAGTAGCTCCGCGACCACAGTGCTTGATCCGACGACCATATTGAACCGCAGTACCCAATCTGAGGAACGGGCGCTGCAGGAGGGGGCACTCATAACTCCTGCTGACCGTGCAATTCAGTACGGTGTAGTCCCGCCGGCGACAGCAAAGACCATGCCTGGCCTGAAACTGCTCACGGCAATTATGGACGGGACGCTACCTGCACCCCCCATTCAGCAGGCCCTCAGCTTTCGTCCCGTACAAGTTGAGCAAGGGTACGCCGCATTCGTGGCTACGCCGAAATTCGACTACTACAATCCGCTCGGATCTGTTCACGGTGGATACGCGGCCACACTTCTCGATTCGTGCATGGCATGTGCCGTGCACTCCACGCTTGAGGCGGGATACAGCTACGCAACATTAGAAATTAAGATCAACTATGTGCGAGCAATTACTGCTGACACAGGGGAACTACGGGCGGAGGGAAGAGTCATTCATTCAGGAGAGCGAATCGCCACCGCAGGAGGACGCCTTTTTGATTCAGCAGGAGTGCTATACGCGCACGGAACAACAACGTGCCTCATCTTGAGCCCCTAGCGGCATGCCCTACCGGTCAAGTTCCTCTCTGTACATACTTCCATTGTCAGCACGATAATCAGGTGTTGCGCCCATTCGCTGCGCGGAATTCCTGTCCTGAGCTGCTATCCGAAACGTCGTGCACAGCCAATCCTGGAAACGCAGAGGGTTGCAGAGCGGGCCAGGTGCGTGGCAAATGCGATTTTGGAGGAGACGGCAACGCTCTATGCGAGTCGGCAGAGGCCCGGAAGTATAACTCGCCGCACTCCTGGCTCATCTGCCGCAACAACGCTGCGAATACGATACGCAGGCGCTAGCGCTTCCGCGAAGTAAACTTTTCCCATTCGCCGGGAGCAAGCGCTTTCTTGATCTCCTCGGCCGTGTGGAAGCCGTCGCTGATCACGGTCGCGCCCAGATTCTTCTGGTCCACGGCGATCGGCTGAAGCAGGATGGCCGGCACCTTATAGGAGCCGTTGGGAATGTTCTCGCTGGTGCTCGGTTTGGTCCCCCGGGCCAGCGCCACGGCCGCGTCCACGGCGCGCTTCGCAAGCGGCCCAAGTGGCTTGTACACGGTCATGGTTTGGGTACCACGAATGATGCGCACCACCGCCGCGAGGTCGGCATCCTGGCCGGAGACGGGAACGCTGCCGGCCAGCTTGCGTTCGCCCAGGGCCTGAATCGCACCGCCGGCAATCTCATCATTGGCGGCAACAATCGCGGAGATTTTACCGCCCGTTTTCTTGAGCGCAGCGACGCTTGCCTCATAGGCTTCCGGGCGGCTCCATGTGCGGCACCAGGCCTCACCGGCAATCGTGACGCGGCCGCCGGCTGTGGCCTCCTCGAGGCCCAGTTTTTGCCCTCGTTCGAACTGGTGGGCGTTGTTGTCTGTGGGCGCGCCTTCGAGCAGGAAAAAATTGCCCTGGGGTACGGCAGCAAGCACCATCGAAGCTTGCAGTTTCCCCACTTGCACGTTATCGAAGGAGATGTACAGCGAAGCCGGGCTGTTCTTGATCAGTCGGTCGTAGCTGACCACCGGCACTCCCTTGCGCTGAGCCGCCTGCACGATGGCAGCGGCTTTGTCGGCGTCGTGCGGCACCACGATCAGAACATTAACGCCGGCATCAAGCAGTTGATTGGCTTGCTGCAACTGCAGGTCGTCGTCGCCTTCCGCGTCTTTGACCGTGATCTTCGCCCCTAATTCTCCGGCCCGCGCTTGAACCAGTTTCGAGTCGCGTTGCCAGCGCTCGAATTTCAAGTTGTCCAGCAGGAAGCCGATATGCACGGGCGCTTCTTCCGGCCGGACTTCGAGTGACAAGACCAAGCCCGACAAAAAGATGCTGGCTAAAATAGCTTGTCTTACGCGCATTTTTTCTTTACCTGGAATGTCAACCGGAATTCCCGGTTTGGCCCTCTCTCTTGCGCATCATATGCCTCTCCCAGCCCCGGCACAACGCACCTTTCACCTTCGCAGGCTCAAAGAAGCCATTCAGAATTGGCCACCACGGCACTCGGCCCCAGCCGTCGCGAGCTAACGCTAAGTAAGTCGTCAATTCCGTGGCTGTCTAAAGCGTCGCTCTTTCTGAACAAGGCCGATAATCAGCGGTAGAGAATGTCCACGCCACCCAGTAAACAGGTTGAGACGTTCATTGACTTGCAATAGGCCCAAGCCTATGCTTCGTCATAGAGCGTGAATGGGAAGGAGAACTTCCCATGCCGGACCAGGCGCAATCCCTAGATTCCCTCATCGGGCTCGAGTTTTCCCACTACCGCATCAACAAGAAGTTGGGCGGTGGCGGGATGGGCGTTGTTTACGAGGCCGAAGACACCCGCTTGCACCGCAATGTTGCACTGAAATTCCTGCCCGACAATCTGGCAAAAGACCCACAGGCACTGGGGCGTTTTCAGAGAGAGGCGCAGGCAGCGTCGGCCTTGAACCATCCCAATATCTGCACCATTCATGACATCGGCGAAGCAGAGGGCAAGGCGTTCATCGCCATGGAGTGTCTGGAAGGGGCCACACTGAAGCACCGCATTTCGGGCAAACCCCTGCCGCTTGAACAAGTGCTGGACTTGGGAACCGAAATCGCGAGTGCGCTCGAGGCCGCCCACAAAAAGGGCATCATCCACCGTGATATCAAGCCCGCCAACATATTTGTGACGGACCGAGGGAACGCCAAGATTCTGGATTTTGGTTTGGCGAAGGTAGTCCCTGCTGGCACCAACATAGGTGTTTCAGAGATGCCGACCGCCTCAGCGGAGGAACTCCTGACCAGCCCCGGCACGACGATAGGCACCATCGCTTATATGTCGCCGGAGCAGGCACGCGGCGAGGAGTTGGATACGCGGACAGACTTGTTCTCGTTTGGTGCGTTGCTGTATGAGATGGCAACGGGGCGGATGGCATTTCCGGGGAATAGTGCTGCGGTCATCTACGAAGCGATTCTGAATCGCGCGCCTGTCCCCGCGTCGCAGATTAATCAAGCTCTCCCACCAAGGCTAGACGAAATCATTGGCAAGGCGCTGGAAAAAGATCGCAAGCTGCGTTACCAAAGTGCGGCGGAAATCCGCACGGACTTGCAGCGGTTGAAGCGCGATAGCGAGTCGGGCCGTACAGCCGTCGCAGCATCCGGGACCGCGCTGAAGCCCGCTCCAAAATCCACCTGGTTCCGATGGGCGGCGGTCACTGGCGTCTCAGTGCTGGTCATCGGATTGGCAGTAGGCGGTTGGTTGCTCCACTCCAGCAAGGCCCACGCGCTGACCGACAAAGACACCATCGTCCTTTCCGACTTTGACAACAAGACGGGCGATGCCGTATTCGATGACACGTTGAAGCAGGGACTTTCGGTACAGCTTGAGCAATCGCCTTTTCTCAACCTGATTTCCGACCGCAGGGTGAACGACACATTGAAGTTGATGGGCCGTCCTGCTGGCGACCGGTTGACGCCTGAGGTCACACGCGAGGTCTGTGAGCGCACAAGCAGCAAGGCCATGCTTCTGGGCTCGATTGCGGGGCTGGGCAGCCAGTATGTGATTGGCCTGAAGGCCGTGAACTGCAATACGGGAGACGTGCTGGCGGAAGCGCAAGAACAGGCGGCGGGCAAGGAAGCGGTGCTCAAGGCTCTGGGCGCCGCGGCGGTCAGCATGCGTGGCAAGTTGGGAGAATCGCTCAGTTCGGTGCAGAAATACGACACACCGTTGGAGGAAGCGACCACGCCATCGCTCGAAGCGCTGAAAGCCTTCAGTTTGGGAGCAAAGGCGGGTTCGGAAAAAGGGGGCACCGCCGCGCTGCCCTTCTTCAAACGGGCGGTAGAACTTGACCCGAATTTTGCCACGGCTTACTCCGGGTTGGCGGGAGCTTACACCACCCTCAACGAAATAGGGCTGGCGGCAGAATATTTACGTAAGGCTTATGTCCTGCGGGAGAAGGTAAGCGAACGGGAGCGGCTCGACATCGAGGGATTTTACTACTTGGTCGCAACAGGGGAACTGGAGAAGGCGGCGCAGACTTACGAACTGTGGAAGCAAACCTACCCAAGAGACTACGGGCCTTACGTGAGCTTGGGGTACATTTCCGCCTGCCTTGGAAACTACGAAAAGGCATTAGAAGAATGGCAAGTGGCGCTGCGGCTTGAGCCGAATGATTGGGGCACCTACATGAACGTCGGCTTTGCCTACATGACCCTCAACCGGCTAGATGAGGCGGAGGCCGTGTTCAAGCAGGCGGAGGAGCGCAAGCTGGAGGGCGAGCAACTGCTCCTGAGCCGCTACCAGCTGGCGTTTGTGAAGGGTGATGCAACGCAGATGGCTCAGTTGGCCTCGGCAGCCATGGGAAAGCCGGGCACGGAAGACCTTTTACTGGTTTCGCAAGCGGACACGGAAGGTTGGTACGGCAAGCTGAAGAACGCGCACGAGCTGACGCGGCGGGCAATGGATTCAGCCCTGCACAACGATGCCAAAGAGAGTGCTGCATCCTATCAGGTATTGGCAGCGCTGCGCGAAGTGGAATCGGGAAACCGGGAGCAGGCGCAAGCCGACGCGAATGCCGCGTTGAAATTGGGTCCGAACCGCGATGTGCGGGCGATGGCGGCACTGGCATTGGCGCGGGCAGGTGATGTGGCAGGGGCGGAGAAGCTGGCTGCCGAACTCGACAAGACATTCTCGCTGAGCACGGTGGTACAGAGATATTGGCTACCCACAATCAGGGCCGCTGTCGCTCTGGAACGCAGAGACCCGAACCAAGCAATCGAACTATTGAAGGTGGCGAGCACGGTCGAACTTGGAGTACCGTGGGACCTCCCGATATTTATTTGCCCTGTTTACTTGCGTGGGGAAACCTATCTCATGCTTCACGACGGTAACCGAGCGGCAGCGGAATTTCAGAAGTTCATGGACCATCGAGGACTGGTGGTGAACTTCCCGTGGGGCGCACTGGCCCGGCTGGGACTGGCCCGCGCCTACGCCCTACAAGGCGACACCGTGAAGGCCAAGGCGGCGTATCAGGATTTCCTCACGCTCTGGAAAGACGCCGACCCTGACATCCCCATCCTTGTCACCGCAAAGTCTGAATACGCAAAGCTCCATTAGCTCCGCGTCAGCCCTAAAGGATCAGGCTCCGCGAGCCCCCGTGCTGTCAGTGAACAACCAGCAGTCTCATCGGTGACTTATGTGCGGGACCAACATCTCCGGTATCTGCGCGCCTCGCGGCACCCTGAGCCCAACAAGACTACAAGCCATCTCCTAAATGGTGGCAACGGGGGTCGGAGCTTTAGCTCCGACATTAGGCCCCAGCCAAAACTGGGCTCGGTAGACCCTGGGCTTCAGCCCAGGGCGCGAAGCGCCCCTGAGGGAACTCTTCTCTTCGCTCCCCGACTATTTATGAGACAACTTCTAAATACGCGCCATTACGATGGTGTGTGGGCTCATCGCGATAGGATGCGCGCTGACCTCTCCGAATCCCGCATGCGCGTGCATATCCGCCAACTCGCGGAACGTGTACGCGTCACCCGCCTCGGTTGTCACCAACATCGTCATGCTGAACGCCGCGGGCTGTGGCGGCGAGACGCGATCCTCATTCGGCACGAACTCCAGCGTTGCCACGCATCCCCCAGGCTTCAGCGACCTGCGCACTTTCTTCAACAGCCCGATACACGTCTCCACATCGAAGTGATGCAGGAAATTCGTCAACAGCACCACGTCGTACGGCCCGCCGAACTCTACTCCAAACGCGCTCCCCGGAAGCATGTCGTAGCGGTCCTGCACGCCGACCTTGCGCGCGTTTTCCAGCGCCACGCGCAGGACGGGTGCCCAGTCCAATCCGGTCACGTGTGCCTGTTTGTTCTGTTTCGCGACTTCAATCCCAAACAGCCCGTGCCCCGCGGCGATGTCCAGCACCTTTATTGGCCCTCCGCGTCCCTCCAACACGATTTTTCCCAACGGCCCCGCCATCGGCGCCATCATCGGGCCCATACTCTGTGCAAACTGCACCCACACCGGGTTCTCCGGCTCCACGGTTCCCGCTCCCGGAAGCACGGTTCTTCCCGTCCGCACGATGTCGGCCAGGTGTTCGTACGGCTCACGCAACGCTGCCTGTGACAGGAAGCCCGCAATCGAAGCCAGGCAGCTCGGCGAACTGGGATCCAGGAATGCCGCACTCGATGGCGTGTGCTGATAGCGCCCCTCCGTTTTCTGGAGGAGTCCGTTCACCACCAGAAAATCGCACAGAATACGAATCCCCCGTTCGGAGGCGCACGCGTGGCGCGCGATCGAAGCCACGTCACCCGGTCCTTGGCCCACCGCACGGAACACGTCCAACTCGATCGCCGCCTTCAGTGCGGCCGTGCGCTGGAAGGCCTGTAGATTCTCGAACACGATACCCGGCGTCAACATAGCGCCAGGTGCAGGACCAGTTTGCATCGCAAATCTCCTCTTTTCCCGAAGCTCCAGTTCGACCGCCTGGGCCGGTAGAGTATAGCCCTATTCCCCTCTGTTGAAGCCGCATCACCCGATATCTGCCTTACCCTTTGCCGGGTTTGCAGGTCCCGCGTTCACGAAGCCGTTCAGGAACGCTGGCGGGAACCCGTCGAACTGTGTTTAAATTCGGGAGTCGTCCACACCATTCACTTCAAAACGAGAGGGCTTCATGCAGAGAAAACTGTTCTCGGTCTTATTCTGCTTTCTGCTACTGGCTATCCCCAGCTATGCCGCCAAGCGCGCCTTCACTATCGAAGACCTTTACCGCATTCGCGGAATAGAGGACTTGCACGTTTCTCCCGATGGCAAGAGTGTCCTGTTCACTCTGCAAACGGCCGACCTGGCGAAGGCCACGAAAATCAGCCACATCTGGCTAATGGACACCGAAGGCAAGAATGCGCGGCAGTTTACGTTTGGCGAAAAGGGTGAATCCTCGCCAATCTTCTCACCCGACGCCAAGTGGATCGCTTTTATCGGTTCGCGGGATGGTGACGCTAATCTCTACGTCATCTCTACCGGCGGTGGCGAAGCCCGGCAAGTCACCCACATTTCGACGGGAGTTTCCGATCCGCTGTGGTCCCCGGACGGCAAGTGGATCGCGTTTTCCAGCGACGTTTACCCGGAATGTGGTGCCGACGATGCCTGCAACAAGAAAATCGAACAGCGCTGGACCAAGGGCCCGCTGCATGCCCATCTGGCTGATGCGCTGCTCTATCGCCACTGGACGGAATGGAAAGACGGCAAGTGCACGCACGTTCTGCTCGCCGACGCTTCCACCGGTGCCGTGCGCGACCTGACGCCCGGCGCTATCGATTCGCCCCCTTTCCAGCTCGGCGGATCCTTGCGCTACGACTTCTCCCCGGACAGCACGGAGCTCGCCTTCGATTCCAATCACGATCGCGCCCTTGCTTCGTCCACCAACAGCGACGTCTGGATTGTCCCGCTAGCTGGCAATCAGCCGCCGCGCAACATTACCGCAGCGAACCTTGCTTTCGACGGCCATCCCAAATACTCGCCGGACGGAAGATACATCGCCTATCAGATGCAGAAGCAACCCGGCTATGAATCGGACCTCTTTCGCCTGGCCGTCTATGATCGCTCCACCGGCACATCACGCGTGCTTACAGAGTCCTTCCGCAACTGGGTTGACGACTTCCTCTGGGCCTCCGACTCGAAATCTCTTTTCTTTAGCGCCCCTGTGGAAGGCGATAATCCCATCTTCCGCGTGACCCTTGACTCCGGTTCCATTCAGCAGGTGTTGGTGGACCGCACCATTGATTCTTTCGATCTTTCACCCGGCAACCGCCGCATCATCTACACCCGGCGTTCCGTCAGCGACCCGGTCGAGATTTTTTCGGTGGACTTGGCTGACGGTAAATCCTCGGCGCCGCAGCGTCTCTCGCAATTCAACGAAGCAGTTGTCAACGAGGTGGACCTCCGCCCGGCCGAGCGCATGTGGGTAAAGGGAGCCGACGGCGCGAAGATCGAAGTCTTTATCGTCAAGCCCCACAACTTCGATCCCTCAAAGAAATATCCGCTCATCCTTAACGTCCACGGTGGACCCCAGTTTCAGTGGCAGGATTCTTTTCGCGGTGACTGGCAGGTCTACCCCGGCGCGGGCTACGTCGTTGCTTTCGCCAATCCTCATGGGTCCACCGGATATGGCCAGGATTTCACCGCTGAAATTTCCGGAGACCATGGTGGCAAGGTTTTTGAGGACCTGATGAAGGTCACCGATGAGTTAAGCAAGCTTCCTTATGTTGATCCCGACCGCATGGGCGCCATGGGTTGGTCCTACGGCGGCTACATGATGGACTGGTTCGAGGGCCACACCGGCCGCTTCAAGGCTATCGCCTCCATGATGGGTCTTTTCGACCTGCGTTCTTTTTACGGCGCCACCGAAGAGTTGTGGTTTCCCGAGTGGGACCTCAAAGGTCAGCCGTGGAATTCCGACCAGTACGAGAAGTTCTCCCCATCCTACTTCGTGAAGAATTTCAAGACGCCCTGCCTGGTGATCACCGGCGAGCGCGACTTCCGCGTTCCCTACACCCAGTCACTTCAGATGTTCACCTCGCTGCAAAAAATGAATGTCCCCTCCAGGCTGATCGTCTATTCCAACGCCGGCCACTGGCCCAGTTGGTATGAAATGGCTCTCTACTACACCGCGCACCTCGAGTGGTTCCATCAGTATCTCGGTGGAGACGCGCCACCCTGGTCCACGGAACAATTCCTCCGCAACGCCGTCTTCGACCCTGCAACCGGCCAACGGCTTCCGTAGCGCACGGCCGCGCTTCGCCCAGGTCACCGCTGCGTTCTGGACGGTCGGTCGGCTAGTCCGAGCTTTCCTTCGCACCATTTGACTTGCCGTCTTTTGTCCTCCTTCTCCTGGGCCCCGTCCCTTCGCGGTTGTCCATGAGCCCCCTACGTCGAGGTGACGGCCATACTAATACCCACTACTGCCGCAAGGGGATTTAGCGGGATGCCCAGATAATAAGTTTTGCAGTATGCTGGCTGCCGAAGCATATCGTCTTGGTTGGAGGCCGCGTGAATAATTCAGGGATAACCGGGAGCTGATCGTGAGAACACGGCGAGAAGTTTTGAAGTATGCGGGGCTGGGAATGGGCGCCGCGGCGGCTTCGGTGTTAGGAGTGCCAGTAAACGCTAAAGTCGTAGCGAATGAGGCGCAGGCGCCGGCGAAGCCCGCGCAGACAGAAGTTACCGATAAGAGCGGGAAGCGGCTGGCAGCGGGGGCGGAGATTGCGTGGACGAAGGCGGCGAAGAAGGCCCCGGCAGCGGACTTCACGGTGGACCCGACGACACCGGCGCAGACGATCTTGGGATTCGGCGCGGCGTTTACCGATGCTGCGTGCTTCACCCTCTCGCGATTGAGCGATACCGATCGTGCCAACCTCCTGCATGCTATCTTCGGTCAGGATCGACATGCCTTGAGCTTGGGGCGCATTCCGATTGGCGCGAGCGATTACAGCTCCGCGGCATACAGCTACGACGACGGTGCGGCCGATCCGGAGTTGAAGCGCTTCAGCATCGACCACGACCGCGATTACATTTTGCCAACATTGCAGGCGGCGCTCGGCGCGAATCGGGAGCTGTTTTTGTTCGGCTCGCCGTGGAGCCCTCCGGGATGGATGAAGTACAGCAACTCGATGTTGGGCGGAAACATCCGGCCGGAAAATATTCCCACTTATGCACGATATCTTCAGAAATTCGTGGAGGCGTACGCGACCGCGGGTGTGAACGTCCGCGCCGTGACGACCCAAAATGAGATCGACGCGGACCAGGGCGGGCGAATGCCGGCGTGTCCGTGGCCGGAAGAGGATGAGGAGCACCTTGTGGCAGCGCTCGGCCCACTGCTCGAAGCGAGCGGCACGAAAATCTGGACCCTCGACCACAATTACAATTTGTGGGGCCGCGTGCTGAATCAATTTTCGAAGCCCCAGTTCAAGAAATATGTGAACACGGTGGCTTGGCACGGGTACGTGGGAAGCCCGGAGATGATGGGTAATGTGAAGGAGAGATTTCCGGACACGGAAATGCACTGGACCGAAGGCGGAGACGATTACAAGTCCGCTGATTATTTGACCAACTGGAGCAAGTGGGGCGCGACCTTCAGCGGCATTCTGGCCAACGGGCCGCAAAGCATCACAATGTGGAATCTGGCTCTCGATGAGCGCGGGCGGCCGAACATCGGTCCGTTCGATTGCGGCGGGCTGGTGCAGATTCATTCGGTCACGAAGGAAATCACCCTGACGGGCTTGTATTGGGCGTTGGTGCACTATGCCCGGGCGTTTCGCCGCGGAGCTGTGATTGTCGCATCGCACGACGCGAACGGCGACGCTCCGGCGATGAATGGCGCACTGATCGGTCAGCCGGCGGCACCATCAACTGCGACGGCGACTCCGAACATCGCCGCTGCTTCGCGCGTGTTTCACGCCGCGGCGAAAAATTCCGACGGCTCGATGGTGCTGGTGCTGACAAATCCGGGCGACGCGAAGGAAGTGACGATCGCGTGCGGCGGCCAAACCGCCAGATTAGCCCTGACCGCGGATTCCATCACCACGCTGCGGTGGAGCTGAATTTCGCTTTGCCGTGCCTGGTAGGCGCCGTAACCCGAAATTTTGGTACGAGGGAAAATGTCCGGTCACATTCTTTGGCAGCGCGTTTACAAGTCCAAGTGATGGCCAGTTTTACAGACCAGGCGCCAAGGCATTCCAACACTAGATTCGGCTCACCATAGCGGTGCCACCAGTTCCTCCTTGAATACCGGCGGAGGACCACCTCGATTGGAGAGGTGCATGGCCGTCAAGAAGGGTTTGGCTTGTGGATCGTACGTCACGGCGATGCTCCCACCCCTCCCCGGCGACCCATCAAAACCATTTCGTCCACTGGAGCCGTCGCTTCCGTTGCTTCCGTTGGGTGTTCCCATACCCCCGGAGCCTCCTCGGCCCCCGCGGCCGCCACGGAAGTCTTCGCTAGGTAAATCCTCATCCCCAACTTCACCTTTACTGCCGTGCACCCACTCAACGCCAGCAGCGAGGCCACTGCGAGGCACATCGTCGAGTTCGTGCTCATCCAACGTGGAATATGGACTTTGGCCAGAAGCCAGTTCAGTCGACAGGGTCTCTGGGCCGTATTGAGCTCCTGAAAACTCAGCGGGGTTAGGCGGATCCATTTGGCGAGGAGTTTCGGTTTAATGCTCTGTTCATGTCGAAGCTTCTTTTTGTGCTTCATTGGTAGCTCGATGGAGCGAGTCTAGCCCATTCTCGTTGAGCAGGAGGAACTCACTTAGACGCCTCGCCGTTTGCTGACGGGTACATACACCCAGAATTAATCCACATGCCTGAAAACACTTTAGCCGCCGCCAGTAATGGGTTGACCGTCGAGGAATAACAGCAGGAAGATACGGGTGTGTTTGAACCGCTGTTGGTCATTTCCATTTTCCTTGAGATTATCTTCCTCGCCGCTATCGCACGTTATGCTTGGCGGCAACGAACAAATAGGTTTGTGTTTTGGGGTTGGCTTGCAGTGCTTGCCACGTTTGCCGTTGTCGACTATTGGTATTTTGTGGAACTAACACACTAAAGTACCCAACTCCTCGAAATCGCGGCAACCGGGCATGTGGGTCTGGGAGCTAAATGTCCGCTGCGGCGGCTTACCGGGACTTCGCCTCGTGTCCGGCGATAAGTTCCGGGTGACCGACGTTCCAGGAGCGAATGACGAGCAAGGCCCGTTTTGTCGCAGGCAATCCCAGAGCACCTACTCCGAAATCATCCCCAGCGTCCTCAGCCACGTTTCCACCAACTGAGGCCATGCCGTCACCGGAAACTTCGTGCGCCGCAGCCCAAACGCATGCCCGCCTTGCGCATACAAATGCATTTCCACGGCAACTCCAGCCTTCTTCAGCGCTGCATAGTAAGCCAGCGAGTCGTTTACATTGTCCACGTGGTCATCCTCCGCCTGTAGCAAAAACGTAGGCGGCGTCTGGCGGGTGACGTGGAGATCGGGGTTCAACGCAAAACTTTCATCGGCAATCGAAAGATGGGCCGGATGAGGAACCACAAACTTTTTGGTGCCTTGCTTAGCATCCCACTCCGCCGCGGACATCGACAAATGCCCTGGATAGATGGCCACCGCAAAATCCGGCCGGCAGCTTTCTTTGTCGGCGGCATCCATGGGCGGATACAAACGCTTCTCAAAATGCGTGCTCATCGCTGCCACCAGATGCCCGCCCGCCGAAAACCCGAGCACTCCGATCTTGTACGGATCGATATGCCACTCCGCCGCGTGAAGGCGCACCAGACCCACTGTCCTCTGCGCATCTTCCAGGGCCATCGGTGATTCCGGATACGGCCCCGATTTCGGATACGGCCCCACATCCGTCACGCGGTATTTCAACAGCACACACGTGATTCCCTTGGAAGTCAGCCAGTCACAGACCTCCGTGCCTTCCAGATCCATGGCCAGAATCTGATAGCCCCCACCAGGGAAGACAACGACCGCTGCGCCCGTATTCTTTCCCATTGGCGAATACACCGTCATCGTAGGCCGCGAGACGTTGCCCACGTAAACCCACGGCTTGCCAGCGACCAGCTTAGTGTCTGTCCCTGCATTCTCCGGCCCTGCAGCAGGCTGCGCATCAGGCACCGCCCCCGGCCATATCGGCACTTGCGTATATCCCGGCGATGGCTGCCAGACAGTTGTCTGCGCGCTCAAATTGCCAAACGCAATCACCATACAGAGAGCAAGGATCAAAGGCTTCATCACAATCCCCCCAGCTTAATATAACCCGTCACTGCCGGAACCCGCTGATCGGAAACTGTGAAAGGTAATCGATGGCCTAAGTCCCGACAAACGCTGCGGCTACCGGAAACTTGGGGTCTCCCCTGTGAAATGCTTCAGTTCGAGCGGGCTTGCCTGCTATGGAAAAGGCGTTTCAGGCACTTCCAAATTGGACATTCTGGGCGAACGAGGTTTCGGCTGGTTGCTATAGAGTTAAAGGAAGGAACGCGTTGTTCGGCTCGAATCTCGAACTGACCGGGGACGACCCGGACGAGTTGATCCACGAGGCAAGGCGCATTGCTGCAAACATGGAGCGGCAAGTCTGCGGCAAACTGGATAGGTCCTGATCAGCGCTGCGAGCTCAACCGGTCGATGCAACACCATCTGGTATAAAGCTGTTTTCAAAGGTGGTGTTTATGACCCAAGGGAAACGGTTTGGGCTTTCGGCGGCGCAGAAGAGCGACATGTGGCGCCGTTGGAAGGCGGGACAGTCGTTGCATGAGATCGGGCGCGCCTTCGGCAAGGAACATTCCTCCATTCGCTGTCTGGTGTCGCGTCACGGTGGGTTTGTTCCGGCGGTCCGGCGGCGCTCGCTCCTCGCGCTCACGCTGCGTGAGCGCGAGGAGATCTCCCGAGGGATCGCTTCCGGTTCGTCGATTCGCGAGATTGCCAAATGCCTGGACCGAACGGTGTCGACCGTGAGCCGGGAGGTCGCACGTCATGGAGGCCGTCCTGCGTATCGAGCCAATGAAGCCGATTCCCAGGCCTGGGAATCGGCTTTACGGCCCAAACGGTGTCTTCTGGCGATCCAGATGAGGTTGCAGAAGGTCGTTGCGAGTAAACTGATGTTGGATTGGTCGCCGGAGCAGATTTCCGGATGGTTGAAGACTCAGTATCCCGATGACGAGAGCATGCGTGTGTCCCACGAAACCATTTACCGTAGCCTATTCATTCAAGCGCGCGGCGTGCTGAAAAAAGAGTTGATGGAGCACCTGCGATCCAAGCGCCGCATACGCCGGTCGCAGCACTCTCGTATCTTTCAAGACGCGCGCGGTCAAATCGTAGATGCCATCTCCATCAGGGAAAGGCCCGCTGAAGTTGCGGACCGCGCCATACCGGGTCATTGGGAGGGCGATCTCCTGAGCGGCTCAAAGAACAGTCACATTGTGACCTTGGTGGAGCGACATTCGCGTTTTACCACACTCGTAAAGGTGCCCAGCAAAGATACGGCGGTTGTCGTCGCCGCACTGAGCCGACAAATTCGTAAACTTCCCGCGACCCTGCGCCGCTCGTTGACGTGGGATCGAGGACTGGAGATGGCAAAGCACAAGACCTTTACAGTGGCCACGGATGTGAAAGTCTATTTCTGTGATCCGCAAAGCCCTTGGCAGCGCGGCTCGAATGAAAACACAAATGGGCTATTACGACAATACTTCCCGAAGAGAACAGACCTGTCCGGCTATACCCAGTCGGAACTGGACAAAGTGGCACTGCGCTTAAATCAACGCCCGAGAAAAACCTTAGGTTTTCAGACTCCTGCGAGTAGACTTCGAGCAAGTGTTGCGCTGACCCATTGAGACCACCGCCCTTACCGGGCAAGTGGTCTACTGGTCAGCCGCACGTTGGAACGTTCGCTCCGAAGCCGATAAAGAAGGAATCCCACCACGGCAACATTGATAATCAGCACCAAAACTTTTATCGCAGTTGGATGGCGATAGATCTCGTAAACTTCCACGGGGACGAGCGAGCTCGTGATGATTACGGTGAACCACTCCGCCCAACGTTTCACCAGCCATAGACCTATCCCTTCAGTCAGGAAAAGTCCTGCGTAAATAAAACTCCCCACTGCAAGATCCTTGAGCTTATTTGGAGTTAGTGAAGCCGCCTCCAGAATGAAGCGACCTACGTACCGGCTGCCCGGACCCAAACCCAGCCTTGCGGCCCAGTCTTCCACGACGTTCGTGGCGTCCGCGTGAATCAGCTTCAATGCGCCCACGCCAACCGCGATCAGAAATACCGCCTTTAGCAGCTTGAACAATGCGATCAGTCGGATCAGTCTGGGATCAGTGGGATTCATGCGACGCTTTCATCATATCCGATTCCGCTGAGGCTTCTTTGTCGCGCTGCCTGGCCAAAGTCGCCCAACTCCCGCTAAATGCCCTGACCGGAGATGTTGACCCCGGCACCCAAGTTTCCACTTTGGCGGCTAATTAGCCACTGGGGCACCTGCGGCTGGTCTGATTTCTCCTTCCCACCTGCGCTGCTCCAAATAATTCAATGTCAGCGCAATCATGTACAACTCCGGGATCAGCAATATAAGCCAAAAGCCTAGAATCGGAACCGGACGGAGGAACCAGGGTCGCCCGAATCGTTCCGCCAACATCGCAAGAATCGAAATCCAACTCAAGACCGCCGCAATTCCCAGTCCCAGCCACAGCGCAACCAGCAACGCTATCCTCCCGTGTCCTCCTTTGGCTAGCGTATCGCCGCGTTTGATCGCCGCAAAGGCCGTCATGTTTTCCAGGATCGCAACGGGAATCGCAGGCGCAGTGCCAAATGCAAGGATTGGGCCCACAACAATCCCCAGCGGCCCGGTAATCAAGCTCGCCAGCGTCACTATCCAGAAAAGCCGTAATTGCTTGCGCCGAACCGATCCGAAGGCCTGCAAGATTCCCACCGTTCGTCCGCTCCGGATTTCCCGGGTGGCAAAACTCGACGCTGCCAGCGCCCGGTAATGCATGGCAAGACTCCCCAAAAACGCTGCGAACACGCCGAGTTTCTGCAGAGAGCCCATTCCCAGCCAGACCTCTCGCAATGGTGTACCCTCTGGGTGCGGTGCGATCACGTAGTTTACAATCAGCGCCAGGAACCCCAAGGTGGCAACGGGGATTCCCATTAGCAGCACGAACATTCCCGCGTGCGAGCGCCACACTCGCCAAGTCCTCCCCAACAATTCCGCTGTGCTCATTCTCGAACGAATCGCTTCATCCATGAACGCCCCCACGGTGTCAGAGATTAGCTGAGTGCGATTTTTTTGCAAGCGAAGTCTTGCGGCATCCTCGGCACTCCGATCTATGCCGTACCTGGTCGTTTTCCCTTGGCGAAGGCGCGCCATTGCCGATGAAACCCAGCACCAGGCGGCCTTCGTAGCGTTCGTCCGGCCTCATGTTTTTGTCGTTGAACTATTCACGCCGTATGCCCAGGCCGTGGAAGCTTCGAGTAAACACAACTTAAGTTACAGTGCCCAGCAGGCAAGAAAGGATTATCAAGCACGTGGCGACTCGCTTCGCGTCGGAGTATATGTTCGCGACACCGGCACGTACGGCCCCGGCTTCTCAAACAGCCCGAATAAAGCCTCCGGTCAGACGGGTACATGGAAGGATTTTCAGGTTCGGCTAACACTAAACGGTGAGACACTCGAATCCCGAAGCGTGAGATATGAAGGGACTCGGATGGGTTCAGGAGGAGGTAAGGGCGGGGGCTCACGCGCAACGGGTTTCATTGTCTGGCAGGAGTACGACGCGTCCAATTCTACTTCCACGGATGCAACCCTCGAAATCGACACCCCCGACGGCCAGCATGTCCTCGCGTCCTTCGACCTCTCCCACCTTCGCTGAAGCACTCGCGCAGTATCTGTGGGCGGTTCCCGTTCGGGCCGGCCCAGTGCAAGCGACAGGTCCCGATTAGCGCCTTACCGGACATCTCGGTGTTGTAGTTTATGCGACGCATTGTCCAAAACTGCACAGATTCACGACTGGGTGTAAGAGTATTCTTTTGGTATGAAGAAGAGCGAAATCACGCATGAACAGGTATCCTCTGTCCCCTGTCCTACATGTGGTGTTGCTGTCGGGATGCCTTGTTTGCTGTATTCAGGCGGTAAGCGCACAGAACCTCATGTAGACCGGAAACTTGTCTTTATCAGAGCCATCGAGAGGAAATCAGACTAACTCCCGGTAAGTCGGCTGAGCGTCCAAGTTGCTTCTAGAAGTTATCTGGCTCTGTTGACATCCTCGTAACAACATTGAAATTCCAGCTGGCCATTGGGTGCATTTGTGGCCTCCTATGGAGGCAGGAGGTGCAATGGCCGAAGTTGGACTCCTGCCTTTTGCCCGCATCGCCCTGTAAGTCTCCCGGGCGGTGCTCCCTCGCTTCCGAAGCCGTTTCAGCAAGCACCAATTCACCCAGCCGCAGTTGCTGGCCGTTCTTTGTTTGATGCGTTACGAAGACTGGACTTTTCGCGAAGCCGAGGTGCGGCTCGGCGAGCATCGCGAATTGCGCCAGGTGTTGGGGCTGGTGAGTGTGCCGGACTTCACGACACTGTATCGTTTCTTGCAGCGTCTCGACGATCAGACCATCGACCGCGCGGTTGGCGAAACGGTGCGTCGGTTGCGTGGTTCGCTGCGCCGAGGGCGGCAGCGGGCTCGCGTCGCCGTGGACGCCACGGGTTTGGCGCCGGGAGCGGTAAGCACGTTTTTTGTACGGCGCGTGCATCATTACGGGCAGAAACCGCTGCCGTGGCGGCACTGGCTGAAGTGGGTAGTCGCTGTGGATTTGGATCAACAGTTTGTGTTGTCGCAACTCGCGCGGCGCGGCCCGTGGAACGACTGCGCCAATTTGCCCGCCGTTGTCGAAGCCGCTTCCCAGCAAACCCGCATCGGGCTGGTGCTGGCCGATGCGGAATTCGACAGCGAGCGCAATCATACCTACATCCGCCAACACCTCGGAGCGCAGAGCGTGATTCCCGCTAAGCGCGGAAAGAAAACATGGCTCGTGCACGAATCTTGCTCGCCGGGGATTATGCGGAACTAAACCGTGTGGAAGATTCCATGCGCGAACTCAATCTGGCGATGACTTTACGGGCGAATGAAGCTTCCATTCTTTATAATGCCGCCTGTACTTATAGCCGGCTGATGAAAAAGCCGGAAGCGATGGATGCCTTGCGCAAAGCGTGGGAAACCGGTTTTCGGGACTCCAGCTGGGCTCGCCGGGATCCCGACCTTTCCTCGCTGCATGGCGACGCGGAGTTTGATCGCTTGTACCCAGAGAAGCCCTCCGCGCCACCCGCTTCAGTCGCTCACTAGTTCGAGCCGGTCGGTTCAGAGAGGTGTGGGATAACTGCTCGGGGCAGGATGTCCGGTCATGCAAGTACGCAAGAGCTAGTCGGGCAGCCACGCAGTTGATTCTCAGGATTTAAGAACAGCGGCGCGTCTGCTTTCGAGAAGCATCGTAACTTTGCGGACCTTCTCAGGTTGTATTCCCACTTCATTCAATGCTTCGCTAAAGTGCTTCAGAAAGCTGTCGAAATGCGCGTTCGTTAACCCTTCTGCCCGTAGATGGGCATGGGCAGCCGAGATGTCCTTCCCTGTATAGACGATTCGTCCCCCCAGCAGCATGGAGAGAAACATACTCTGCCGTTCGCGTAGTCGCGGCAAATCGGTATCCTTAAAAAAGGAGCGTAAGGTGTCATCCGCTAAGACTCGTCTGTAGAAAGCTTCAGTGGCAGCCCAGACTGTTTTCTTTCCACCGATGAGGTCATAAAGTTGATCGATCATCTAATCCTCTCGAACTGCGATTACGCGACGCAGATGCTAGCCTGAAGCGGTTTGGACTTTGGCAACAACAGGTCGCATTCGACGCATCTCCTGCCACTGCGGGGCAGCATCGGCGATCAGCAACGAAAAGGCGAGACAAACGCAAATGATGGTTTCGGTGACGGCCTCCCCAAGCATGTCCCAGCCGGTTACTCCAGCAATCACTCGCACTTCCAGAAAGACCAAAGCAACTGCAAAGCTCCCCGTCATCCATTGGCGGTGCTGTTGAACTTTTCCTCTGAGGATGAACACCATGGCGATGCCAGTCGTAATCATCCACAGGATCGCATCGACCGCAGTGGCGACAGTGAACGATCGAGATGACCCCATCCGTTCCTCGAAGTGCTGGATGTAGAACCCAAACGGAGCGGCAACGAAGACACCGGCAACATAAAAACGTCCGACAACACGATGGAGTCGAGCGAAACGCTGGCGCAGGCGATCAGAAAACTGCATCGGCCCGAGCAAAAGCGCGCAGGCACCCATCAGGCCATGAGGCAAGAGCCACCATTTAAATGATTGAATGTGTGGCCATTCTGGATTCTTGGCATCAGTAAGGAAGCGCTCGTTATGACCAAGAACATAAACAACCATCAGGCCGATGAAGCCAAACAGCAGATACTTCGGGCGTGGCCATGACTTGCGCGAGAGTACGCTGGGATTTTCCAATAGTTTTCTCCCTGAGCTGAAACTTGGTCTCCCGGAAATGGGGGGCCGCTCGCGTGTTTGGCGCTTGCGGAGCATATCCTGCCCTGATGGGTTATACAAGTTGTGAATCCAGTGGACCGCCCGCGATGGCTGACACACGCAAATGTCTGGTGGAAATGCGATTCGGCATCAGCTCAAAAGTCCTCAGTGCGCGATTAACACCTTTACCGTAGAAGCTAGTCCCAGCACGAAAATGCCCGGTTAGCCGATTTTCAGGAGTTACTCGGTCCTGTCCCGATCATAGGAGCTTGCCGACGGCTGAATACTTGTCAGATTGCATTTACGGACAATCTGGGGTTGAGTTTATCTCGCCAGTTGTATGGCGGTTAGAATTGCAGAGTTATTCTCGGATTTTCTTCCGGATTCTTATTCGCGCTGCTATTCGGGAGTGATCACCAGAGATGCTCAGGACGCGGAGTGTTCATCGAGACCCACGAGTTTCCGGAATTCAGGGTTGTCGTGCAGACAATTGAGATCGGAATCGTTAGCCACCCAACTCGTGTTGCTGTAACCGGAGGCAAAGGCCCTCTTAACCGTCTCGAGGGCTTCTGCCTTTCTTCCCAGGACGCCGTAGGTGCACGCCGCGTTGTAAAGCGTGCTGGGATCGCCCGGGCGGAGAACGACGGAGGTCTGCAAGTGGCGAATGACCTCCTCTTCGTCCTGACCGAAGTAAGCAAGGCTGCACGCGAGCAAGATGCGCGCGCGGACGTCTTCAGGCACAAGTTCCAGCTGTTGTCGGAGGACCTTGACCAATCGCTCGCGGACGTGCTCCGCATCCGTCTTTCGCCCGACCCGCTCGAGGGATTGCATGTAGGGAATTAATGTATTGTAGTCGTCGCCGTTGCATTCGATAGCGCGCTCGGTAAGGGCCGCGGCTTCCTGGAAACGGCTGGAGGCGAAATAGGCGCGCCCTAAAATGTTCCACGAACCCTCACAGTCGCTCTTGCGCTCGATGGCGTGCTGTGCCAGCAGCGCGGCTTCGGCATATTTTTTCTGCGCGTAACAGATGCGCGCGCGGGCGACAAGCACCTCGGGCAGGTCCGGGGCGAGGGCGGTTGCCCGGTTGCAGGCGGCCAGGCCCCGGTCAATCCATTTCTGGTTCTGCTCGCGGATTTCGTAGATCAGCCCGCAGAGGTGGGCGATTGCCGCGTGCGCCAGGGCAAAATTAGGATCGAGTTGGATGGCCTGCTCGAACATCTGCAGGGCATAGTCCATATTTTCGCGCCGCGTGTAGCTTCTTCCGCGCAGGTAGAAATCGTAGGCTTGGGGATTTTCCGTCGGCTTTCGCGCGATGGTTTTTTCCTCCTGCGGCGTGAGTGTGATCCGTAATGCCTGGGCGATGCTCCGCGCGATTTCCTCCTGAATGGCGAAGACGTCTTCGAGTTGCCGGTCGTAGCGTTCCGCCCAGATGGAATGCCGCGTGGAAGCCTCGACCAGCTGCGCGGTGATGCGCACGCGGTTGCCCGCGCGGCGAATGGAACCCTCAAGCACGTAAGCAGCGCCAAGCTTCTGGCTTACCTGTTGCGCGGTCGCCGGCTTGTCCCGGAAGGCGAGCATTTCCGAGCGGGGAAAGATTTCAAGTTGCGCGATTTTCGAAAGCTCGGTGACGATGTCTTCGGTAATCCCGTCGCGGAAATATTCGTCCTCTTTCGCGCCACTCTGGTTCTCGAAATAAAGCACGGCGACAGATTTCTGTTGGGTTGCAACCGCGTGTGAACCGGAACCCGTAACGCTGTTCCCTGCGGCGGGTCGGAGAGTGGACTCGAGGTCGCGCTTGAGGCGCTTGAGGTCGGCCCGAAGTTCGGCAGCCGTTTGGCAGCGCAGGTCAGAGTCCTTCTCCAGCGCTTTTCCGAGAATGGTGTCGAATGCCATGGGCAAACGCGGGTTGGCTTCCTTTGCGGGCGGCGGTGAAGAATGCAGGATGCCATCGAACACAACCGCGGCGGTTGAGCCGGAGAACGGTACTGTCCCCGTGGCCATCTCGTAGAGCACCACACCCAGGGAAAAGAGATCGGAACGCGCGTCAAGTTCTTCCCCTCGCGCCTGCTCCGGAGACATGTAAGCGATGGTCCCAATCGAACTGCCTGGACTGGTCAATTGGTCATCAAGCGGGCCACGCGCTTGCGTGTGCGCCGACGAGGCGCCAACCGTTTCGGCGGCGGGCCCGAGCGCCGGGGTGAGCTTTGCCAAACCAAAGTCGAGAATCTTCGCCTGGCCGCGCTGGACGATAAAGATATTTGCAGGCTTGACGTCGCGGTGAACGATTCCCTTGGCATGCGCCGCATCGAGGCCGTTCGCGATTTGGATGCCGATTTCCAGAAGTTCCGAGATCTCGATGGGTTTTCCGACAAGCCGGTGCTTGAGGGTTTGGCCCTCGAGCAGCTCCATGGTGATAAACGGCCGGCCTTCGAACTCGCCAATGTCGTGAATCGTGCAGATATTCGGATGATTCAGGGCGGAAGCGGCTCGTGCTTCTCGGCGGAACCTCTCAATTGCTTGTGGATCGTGGGAAATGTCGTCGGGAAGAAATTTCAGGGCGACATTCCGGCCGAGACGCGTGTCCTTGGCCTTATAGACGACGCCCATACCTCCACCGCCTAGTTTCTCGATTACGGTGTAGTGGGAAATGGTGCGGCCAAGAATGGAGGAAGAATCCGTCATGTGGCGGTCATAATAGTCCGTGCGCCAGAGGCAAGTCAATTAGACGGCGTGGTTAGCAGTTCAAATCCAACCTCAAACTCGTGAATGACCCAGTTAACGCTCTAACGGCCGAAGTGCGTACTAGTGTGGCGTCCCAAAAGTTTCTCGCGTTTCTCTCTAGGAGGCCGGGGCTTCAGCCCCGGCGTAAAGCCCGGAAAATGAAGCGGGCTTTAGCCCCCGAGGACTCCGGACTTATTCACGTCATTTACGGGACAGTACACTAGAAGCAACATTTCCGGTTTGCCAACTGATCAGTTGGCGAGGTTTTAGGATGGCGGCCGCACCATCAACGTGGACTACGGACAATCTCCGCTTACGAGACGAGAACGAAGTTCACTGATATCCGTGGAAGAATTCAAACTGCCAAGCGCATCATAAGCCAGTCGGCGCGCATTTCTCTGGGGAAGCAGATGAACTTTCATCTAAGATTCATCCGCCGCAGCAGTTCTTCGTAACGTGGATCGCCGCGAAGGCTCTTCAGCTTTATGTCCGTCTTGAACCATAGCAATCCAGGATCGTGTTGCTCATAGGCGCGGTTGAGCCAATGGAATGCCGCATCCACCTCGGCGCGATACGCATAGATCTGTGCAATCTGATAAGCGGCTGCGTCAGCGTATTCAGAAATTAGCCTTTGCAATGCTTCGTCAGATTCCTTCTTTCGCCCCAAGGCAAAGTAAGCCAAGCTCAAACCCAACTCGTGCAAATAACCGGCGGGCTCTTTTTCCATCTCCTCCAGAGCTTCTATCGGTCGGCCCTGTGCCAGGTACACCTCTCCTCGCACCTCGTCTATCAATGAGCCACCGTTCGGATTCAAGTCCAAAGCCCTTTGCAGCGCGGCGTGTGCCTCCTCATATCGTCCTAGGTCTCTCAAGTACTGCCCGAGAGATGTCAATTCCAACGGCCGGAGCGGGTCAAGTTGAAGTGCCTGCCGTGTGACCGTCACCGCCTCCTCCAGTCGCCCCTGACACATTGCAATTCTGCCGCTGAGGGCTAGTGTGTCTGAATCTTCCGGTGCAAGCTCGAGGGCCTTCTTTAGCGATTTTTCCGCCACGGCACAATTTGAGTCGACTTCCGCTTGAATCTGACTCACCACCCGATAACCAGTTGGCAAATTCTGCGCTAGCGCGATTGCTTTCTCCCCGTCCTCTCGGCTTCTTCGCACCGCCTCAGGGTAATTGGTCCACACCGCTTCGCCAGCGAGGAGCAAAATGTCAGCTCGCAACGCGTACGCACGCGCGTACGATGGGTCGAGTTCGATGGCGCGTGTGGCATACTCCAATGCTTTTTTCGAAGAGTCCGGGTTGTACAAGCGTGAAAAATACCGCGCCTGCAAAAATGCCTGGAATGCTTCTGGTTTCGTCGTCTCAACGCTCTCTTGTAAATTGCCTGTCCGTTCTGCTGTCAATTGCAACTGCAATGCGGCTGTGATCGCGGCGGCGATGCTATCCTGCAGAGCGAAAACGTCACTCACATTCCTGTCGTACGTATCTGACCAAAGGTGAAAGCCATCATTCGTTTTTATGAGTTGCACAGTGATGCGCACATGTCCCCCGTCTTTTCGTACACTCCCTTCAAGCACGTTGGAGACATTCAACTTCTGTCCGATGACTCGCAAGTCCTCGTTTTTCCCCTTGAACTGAAACGACGAAGTCCGCCCGACCACTTTCAGGTTCGGGATCTTCGCCAGGGCGTTCAGGATTTCCTCCGTCAGGCCGTCGGAAAAGTATTCCTGATCGTGGTTGGGGCTTAGGTCGGCGAATGGCAGCACCGCAATAGATGCCGTTGTTGTTGCTGAGCTGTCTCTGTAACCAAATTTGCGCCACGTAAATCCGGCGGCAACCGCGAGCACAACGATCACGGCCATCGCCACCGCCAGCCGGTTTCGACTCGTCGAAAAAAGTCCCGGGTGTGGATTCGATGCCTCATCGCGGGTCGACGAAACGCCCTCTAACATCCTTTCAAACCGCCGCAGATCAATCCCCAAGTCTTTAGCCGTTTGGTACCGGTTCTCCGGTTCTTTTTCCATGCACTTCTCAATGATGCGCGAGAGTTCTGGCGATACCCTTGGATTTTCCGAACTCGCAGGCCGCGGCGCGCTTCGCAAAATTGCGCTTTTCAACTGCGCGCGATCCCTCGTTGGAAACGCTCGCTGTCCCGTGGCCATCTCGTAGAGCACCGCCCCCGCGGCATGAATGTCGGTGCGCGCGTCAATCTCTCCGCCCACCACCTGTTCCGGCGCCATATAGGGCAAGGTCCCCTCCATGGCATGCGTCTCGCTCACTGTCTCGGACGCCACGCTCACTGCCGCGGCAACCCGTAGCTTCGCCAATCCAAAATCGAGAATCTTCAGCCGCCCTTCGTTGCTCAGTCTCAGGTTCCCGGGCTTCAGGTCGCGATGAACGACCGCGTGTTCATGGGCCGCGGATAAGCCTTCGGCCAGTTGCGAGGCAAGTGCAATGACCCGCTTCTCCGGAAGGGAGGTTCCGGCGAGTATGTCGCTGAGGGTCACACCAGGAATGTATTCCATCACCAGAAAGTCCACACCCTTTTGGGTGTCGAAATCATAGATGGTGGCGATGTTCGGGTGGTTGAGCTTGGAAAGAGTCAGGGCCTCGTTGCGGAAGCGGCGGCGAGAAGAGTCGTCAGCGAGGGTGCCAAGAGGCAGAACCTTGATGGCTACTTCACGGACCAGGTGTTCGTCGTGGGCCCTGTAAACCACACCCATACCACCGCTGCCGATCTTCTCAAGAATGCGGTAGTGTCCAAGCGTCTGGCCGATGAGTGGGTCGTGACCTGCTTCGTCGGTGGGCACCGGGAAGAACCCCTTCCTCCTTCCCCCTTGCTGGCATCGTAGGTTTGCAAGCTGGCAAAGTCAACGAAGAACAAAACTCCCCTCTCTAAGGACCATCTCCAGATAACTCGTAGACTCCCCCTGCCAAATGTTGCATCAAGTTCTGGTATACGCCGTAACTGGAAAAGTGGGCCCCAGTACGAAAATTACCGGTATGGCAACGGATCGGGCAAGTTGGACTACTTTTGATTGGCCAGTCGTCCGGATTAAATTGACTCTCTCGTAGGAACTCGTTCCCCTGCCCGAGCGAACTCATAAAAACAAGCGCCCGGAATCTTCGATTACACTGTCCGACAACCTTCGGTTCAGACACTAGCTGTCTTACTGGTGACAGGCTGGCTTTTCAACGGGCGCTGACGTGTTACCATCTCGCCTACGGATTAGGGCACATGACTCACGTTGGCCAGAGGTTTGGGCGCTATCGCATCGAGGAGGAGATCGGTGCCGGCGGCATGGGTGTCGTGTATCGCGCCTACGATGAAAAGTTGGAGCGAGAACTAGCCATCAAGGTGCTGACTCCCGGCGCGCTTAACGACGAAGCGGCACGCAAGCGCTTTCGCAACGAAGCCCGCGTCCTTTCACGACTGAATCATCCATCCATCCAAACCATTCACGACTTCGATAACTTTGAGGGGCACGACTTCCTGGTCAGCGAACTGGTGTCCGGAGAGTCGCTAAACGCGCGCTTGCGATCGGGCGCGCTGTCAGAGAAGGAGGTCGTCCATCTGGGCATCCAACTAGCGCAAGGCCTGGCGGCGGCCCATGCGGCGGGTGTCCTCCACCGTGACCTGAAACCCGCGAATCTGCGCGTTACGCTCGACGGCCGGCTGAAAATACTCGATTTTGGTTTGGCAACCCTCTCTCCGGAGGCACTGTCGAAGCTGAGCACCACGCTGTCGATGGCGGATGCCCCGAGCGGGATCACCGGCACCCTGCCGTACATGTCGCCCGAGCAGTTGCTGGGGGAGCAAGTCGATCAACGCAGCGACATCTACTCGGCAGGTGTCGTATTGTTCGAACTCGCCACTCAGCAGTTGCCGTTCAACGATTTGTTGGTTCCGAAGCTCATCGACGCGATTCTTCACCAAGCGCCGCCCGCGCCCACCGCGTTCGCTTCGAAGCTCACGAGCGATTTCGACCGCATCGTGATGAAGTGTCTCGAAAAAGACCCTGAGCTTCGATATCAGTCAGCGAAAGAGCTGGCGACGGACCTGCACCGCCTCGAAGGAACGTCAACCGCCGTGACGCTCACGGCCCCGCCTCGAAAACGCACTCGTGCGTGGCTCGTGCCAACGATTGCCGCCGCAGGGTTCTGCGCTTTGACCGCCGCAACAATGCTCTTTTGGCCGCGCCTCAATCGCAACGAGAGTGCGGCGACTCCCTCTCTGCGTTGGGAGCAACTTACGAACTTTAATGATTCTGCTGAAATCCCCGCGCTTTCCCGCGACGGCAAACTGGTGGCGTTTCTGCGCGGCTCCGGGAGTTTCGGAGATTCTGCGAACACCGGCCAGATCTGGCTCAAATCTCTGCCGGATGGCGAACCCTTCCAACTTACGAAAACCGTCTTTAGAAAACAGACCATCAATTTCTCCCAGGACGCTAGCCAGGTGTACTTCACGCAATTGGAAGGTCCGTTTGTCTGGAACACTTACCAACTGCCGTTGCTGGGAGGGCAGGAACCCAAACTCTTCATGGCTAATGCTACCGGCTTGAGCTGGATCGCTAGCGACCGCCTGTTGTTCTCGACCATCATCACTGGAATACACATGAAGCTCTCCACCTCAAATGCAAGCCGGACCAATGAGCGCGACATCTACGTTCCACCTGACCAAATGCACGGCATGGCGCACCGGTCTGCGTTGTCGCCCGATGGCAAGTGGGTACTTCTCGTGGAAATGGATAGTGAGTGGTGGCGACAATGCCGAGTGGTGCCTTTCGACGGCTCCTCGGCGGGACGCCAAGTCGGACCCGAGGGTTCCTGTACATGGGCCCAGTGGTCTCCCGATGGCAAATGGATGTACTTCACCGTTGATACTCGGACGGCGGGTTTTCACGTTTGGCGGCAACGCTTCCCCGACGGCGCGCCTCAGCAGCTGACGCCATCCGGCGCGAGCGAGGAAGAAGGCCTCGCGATGATGCCTGATGGAAGATCATTCATCACCACCTCCGGCACGCAACAGTCCGCAATCTGGCTGCACGACGAGAAGACAGGTGAAAGGCAGATCACGTCTGAGGGGTACTCGTTTTTCCCCACCCTGTCACCGGATGGCGGGAAGGTCTACTACTTGCGGCGGGTGACGCATTCGCGCTCGTACTTCAGCGGCGAGCTTTGGGTTTCCGATGTCGCTAGCGGAGTCGCGGAACAGCTCCTTCCGGGTTTAGTGCTCACGCATTTCTCAATATCGCAGGATGGCAAAAAAGTGGTCTTTGCAACCGAACAGGGTCAGGCGCGATCGGGGATCTGGGTCGGCTGGCTTGACGGCACACAACCGCCGCGGCAACTTACGTTCGGCGGCGAATATCGTGCTTTCTTTGGCAGGCCCGGGCAGATCTTTTATCAGGGCAATGAAACTTCACCGTATCTCATGCGCATCAACGAAGACGGTAGCGACCCGGTCCCGCTCTCAAACCTTCAGATCATGCTTTTGCATAGCGTTTCGCCGGACGGTCGTTGGGCTGTCGTTGGCGTCACCCCGTCGGGTGGGCACGGCGCCGCGAACGCGATGGCTATGGCTGTGCCGCTCGAGGGCGGTGAACCGGTAACGATATGTGATCACTGCAACGTGGGATTTGGCCTCTCACGTTCCTCGGCCCCGCTGCTCTCATGGAGTCTCGACGGAAAATGGGCATACGTGTCGCTGCGACACCTTTCGTCCGGTTCATCAAAGACAGCAGCTATACCCACCACATCCGGGGCCGCCCCTCCCACCTTTACGAAGGGCTTCGACACTGAAGAGGATTTCGCGCGGATTCCGGGCGCGCATTTGATCGATCAGGGCGACGTTTCATCCGGCATGTCGCCCGGCTACTTCGTCAGTAGGCGCCTTTCGGCTAAGGCCAACCTCTTCCGCATCTATCTCCAGCAGTAAAACCCTGCCCCTTTTGGGTCGGTCCCTGTACGAATATGCTTGGTTAACGAATATGCTCTTTAACGCTCTTACCAGAAACATGGGTACTGGAACGAACTTCTCCGGTTAGCCGACTTCCATGATAGGTCTTTGTCAAGAGGGCCAAAGCTCTCCCGGCGCGCTTCGGAGGAGCGCGGTACAAATTCTTTCTGATTCCTCGCCGCGTGTGTTGGCCTCTCAGCCTCGGTTCCTTTTCCAAATGGAACTAGACTTCCATTTGCTGTCTCAGCCTCAAAGGGCTCACAGAAGATTGAGTTTGTGTTTTCCTGCCAGTCTCGAAACTAATCAACGGGAGCATCCAGAACTTGCGCTCCTTCGCCCAGTCGGCTTAACGGCAAGACCTGGCAGGCCACGCGTCGAAGAAATCCTCTCAATTCTCAACCGCGCCTACGCTGCGACGTAGTTACTAGAAGCCATCTCATAAATGGTGGCAACGGGGGTCGGAGCTTCAGCTCCGACATTAAGCCCCAGCAAAGACTGGGCTTTAGCCCCTGAGGAAGCTCTTCTCTTGGCTCCCCGACCATTTATGAGACAACTTCTAGTCTCGATCACCTGAGAGTTTCGCTGACCACGGTCGACCGCCATGAGGTAAGCCACCAACTTCCGTGCTACCGCCAGTGTGGCGCGATTGGCATTGCCTTTCTGCCTTTCCCTGTCATACAGCATGGCCAGTTGTGGACTGAAGCGTGGCGGCATCTTTGCCGCTTCGATCAGCGTGGTCTGCAAATGCTTGTTGCGCTGTTTCGACAGCGGCGTGCCGGTCTTGTTCTTCATCTGCACCATCTGGCGGACCAGCAGGTTGCGGTAGCGCAGCGTGCGCCGCCGCTCGCGAATCGCCGTCGAGGCCATGTAGCACTCCGGCAGAAAATCGCAGCGCAGACAGTCGCAAATCTTGCTGGCATCAACGCGATCATTTTTCTTTTTTGCCGCCGCAATAGCCCGTAGCATCAGCGGATGCGCGACCTTCAGTGCCGTGGCGTGTGGCAGTAGGTGATCGTAGATCCATCCGGTGAAAACCGTAGCTTCCATCGCCGCCGTCCTCGGCTGCGGCAATGTTTTCATCCAGCGATCCAGGTCAAGGCGTGTGGCGGGAATCGCGCCTTCCGCGTAAACGCGGCCACCCGCGGCCTTCACGCAATAGCTGATCGTCCTCTTGTGAACATCCAGTCCGATGTAATACATAGTCTGCATGGGGGAGCCTCCTTGGTGTCTCTGAATCAACGTCCGCTGAGTTCAGCTTTTGTACACCAAGCGCTCCTCCTTCGACCTGTACATTCAAACTAATCGGGAGTTGACCTTCTTTTGTCTCAGTAAATTGCTGTCGCCATGCTTGCAAAAAGCAGAACTGCCTATGCCCATTAGTATTCTTTGCGAGGCCAAACGTTTCGCAAGCGCTCACCACGCCGCGTGCACGCTTAGCGGCAGCCGTCATCCACCGGCATGGCCACGGGTTGCGCCCCGGGGACTTCGACAAGTAGTTCTCGGACGAAAAGCTGATTGAATACGTTTCCACGTAGCATGTCCAAGAGTTGGCGAGAGTTATGTCGGGTGCGCAGCTCCAGCCGTTGGCCGATCAGCCGGAGGCTGCTCGTTTCGGGCGCAGCCAACGGCAAGCGGATAGCAAACATCGCATAACGGGTGTCCAGGGAGTTCAGGGTCACGCTCCCGTCGTCACGATAGCCATGAACGTCAGCTCCCGGCAAGAGGAAGCGATAGCTTTCATCAACGGCTCTAAAGTTACAGGGCACCCAGACCTGCTTGCCACTTACGTACTGCTGAGCGTCAGGACTGAAGCGACCGAGGGGGCCATCCATCGGGCGCAGAGCCATTGCCAGCGAAAGGCAGATCAGTAGCGCTACGGCGGGGACGGCTGGCCGCGTAAATTCAGGCACGAAGAGTCCAATGAGTATGAGCGCCACAGTGACAGACAGAAGCACCCAGTACGTCAACGGCAACAGTGGCGCTCCTCCCACCGTGAATTGGAGTCGCAGGCATAGATAGGCCATCGCGGCGATGGCGGTCCCCCCTGCCAGAAGGGAGGCCACAAATGCCTTTCGGCTGATGCGCTCCCAGTTGAGAGCACACAGCACCCCAAGCGCCGGCATCGCTGACAGAAGATAGCGGCTCGACCGCACACTGGGAAGGCTGAATACCACAAACAGTGAGACCACCCAGATCCACAGCATCTTCTCCGCTTCCCCCAATTGGTGCCGCCGTTTGAAGGAAACCCAAAAGAGCGCAACCACCGGAAACAGCAGCAAGCCGGCATTGACCGGATAGCCCAGTGCAAGGCCCCAGACGCTCGATACTCCCGACACTAGCTGGGTCAGGTAACTTTGGCCCGAGGGATCGAACCTCGAGAGGTTCTCTTTCAGGACGAACTCCCGCAAGATCTCCATCGGCTTCGGGTCCAACAGAAACCACACGCTGAACAGCGCCAGGGATACCGACCCGATGATGGCGATCTTCCCAGCGTCCTTGGTCAGAAACGTCCTCACCCTGTACCTTCGATGATCCAAATACCACCAGGAGAAGGCCAGGACCACCGGAACAACAAGGGCAAAGGACTTGTAGAGGAGACCGACGCCGAGTGCCAGGCCCAACAAGACGGGCATGACGACCCCCGATTCAAGTGCGAATGGCTGCCAGAACAAAAAAGCAAAGATCGGCAGAAAGGTCCAGAAGATCATCGGTGCTTCGGTTAGAAAAGGGCGGCCGTACCGGTAAACGTTAAAGAAAGAAAGGTAGGTCAGACCCGCCACGCCGCCGGTTTCCAACCGGCCCGACACCCTCCACCCCAGCAGCAACACCAGCAACGCCGTGAGCAGAGTATAGATGACGCTCGGATACCGCAGGGACCACAGGCTCCAATCCTTCCCCCACCGCGTGGAGGCGATTCCCTGCCAGAATAGCAGCGGCGGCTTCGTGTTCCGCATATCGAGCATCTGCGATTGCAGGGGCAGCAGATGACCGCTTTCCGCCGTGAGACGAGTGATGTGCACGTACGGGTTTTCATCGCCGTTCTTGGGAATGTGCGAACTGTCCAGAGCGTAGAAATAGCAGGCCACGGCGAGCAGCAGACACAGGCCGTACCAGACCAGGAGGAGGCGGCACCACGCTGAGCTTTTTTGGCTGTCGCACGCTGAGCTAGGAGCAACGGGAAACATGGCACCCTCCGGGATCCCCCGAGCAAGCGAACAATCGAGTGGCGCCCATCTCCCAAATATCGTACGAGAGAAAACGGACGCCCACAGCGAACGGGATGGAGGCCACGTCCGGCAGCAGATTCCGGCTAGCGGGCCTCATTGCGCCTTCCGGCCGCCGTCTGCGTAGCGAGCAACTCCCGAGCCTTCGCCAGCACTTGCTCGGGTGTGATTTGCTTCAAACACTGATTGTCGCCATCGCACGGGGAGTTCCGGTGATTGTAGGCCGTCAAACAAGGTGAACACGGCACTGGCAAGTGGAGGCAGTGCACGTTCGGGGACAGCGGCCCGTAGAGAACCGGAGTTTCCGGACCAAAGAAGATGATCGCCGGCATTGCGGTAACCACCGCGAATTGTCCCGGCGCCCCGTCATTGGCCACCAGCAGGGAGGCCCGGTGAAAAAGCGCCAGCAAATGCCGGATGGAATCGGTATACCCACTCAGATCGACACAGTGTGCGTCCTGGCAGTGGGCCACGATGGCTTGTCCCAGCGGGGCGTCTTCTTTCAGGCCGATAATGCCTATCGCGTGGCCGTCCTTTAGTAGGCTTGCGCAGAGATCCTTAAAGTACGCGAGTGGCCAAGAGCGAATCGGCAAGAGGCCCCCGCTCGCGTAGACGAGCACCAACGACTTGCCTTGAAGGGCAGGAAAGTTGGCGTGCAGCTCCGTGATCCTCTCGAGGAGCTCCGCTTCCGCGATGGCCACTGTCGGGACCGTTTCCCCTATCGGAGGCAGCAGGTGCTTCCCTGCTGGCACGGTGTCGGACTCGATTGCAGCTGCCAGCGTTAGCAGCTGCTGGGAGATGTGCCGATAGGGATTGTAGAGCACTGGGCGATTTAGGAAGGAGCCTCGGTAGAGACCTTCCTGAGTATGCCGATGAAAACCCACGCGCACCGGCGCGCCCGACAGATACGAGAAGATGCTGCTGACGCGGGCGAACAATTCGCAGTCGATCACCACGTCCAGCTTCAAAGCCCGTAGGATTCGCAGCACGCGGAGAGCCCCTAGGGCGAATTGGGAGAGTGAATGATCGTCGAGGGTTAGCACATTCTCCGCCGGGATCACACCGAGCAGATCTACGGCTTCGCGATTCCGGGTAAAAACCAGGATATGCAACGACACGCCAGGATACTGCTGCTTCAATCGCGCCAACATGGGATAGGCAAGAACCATAGTGCCCATCTCGGAAAGCAGAATGACCAGTATTCTGCGGGGCGGTGTCGCTCCGACCGGCCGACGGCGGAAGCGATGGATCGCGGAGAGCACCGCGCACATAGACGCGCCGATGTAACGGTCGACGAAGCGATAAAAGCGAATATTCATGAATGCGGACACCGGCCGTTCAGGGAAACGCACGCGTACCTGCAACCGGCTGAGAATCCTCGAAGGAGCTGCCGGCCAGTTGGCGACGCAATCCGGGGGAGGTTGTAGGTGTTCCCCGGGCGGCCCCGTCACCCTTGTCGGGAGCCTGTTTCGCCAGACCGGTCGCGGTCCGCTGCACGAGCACGCGCGAACCTCGCCCATTTCAAGCATCCTGCTGTGAACTATTCTAGCAGCAAGGAGCGCTTTGTGGCTCTGGGGATTGGCAGGCAAAAATAGAGTCAGGTCGCGCGTTCTGTAAGGGGCTGTTGGCCCATCGCAATAAGATTGCGGTTTTCAATCGGGACGGCGACGGCATATTCAGCAACTCAACCAGGGAACTCGGAAATGAGGTGAAGGATGCTTGCGAAGTGATGATGAAAGCAAAGAAGTAGGACCGCGCAAATCTGGCGTTTACGCCCAAGACTTGCTTTACCAGGCAGGCTTTTCTACTAAGGGAGTCACACGTTCGAGTCAAACCAGAAGCACGAGCGCGGCCAATGCTAGAGCGACGAGTCCGCTAACTTCCTAAGTCCATTTGGGTACTGGAACGAACTTGTCCGGTTTACCGACTAACCGGGAGTTGACTGCGTATCTCATACTGCATACTTACCAGGTGATTATCACACCTGATTGGCAAAGGGTTCGCCGCAGTATTACTGATTGACTTGGATTTCCCTTTGGAGTAATAGAGAGCCATTGACCTCCCCGGAAGTAACACTTCCCGACGGGGTCGGCGTTTACTTCCTCTCAGGCCATCGTCGCCCCACCGAAGAGCACCTCCCACCATTGGACGCACCACCCTCTGAGGCGAACACCCTTAGCTCGCGAAGGGCATGGACTCAGTAAGGAGGGTTGTCATGCAACGATTCAATATTCTGCTATTTCTTCTGGTCGTTT
>Ga0209517_10000922_pt1 | contig 47557 bp, 48 predicted proteins | sample PeaSoiMetSII2010_FD_187695 | JGI IMG/M metagenome (GOLD analysis project Ga0209517, IMG submission 187695) | Peat soil microbial communities from Weissenstadt, Germany - SII-2010 (SPAdes) (version 2) | ecosystem: Environmental > Terrestrial > Soil > Wetlands > Peat | place: Germany...
TCCGATGCGGTGCGTCCGTCCCGTATAAAACAGGATGCGCTCCGTCGTAGTGGTCTTGCCGGCATCGATGTGGGCCATGATGCCGATGTTTCTGCAGCGCTCTAATGGGACTGTTCTGGGCACGACTCTCTAACTCTTTCTGGGCTCCAAAATCAACTTCAGCCTTTAGCTCTTGGCTGCTAGCTCTTAGCCAACCCACCCCGGTTCAGCCAAGGGCTAAAGGCGTAAGAGCTAATAGCTGCTTCTCTACCACCGGTAATGCGCGAACGCCTTATTGGCTTCCGCCATCCGGTGTACGTCTTCTTTTTTCTTGATCGCCGCGCCCTTGCCTGCGGCGGCGTCCAGCAATTCGTTGGTCAGCTTCTCGACCATTCCCTTTTCGCCGCGGGCTCGGGCATAAGTAATCAGCCAGCGAATCCCCAGCGATGTCCGGCGGTCGGCATTCACCTCGACCGGCACCTGATAGTTCGCGCCACCGACGCGGCGGGTCTTCACTTCGAGCAGCGGCTTCGCGTTCTCCACTGCCTTCTTGAAAAGCTTCAGAGCTTCGTCGCCGCCCTTCTCCTGCACCTTCGTCAGAGCCTCATAGAAGATGCCCTCGGCGGTGCTGCGCTTGCCCTGCCACATCATCGAATTGATAAACTTCGTCACCAGATCCGACTGATAAACAGCGTCGGCCGGGACGGTCCGCTTTGCGATATGTCCTTTACGAGGCATTCAGCTTTTAGCTCCTAAGCTCTTAAGCTTTTAGCTTGAGCTTTGCCAGGCTTCGCATCTTGCGCTCACCTGGATTCGCCGGCCGACGACTAACGACCATCGACCAACGACGATCTTCAACCCTTCTTCGGCCGCTTCGCTCCGTACTTCGAACGTCCCTGCATGCGGCCCGCGACGCCCACAGCATCCAGCGTTCCGCGAATCACATGATAACGAACACCCGGCAGATCCTTCACGCGGCCTCCGCGGATGAGCACAATCGAGTGCTCCTGCAGGTTGTGGCCGACGCCAGGAATATAAGTCGTCACTTCAATTCCATTCGTCAGGCGCACACGCGCCACCTTGCGCAAAGCCGAGTTCGGCTTCTTGGGCGTCTGCGTGTACACGCGGGTGCAAACGCCGCGCTTCTGGGGACATCCCTGCAAAGCAGGGCTCGCCGTCTTGTAACGAGGCCGCTTGCGACCTTGAGCCACCAACTGATTAAACGTAGGCACTCTTCGCCACTCCTTAGCCGCGCACCAGCCCGCATTTTGCGCAAGCTGCGCACGGCTCAAACCCTGCTGTTCTAGACGCGCATCCGTGGGCATGGCCAGCTTTAACGCCAACCATTACTTCTCACCGCGCACTAAAGCCGGAGAGATTCTGGATTCCTATTCAGACTTTCGCTGCCGACGGTGGTGCCCGGCCAAACTCCGGGGGCACTCCGTTTCGTCAGCCTTGCCCTGCATATCCTTCCACAATAGGGCGGAAGGCACCGCAGGAACGTTTCAGCGAGGAAAGTCTCCGAACCTGCAATTCATCCGGAAACGCATTTCTCAAAAGCTCCACTGCAAGTCCCCTGCCCACACGGCAGCAAAACTCACAGCACACAGCAAGCCTGGATGTACTCGCGGAACCAAACTACTATAGCAAGTGCCTGCAAACATCGTCAACCCGTGTTTTTGCATCCCACTGACGGACCATGCGGAGCTGGTTGGACGGGTGCTGGATCGCGGTGTCTCAGTCGCCGAAATACCCACGCGGGGACAGCAGCGCTCGGCTGTCGATAGAGTGGAGCTCGATAATCCACTCGGTCAGAACCGGCAAACTGCGACATTACCGGATCGCGCGCCGCTTGCCGATTCCGTCTCCAGCCTCTACACTACAGGTTTTCCAATTCATTTTGACGGCTCGTCCTGCGTACTTTCGGACGCGGAGCTCGGACAAGGGTTAGAAGAGGGGCGCATGCGTAGGTTTCGTTCCGGTTTGGGATTGGTGGCAATCATTTCTATGTGGAGTATTACCGGCTGTGGAGGCCACGCCCCGGCGGGCCAGTCGCCATTTGCCGCCAGGGTGAACCTCACTCCTTCCGGCAACAGTTCCGTCCAGCTTGGCAGCTTCATCAACTTCATCGCCTCCGCGCAAAACGCCGCCGGTAATAACGTCAGCACAACCTTCACCTTTGCTTCTAACGACACTTCAATCTTCAATGTCGCGCCCAACGGCGCTGGCTGCGCCGGCCGCTGGGACGCCGCTTTCACCACTTGCACTCCCGGAGGCACGGGTGTGGTGCAGGTCACTGCCACGGCACAGGGCGGCCCTAGCAGCCCCCCGACGTTCGTATTCGTGCATCCGCCCGTCGACAACATTACGGTTACCGGTGTTCTGCTGGACGGTCTTCCGATCCAGGAACCATGCCTCTCCCAAGGTCAGGCCATGACCATCGAGGCTCACGCTTTCAGTCAGGGTTCCGATATTACCGCGTCGGTTGGGCCTTTCACTTGGTCGGTGAAAGATAGCGGCGTTGTCACAGTCGCTCCTCTGGTTAATTCTGCCTACAATTTCCCCACTAATCAGGCCACGGCACGCGCCGCCGTTCCGGGACTCACTCAGATTTACGCCTCTGCCAGCGGCGTTTCGAGCAGTTCCTTTCAGCAGCCGCAGCTGCTCGATCAGAGCCAAAATCCAATTCCTGTTGTATTTGATTTCTTCGAAACCTGCCCCATCCAGAACATCACGCTGGAATTGGGCCACGTCGGATCGCAGCAAACCACATTCTCCGTCACCAAAGGATCTTCGGAAACGATCATCGCCACCGTGACGGATGTGATGGGCAACAGTTCTCTGCTCAACAGCGGCAATGGAATCGTCCTCAGCAAGATCCCTCTGACCTGGACCTCTTCGCAACCCGCAGTCGTTCCAGTGAGCACGGGATGCACCCTATCCTGCACCGCCACGCCCTCGTCGCCCGGAGCCGGGTCTGTGACCGCTTCCTGCTCGCCGCCAACCTGCAACATCGGATTTCCCCAGAGTCCTCCCGTGCTTTCTTCCACGCAATGCGCGCAGTATTTTCCCAAAAGCTGCCAGGCGTTCATCCCGCTCCCGGTCTACGCTTCGCCGCTTCCCCTCCAGTGTCCTACATGCCCACTCCGCACTGCGTCTATCTCGGGAGTAGCAGCCGGAGCCACGTCCGCCAGTTCGATTCTGGCAACCAGTCTGGGATGCGCCGACGAGCCTCCGGCTATGTGTACTACGGGAATCTACAGCTTCTCCACCGCCAAGGCCGCAGCGGGTACTGCGACTGGAATGCCCACTTCCCCCAACTCGCTCCTCTTCGATCTCACGGGCGACAAGGTGTATATGGGAAGCGACTTCGGGGCACAAATGATCAATCCCGCAAATTTTGGAACCCAAAATGGCGCCTTCACCGCGCTGGGCACGGTGACCGGAAAGATTCTGGCGATCTCCACCAACGGAAACGTGGCCGTCTTCTCCGACGCGCTCCACTCCCCGAATCAGGTTTACGTCGTCAACGCTTCGAATCCCACATCCCCATCGGTTACCGCTCTCGACATCTCGGGAGCGTCCGTGGCAGCGTTTTCGCAGGATGGGTTGAAGACCTTCATCTTCGGATTTGACAGCAATGGCAATCCGAATCTCTACGTGTATTCCACTTCGCAAGCCCTGCAAGTGATTCCTTTGCCGCCCCAGACCTCCGTAAACTCGATTGTGTTCTCGACCAACGGAGCTTTCGCCTACGTGGTCGAACCTTCTCTGGGCGGGGGCGGCCCGGCAGTCAGTGTTTACAACACCTGCGACAATCAACCCTTCACCGACACCGCCACCACCTTGCACGACATCCCGCTCGCCGCGTCTCCGATTGCTTTCAAGGCACTGCCTGACGGACTCCATCTCCTCGCGCTTGAGAGCAATGGCACTATCGAGTACATCACGGCGTCAATCATTCGAATTCCCGTCCCAACACTGACCGAGCCGCCAACGCCGGCAACATCAATCTGCCCGATGTCCGTCGGTCATACTAAACTCCCGCCGATCAGTCTTGGCCAGGGCACAATCCAGCCCATCAACTTCTTCGTCTCCGCCGACGCAACGCTACTCTACGTCGTCGCCAGCGATCGCAGCAGCATCCTGGTCTACGATTTCAGCACCACCGCAGTGACCGGCATTCAGCTCGTCGGATCCGGCAACCCAACTCCGGTCAGCGCCGACATGACCGCCGATGCCAGCACAATTCTGGTCGCAGCCACAGACGGCATGGTGCACGAGCTCAGCACCGCTCCCGGCGGCAGCGACCTGGTCCAACTCGCGTTCCCCAACCTGGCCAACTTCCTGAATCCTTTCTGCACGTTCACCCCAGCCTCGGGCCCGTGCACATTAGGCTTCGTCGCCGCTAAGCCGTAAGAGTCGTTTGATGTGGGCGTGAAAACTAGACGCTGGGGAAAGTGATGATGGAGAGTGATGGCGGGAACTGATGAAGTGATATCGCCGGGGATGCAAGCCGCGAAGCGGCGAAAAGAAATCTACAAGATGCACTCCCGACCGACACCTGTTCTCATGAACTCGTCAACAACCGCCGAGGATTCGCCGCCGCAACCCTACCCCGCCGCGGCCTCGCCTTGCGCACCCTGCTCCGGCGCCGTAACCCCAATCCCATCCCGATAGCTCACGGTCCTGCCGGAGATTGCCGGCACTCTCTCCCCCGGCACCAGAATCCCAATCAAGTTCAGCGGATCGGCCGCCGACAGCGTGATCGTCTCTCCCCGTAATGGCAGGCTCCGCATCGCCCGCACCGACTCGACCGCTACCGGCAAAGCAAACTGCTCGCCCAGAAACCCATCCACAAACCGTCCCCCACGAATCTCCCCGCGATCTTCAAGCCGCCGAAATCCCATCAGCAATTCGCGCCACGGCGGCAAGTTCGACTCGCGCGCCAGCAGATCGCGAATCACAATTCCGTAACGTCGCAACAGCATCCAGCACGCCGCCTCAACCGCGCGCGGCCGCTCCGCGGCCACATCCGCATGTAGCGGTGCCCACCGCCCCGAACTGTGCCGCGGACGCGTGCTGCGCCCGCTTCCTTGTCCCGCGCGCCGCTTCGGATCGATCAACGCACGAAGATTGTCGAACCCATCCGCCGTCACCAGTCCCGCCGCCACCAGTTCCCACAACGCCGTCTCAATCTCCGCCTTCAGCTTTCCAGTGGCGCGCACGATGTCCGCAAAAAACGATGCTCCGCGCTGCCGCAGAAACTCGAGCACCAGCTGCGCCCCGTGTCCTAGACCGCGCTTCTCAGCCTCATCGCCGGCGGCGTGACGCGGAATCATCCAGTCCGCCTCCTCGCGCACAAAAAATGTAATCGGAGCAACGCTGGTCGGAATCACCCGCCTCTGCCGCGGCGCCGCCACTTCCGATGAACTGTCAGACGACTTGTCGCCGCGCGCCGCACCACCCGTTTCGAGCGTCGCCGGATGCGGCGACAATCTTCCCCAGCCCACCGCTCCGGTCAGGCACAGCTGGTCCAGCCACGTCGGATCGTAGTCTGCAATTCTCCGCGCCAAAACCTGCCGCTCCCACGCATTCGCCGGAATCTCAAATCCCTGCAACTGCTGCAACACTTCAAGGGCCCCGCGCTCTCCCGCAACCTGCGTCCCCGGAGCCACATGCTGCCACCGCATCAGCCAGCGCATGAACGCAGCTGCCGTCACCGGCTCAATCTGCTTCCGCAGCATCCCGACGGTCAGCCGGTGAATACGAGCCAGCAACCTCCGCTCACACCACTCCGTCTCAAGTTCGCTCGGATGCTCGTGTGGCTGTGCTTGTGTAGGGACGGCCGCCCCCGGCTGTCCAGTCGAGCGCAGCTCGACAGGTTCGTGTGGAGCGGACACTCCTGTCCGCTTGCCGGCACCACCCGTGAAGCTTCCCCGCAGAACAGTCCCGCTAGCCTCCATCCGCAGCAAAGCCTTCTCAACATCAGAAGCAGCCAGTCCCAGCGCCTCGCCGAGCTGCGACGCCGTCACAGGCCCGACATGCGACATCCACCCAGTCACCAGTGTCAGCAAAACATCGTCCCGAGAACTCTGCGGAGCCTCGACATCAGCCAAGCTCTGCTCAAACGTGGCCGAAGGAAACAGCGCCAGGAAACTCCGCGCACGCTCCGCCGCAACCCAGTAACGTCGCCCATCAGACGAAGCGATCCCGGCTCGTCCCTCACTTAACAGCCTCTCAAAGTGAAATTCCCAACGCGAAACGGAACCCAGGTGCCCCATTTCTCGCGCGTACTTGGCGCGAGAAGTGGGGATTTCCTGAATGTCAGCGTCAGATTCCTCCGGCAGCGCCACCAGCGTATGCAGCACGTCGTGCAACTCATCCGCATCGCGCACATCCGGCCAGGCCTCGTCCCGCACCTGCGCAATCGCCCCCGGATCCAGTCCCCCCACTTCCTCCAGCACCGACTCCGGCAGCACACGCCGCATCTCCACCGCACGCGCCCGCCGCTCTTCCAACGGCGCGTCATCCAGAAACGCATACGGATTCGCATTCAGGATCTCGTGGGAAAACTGCGACGGCACCGGAGTATCCACCGCCAACACGCGAATCTCTCCCGAAGCCATCCCGCGCAACACCGTCTTCAGCCCCTCAACGTCCATCGCCTCGGTGAGCACGTCCTTCATCACCTCGCCCACCAGCGGATGATCCGGAATCTGCCGGTCGCCCTCGATATTCTCGAAGCACGCCGCCGCATCCGGAAAGACCGACGCCAGCAGATCGTCCGACCGCATGCGCTGAATTTGCGCTGGAACTTTCTTGCCATTCTGAAAACGCAGCAACGCCAGCGCCCGGTTCGCATCCCAGCGCCACCGCGTGCCAAACATCGGAGAATCCAGCGCCGCCTGCTCCAGAATCGGCTGCACCGTATCCGCCTGCAAAAAATGAAACACATCACCCAGCGGAAAACTGTGCTGCTCAGCCAGCGCGATGTTCAACCCGTTATCGGTCGCCGCCGCCTGCAACTCAAAATTGAATCCGCGACAAAACCGCTTCCGCAGCGACAATCCCCACGCCTTATTGATCCGCCCGCCGAACGGTGCGTGGATCACCAACTGCATCCCGCCGCCTTCATCGAAGAATCGCTCGGCGATCACGGTCGTCTGCGTCGGCACCGCTCCCAGCACCGCGCGCCCCTGCAGGATGTATTCAATTGCCTGCTCCGCGCCCGAATCATCCAGCCCGCATTCTTCTTTTAGCCACGAAACCGCCACAGCCACTTCCGGTTGCGTCGCCGAAAATCCCACCGGCGAAGTGCGCAACAGCATCTCGCTGATTCTTTCTCGCAGTTCGCCCACGTGCGCCGACAATTCCTGCGTCCGTGCCGGAGCCTCGCCGCGCCAGAACGGAATCCCGGGCGGCGCTCCGTGCGCGTCTTCCACCAGGATCCGCCCCGCGTTGGTCTCAATGCGCCGAATTCGCCACGAACTGTTCCCGAGCAGCATGACTTCTCCAGCCATGCTCTCCACCGCGAAATCTTCATCGACGGTCCCGACCATAACGCCATCCGGCTGAGCAACGACGGTATACAGCGAGTTGTCAGGAATCGCCCCTCCGCTGGTGATCGCTGCCAGCCGCGCCCCGCGCCGCGCCCGCAACTTCCCATTCACGCGATCGCGATGCACATACGCCCCGTACCGCCCGCGCCGCGCCGCAATTCCCTCCGATAGCATTTCCAGAATCGCGTCAAACGTCTCGCGCTTCAGCCCACGATACGGATAAGCCCGCCGCACCAGCGCGAACATCTCCTCCTCGCCCCACTCCTCCGCCGAACACGCCGCCACAATCTGCTGCGCCAGTACATCCAGCGGAGATTCCGGAATCATCAGTCGATCCAGATCCCCTTGCTTGATCGCCCGAACCAGGGCAGCACATTCCATCAGATCATCGCGAGTCGTGCAGAAGAACCGCCCCTTCGGCACCGCGCCACGCCAGTGTCCCGACCGACCCACGCGCTGCAGCGCGACCGCAATCGCCCGCGGCGAATTAATCTGCACCGCGAGATCGACGGTACCCACATCAATCCCAAGTTCGAGCGAGGCCGTCGCCACCAGCACCCGCACCTGTCCCTCTTTCAATTTCTTCTCGGCCGCCAGCCGCAGCTTGCGCGACAAACTGCCGTGATGCGCCGCGACATTCTCCTCGCCCATGCGCTCGCCCAACTGATGACACAGGCGCTCCGCCATCCGCCGCGTATTCACAAACACGAGCGTCGACCGATGCTGCTCCACCAGCACCACCAGCCGGTCATAGATCGCGTCCCACATCTCATTCGACGCCACCGGCCCCAGCGGCATTGGCGGCACCTCAATCGCAAGATCAAGCGTCCGCTTGTGCCCGATATTCACGATCACCGGATCGGGCCGTCCGCTTCCCGTCAGAAAATGCGCCACGTCCTCAATCGGCTTCTGCGTCGCCGACAGCCCGATGCGAACGAGCGCCGACTTGCTTTGCGCAGACTGGCCTTGAAAGGGCGCGGCTTCTAGCCGCGCCGTATCCTTCGAACTACTATCGCCGGGCTTTAGCCCCTGAGGAACACGCTCCATCCCCAGTGCCTCTCTTCTCAGCGCCTCCAATCTCTCCAGCGACAGCGTCAGATGCGCTCCGCGCTTGTCATCCGCGACCGCGTGAATCTCGTCAACAATCACCGTCTCAACGTCGCGCAGAATCGCGCGGCTCTTGTCCGCAGTCAGCAGAATGTAGAGCGACTCCGGCGTCGTCACCAGAATGTGCGGAGGCCGCTTCAGCATCGCCCTCCGCTCAGACTGCAGCGTGTCGCCGGTGCGCACCGCCGTGCGAATCTCCGGCATCAGCAGGCCGCGCTCGCCCGCCAGCGCCAGAATCTCTCCCAGCGGCCCTTCAAGATTTTTCTGGATGTCGTTGCCCAACGCCTTCAGCGGAGAAACATAGAGCACTTCCGTCCGATCGGTCAGATCGCCAGCCAGCGCCTTGCGCACGAGCCGGTCAATGCAGGCAAGAAATGCCGCGAGAGTTTTGCCCGACCCGGTCGGCGCCGAGATCAGCGTAGTCCGCCCCGCCAGAATGTGCGGCCACCCCTGCTCTTGCGGCTCCGTTGGAGTCCCAAACTTCCGCACGAACCACTCCGCCACGAGAGGGTGAGCCCAAGCCAGCGATGTAGGAAGGGACTTCATCCGGACATTCTAGCCCGAAACTCAGGTTTCGCCAATCATTCGCCCGAGGTAATCCTATCTCAGCGCTAGGGTGATCTTAATGGCTTCCTTAATCCGCAGAAGAGCATCGCGATCCACGCGGCCGTAGTAGCCGACTAACCGGGACACCTGGATAGCCCGAATCTGCTCGGCCTTGGCCACACTGTCCATCTTCAAGCCACCGGAGCCCTTGTCGAGATGAGCATGGCTCGGGTAGAGGCGCTTGACGTTGACTGCATCCGTCACGGGCACGACGACAACCACTGGGCTGTTGGCATTGATGGAATCGCGGCTGACCACCACCACCGGTCGCGTCCCCGCCTGCTCGCTGCCCTCGGTCGGATCGAGCCGGGCGCTGAAGACGTCACCGCGAACGGGTCTTAGAAGTGCGGGTCTTTGCGTGCTCATGGACGCTGGTGGACCCAAGGGCCTCCCAGTCGCTCCTTTCGAACTCGCGAGCTAGAAGAACCGAGTCGCGTCGGTAGTCGAGATCGTGGGCCATCTGCGCAAAAGCCGCGTCAATCTCTTCTTCGGTCAACCGACGCACCTTTTCCTCGATCGCCCGAACCGCAAACTCGTTGAAACTCAAGCCTTGCGTACGACCGATGACCGCCTTCGCCTGCTCGTAGACGTGCCGTGGTACCCGAACCGTGGTGTTTTGAAACTGCCTCTTGGCGGCGACAGGCATAGGACTTCTCCTACCGAGATTCTAAAAGAAATTATAGCACATTGTGCCATCAATATTGATGGCATTAATGCCATCACAAAATGCCAGGACTTCGCACGTCGGGCCGCAAAAAAACGGGGGCCTCGGGCCCCCGCATTTCACTCCCAGATGACCGCTATCTTCCGCTGTTCTCTGCCGCAGTTTGAACAGATTCATCGCCGATGGTCAATGCGTACTTCTTTCCGTTCGGCTGAATCTGCGTCAACGAGACGTTATTGTTGTCCCTCTTGGTCACGATCCCTCCAGGAGAAGTGACGGTCTTCAGGTTCACGACCTGTGCCGGAACCGTCGCCACTACATTCTTCCCTTTCAGGAACTTCAGTTCTACACTTGGCCCGCTGCCGTCCCAGGTCACGGTGTATTTACCAACCGGCAGTTGATTGCCGTTCACCGTCAGTGCTTCGCGGGTTTCTACGGTCACTTTTTCCGCCGCAAAAGCAGTAGCTGCCATCAACATAGCGGCGCCCAACAACAAACTTGTGCAGAGCCTTCTCGATTTCATTGGATTCCTTTTTTCCCGAAAGCGTCGGGAATCGGCTGCAGGCGGCAGACCGGGGCAACACTGTTGGAAGAAGGAGCAACAGAGTCCGCGCTTCGGAACCGTGCTCACCTGGGCCGCCAAACCAAGCGTGAGAACCGTTCCAAAGTTCCGAGACTCATACAACAGCGTCTCTGATTGGAGTTACGACTGCATCGCGGAAAAAGTTCCGTACGATCCAGCTGCCTTTCTGAAGTGCATTTCCCCCACCAAACTCGAGCCCTTCAAAAACCACTGCATTCGTTGTACTTCACTGCCCTCGGCCATCACCCAACCCGCCAGAGTGTCCGGTTCTGGCTTCGCAGCGTCCGAAAGCGGACGCCTTTGCATCCTCCCCGCAACACAAAACACCTTCTGTTAGTTGAGCCGGTCCCTGGGTCAGGTCCTGATAAAATCGGAGGCTCCGGATCGCAAAACTGAATTCCTCAATGTCCAAACTTCGCGCAAAGAGAATCAAACTCCTCCTCTTCGACGTAGACGGCGTCCTCACCGACGGCAAACTTTTCATTTTCCCCGCCCCCCCGGGAACGCAACAAAGCATCCTTGATCGAACAGAAAAAGATCAATCCGCCCGTCACGGCGGCCAGGGCGGATTCGGCCTCCACAGCCAGTCCATGATCGAGGCCAAGGGCTTCCACGCCCACGACGGCACCTCGATTTCGCTCGCGCGCCTGGCAGGCATCAAGACCGGCCTCATCACCAAACGCATCTCCGAAACCGTCGCCCTCCGCGCCCGCGACCTGAAGCTTGAACACGTGCATCAGGGCATCGACGACAAGCGGACGTGTTTTATGGAAATCGTCAAACAGGAAGGTCTCAGGCCGGAAGAAGCCGCCTTCGTCGGCGATGACGTCATCGATCTCCCCGCCATGCGCGCCGCAGGACTCGCCATCGCCGTGAAGAACGCCCGTGCCGAGGTCAAGAGAGAAGCCCACTACATCACGCCCCACGCCGGCGGCGACGGCGCCCTCCGCGACGCCGTCGAATTCATCCTTAAGGCCCAGGGCAAATGGAAGAAGGTGGTGGAAGACTACATCGGCGAGAGAAGCCCGAAAAGAAGCTCCTAGCCTTTTAGCTCTTGGCTTCTGGCTTTTGGCGCAGAACCTGAGAGAGCATGACGATGTGGTGAAAAGAACGCGGTTTAGGGTTCAAGCCAAGAGCCAATGGCTAAAAGCCAAAAAACCCACCGGATGCTTGCTTGGGGCGTGCTCGGGTCAGCATCCGATGGGCTACCGTTTCTCCTTACTCACCCTGTTGTTTTCAGGAGTATGTAGAAAAATTAAACCCCAGAACCGAAGGAAGTTCCGTCTAATTTTGTAAAGCTTTGTAAAATCTCAGCACAATAACAGCAACAACCCCACTCTAACCACCACGAGTAACTCGCCCCCATCTTTCGCGAACTCGGCCAGCATGCCCCTCTCTACATCAGCGCATACAGATTCCCATCCGCGCTGCCCACGTAGACGACTTTGCCGACGACCACCGGCGACGAGAGAATCGCTCCCATACTCATCACCCGGTCGACTCCGGCGACCATATCATCGTAGAAATCGGAGCGATAGATTGCCTCCTCGCTCGGAGTTCCGTCTGCTTTCGTGTAGGCAGGCCCGCGTTCTTTCATCCCCTCGGTCTCGAAGCTCCACGAAGGCTTAAACCCGGCGAGATCAACCGCGACCAGTTTCCCCTGTGTCGACCCGACATACAACATGCCGCCCGCGAGCGCCGGTGACGAATACAAATACCAGTGGTTAAATCCCACCGAGTGCAGCACCGCGCCCGACTTGGCATCGAGCTCATACAACAAGCTCGTGTCGGAAGTTACGAAGTACACGTTGCCATCTCTCACCGCCGGAGACGAAACGACCCACGATCCCTCACCCGAAAATGCCCACTGCTTCTGTCCGTTGCTCGCGTCCAGCGCGTACAGATGAGAATCGCGGCACCCGAAATACACCATGCCGTCCACCACCGCCGCCGAAGACTGAATCCCGACCTGATTGTGCGTGTCCGGATCCTCTCCCGTCTTGAACCGCCATTTCTCCCGCCCCGTCGATGCATCCAGTGCGTAGAAGTAACTGTCCCAACTCCCAATGAACACCGTGCCGTCCGCGATTGCGGGCGACGCATGCACCACATCCCCAGTCTTGAATTTCCAATTGACCGCGCCCGACGCTGCGTTCAGCGCGTAAATGTTGCCATCTCCACTGCCAAAATAGACCGCTCCATTCCACACGACAGGAGACGAAAGATAGCAGTCAAACGGATCGGGCATGGTTTCGCTCACCGGCTGCACTCCATGCAAATGCTTGCCCGCGAATCGTCTCTCTCCTCCTGTCTGAAATTTCCATTTCAAAGCGCCGCTGGACGCGTCGACGGCATAGAAGTTGCCATCGTAAGCTCCGAAGTAAACCATCCCACCCGTGATCGCCGGCGACGATGGAATCCGGCTCTTCGCTTCGAATTTCCATTTGAGCGCCCCCGACTCCGAATCGACCGCATAAAGATTCCCGTCGGTGCTCCCGACATAAATCACTCCCTGCGCCACCGCGGGAGACCCAATCACCATGCCGCCGGTGTGAAACTTCCACTTGACCTTGCTGAATTCTCTGACCCCTGCTGCCTCATAGACTCCAGTGTGCCGCGGGTTTCCGCGAAACATAGTGGCGTCTTCGCCAAGCAAAGCCAGGCAAGAGAGCAAAGGAAACACGAGAAGAAAAATCGCTGCGAGCCGTGGAAGCCGCATTGTAGGTTATGTCCTCTCCCCTTAGACGCCGCCGAGGAGATTAGGTGAGAATGCCGCGCCGAAGATCCATCCCGAAGGGCAGTATTCGTGAGCCCCGCACGCAAGTCCGGGGGGAAAGTGGAAGGTCGCACGAGTCCCGAAGGAATCCGTGGGGCGGAAGAAAAGCTACGACACAGACTCCGCAGGGACGGCACAAGTTCTCACGTACAGTGTTTAGCCCCTGAACTCGCTCGTCCAGTCGCGATTTCGAAGATCGTTCCTCGCGCTCAGCCTGCTCAAGCCATTTCGGCAGATGATCGGACAGCCCGCACCGGGGGACGATCTGGGTGGCTGGTCTACCGCTGGTTCTCGCCTTCCTTGTACATGTACTTGATCGCCGGCTTGTAGATCATCAGATTCGGCTCGCCGTCGTCGCGGGTCACCTTGATGCAGGTCTTGTCGTACCACTCGATGACGCCGCGCACTTCCTCGCCGTCGCGCAGCACGATGACCATCGGCGTCCGCGATTGCATCTGCTTCTGGTAGTAAAAATTCTCGGCGTAGGTCTGCTCCGGAGGCGCGATCTTCCGGCCCCCTCCGCTTCCCATGGAACGATCGCCGCGTTCGCCTCGGTCACCGCGATCATTACGTTCAGCGCGGTCATGCCGCTCTGGCCGGTCGCGTCTTTCCTGCGGTGGCGCTGGTGCAGCAGTATGATTGCCGTGATTTTCCGCCCGCGGCAGAGTGGGACGGATGAGTTTTCGGTTCGCGAAATTTTCCTTCTCAGCGGATTCACCCGCGGGAACGGGATCCATAATTTCCTTCATAGTGGCGCTACCTCGGATACACGCATTCGCGCAAACTACAACACTCGGGGACCCTACGAATATAAAAACGAAGGCGTGAAATTTTCTTTACCGTAACACAGGAATCTTCCCGTGACAATCGTTCCTTCGTGCCACAAACCCGCAGTGTGCTAAATCTTGCACACCCCTAGAATATCGATTCTGCCCGCAGCCTACCTCGTGTCCGACAGGTCCGCGCCTCGCTTTTCTCTGCCGCTCAGCGTGACGATCGCTACCAGACTGGCCACCAGCAGCACCGTCCACGCCAGAACCGGCGGAAAGCTGCCGCCAAAGCGGCCTTCGGCGAGCTTCGCCTGAACCACCGAATTGCGCGAAGAAAGAAAATTTCCCAACTGGTAGGCGAATCCCGGAAGTGTTCCTCGGACCGCGGGCGGCGAGAGTTCGTTCAGATGCGCCGGAATCACTCCCCAGGCCCCCTGCACCATGAATTGCATCAGGAACCCGCCCAGCGCCAGCATCGGCACCGAATGCGAATACGCCCACAGCGGAATCACGGGAATCGCAAGCATCGCTGCAACCACGATTGCCCTCCGCCTTCCAATTCGCTCCGACCATGTCCCAAACAAAATTCCTCCCAGCAGCGCTCCAATGTTGTACACGATGGCGATGAAGCTCACCGTCTTCGGCGTGAACTGCAGATTCTTCTGCAAGAATGTCGGGTAGAGATCCTGCGTGCCATGACTGAAAGAATTGAAAGCGAACATCAGCACCACTAGGAACAGAAAAATGCCGGTGTGCGAAAGAATATCCTTCCCCAGATGACTCTCCGCTTCTCGCGACACGCGCCCTTGCAGCCACGCCGGCGATTCGTCCACCTTGGTGCGAATGTAGATGACCAGAAACGCCGGCAGAGCGCCAATCACGAACATTCCGCGCCAGCCGAAAACGGGGAACAGCGTGCCATAGACCAGAGCGGCCATAAGATATCCCACGACGTAGCCCTCTTGCAGCAGCCCTGAAAAAAATCCGCGTCCCTCGGCCGGCAGTGTTTCGAACGCCAGCGCCGCGCCCACGCCCCACTCGCCGCCCATGGCGATTCCGAAGAATGCTCGCATGATCAGGAAGACTTTCAAAGACGGTGCGAACGCAGATGCCAACTCGAACACCGAATAGGCAATGATGTCGACCATCAGTGTAGGCCGGCGCCCGAACCGGTCCGCCATCAGCCCAAACAGGAAGGCTCCCACCGGACGCATAGCCAGCGTCAGAAAAATCGCCTCCGTGATCGCCGAAACCTTCGCCTGAAACTGCGTGGCCAGCGCGCTGACGCAAAAGATCAGAATAAAGAAATCAAACGCATCAAGCGCCCACCCCAGAAAACACGCGATGAACGTGTTTCGCTGGACTGGTGTCAATCTGCGAAAGTGCCCAACGAATTCCATGTCTCCCTTCGTGAACCGGAGCCTGCCCTGAGCGGAGTCGGTGTCCTTCGTGGTTATCGCCCTTCGCTGTTCTCTGTCGGCCCTGCGGATGCTAGCATAAGCTTTCATTTAGCAATCAGAAACCAGCGACCAATAATTTTCTCCATGCCCGAACTCGACCTCCCGCAACGCCAGGCCCCCGACTCGCTGATGCTCACCGATTTCTGGTACCGCGCTCTGCCCGCCGATCGCCTCCACCGCAATCAACTGCAAAAGGCAACCCTGCTGGAGATTCCGCTCGTCATCGGCCGCGACCGTCAGGGACAGCCCTTCGCTCTGCGCGATGCCTGCCCGCATCGCGGCATGCCACTCAACTGCGGCAAATTCGACGGAGAAGATCTCGAGTGCGGATACCACGGCTGGCAGTTCGATGTTCACAACGGCCAGTGCCAGCTGATCCCGTCACTCACCGCCGATCAGAAACTCAAAGTCGATCGCATCTACGCCGGCAGCTTTCCCTGCGAAGAGCAAGACAGTTTCATCTGGGTTTACATCCCGGATCCAGGCACGCCGGGCGCGGGATTTGCCCCGCCCATCAAGGCCCCCGACGCCGCGCCGCAGATTGAAAAATTCAGCGTGAAATACAAACTCGCCTACCTGCAAGCCGAAATGCCCGTCAGCATCGACCACGGCATCATCGGCCTCATGGATCCCGCCCACGGCCCCTTCGTTCACCAGGCGTGGTGGTGGCGCACGCAGCGCAGCATTCACGAGAAAAAGAAAAACTTCGAGCCTATCCTCAACGGCTTTCGCATGAGCGCGCACACGCCGAGTTCGAACTCCGCGCCGTATAAACTCCTGCGCCTCTACGCCGACGCCGATTCCATCACCACCACCATCGATTTCGTCCTGCCCAACGTCCGCACCGAAACCATCCGCGCCGGAAAATACTGGTTCTCCAGCCTGACCACGGTCACGCCCATTACGCGCAACCAGTGCCGCATCGACGTAGTCGCCGCATGGAACTTGTTCCGCTGGGTTCCCTTCGTTCCCGAACTGCTGAAATTCGTCTTCGCGAAATTCGTCGAGCAAGACCGCCGCACCATGGAACTACAAGCAGAGGGCCTGAAGCACAACCCTCATCTGATGCTGATCGACGACGCCGACCGCCCCGCGAAATGGTACTTCCAACTGAAAGCCGCTCATCTAGAAGCTAAGCGCACCAACGGCGAGATGAAGCACCCGATCTCAGGCCCCGTTACGCTAAAGTGGAGAAGCTAAAGCAAGTCTGAAGCCGCGAGAATCAGCCTGTCATTCTGAGCGAAGCGAAGAACCCCGCGCAAGCACGTACCACCGGCGCCCCGTACCGGAGTTTTCACGATGACATTGCGTTCAGCTTTCGGACGAATCGGAAATTCCGTCGGTGAGGGGAAGAAGCCCGATTTGTTTTCTATGTGACTCTGTGTCTCTGTGGTGAAATGCGTTGAGGTGTTGGCCGCAGGAGCAGTCCCTACGATTCTCCCACCAGCCAGTCCATCGCCTCTTCCCGCGTCTTAAACGTAGGAAACTCGCGCTGGGAAAAAGTTTTGAAATTCTCGTAGAAGACGTGCGGCAGGCTCTCTGTCCCCACCCACGCCGACCGCTTCACATAAGGACGATCGAGCGTCAACACTTCCTTGATGTGCGTCGCCACGCTCTTGTCGACCTCTGCTCCACTGAAGTCGGCGAGCGTAAGCACCGATCCGGGCGCATGGCGGGCAATATCCGCGCGCACCAAGTCGAGCAGCACCATCATTTCCTTGGCCGCACAGTGGCTGAAATCAATGAGGAAAATGGCCTGGCCCTTATGTTTGATAAAGCGCAGCCGTTCGTCCAGGGCATCGCCGGACGTCACGCCAGCAGCCCCTCGACCACGCCATAAGCCCCGTCCAGCGCGGCATCGAGAGCCGAAGCATCCTTGCCTCCGGCCTCGGCCAAATCCGGACGCCCTCCGCCCTTGCCGCCAACTTTCTGCGCCACAGGACCAATCACCTTCCCCGCCTGCACACGCGCAGTCAGATCCTTAGTGACACCCACGATCAGCGCCACATTCCCATCCGACGCCGACCCCAGAATCACGACTCCCGACCCAATCTTGTCGCGCAGTTGATCGACCAGCGTCCGCAACTGCGCCCGCTCCAGATTGTCCACTCGATGTGCAAGCACCTTCACGCCCTTCACTTCCTTAATCTTGTCGCCGACGTTCGCAGCCGAAGACGAAGCCGCCTTCATCCGCACCGAGTCGAGTTCGCGCGTAAGCCGCTTGATCTCCGCGTCCTTCTTCTCGAGTTCCGCCTTCAACGCATCAGCCGGAGAGAAAAACGTTTCACCGTCGGGCAGTGCCTCAGAAGAGGGTGCCCCATCCTTGCGCGTTTTTTGCGCAAGGATGGGAGAGACGAACGATGACACTACGTTTTCAAGTTGGTGATCCTTGCGGAAATGCGCCAGCGATCCCTCGCCCGTCACCGCCTCCACTCTCCGCACGCCGGACGACACGCTGCCTTCCTTCAGAATCTTGATCAGCCCAATCTCCCCGGTAGCACCCGTGTGTGTCCCACCGCAAAGCTCGGTGGAAAAATCGCCAATGCGAACCACCCGCACCTTGTCGCCGTACTTCTCCCCAAACAGCGCCATCGCGTGATACTCGTTCACCGCCACATCGATCGGCACGTCGGCGATGGTCTCAACCTTCCGGTTGCGCAGCACTTCCTTGTTGATGATGTCCTCGATATCCTGCAACTCTTCGTCTTCCACGGCGGTGAAATGCGAGAAATCAAACCGCAGATGATTCGGCGCCACCAGCGACCCCGCCTGCTTCACATGCTTCCCCAGCACCTCGCGCAGCCCCGCATGCAGCAGATGCGTAGCCGTGTGATTGCGCATGGTCCCAAGCCGAACGTCGGTGTCAACAACAGCGTCAACCCTGTCACCAACGCGAATGACGGGGGTGCCCCACCCTTCTTTCGCGTTCTGTGCGAAAGAGGGTGGGATCTTTGAACTCCCAGACCTCACCACCACCTGATGCGCCCGTACCCCCTGAATCGGGTAATAGCACCCCTTCACTTCGGCGATAACCGTATTGTGATCGTCCGAATAAAGCCATCCCCGATCGCCCACTTGTCCGCCAGATTCCGCATAAAACGGCGTGTGATCAAGAATGACCTCACCTTCGTCGCCAGCCGCCAGTTGCTGCGCTCCGTGCCCGTTGTGAATGATGGCCAACACTTCGCACCCGTCAGACCGCGTCTGCCGGTACCCTTCAAACTCAGATTTCGGAAGTTGCTGGTAGGCAGGATTAGCAGTCTGCTTGGCCGCGCCTTTCCACGAAGCGCGAGCGCGCGACTTCTGCTCCTCCATCGCATGATCAAAACCATCCTGATCGAAATTGACGCCTAAGTCGCGACAGAAATCGATGATGAAGTCGGGGGGCAGGCCGTATGTGTCGTAGAGCTTAAATGCCTGCTCTCCCGGATAAGTTAGAGCGAGTCCTTGGGCCTTAATCATATCTAGGGTCCAGTTCTGCCCTTCGATGGGTGGCCTAACTCCGGGAGCATTCATGAATTGGACCATGACGCCGTCCTCTAGACGTTCGAACCCAACGTCGAGTGCATGCGCAAACCGCTGCTCCTCGGCGGACACCGCCTTTGAAATGCGATCTGCCGTCTCGCCCAGTTCCGGATACGCATCCCGCATCAAATCTCGCACCGCAAATACCATCTGATACAGAAAGGGTTTCGTCTGTCCCAGCAATCGCCCATGCGTGATAGCTCGACGGATAATCTTGCGCAGCACGTATCCGCGCCCTTCATTCGAAGGCAGCACTCCGTCCGAAATCAAAAATGTCGCCGCCCGCGAATGATCCGCAATCACTCGCAACGAAGCGGCCGATTTGTGGGTTGATTGTGTGGGGACAGCCGCCCCCGGCTGTCCGGCCGAGCGAAGCTCGGCTGCCTTCCCAGAACCCAAAGTCAACTCCGCCGCCCGCTTGATCAGCGGCGTAAACAAATCCGTCTCATAATTCGAAATCACGTGCTGCAGCACCGATGCCACCCGCTCCAGCCCCATCCCCGTATCAATCGATGGCTTGGGCAGCGGCGTCAGCTTGCCCGACGCATCGCGGTCAAACTGCATGAACACCAGATTCCAGATCTCCACATACCGCCCGCAATCGCAGCCGAACGCGCAATCCGTATGCCCCTGATCCGACGCCGCCACTCCCATGTCGTAATGAATCTCGCTGCACGGCCCGCACGGCCCGGTGTCGCCCATCTGCCAGAAGTTATCCTTCATCCCCATCTCGAAGATGCGGTCCTTCGGTACACCCTGCGCGGCCCACAGGTCATAGGCCTCGGAGTCGCGGCCCACGCCGTTCTCGCCCTTGAAAATCGTCACGTACAACTTGTCCTTCGCAATCCCGAACCACTCCGGCGAAGTAATCAGCTCCCACGCGTAGGCAATCGCATCCTTCTTGAAGTAATCCCCAAACGAAAAATTCCCCAGCATCTCAAAAAACGTGTGATGCCGGTTGGTGAACCCGACGTTCTCCAGATCGTTGTGTTTCCCCCCGGCGCGCACGCATTTCTGCGACGTTGTGGCCCGCGAGTAGTCGCGCTTCTCGAGTCCGAGAAACACGTCCTTGAACTGGTTCATCCCGGCGTTCGTGAACAGAAGCGTGGGATCGTTGGCGGGGACGAGCGACGACGAATGCACTTCCTTGTGCCCCTTCTGCACAAAGAAGTCCAGGAATTTGCGGCGGATCTCCGAACCGGTCAGCATGAAGGGTCAATTCTAAATGAAAACCGTCCGTTGCTCAGCCAGCGGCCCGGCACGAGCAGCGAACAAACCACAAAGGACACAGAGCGCACAGAGGAAGCATTGCCAGCCTCGGTGTCCCTGTGTCCTCTGTGGTTGATGTCTACTCGCTACTTCACCGCGTCGACCGCCTTCTCCGTCCCCTTCTTCACGTCGTGGCCCACGTCCTTCGCCCCGGTCTTGACGACGCTGCCAGTCTTCTTCGCGACCTTCTCCGTGGCCTCGCCGGTTTTGTCAGCCGCTTTCTCGGTATCTTTCCCCGCGACCTTGGCGCCTTTGACCGTGTCCTTGGTCGCGGTCTTGGCGCCCTTCTCCGTATCCTCGGTCGCGGTCTTCGCACCTTTCGTCGTGTCCTTCGCTACAGTCTTCGCGACGCTCTTCGTAGCATGTCCGGTCTTCTTCGCGACTTTCCCGGTCGCGTCAGCTGTCTTGTCAGCGGCCTTCGCGGTGTCCTTCACCGTGGTCTTGGCCGCGTCCTTCACGGCCGTGCCGGCGCCGGTGGATTTGTCTTTGTCCGCGCTCCCCGCATCCTGACCATAAACAACGGGCACTGCAGCGAGTAATGCAGTCGCAAGAATTGCGACCAGCTTGGTTTTCATGGGTTCCTCCTTAAAGTTGTAGCCGGGATCGTTCCCGAGTATGCAACACGCCGAAGACTCGACGCAAACCGTCGCACGCCTATCTTCTTGAGATGCGGAATCTCAACGCCAGGATCGCCTTCGCGGTTTCCAACACCGTGGCGCGGCCACATATTTTTTTCCGACTCAGGCAACTCCTCCGCATAGAATCAGGCAACAGGTTTCGCTCAGGAAGTTCCGCTCAGGAGGTTTCGCTTTCCAGTGCGCTCAGCGTTTCATCATCCACGTCCCACTTCTTCAGGATCGTGAAAATAGTTTTCGTGGTGAACCCGGCGCGCGCCAGCTGGCGAAAAATCCGCGCCGCCTGCTTCTGGTCCTTCGGTTTCTCCAACCTCTTCTTGCGAAGATATTCGCGGGCTTGCTTTTCGTCGCTCACGCCTTCGTAGGCGGCCTCCACAGCCTTCTCGATCACGGACCCGTGCACCCCGCGCGTCTTCAACTCGGTGATCACGCGCATGCGGCCCAGTTTCAGATTGTCGCGCCGCAGCGAAGAGTAGTAAGCCGCATACTGCGAGTCGTTCAGATATCCCTGATCCTTCAGCCGCCGGATCACCAACTCCACCAGCGTTTGACCATATTCCGAGTCGGCATCTTCGATGCGCGCCCGCATCAGCCGCTTCAGTTCCGCGACAGTCCGCATACGCCGTGCCAGCGCGCCCACAGCGTATTCATAAAGCTCGTCTTCGGAATAGGTCCTTCTCTTGGGACGGGAGAACGCCATACACGCTAACGATAGCGCAAATCCGTTCCGGGCACCGCGAGAAAGAAAAAAAATGAGGGAACGCGACAAGTGTTTCCCTTCGTGAACCTTCGTGTCCTTCGTGGTTCCCGCTCTTCTGAAGGTTGCACGAAAAAAAAGGGGGCGCGATCGCTCGCGCCCACCATGGAGGCAAATCAATAACAGAAAGCAAATCCCAAACCGAAAACTCGCAACCGCGAAGCAGAAGTCGAAGGCCTGAGGTCCGACGTCCGCCCTACCGCCCCCCAAACCCCGCCGACTGCATCGACTGCCGCGAAATGTCCGCTGTCGACGCAATCCCTTGCATGCGCAGCTTGAAGTCGTCAGCGTTGGAAGCGTTCTCCAGCGCGGTTTCATAGTTGACCAATCCCGCCTGAAACAGATCCCAGAGCGACTGGTCAAAAGTCTGCATGCCATATTGCGAAGTGCCCGCCGCAATCGCGTCGCGAATGGACCGCGTCTTTTCCGGTACCAGCACGCACTCACGAATGTAAGCGGTATTGATCATCACTTCCACCGCGGGCACGCGTCCCTCGGAATCGCAACGCCGTACCAGTCGCTGGCTAACGATGGCCCGCATCACTGCCGCCAACTGCATACGAATTTGCTTTTGCTCCGGCGGCGGGAAGATCGAAATCACGCGGTTGATGGTTTCCACCGCGTCCAAAGTGTGCAGCGTCGAGAACACCATGTGGCCGGTTTCAGCCGCATGCAGCGCGGTTGAGATCGTTTCCAGGTCTCGCATTTCGCCCACCAGAATCACGTCCGGATCCTGACGGAGAGATGCGCGCAGCGCCGCTCCGAACGAGGGCGTGTCCACCCCAATCTCACGCTGGTTGACGTAGCCCTTCTTGTCGCGATGCAGAAATTCGATCGGGTCTTCGATCGTAATGATATGTTCCGCGCGCGACGAGTTCACTCGATCGACCATAGCCGCCAGCGTCGTCGACTTACCAGAACCGGTCACGCCCGTCACCAGCACAAGCCCGCGAGGCATGTCGCAAATCTGCTCCACTACCTTGGGCAGAAACAATTCGTCCAGCGCCCGAATCTTGGTGGGAATCACGCGGAGCACCAGTCCCACGTTCCCGCGTTGCTGGAAAATGTTCACACGGAAGCGTCCCAGGCCGGCGACGCCGTACGCCATATCGATTTCCGTAGTCTCTTTGAATTTTTGCTTCTGCCGCGCCGACATCATGCTGAACGCCATGTTGAGCATGTCTTCGGCGCTGATGCGCGGCTGATCGGTCAATGGCACCAGTTCGCCGTCAATGCGCAGATGAGGATAGTTTCCCACCTTCAAGTGCAAGTCGCTGGCTCGCCGTTCCGTTGCAATCCGAAGCAGGTCATCAATATTCATGCGGAGTTTTCCCGTCGACGCTTCTTGGCATGAAGCTCTCTAGCCATCATCGCCCGAATCGTCACCTTCCCCAAGATGACCTAGGTAATGCCCTCCAGTCGGCGGCGGGACACCGCCTTAAGTTCGGCAGGGGCCGAGCATCCCTCAGTAGGCCTCTGCGCAACCGTTGTCAAACTGGTACCACTATCCTGGTAAAGGGAAGCATGGCACAGCCCGGGGTAATCACTCCATGACACTTCCCAGGCGAGATTGGGCGAACGCGAATGGCAGAGGTGGTAGCATAAAGCTATAGGCACGCTCCGTGACGGGAGGTTCGTCATGAAAGCCTTTCAACATGAACTGGCCCACCTCTACGAGCGACGTAAGAATGTCGTTAAATTTGGTTCGGCGTCTCTCTTCCAATCTCTAATCACGGCAAGCGTGATAGGCATTGTAGTTGCGTTTATTGGAGTCGCGCTGAATGCTGTGCGCTTGCAAGGAAACGCTTCGTGGTATGTAGCGCGCCGACCGGAGCTGTAGTGGAAGCGGTTATCGTTACCGCCCTGGTGACGATCGTTATCGAACAGCGACGCAAGCGAGCGATCCGACGGACTCTTGAACTCGCTTTCCTGAACCACCACATTCGCAACGCCATTACACAGATGAGCATGGCGCAGTATGTCGCCGATCCACACCAGCACGAACGCTTGGTGCGAGAAGCGGTCGACCGAATTTCCGAAGCTCTGTTCCGAATTGCCAACAGCGCAGACTTGACCGGGCTGTCTCTCGAAGTGGATCTCCAGGGTATGCAATTAACCTATGCGGGAGAAGCACGCGAGCAGGAGGACAAGAAGAAAGCGGGTTAGCAGCCCGTGGCAAAAGTGAGATTCGTATCAGGGCACGGCTTCAGCCGTGCCGTAAGTGCCGTATCTTCAGTCGCCTTTAGGCGCTCCGATTTCGGAATTTGAGTTTTGCCACGGGCTGTTAGAGGCGATCTTCCTGATGGCTGACGGTCGGCCCCCGAGGCCGTGATAGAAAACAAACCCCCGGCAGGATGCCGGGGGCGGACTAGCAAGCGCACTTCCGTAAAACCTTACTTGGCCAGCTCAGAGCTGTGGCTGGCGACTTCTTGCCATGAACCGTTCTGCCGGGCAAACGTGTCGGTCGTCAGAATCGTTCTGGCGCGGTGATCGCCATGGTACATCGTGTCGTAGGTGCTCTTGTACGTGGCTACCGCGGTGTCGCCGAAGATGCGCACGTTCAGATCAGAGATCACCTCGCTATCGTCTTGTTGTTCTTGGTGTCCTTCATGTCCGCGAGCAGCCCCTGTTTGGTTTCCCAGTTTCCGCAACTCGATCCGCCCGTAAAGTTCTCGGCGTAGTTTTTTTCCACATACGACGGGTCTCCAGCAATGTCCGCTTTCACGGAGGCGTTCTCCATCTGCGTGATCGCTGCTACGGCTTCGGTACCGGCATTGGCGCTGCCTTTCTTGCCAATTGCCTGTATCGAGAACGCCGCGAACGCCAAAACGACTGTGAGTCCTACAAAGATAGACTTGGAAACACGCATGTCAACCTCCTGGGTTGTTGTCGCACTAAGAGGGGAGTACTTCAGAGGGGTTGACTTAGCTCAGGAAATCTGACGGAGCGGAAGATAAGATCGCTCAAGCCCGCCGCTAGTCCTATTCAGCGGGACTGTCAAGCTGCCCTTTTTTGGGTGGTGGCTGAAATAGCGTGATGCCGATTTCCACAGACAAAGCGTCGTGCCGTCATAGCCACAAGAAACGGCCAGGATAAGAGAGCGGGCCTATGAGCTGTATAACAACCGTGGTCGTGAACCCGGCCAAGACGAACGGGACTGGCTCCGTGCCGATGCAGGAGATCCACTAGCACTAGCGGGAAAGGGACCCATTCGCCACCCTCATGAGTCTGCTGGCAGGCTGGAGGGAGTGCCATGGATTGCTTACTGTGTGTGAATGCCCGTCCGCCTTGAATGGGCTACAGTCCCTTGCCCACCTGCAACCTTCGCTCCCTCACCCTGCCATTTCCTCGCCAGCCCCTCCAACTGATGGAGCACCTTCTCAATGTCCTTCATGCGCTCGGTGATGCCGTAGGTTACCGCCGGCGGAATCGTCGGCTCGTAATGGCGAAACACGAATCCCTTGTCCTCCAGCGTGCGCAGCCGCTCCGTCAGCACGCGCGAAGAAATGCCGTCAATATTCCTCTTCAGCACGCCGAAGCGCATGGGGCCGTTCGTGCTCAAGGCCCACAGAATGTGCAGCGTCCAGGGGCGGGTCAGCAGTTCCAGCAATCCGCCGATCGCGCAGGGCGATGGAGTTCGAGCCGATCGTCTCATGAGTTGTCTGTCCGATACTAGGTTACTCCAAAGTCCCTACTATGAAAAGAGCCTATAGTTATTTATTGTAACCATAGAACCGGCAACGCATCCAAAACGGGTGAGTCGTTTTGACCGCTTCGCCAGTTTCGCAAGTTTGATCATTCAGGAGAAACCAATATGGCAACTCTCGCACAACCTGTCGCAGCATCCCGTCCGTCTGTCGCTCTCGCCGCTCCCGTGGTCCTGCTCGGGCGGCTCCTCTTCGCCCTCATCTTCCTGATGGCGGGCCCAAACCATTTCTCCAGCCAGACGATTGCCTTCGCCGCGTCGCAGGGCGTGCCCCTGGCTTCGTTTGCGGTGCCACTCTCTGGCGTGATCGCCCTCGTCGGCGGGCTCTCGATCCTGCTCGGCTATCGCGCCAAGCTCGGCGCGTGGTTGATCGCATTGTTCCTCGTCGCGGTGACCCCCATGCACAAGTTCTGGGGAATAACGGACCCCATGATGCAGCAGATGCAGATGGTCATGTTTATGAAAAACCTGGCGATCCTGGGCGGCGCGCTACTCATCTCGCAATTCGGCGCCGGACCATGGAGTCTCGACAGCCGCCGCTAGTCAGCGCTTGTCATGCTGAGCGGAGCAGCGAGGCGAGCGTCGCGGCGGAGTCGAAGCATCCCTACCTGCCCCCGTGTTCGGCCTGCACAAAAAAGCCGCCCGCTGAACGGGCGGCCTGCATAACAACGAATCGGACTACGCGGCCGTTTCTTCGGCTGCGGGCATCTGGAAGGGTTCGTCGTAGCTGCCGCCGTAGATCGAGGGCACCTTCGATCCCATGGGCCGCAGGTACGTCGCCAACTCCCCGCGATGATGGATGCAGTGATTGTTGAGGAATCCCAGATACAGCACCGCCGGCAGGTTAAACACGTTGAAGAAGTTGACCGGCGTCAACAATTGCTCGGGCGTCATGGCCGCCACACGAGCCACGCCCCGCTGGATGTTTTCGTCGTACCAGGCCACAACCTCAGCCGAGGTCTCGGGCTTGTGCTCAGGCGTGTCCATGTTGAACTTCAGATCGGCGATTCCGTCCAGGAACTGAATGTCGCTGTTCGCCACGTGCCACGCCAGTTCTTTCGCCGTCCGCGCGTTGGGATCGGGCTTATAGCTGGAAGCCGCATCGGGAACGGCGGCGATTACCTTCTTTGTGACTTCCGCTTCGCGTTGAATGCCGTCAAGCATCATCGCGCGATAGCCAAGGGCAAATTCCGGACTCATGCCTTGGGACATATTTTTCTCCTTCGTTGAGGGTTGTTATGTTCGTTCCGGGCTAAAAGGAGCAAAAGGGGCGCATGCCGCGCCCCTCTTGCATTTGACGATTTCCGATTATACGCCGACGGGCTGCTTGCTGCGCACCGGCACCGGCGTCAGCCAGCCGTGGCGGTCATTCTTCTCGCCGCGCACGATGGCGTAGAACTCTTTCTGCAACGCTTTGGTGATGGGCCCGACGATGCCCTTGCCCACCTTGATCTTGTCCACCGAGCGGATCGGTGTGACTTCCGCCGCGGTTCCGGTGAAGAACGCTTCGTCGGCAATGTAAAGCATTTCGCGCGGAATCATCTGCTCGACAATCGGAATGTTCAGGTCGCGCGCGATCTGCGCCACCGAGTCGCGCGTAATGCCAGGCAGCACGGAGTTGCCCAGCGGCGCGGTGATCAGCTTGTCGCGATGCACGAGGAAGACGTTTTCGCCGGAGCCCTCGCTCACGAATCCATTCACGTCGAGCGCAATACCCTCGACGTATCCGTTTGCGATGGCTTCCATTTTAATGAGTTGCGAGTTCATGTAGTTGGCGCCGGCCTTGGCCATGGCCGGCAGCGTGTTGGGAGCCAGGCGCGTCCACGACGAGACGCAAACGTCCACGCCATCGCCTTCGCCACTCAGATATTTCCCCCACGGATAGTTGATGACGTAGACCTCGACCGGATTGTTGAGCGGATTGACGCCCGCATCGCCGTATCCGCGCAGCACAATCGGACGCACGTAGCATGGCCACGCGCCATTGTGCCCCACGGTTTCGAGCATGCCCTTGACGATCTCATCACGCGTGAATGGCACGTCAATGCGGTACACCTTGGCCGAATCGATCAGCCGTTGGATGTGTTCGGTGGCCCGGAAAATCGCGGGCCCGCTGGGCAGTTCGTAGCAGCGAATGCCTTCGAAGACCGAAGAGCCGTAGTGGACGACGTGCGACATCACGTGCAGGGTCGCGTCGTCCCAGTTGATGAGCTTGCCGTTGTGCCAGATCTTGTCGGTCTTCTGGATTGCCATCGATACTCCTTCGAGGTCAGTGTTGGGCAACGAGGCTGAATCATTCCTCTGGCAGCGCAGGGAAGCGAGGGCGAACCCAACCAGCGTTACAAGACATTATATCCGAGCCCCTCGCCGACTTTCGTGGCTGCGCTGGCCTTCCGCGAGAACGCCTCGATGCGTCCAGACGATTGGCGAGCCGCAGCTGTCCCTGCATGTTCCGAAAAAATGTTGTAACCGAGACGCGGCCCTGCCAGTAAGACAGAGTAGAGAAGCAAATAGGAGGACTTATGACGACTGCAAATTCTGGGATCGTTCCACCAACCGCGCACGGCGATCGATGGCCCACAGCGCTAGCCTCGCTGCTGGTGGGCGCAGCGTTCTTCTCCCTGTGGTTCTGGCTGCTGCCGCAGTGGCTTGGTTTCCGCGTGGAAACGGCAGGCGCGGCGCATTGGCGATGGCTGGCCGCGCTTCCCTCGGTGCTGGGATTCGCTGTCGCCCTGCGCTGCGTCTGGGATTTCGGCTGGACGGGCCACGGCACGCCCGCTCCGATCGCTCCGCCGCAGCGGCTGGTGGTGGTCGGGTTCTACCGCTACGTGCGCAACCCCATGTACCTGGGCTTCGCCACGGGATGGATCGGGCTGTGGATCGTCTTCGGCCACGCCAATCCAGCATTGATCTCCGCCGTGGCTGCGGTCGCGCTCGGCGTATGTCTGTTTGTGATGTTCTACGAAGAGCCAACCCTGCGCGGGAAGTTTGGTGCGGACTACGAACTGTATTGCAGGAACGTGCGGCGGTGGTGGCCGAGGGCGCGAGCCTGGAAGAATGGGTAATAGAAGTTCTTGTGCCAGTGCCCACAAACGGCAAACGGGAGGGACAAACAAAGCTCGTCCCTCCCACATGCAGAACAAGAAAGAAGAGGCGGCTACCTTCCGCCCCACAATGCTCGCAGAACCTGCTCCCTCAGCGACACTCGCTCCACAGCCGTTTCCTCCGCACAAGCCTCGATCCGATCCACCTTTCCCGGCTCCGCACCATCCTTCCGCAGCAAGTGCCAAGCCTCCTTGTAAGGCCCATACTTCGCGCACTTTAGTTTCGGATACAGCGCAATGCTCCCCTGTCCCACCACCAGCGCCGCCGGAATGATGTACCACAAGTCTTCCTGAAACACATACGCGGCCAGATACTCAAACGGATCCCCCTGATACGGCCCCTCGCTCCCCCGCACCGTGCACGAGTATCCTCCCCGATCCTTAAACATCGTCGACTTCACCTGCACCCGCACAAACCTCCCTTTATGCTCCACCACAAAGTCATACGGCATCACCTCTCCCCAGGGCTTGTTCAAATGCAGCCCCAACTCAATCGCCCGCAACATAAACCACAACTCCACCCACTCCCCCCGCAACTTCGGGTGCTTAATGTTCATCCCCCGATTTTTCATACACCTCACCTCTCCTCCGGATTCAATCCAGGAATTCGCCAAAAAGTTGTTAAGGATTTCCCCCTAAGAGATCGGGGTGCCCCACCCTTCTCGCGTTCTGTGCGAGAGGGTGGGGATTTTGACTTTCCTAAGCTCCCACCACGATTTTCACCGTAAACGAAAAACGCGGCCCACAAGGGCCGCGCCTATTTCTACCACTATTAGATTCAGATGCATTCCCTCACCCGAAAGGATACCCAGCAAAAAATAAATCCCCGAGAATTCCCGTTTCGGGAAAGCCCGACGTTGACCGCCACAACTCATGTGGGGACAGCCGCCCTCGGCTGTCCGGCGGCCCAGGTGTATCGGGCCGCTGCCGTGCGCAATCACCACCACCCTCCCTTGTCATTCCGACGTTGACACTGAGCGCGGCGAAGTGGAGAAAGGAGGAACCTGCTGTCCTGTCGGAGTGAGGCAAAGACGGAATTGGCAATATCAGGCGTGATTCGTAGTTCTTCTACTTTTCGAGGACCGCGAAATGTGGGTCGGCCCGCGTGACGCCGTGGTGCTGAAGGAAGCCAATCTCCACGTGGAGAAATCGCCAGATGCCATCGTCCGCGGTGCCCACGCTTCGAAAATCGCGAAGCGTGGGGCAGCCTAAGTCGCAACGATGCGGGGATGGGTCAGCCCCGATAGGGCAGGTGGTGGTGGTGTGAGGGTAGGCAGGCCCCCCTCTAATTCATGCTTTCTAAATGGGCGTGCGGCGGTTCAACCTTTTCACCCATTCGCAGGTGGCTTGTTCTACCCCATGACTACCACTCACCTTTCGTCTATCGAACGTCATCGGCGCTCCATCATTGCCTCTGAGTTTGGTAACATGGCCCTCGGGCTTTTGTCGGGGAGCCGGGATGCAGCCTGACCTTCAGCAAGTTCTGAACCGAATCAATGACCTTTACCCTTCATCCTGGAGGGACCCGGGCTTTTGGATCGCACAAATCATCAGCGTTGCCGGGCTGATATTTTCAATTCTAGCGTTCAGGAGGCTGGAAAGGCTTTTCGCGAAGCCAGAAGTGCTAAGGAAGCTGCAACCGCGGCGGGCAGAACCGTCAAAATTCAGACCGTTACTATCGAATTGACTGAGATTGCTCAAAAGCTCGACCGAATCCAGCCTGAGTTGGCATTCGCTGAGGCAGGGGATCTCCTTCGTGAAATCCAGCGGCGCTTACGAAGGCTCATGGCGCCGTTTGCTACGGACCCAGAACTCCGGGATGCGATCGGGGCGGTTCTTCAGGCACTCCAGGCTGCGCAGACTTCACTCAAGGCAGTTCGCCCGACTGATCCAGCAGCAGAGGCACCCAACTCGGTCTACTACGGAACACAAGATGCCTTTGATACGATCAGTAATTGCGTTGCTGATCTCTTAGGGCTGTTTGAGAAGCAGACGTTACATTTCGGGGAAAACGATGCCGAGCCTTGACGAAGAGAAAGAGCTGCAAAACTACCTCGATGAAGTGACTCAAGCCACTCGCGAAAGTTTAATAGCGTGGAGAACCGCAAACCCTACCACGTACATGTGGGAAAAGGAAGGCTCTCCCGCTGCGAGATTGAGTCTACAGCAGTTGGAGCGGAACGTTGTTGTCACCGAGGAGGGGCGTCGCAGTCTGCGCAAGAAGCAGTACTATCTCTTTCAGGTCTTTGAGATTAGTGCGCAGGGCCCGAATCTGCGATTGTCTTTTGACGGCGATGAGCGCACAACACTCAATGACAAGCTGCACGCTTTATTCGAGCTCATCAGAACCGAGAAGTTACTAAGAGATTTGCAGTTCCTGAAGAGCACTCTTCCTGAGCGGAGATCATAGATAGCCGGTCTTGGACAATCAGCCCTGACGAGCCGATTTAAGCGGCGCCTCCGATAAACAGATACGCAATCTGTTCCTTCGCTGGGTGCCCCACCCTTCCTACTTTGAAGGGTGGGATTCCACCACAAAGTCAAAGGCCCCCATCCTGTCGCAAAGAACGCGACAAGGATGGGGCACCCGGTTCTTACTGACTACTGACCCCTGACTACTGAGAACTGCTTACGTCCCTTCGCTCCACCCCGCCAGATACTCCTCCTGCTCCGGCGTGAGGCGGTCGATCTTAATTCCCATCGACTCCAACTTCAGCTTCGCGACTCGTTTGTCGAGTTCGTCGGGGACTTTGTAGACCGTCTTTTCCAGCTTCTTGTTGTTCTTCACCATGTATTCGACGGAGAGAGCCTGGTCGGCGAAGGACATGTCCATGACGGAGGCGGGATGGCCTTCGGCGGCGGCCAGGTTGATGAGGCGGCCTTCGCCGAGGAGGTTGATCTTGCGTCCGTCTTTGAGCGAGTACTCTTCGACGAAGGTGCGGGTGGTGCGCTTGGAGGACGACATCTTGTCGAGCGCGGGGATGTCGATCTCGACGTTGAAGTGGCCGGAGTTGGAAATGATGGCGCCGTCCTTCATCAGGTCAAAGTGTTCTTTGGTGAGGACGCTCTTGTTGCCGGTCACGGTGCAGAAGACGTCGCCGAGCTTGGCGGCTTCGTTCATGGACATGACGCGGAAGCCGTCCATCACGGCCTCGAGGGCTTTGGTGGGATCGACTTCGGTAACGATGACTTCGGCGCCGCAGCCGCGGGCGCGGCTGGCGAGTCCGCGGCCACACCAGCCGTAGCCGGCGACCACGAACTTCGATCCGGCCAGCAGAAAATTGGTGGCGCGGATGATGCCGTCGATGGTCGACTGTCCCGTCCCGTAACGGTTATCAAAAAGATGCTTGGTGTCGGCGTCGTTGACGGCGACGATGGGGAACTTCAGCACGCCTTCCTTGGCCATGGCACGCAGGCGGATGACGCCGGTCGTGGTCTCTTCCGTGCCGCCGATCACGCCTTCGAGCGCGTCGGTGCGCTTGGTGTGGAGGATGGTCACGAGGTCGGCGCCGTCGTCCATGGTGATGTGGGGCTTGTGATCGATGGCGGCGAGAATGTGGTTGTAGTAGGTGTCGTTGTCCTCACCCTTGATGGCGAAGACGGGAATGCCGTGATCGCGGACCAGGCTGGCGGCGACGTCGTCCTGGGTGGACAGCGGATTGGAGGCGCAGAGCACAACTTCAGCGCCGCCATCGCGCAGGCAGATGCCCAGGTTTGCGGTCTCGGCCGTGACGTGGAGGCAGGCAGAAATCCGGATGCCCTTCAATGGTTGATTCTTGATGAACTCCTTGCGGATGATCTGCAGCACTTTCATGGACTGGTTCGCCCACTCAATGCGCTTCTTCCCCAAGTCGGCCAGTTCTACGTTCTTGATGTCGCAATTCACTGCTGCTGTTGACATACTTCTCCTGTGTGTGGCGCGCGTTGCAGCGCAGAAAAACTAGTTTGATTACCTTTGAATGACGTTAGCCCACAATGCTCAATGCAGAATACACGAACCGTAGTCCGGTCAGGATTACCGAATGGGATAAGCCTTTCGTCCCTCGCCCACATACACTTCTGTTCCTGACGAAAACCCATAACCACGAAGGTCACCCTTCGACCTCGCTCAGGGCAGGCTCCGGTTCACAAAGGGAATCTCCTCGTGCGGAGCTTCGTGCCTTTGTGGTCTAAGTTTTGCCGCTACTTGCGAACGGCGTGTCCTGTGTGCGCCCGCAAACCGGCATCGCTGGCCAACTTGGCCGCTTTGTCGGTCGCTTCCCACGTGAAGTCGGCGTCGCTGCGGCCGAAGTGGCCGTAGGCCGCGGTCTTTTTGTAAATCGGCCGGCGCAAGTTCAGCGACTCGATGATTCCGCGCGGTGTGAGCTTGAAGTGCGAGCGCACGAGATCCGGAATGATCGCCGGATCCACTTTCGCCGTGCCGAACGTTTCGACCAACACGCTGACCGGATCGGCCACACCAATCGCGTATGCCAGCTGTACTTCGCAGCGCTCCGACAGTCCGCCGGCCACGATGTTCTTCGCAATGTGCCGCGCCATGTAAGCGGCCGAACGGTCTACCTTCGTCGGATCTTTTCCGCTGAAGGCGCCGCCGCCGTGACGTCCCATACCGCCGTAGGTGTCGACGATGATCTTGCGTCCGGTCAAGCCGGTATCGCCCATCGGTCCGCCGATGACGAAACGTCCTGTGGGATTGATGTGGTAGTGCGTGTACTCGTCGAGAAGATGAGCCGGGATTACGGCCTGAATCACATGCTTCAGAATGCCGGCGCGCAATTCTTCGTTGCCGACATTCTCAGAGTGCTGCGTCGAAATGACGACCGCATCGACACGAAGAACTTTTCCGTTCGCATCATATTCGACTGTGACTTGAGATTTGCCGTCAGGGCGGAGGAAAGGAAGCGTTCCATTCTTGCGAACCTGCGAGAGCCGCATGGTCAGCTTGTGCGCGAGTGAGATGGGAGTCGGCATCAACTCCTCATTCTCATTGACCGCATAGCCAAACATCATTCCCTGATCGCCGGCGCCGCCCGTGTCTACGCCCATGGCGATGTCGCCAGATTGCTTATTGATGCTGGAGATTACGGCGCAGGTGTTGGCGTCGAAGCCGTAGAGGGCGTTGTCGTATCCGATGGAGGCGACGGTGCCGCGGACTACGGACTGGAAATCGACATAGGCCTTGGTGGTGATTTCTCCCGCGATGACGACGAGGCCGGTGGCGGTGAGGGTTTCGCAGGCGACGCGGCTGGAGGAATCTTCGGTGAGGCAGGCGTCGAGGATGGCGTCGGAAATCTGGTCGGCGATCTTATCGGGATGGCCTTCGGTCACAGATTCGGAGGTAAATAAATAACGGTTTTTTGCTGCCAAGTTATGTGTCTCCTTAGAAAATTGCCGGTGTCATCTTTACTTCTACTTCGCTTGCACGTCATGTACTACACGTCATGAACGTGTTACAGCAGGAACTCTGGGCTCTTGATCTGGGGGGACCAGCGGAAATCCACACGGCCGCGACTGGGCGACGCATCGAAGGGAAGTCCTATAAAAGGCTACCAGACCCCCCTTTTTGGCGCAATGATTTTAGCGCTAAAGGCTTGGGCGTAAGTTCAATAGCGGAAATGGGAAGGTGGACGGGCGGGAACGGGGGTTTAGTGGGGGCGGTTGGTCCAACGGCTCGTCGAGGGCCAGTCTAACTGCTTCCCCTTCGCGCTGGCCGTGAGAGCATGAAAAGATCGAAGAGCGACGGAGGGCTTACGGAATCGTTGTTGATCATCACGGGCACGATGGGAGCCGGCAAGACAGCGGTCCTGGGCGAAGCGTCGGATATTCTTGCACAACGCCAGATCGTCCATGCGGCCATCGACCTGGATGCGCTCGGCGTCGCCCATCTTCCATCCGCAGCCCGCAGCGATGGCGTGATGTACGACAACCTTCGGTCGATCTGCAGGAACTATGCCGAGTTGGGAGTGCAGCGATTCCTGGTGGCGCGCGCCATCGAAGACGCTGCTCAACTGGAACTTTGCCGCGAAATTGTTCCTGCCGTTAACACGGTCGTCTGCCGCCTCACCGCGAGCCTCGAAGCGATGAAGCGACGCGTAAGGCGACGTGAATTAGGGATATCGCAGCGAGAATATGTTGCTCGGGTCGCGAAATTGAATGTCATCCTTGACCGGGCGCGATTGGAAGACTTTGCTGTCGCCAACGAGAATCGTTCGTTGACCGACGTCGCGCTCGAAATGCTGGTCAAGGCGGGATGGATCTCGGACTGACCACTAACCAACGGGTGGAACTCAAAGAACTGGGGGCAGGCCCCGATTTCTGTCCGGATTTTATCAGATTGCCCCGGCAGTCGGGAATCCCATCCTTTGCAAAAGGCGCACAGGGTCAGCCACCCGCCAACGCACAAGGTGTCCTCACTTTAGCCACTTCAGAATTACTTCTATCGCCAACGGAAGAGCGAAGACACCCAACGCAATGGTCAATCCAATAAGCCACTTTGTTAGTCTTTCCAGTGTGTGGCTAAGCTGAAGTGTCCCATACGCAAGGTCCGTCGATCGCGCGGTCAATTTGGTATTGAGGGTTGTAACGTGCAAATGATGTTGGACGCAGGCAAACATCATAATGTCGAATGGGGTCACGTCTTCCCGCTTCAGATGGACTGACAAGTCCTTCATCTGCTGGGTAATAGTTCGCTGTTGTTCATCAATCATCTTCAACAATGCCGCGGACGTGACGCGAGGGTCGTTAAGGATGTCGGTGATTGGCGGGTTCAATATACTTAGATCTTCCACTATAGACTCCTTGTAAGCCGCAGTCGCATCATAATGTGGGGTAGCAATTCAGGTGCAAATCGATCTCACCTTTGCCGGGTGCCCCAAGTCTTGGCCTTCCCATGTCTCGCAAAAACGGCGAGACATGGGGCACCCCAGTTTGACCACCCCGTAATCAATCACCCCATTGTCGACCAGCCTGTCGTCGACCAGCCCATACCCTAGGAGTGACAGTCATAACGCTTCGATCACGCGGCTGGTGGTCGGATTTTCATTACCATGATATCCGTATCATTGACCGCACTGGACCTACCTCTCTGCACAGGTACCATCGAAAACTGCTCCAGCGCCACTGCTCGGGCGAGGCTACCAATCCGCGCGCTACAGGATTGCGATGGATGTAGCGCAGCTTTTCAATTCGCTTCTGCTCGGTCCAAACATTAAGGTTGTAAAACCGCGCCTGCCAGAATCGGTTCGGACTCGCCGGTTTACACCAACCATGATTACCCGAAACTGGGGTGGACGAAACTGGGGTGCCCCATGTCTCGTTGTTTTTGCGAGACATGGGATTGGCGCCGCCACCCTCCAAACTGCTAACTACACCCAGTTTCAACGCCTGCACAGCAGTTGACAGCGTTTCCCGCTGTGGCTCGCTCACCAGGAGATGCACGTGTTCCGGCATGACGACGTACCCCCGCACTACGAGCCGATAACGCCGGCGAACACGGTCCAGAATCTTCAGGAACAAATCACAAATAAGTCTCGTTCCTGAAAAGTGGCCGGCGTTGGTAACAACTGAAAGTCAGAAAGTGTAAGTCGTTACCGCCATAAAATCGGTGCAGACGTTCGGTCATGAACGAAGAATTAGGACAAATCAGAAGACCTGTCTGTGACGAGTGAACATTCGAAGATCCTCCCAGGTCTTGGCCTTCCCATGTCTCGCAAAAACGGCGAGACATGGGGCACCCCCCAGTTGGACCACTTAAGAATCTCCGGCGGGGCCGGCCGGCGACCCGCACTCTTTCCACAGCTTTTCCCAATTCCAGAGCCCGGCCGTCACCTTGATCGGCAACGGGAATCCGAGCTGATGCGCGAGCATGCACACCTGGCCGCGATGGTGGGCTTCGTGAGCAAGCATGTAGCACAGCATTTCCGGGCCAACCGGCCAAGGCCGAGCCCAGCCGTCTCTGCGAAACTTCTTGACGCGGCCCCCACCACCGCCGAGCGCTTCGGCGAGCATCTCCGCGCAACGAGCGGCGCTCTCGGCCAATCCCGCACGGGCCTGCTGCGGCGTGCAGTGCGCGCGGCTCAGCTGTCGTGGAACCTTCAGGTGCGGAGCGGTGAGCCGGACCCACTTGCAGCGGACATTGTGCATGTGGGTGAAGATCGCCGCAATGGTGCGGGTCGTACTGTGCGGGGTCGCGCCGAGCGGTTTGGCGGTCGTTTTCGCTGTCGTTCTTGCTGTCGTTCTTGCTCTCCAGGCGGCAGGGTCAAGGTGTTCGATAAGAATCTGGTTCATGCGCTCATTGGCGGCAAAGATCTGGACGGCGGCTCGGCCGAGTTGAATGTGAACCCTGGGTTGGTCGAGCTTGGGTTTGTGAGGCTTGGGTTGACGCGTGGTCACGGCTTCCTGCTCCTCGACCTATGATACTTCCGGTGATACTTCCGGGCGCGGCGACTGACCGGAGTTACCGCCCAGACCGGAATGCCCTCGGCTGCGAGTTCGCGGGAATCAACGGACGGGTTCCGAGCTCGAAGCGGGCGGGGAGGTGCGCATGCCGGCGCTGTCGAAGACAAAGGTTTTCACTTCGGCTTCGGCGCCTTGGGCGGGGATTTCTGTGCCATTCCAGAGGAAGGTGACGCCGGCGGCGTTGCCTACCTTGGCGACGATTTCGCGAGTCGCGTGGAAGGATGTGTGCGCGGGGGCGATGAGGGTTTCCTGGCTGACGGTCTGGCCGTCGGCGATGATGGAGATCCAGGAATTCTCGGAGGCGCGGATGACGAGGATCAGGGTCGCGGCTGGATTTGCTGGCGGCTGATCGGTGGCGGGCGCGGCGGATGGTTCGGTCTCGCTATTTGGTGCGGTATTGGCGGCTGGTTGCGCCGCTGCGTGCGCGGGGGAATGAGCCGGCATCCGGGGCTGAGTGGAGGGACGCGGTTGCGTGCCCGGAGCGGATGGGTGCGACGAGGATGCTACGTTCGCCGCGGGAAGTGAAGTCGGACTTGCGGTGTCGGGAACTGGAGTGGACGCTGCGACAGGGGCGGGCGCGGACTGAGTGACTGGCGCGGAGTTTGCCGGCGATGCGGCGGCGGGATCCGAGTGCTTGTTGCGCGAGTGGCGAATCCACAGAACGGTTGCCAGGACGATGACGACTGCGGCGGCGACGAGGATTCTCCAGGGAATTCCACCGTCGTCCCCGCGGAGATGTTCTTTGCGCGGGGGGCGGACATCTTCGGCGCGTGGCAAATGCAACTCGGGAAGTTCCTCGACTTGCGTTTCGGTCTCCCCTTTCGCGGCTGGCTTGTTGTTTGCGGCCTGAGGGCGCTTTTTGGGCGGCGTGAGGCGGGGCTGCGTTGGGCGTGCGGGCTCCCAGGCTTCGTGCGCTTCGATCTGCGCCTGGCGCAGGCAGGCCAGATAGTCGGCGACGGCCTCTTCGTCGTTGAGTCCCAGATGCTTGGCGTAGGCGCGGATGAATCCCTTGTTGAAGACGCCACCGGGAAGGCGGTCGAACTGCTCTTCTTCGATGGCCTGGAGCATGCGCGAGCCGATCTTGGTGACGTTGGAAACGTCATCGAGCGAGATGCCTTTCTTCTCGCGCTCTTTGCGGAATTTATCTCCGAAGGCGCCCACTGAGACCCGTGGGGCGAAGGTAGACTTCGCCCGCATAACATCGGGATCATGATAGGACAAGCGGCGGGCAGGCGCCACAGTCATCAGTCCATGGAGGAGGTAACGTGGGGGCTTCGGGCTTCGGGCTTCGGGCTTCGGGCTTCGGGCTTCGGACCCCAGACCTCGGACTTCAGGCGTTTGACCGCGGACGCCGGAGCGAGGCTTTGAGGCGGGAGTGAAACCCCCACTTCTCGCGCATAAGGAAGCGCGAGAAATGGGGCACCCGGGACTGGATCGGCGAACTGCGGTGGAACGGATGTCTGAAAATCTTTGACCATTAAGGCACGAAGGTGCACGAAGGAAAACAAAGAACCGGAACTTCCGTCGGCAGCGGGACTACTGAGCTTTCTTCAGGCTGACGGTGAATTGTGCTTTGCAGGTGTTCGCCGGATCGTCGAATACCTCGCCGGTGCGGTCGCTCTCTGAGGCTTGGAAGGTGAGTCCGCGCTTGACGCGGTTGGGAAGGCCGGTGAAGCGGGCCTTGCCGTCGGCGTTGGTGGCGACTTCGAGATCGAGCTTATGAAAGCTGCCGAATCGGTAGGCGATGTGGACTTTGATTTTAGCGGCGTAGACGGGGGCGCCGGAGGCGTCGGTGATGGTGAAGTCGGCGGTGCAGGGGCCGATGCCGCCGTCGAGTACGGGCACGGCTTTGGGGTCGGGGGCGGTGCTTTGGGAGAAGGCCGGGAGAGATAGCACGATGACAAAAAGAGCTAACGAAAGGGCGCGGGTTCGGAGTGCATTTTTATTCATGGGCGTGGCTATCCTTGTATGTTCGTCCTTTCAAGACTACGCCAAGTGGGAATGGAAAGTGACGTCCTGGAAAGAATCTGTGACGTGGTTCTTCTTAGGCTCGCTGGATGGTGGAAGGTTCAGTCAGAATCCCACGCTTCGGCTTTGCTCAGGGCAGGCTTTCGCGCAAAAGATGGGCGAAATGAGGTGCTTGGGGACTCGCGCTTCTAGGGTCAAAGTCCCCCGCCCTGTCCCTGCAAAAAACGCAGGGACAAGGACGGGGCACCCGGTGCTTTTTTAAGCTGTTTCTTATTCAGACCTAATTCAGGTACATCAATCGTTTAGGGCGGAAGCGGTTGATGGCGTTGGCTTTAGGGGTACCCATTACTAACGTTCATTGCCCGTGTACGAAAGTGACGAATATAATTTTTCAACTGCCACCCGTCCAGCGAGGAACAACGGTATTTATAGATGCCTGAGGCCGGCACTCAATTGACGCGCCACAGCCAGGAGCTGACGATATTTCACGATGTGGCGAAAGCGCTCACGTCGTCGCTGGACCTCGACTCCATTCTGCAGACCATCATGGAAAAAATGGCGGAGTACTTCCGTCCTGACACGTGGTCGCTGCTGATGGTGGATGAGGCGCACGACGAACTTTATTTTGCGATCGCGGTGGGCGATAAGGCCGAAGTGCTGAAGAATGTCCGGCTGAAAATGGGCGAAGGGATTGCGGGATGGGTAGCGAAAAACGGTGAAGCGCGGGTAGTGCCGGATGTGAGGACGGACCCGTTTTTTGCCAGCCGGGTGGACGAAGCCACGAAGTGGGAGACGAAGTCGGTCATCTGCGTGCCGCTGCGATCGAAGCTGCGCGTGCTGGGAGTGATTCAGTTGGTGAACGTGGACATGTCGCGGTTCACCGACGCGGAATTGTTTTTCCTGCAATCGCTGAGCGACTTCGCGGCTATTGCAATTGAGAATGCGCGCTGGGTGGAGAAGATTCAGGAACTGACGATCACGGACGACTGCACGGGACTGTACAACGCGCGACATCTTTATAAGACGCTGGAGACCGAGGTCTACCGGTCGTCGCGATTTGGGTATGAGTTCAGCATCCTCTTTATTGATCTCGATCACTTCAAGACGGTCAACGACACGCACGGGCATTTGGTCGGGAGCAAGCTGCTGGCGGAAATTGGGTATTTGATCAAGGCGCAGCTGCGGCTGATTGACTTTGCTTTCCGCTACGGCGGGGATGAATTTGTGGTGCTGCTGCCGCAGACGGGGAAAGATTCTGCGTTGGTGGTGGCCAAGCGGTTGCTCGATGCGCTGCGGGCCAGCAGTTTCTGCCGCGAAGAAGGATTGAATCTGAATATTCGGGCGTCGGTGGGGCTGGCAACTTATCCGCATGATGCGCGCACGGCGCACGATGTGATCCGGCAGGCGGATGGGATGATGTATCTGGTGAAGAATTCTACGCGGGATAATATTGGGATTGCGCAGCGGGGAGTGTTGAAGTAGGAAGAGCGCTTTTAGCCGTTGGCTCTTAGCTTTTGGCTTCTGTGCTTACGCTGCTCGGCGTCGTTTCTTGGCGACTGACGCCTGCCAACCCCCAGAGGAATTGACCTCGATCTCGGCCTACCTTCCGGGCATCACAATCTTCTCACTGCTTGTCCGCGGGCTTTGGTGCTTCCTTCGCTTCTTTCGCATCTGGTTTCCAGGGGTTGGCGTTGGCGGGGGCTTTGGGGTTGACGCCGAAATCCCAGACGTAGAGGTTCATACCTTCTTTGCCCAGCATTTCTACTAGCGCATATTCGCCGGGAGCGAGGGGCTCGGTGGGGGTGACCTTGAGCCAGCCTCCGCTGACGCGGGTGATGGTCGTCTTTACGAAGTGTTGATCCTGGGTGACTTTGCCGGTGACGGCGCGCTTGAGGTCACCGACAATGCGCCTGCCGTTCTTGACTTCTGTGCGGACGATGCGGAAGCGGTCAAAGGGGATGATCGCCTGCTCGGGTTGCTGCGGTGCTGACTGTGGAGGTTGTCGAGGCGCGGCGTCGCTGACTTTTTCTTTCGGCGCGGAGGGTTGATCCGGCAGGCCGGGGACGGGATCGGGATTGAGATAGAGAGAAGGCACGGCGACGTGGGACTGGACCGCGGCGTGCGCGCCGTCGATTTCAATGGTCTGCTTGACGCCGGCCACGGGATTGATGGCGCCGCGGAAGATGTTGCCCTTGGTGTTGCGGTTGACATCGCCGGCGGTTTGCTGGATTTCGTCGAGCTGGGTCTCGCCCTGGAAGCTGTCGAGGAGGAAGACGCCCGAGTCTTCGGGCAGGCGGAGTCCGGGGGCGACTTGCGGGAGGCGCGCTTCCTCTTGTGCGCGCTCCTGTTCGAGCTCCTTGTCGAGTTGCACGGCTTCAGGGACGGACGCTCCTGCGGCGCGGTCTTTTTCGTATTTCTCGGTTGCGGGCCAGTCGACTAGCGATGTGGGAAGTTCTTCCCAATCATCGCGCTCGGCGCTCATGTAGCGAACGCGATCGCCCTTGACTTCATATTTTGTGACCAGCTGGTAGGAGCCGTCTTTGAGGATGAGGCGGCGGGCGAGGTCTTGGGCGCGGGCGGGGGACCATAGCAGCGCGAGGAGAATGGCGGCGGCCAGCATCGCCAGCCGATCGACGGCTCGGCGTGTTCTTTTTGTGGCTTTCGGGGACATGGTCTCTCTCAATTATCGTCCGGGAAGGGCGAAGAGTCGAATTCCGCGCGGCAGTTCTTTCGAGACTGCTGAGTCTTCGTGGCGAGGAAAGGCGATTACCACGAAGGACACGAAGGTTCACGAAGGAAGACGGGGGGAAGGTATTGCTTCCTCGGGGGCGGAGCAAAGGATTCGTCTGATCAACAGGTGGGGTGCGCTTGTAGTATGCTGTTTTCGCGAACGCCACCGCCCCTAAAAATGAAACGTACTTTTCTTCTCTTCTTCGGTCTCTCTTCTCTTCTATTGTGGACGGCTACTGTGCTCAGCCAAGCGCCGACGGCTTCGGGGAATCTGCAGTATTCGGTGCAGGGCAGGCCTGCGGGGCAGGGCGAGCCTGTGTCGTATGCGTCGGTGACGCAGCTGAACGGGCTGCTGGCGCAGCTGGAGGCGGCGTCGAAGAACGCGCAGGCCGATCTAGTGAAGCTGCGGATTGAGCACTGGAAGACGGACAACGCGACCAAGAGGCAAGTGCTGGGGAACGTGGATTCGGTTCAGCGCAACCTGCAGGGGGCGCTGCCGGAGATCATCGCGCAGTTGCGCGCGGCGCCGGAAAGTGTACCCGCGAGTTTCAAACTTTATCGCAACCTCGATGCGCTGTATGACGTGTTGGGCAGCGTGGTCGAGGCGACCGGGGCCTTCGGATCGAAGGACGATTTGCAGGCGCTGTCGAACGATCTGACCGGGTTTGAGAGTACGCGGAAGCAGATGGCCGAGCGCATCGAGACCCTGTCGTCGGCGAAGGAAGCGGAGATTGTGCGGCTGCGGACTGATTTGAAGACGGCGCAGGCGGCGATTCCGGTGGCACCGCCGAAGAAGATTGTGGTGGACGACAATGAGCCGCCGAAGAAGCCAGCGGTGAAGAAGAAGCCTGTGGCGAAGCCGACGACGCCTGCGGGGACCACTGCGAAGCCAGCCGCGGGACAGACGCAGACGCCGCCTGCGCAGGCACCAGCGAAACCGCAGTAGGTCGCTTTCGTCTCGGGCTACGGCTGAGATCGCACGAAGATCAAAATCCCCACCCTTTCGACTTCGCTCAAGGCCAGGCTCTCTCGCAAAGACGAGAGGGGTGGGCACCCTGTACTCAGAATCTGTTAACCTTCCCACCGCATCTACATCGGGCGGTATTGTTTGATATCTTCGCGAGAGTGAGGCAGTCTTGCGTGGGACGCTAGCGATCTCATCCTCGGCCTTGTCGGCTGGGTAGGGATGCTTCGACTGCGGTTGAGCTTCGCTTTGCGAAGCTCAATCCTCGCTCAGCATGACAGTTGGGGTGGGAGGGTCCTCAAGCAGGAGTCCGATTGTTAGTCAGGAGTGGCTCGTTTCTCTTCCATATGAACTCGCACGGCAGCGTTGTCGCGACGGTCTTTGGGCTCATCATCATTTGGGTGGTGTTGCTGGATGCGTTTGAGACCGTGGTTTTGCCACGGCGGGTTACGCGGCACTTCAAGCTCACGGCATGGTTTTACCGGCAGACGTGGATTCCGTGGCGCGGTGTGGCGCGGCGCATCTCGACAGCTTCGAGACGGCAGAACTTCCTGGGATACTTCGGGCCGCTGTCACTGATTCTGCTGCTCGGGTTCTGGGCTTCAGGGCTGATCTTTGGGTTCGGTCTCATCCAGTACGGCATTGGGGGACACGAGCAACTCAGTCGCGAGCCGCTCACGTTCGGCAAGATCATTTATCACAGCGGGGAGACTTTCTTCACGCTGGGCTACGGCGACATTGTGCCGACTTCGGGCGCGGCGCGGGCGCTTTCGGTGATCGAAGCGGGGATGGGGTTCGCGTTTCTGGGCGTGGTGATCGGGTACATTCCGGTGGTGTACTCATCGTTCTCGCGGCGCGAGATTCAGATCTCCATGCTGGACGCGAGGGCGGGGTCGCCTCCGTCGGCGGTTGAGTTGCTGGTGCGGCTGGCGGGGAGGTCGGAAGATCCGGGAGTAGATCAGAGAGTGCTCGATGAAGTGTTGCGGGACTGGGAACGCTGGGCGGGAGAGTTGCTGGAGAGTCAGATTTCGTATCCGGTGCTGAGTTTTTTTCGGTCGCAGCACAGCAACCAGTCGTGGTTGGGAGCGCTGACGACCATGCTCGATGTGACTTCGCTGATCCTGACCGGGATTGAGGGAGTGCATCCGGGGCAAGCCAAGTTGACGTTCGCGATGGCGCGGCACGCGGCGGTGGATCTGGCGCAAGTGGTAAATGCGAGATACGATCCGACGGCGGCCGACCGGCTCCCGGAGGAGGAGTTGGCTGGGTTGCGCGATGCTCTGGCCGCGGCAGGGCTGCGGCTGCGAAGTGACGAATATGGCCGGGACAAACTTTTGAAGCTGCGATCCATGTATGAACCGTATGCTTATTCCATAGGGCGCAATCTGATGCTGACGCTGCCGCCGTGGAGGCCCGCGGAGAAGACGCGTGATAACTGGCAGGCAGGGCCGTGGGATCGGGTGATCCAGGCGAGCGGGCTGGCCGTCTTGGGACAGAAGCCGGTGGCGCCGCGGGGAGAGGATCACTTCTGAGGGCCGCCTGCATGGGGCGACGTGGCGGAGGCCTGCTTGATTGTGGATAGAGAGACGTTGCGAGCAACGTCTCTACGATCGGATGTGCGTGCTAACATCCTTCGTTCCGGATTCTCACGAATGAAACATACGGGCGAGAACGTGGTGCGCATTGAGGCGGAGGCTTTGCGCGCACTGGCGGACCGCATTGGCGGGCCGATGGCGGAGGCGTTTCAGCGAAGCGTGGATTTGATGTTCTCTTGCGGTGGGCGCGTGGTGGTTACGGGGATGGGCAAGAGCGGGTTGATTGCGCGGAAGATTGCGGCGACGTTGAGTTCGACGGGGACTCCGGCGCTGTATCTGCATCCGGTAGAGGCGATGCACGGGGATTTGGGAATGGTGGTGAGGGGGGATGTGGTGCTGGCATTGTCGGCGAGTGGTGAGACGGAGGAGATTTTGCAGTTGCTGGCGACGATTAAGAGGTTGCAAGTTCCGCTGATTGCGATGACGGGGGATGAGATTTGTGCGGATTCCCACGCTTCAACAGGCTTAGGGCAGGCTCCTTCGAAAAGCGCGAAGGGTGGGGCTGGCGTTCCGCAAAATCAAAGTCAGAATCCCCACCCCTTCGACAGGCTCAGGGCAGGCTCTGTTTCGCAAAAAACGCGAGACAAGGATGGGGCACCCCCGTCCATATCGACGCTGGCGGCGGCGGCGGATGTGGCTTTGGATTGTTCAATTGCGCAGGAGGCTTGCTCGCTGGGGCTGGCGCCGACGGCTTCGACCACGACAATGTTGGCGCTGGGGGATGCGCTCGCGGTAACTTTGAGCGAGAAGCGCGGATTTAAGGAAGAAGACTTTGCCAACTTGCATCCTGGAGGGAAATTGGGGAAGCGGTTGGCGCGGGTGGAGTCGTTGATGCATTCGGGAGATGCTCTGCCTCGTGTGTCGCCTCAGACGAAGATGCCGGACGTGATTTATGAAATGTCGCGGAAGAAGCTCGGAGTGACGGCGGTGGTGGAGGGCGAGCGGCTGGTGGGGATCGTCAGTGATGGGGATTTGCGGCGGCTGCTGGAGAAGCGGGGGAAAGACGCGATGGATCTGACGGCGGGTGAGGCCATGACGAAGAATCCGAAGACGATCGGCGGTGGAGAATTTGCGGCGACCGCACTGGCTTTGATGGAGGAGAAGAAGATTACGTCGCTGATGGTTGTGGATGGGGGCGGGAAACTGGAAGGGATTGTGCACCTGCACGATCTGTGGACGACCGAACTGGTCTAGGATTGAGTCATTGAGCGATCGGGTCATTGGGTGATTGGAGATCGACCTGCTGTTCCTGCTTCACAATCACTCAATCACCCGATTTCTCAATCACTCAATGAGGTTGCCATGTATCACTACGATCCCAATATAGCGCTGGAAGAATTGACTGAAGATGCGACGCTGCCCAATCCTGTGCATGTGCGGGATATGATTCTGCGCAAACATCCGTCGACGGACAAAGCGTTGGAGCTGAACCGGATGTTCGTGGAGTATCAGAAGTTTTTCGGGGAAGCGCAGAAGCTGGGGAAGGAAATTCTGAAGCAACTGACGGGATAGTGGCGCCCTGAGTGGCCACCGGCAAGTCTTGAGCTCAGCGTGGCAGTCGCGTAGTAGGTTGCTGAAAACTCTTTTGATCCTGAAGAGAGTCCCTCGGCGGCTAAAGCCGGAGCCATTTTGCGCGACTTACGGCACGAGTAGAACTCGTGCCCTTCCCGGACGTGCGCAATTCGGGCTTTTTCCGCAACCTCCTGGTAATCTCGGCTGACTGGCTCATCATCGCGCGCTCGCCAAGCCGTAGTGGATCATCTCGTAGACGGGGGCTCCAACCGCATTCGGGCCGCCGACAAAGCGGAACTGCAGGTAGTCCATTCCGAACATTGCGGAAACCGCGGGCACCTCGTCTCCCCAATGCTCCCCAGAGTTCTTTGTGCGGCAGGCCACGATCATCGCGATGGCTCCGCCGATGTGTGCTGCGAGAAACGCTTTCGATCGGAAGACTTGCTTATTGGTCCGAAGGGGCGGATCTTGCCAACCTCGGTACGTCCAGAAGTGCACGGAGGAGGGATCCCGGTAGGGTTGGAATTGCCCCGATTCGAGCGCAGTCGGATACTGCCCAACAAGCTTGTGTACCCACGCCGGGCACGGTTTGCCGTTGTTCTCCGTGCACGTGGTCGACTGCGTTGTCGAGGGCGCGTTCGGAAGGTCGGCGTTCTTCGAACCTGGAGAAGAACGAGATGTCTCCTGGCCGCTGGCGAAGAGCATGCCAAATAATAGGTCAAGGATAATCAGAGCTAGAGCCGGACAAAATCCCTCTTTCTTCACAGTGCCTCTCTTTGGTTGTGGCGCGTTGGGGACCAGTCGTCCTGATCGGACTTCCGCGGTATGAGGCACCTGACGGGCCTTGTCGCATTAGAAGTTTCAAAGAAGAGGGTTAGTGTCCACTGCCTGACCAACGTTGAGAGCCCGAGACTCGATGAAGGTTTGCGTAATGCGAGCCTTGCGAAAGATCGCAAAATGATTCCGCGGTTTGAGTTCGCAAGTGTCTCCGGGAGCGATCATTTACAATAACCAATTCCCTTTCGAATCGGGCTTGTGCCTGCGTCTGGGGGCTTGCTACTCGGGATGCGGTAACTACAAACTTATGCATCGATGGTCTGAGCTGTTTATTCCTACATTGCGCGAGGCCCCGGCGGATGCTGAAGTGGCTTCGCATAAATTTCTGGTGCGGGCCGGGTATATTCGGCAGCTCGCGGCGGGGATTTACTCGTATCTTTTCTTGGGGAGCCGGTCGTTCAACAAGATCATGGCCATCGTGCGTCAGGAAATGGACAAGATCGGGCAGGAATTTTATTTGCCGGCGCTGCATCCGCGGGAGATTTGGGAGGTTAGCGGTCGCTGGGCGCTGATGGGGGAGAATCTGTTTCGGCTGAAAGACCGCAAGGGCGCGGACATGTGCCTGGGAATGACGGAAGAAGAGGTCATGACTTCCATTGCCTTGAAAGAATTGCGCAGTTACAAGCAGTTGCCGCAGATCTGGTATCAGATTGCGCCGAAGTTTCGCGATGAGCCGCGGCCGAAGGCGGGGCTGCTGCGGGTGCGGCAGTTCATGATGAAGGATGCGTACTCGTTCGACATCGACGCGGCGGGGCTGGATGTTTCTTACAAGAAGCATTACGAGACTTACTGCCGCATTTTTGACCGGTGCGGGTTGAAGTACATGGTGGTCGAGGCAGACTCGGGGGCGATGGGCGGGAAGGAATCGCACGAGTTTATGGTGCGGACCCCGGCGGGCGAGGATCAGATTGTGAGCTGCGACGGGTGCAACTACGCGGCGAACATGGAGAAGGCGACTTCGAAGCTGGAGGCGGTGACGGATCTGGCGAGC
>Ga0209517_10000923_pt1 | contig 47517 bp, 37 predicted proteins | sample PeaSoiMetSII2010_FD_187695 | JGI IMG/M metagenome (GOLD analysis project Ga0209517, IMG submission 187695) | Peat soil microbial communities from Weissenstadt, Germany - SII-2010 (SPAdes) (version 2) | ecosystem: Environmental > Terrestrial > Soil > Wetlands > Peat | place: Germany...
GCTGGCAGTCAACGGCATCGCCTCCACTCCTTACAACGTGGCCGTCGGCGGCACGGAGTTCGAAGACACTACCAACCCCACCCAGTACTGGGCAACCACCAACGACCCAACCACCAATGCCTCGGCGCTCAGCTACATCCCGGAGCAGGTCTGGAACGAGAGCTCCAACGACCCCAACGGCCCGGTGCTCTGGGCCGGCAGCGGCGGCGTCAGCAGCCTTTACCAGAAGCCGGACTGGCAATCCGCTACCGGCGTCCCGAATGACGGGATGCGCGACGTTCCTGATATCTCACTCACTGCCTCCATCCACGACGGCTATCTGGTCTGCATGTTCAGCAACTGCAGCTACGGGAACTACTTCTACTACTTCGGCGGAACGTCAGCCTCCAGCCCCGCCGCCGCCGGCATCATGGCGCTCGTAAACCAGAAACTCGGCGGGAATCCGCAGGGCGTAGCGAATTACGTCTTCTATCGCCTCTACTCCACCTCCGGCGTGTTCCACGACACCACGGCCGGAAACAATATGGTTCCCGATCCTACCGGACAATACACTGTCGGCTACAATGCCGGCCCGGGCTACGATCTTGCCTCCGGCCTCGGCTCCTTCGATGCCAACGCACTGGTCAACAACTGGTCCTCCGCTGCGGCGGGCACCGGTTCCACCACAACGCTGGCCCTTGCTCCCGGACAGCCGAAGACGGCGGTACACGGCACGCCGCTCACGTTCCAGGCCAGGGTCCACTGCTCTGGCACCGGTTGCACTGCCCCGTCTGGTAATGTATCGCTGCTCGCGACTAACGGCACGGCCGCCCTCGGAATGGGCGCGGGGACCTTGTCTCCTGCGTGGACCGTCAGCACCGTTGACATCGTGACGGCGGCCGTCCCCGGAGGATCGCAATCCGTCTCCGCCCGCTACAGCGGCGATGGCACCTACGCCGCCAGCACGTCCAATGCAGTCTCTGTAACTATCACCCCCGAAACGAGCCAGTCGTTCGTCGGCGCGATCGGCGGCGGTGTATTTACCATCGCTCCCATCGAAGTTGGCTACGGACTGCCTCTGCGCATCGGAGGGATCGTTGCCGGTACTTCCGGTGCAGGCCATCCCAGCGGCCAGCTGTTACTGACCGTGGATGGCGTTCCTGCTACGACGGTGTCGTTCGACCCCGGCACCGGCAACCTCACGCCAAGTTCGCTCACTCTGAACTATGGAGAGAACTCCGGCGTCCTCTTGTCGACTGTATCAACCATCAGCCAGTCGAGCACCGTCTCCTATCTGCCGCCGACACTCTCCGGGTCCACGCAACGCTTCCCTGCCGGTCCTCACACCATGCTGTTCACATATCCGGGCGACGCCAGCTTCAGCGCCTCCACCTCCAACTCGTACACCTTCACGGTCCTGAAGGCCGACACGTTCATTGCGGACTTCTTCCCGCTCGGCACGCAGGTCGCGAACATCCCTGTTCATCTCATGGGACAAATCGGCTTTAAGAACCAGGGTTACGCGACTTACACCGGGACGATCACCATCACCGACAACACGAGCGGAACCCCCGTCGTTCTTGGCTCCGGGCCTTTGAACCTGAATTACGGCGGTTCGTACGACGTCCCCGTGACCGTAACAACTGCCGGCAACAGCCAGTGCGGACCCAGCTATCCTGGCGTCTGCCACGTACTGATTGTCAGCTTTAGCGGGGATCATGACACGAACCCGTCGACCGGGACCTATTACGTGCCCTTCCCTGCTACCAGCAGCAACGTGTACTTGAACTTGAGCGCCAACACAACCAGTGCAATTTCCGGCGCCCCTGTTACCCTTACCGCTCAAGTGCAGACAGACGTGCGTGGCTACATCCCAACCGGCGCCGTCACGTTCTACGACGGCACAACGTCGCTCGGCGCCTCTACCCTTGACGCCACCGGCACCGCAACCCTCGTCGTCACGACGTTCGCCGCCGGCACCCACGGCAACATCACTGCGGTTTACAGTGGCGACGCCATCCTCACCAGCACAACCGGCGGGCCGATCACCGAGAACATCTCCGACTACACGGTGCAAGCAACTCCGGCCAGCATCACCGTTCAGGCGGGACTGCCAGGAACCTCGAACCTGACTGTTATGCCGATCGGCGGATCAACCCAAACCGTGCAGTTCTCCTGCGGGACTCTGCCGGCCAACCTAAGCTGCAGTTTCAGCCCCACGTCGGTGACACTCGACGGAATCCATCCCGGCTCCATGAGCGTGACCATCAGCACCGGAACGGCAAGGGCAGGCTCCACAAACAAACCATTGCTGTGGGGAGCGGCTTCAACTGTCGCTTTCGGCTTCTTGCTGCTGCCCTTTGGCCGCCGTAAGCAGATCAAGACGACGGCCGGACTCGTCGTGCTCCTCGCGCTAACCGTTGCAGGTGTGGGCTGCGGCAGTTCCAGTACTCCGTCGAAGAATGCTGCTGCGGGGACCTATGTGGTGAACCTGACGGCAAATGGTGGGACCGGTTCCGCCGCCAAAAGCATTCCGCTGGTAGTCACGGTCCAATAAACGCATCACCACCCAAACGCGCCCGCGCAAGCGGGCGCGTTTGTTCTTGTCTCTATACTACGAACCAGTTCCCGACAATCCGACTTGTTGTGGGCTGCCAGCGGCGCTGTCTGTGACCTTCAGCGTCGCGCTGCGATTGCCCGTCGTAGTCGGCTTAAAGGTCACGCTGATCGTGCAACTCGCGCTGGCCGCCAATGAGCTGCCACAACCGTTGGTTTCCCCAAAGTCTCCGGCCTCGGTCCCGGCGATCGTGATGCTGCTGATCGTGATCGCCGTCGTGCCCACGTTCTTGAGGGTTACTGTTTTGGCGGCGCTAGTCGTGCCCACCTTCACCGACCCAAAGCTCAGACTGGTGGGAGTAAGTTCGGCGGTCGTGCCGGTTCCGCTCAGCGGCACCTGCTGCGGACTGCCGCTGGCATTGTCGGTAACCGTCAAGTTAGCGCTACGAGCGCCCGTTGTCGTCGGCTTAAACGTCAGGCTGACTGTGCAACTCGCGGCCGCCGCCAGCGAACTTCCGCAGGTCGTCCCTGTCTCTGGAAAATCTGCAGCTTCGGCCCCGGTGACCGCAATGCTGCTAATGGTCAACGCCGTCGTGCCCACGTTCGTCAGAGTCACTTTCTTGACGGCGCTGGTTAGGCCCACCGCCAACGTCCCAAAGTTCAGAGGCGTGGGAGATAGTTTGGCGGTCGTACCGGTTCCGCTCAGCGGCACCTGCTGCGGGCTGCCCGCGGCATTGTCGGTGATGCTTACCGCCGCACTGCGCGCGCCTGTAGCCGATGGCTTGAACTGAACCCTAATGAGGCAAGTCTTTCCCGCCGCCAGCGAACTGGCGCAGGTGCTCGTTTCCGGGAAGTCGCCGCTGTTGGTTCCGGTGATGACAATCGAGGTGATGGTGAGCGTGGCCTTTCCGGAGTTCTTGAGGGTCAACGTCTTAACCGGGCTGGTTACACCCGTGGCCACCGTGCCGAAGTTCAGGCTGGTGGGCGTCAGGGTCACCGCGGGGCTGCTGCTGGAGTTGAAAGTTGCGGTCACGGCTTTGGCTGCGGTCATGGTCACACTGCAGGTTCCGGTTCCCGAGCAAGCTCCGCTCCAGCCGGCGAAGGTAGAGCCCGCCGCCGCAGTCGCGGTCAGGGTGACGGGAGTACCGCTCGCGAAGTTAGCGCTGCAGGTGCTCGGACAGCTGATGCCGCTCGGGCTGCTCTTGACCGAGCCTGATCCCGTACCTGTGAGCGTCACATTAAGCGCGTAGCTCACCAGATTGAACGTCGCCGTCACCGCTTTGGCCGCAGTCATGGTCACGCTGCAAGTACCAGTGCCCGAGCAAGCACCGCTCCAGCCGGCGAAGGTGGATCCCGCGGCCGCGGTCGCGGTTAGAGTCACCATCGTGCCGCTAGCGAAGTTGGCGCTGCAGGTGCTCGGACAGCTGATGCCGCTCGGGCTGCTGCTCACCGATCCGGAGCCAGTCCCGGCCTCAGTCACGGTCAGCGCGAACGTTACGGCGTTGAAGGTGGCCGTCACCGCTTTGGCGGCCGTCATGGTCACACTGCAGGTTCCGGTTCCAGAGCAAGCACCGCTCCAACCGGCGAAGGTGGAGCCCGCCGCCGCGGTCGCGGTCAGAGTGACGGGAGTACCGCTCGGGAAGTTAGCGCTGCAGGTGCTCGGACAGCTGATGCCGCTCGGGCTGCTGCTCACCGATCCTGAGCCGGTCCCGGCCTCAGTTACAGTCAGCGCGAAGGTCACCGCGTTGAAGGTGGCCGTCACCGCTTTGGCTGCGGTCATGGTCACGCTGCAGGTTCCGGTTCCAGAGCAAGCTCCGCTCCAGCCGGCGAAGGTAGATCCCGCCGTCGCGGTCGCGGTTAGAGTCACCATCGTGCCGCTAGCGAAGTTGGCGCTGCAGGTGCTCGGACAGCTGATGCCGCTGGGGCTGCTGCTCACCGAGCCTGAGCCAGTTCCGGCCTCAGTTACGGTCAGCGCGAAGGTCACCGCGTTGAAGGTGGCCGTTACCGCTTTGGCGGCGGTCATGGTCACGCTGCAGGTACCAGTGCCAGAGCAAGCACCGCTCCAGCCGGCGAAGGTAGATCCCGCTGCCGCAGTCGCGGTCAGGGTCACCGGCGTGCCGCTCGCGAAGTTGGCGCTGCAGGTACCCGGACAGCTGATGCCGCTCGGGCTGCTGCTCACCGATCCTGAGCCGGTCCCGGCCTCAGTCACGGTCAGCGCGAACGTTACCGCGTTGAAGGTGGCCGTCACCGCTTTGGCCGCGGTCATGGTCACGCTGCAGGTTCCGGTTCCAGAGCAAGCTCCGCTCCAGCCGGCGAAGGTGGATCCCGCTGCCGCAGTCGCGGTCAGGGTGACGGGAGTGCCGCTGGCGAATTTGGCGCTGCAGGTGCTCGGGCAACTGATGCCGCTCGGGCTGCTGCTCACCGAGCCTGAGCCGGTCCCGGCCAAGGTGACGGTCAGGGCCTGGTTCGTCGCGAGGCTTACAGACCAAACACTGCGCCCGTGCGTTGCCGCAAACAGGGTGCGGGTCGCATGATGAAATGCCAGCGACAACACAGCCACGTCGGGCAAGCCCGCGCCCAGGACCGACCAGGATGCTCCGCCATTGCTCGTCACGAAGACGCCGATATCGGTGCCGATATACAGCGTGCTTGCGATATCGGGATCAATGACGATGCAGTTCACTGGAGTGTTGGGAAGATTGCTGCTGATGTCCGTATAGCTGGTGCCGCCGTTCGTGGTTGTGATGACATGTCCGTGGGTGTCCGCAAAGCCTGAAAACCCGGAGTAAGTTATGTAGGCAGTAGTAGAACTGGAAGGATCAACTGCTATATCCGTAATCGCCCTAGACAGGCCAATGGGGCTGATGTCGGACCAGCCAGGTGGCACCCCTGTCAAGGCATTGGTGGTCACTGCGATGCGGCCGTCGTCAGAGCCGGTATAAATCGTATTGTTGTTGTTGGGCGCAACTGCAATGGCGGCCACATTGCCTCCGAATGTCACATCCGGAGAAATCGCGGTCCAAGCCCCGGCTCCATCGGTGGTTTGATAAATAAGATATGTTCCCACATACAAATTCATGGAGTTGCTCGGATCCATTACAAACGGAGGAATAAACGATGCCCGGTCGGTGGTATTGATTCCGGTCGTGACCCCGGTGTAGGTACCCAGGCCTCCGCCGGTGGTCGACTTCTGAAGAAAAGGATGATTGACCCAGCTGCAGGAAACGTACACTGTGCTCGGACTTCCAGGATCGATCGCGTTAAAGCCGGCGTCTCCACAGGTCACAATGTTCCAGGTTGTGCTCCCCGTATATTGTTGGGTGCCATTGTCCTGGGCTCCGCCGAACGCAATATTGACGTCACTCGGGTCGACGGCGAGACCGCCATAGAACTCTGTAATTGCCAGAGGCCCGTTGAGATCGGTCCAGTTCAATGGCGAAGTTGCAACGTTGGCAGTCTTCCAGGCGCCGCCATCGCTTCCGACATATAAGGTCGAGCTGTCGGCCGAGAAGGCCAGAGCGTGACCATCGGTGTGTACGTTCGTTCCATTTGCTCCAGCGCCCTCGAGTGTCCACGTGGTGCCGCCATCCAACGAGCGAATCACGGTCGTTTGAGAAGCTGTGTTGTAGTCGTAAATGCCCGTGGCGTACACAACATTGGCGTTGTTAGGGGCGACCTTTATGTCCATGTCATAGTTGCACTGGGCATTGCAGAAGTCGGGGACACTGGTGAGCTGCGTCCAATTGGTTCCGCCATTGGTCGTCTTCCATACTCCTACCAGCGCGTCGCCTCCAAGACTTAAGGCCTCAGCCACACTCACGTAAAGAGTGGTGGGACTGGAAGGTGCAATGGCCAACACCATCCGCCCTGCGACGTTCGAGCTTTCTCCGAACTGTTCCGTCCAGTGCTGGCCACCGTCGGTGGATTTGTAGACCCCGTTCGTAAAAAGCGGATCGCCGGCAAAATTACCTAATGCAGCGTACACATTGCTGCCGTTTGTGGGATCGAAAACGATGGATGTGCCAGGGTTCGGAGACGCCGGATTTCCGTCCAGCACCAGGGTCCAAGTCGTGCCGCCGTCGGCCGTGCGATAGACTCCAGAAGGATTGGTGGCGGATGAGGTGTAAAGACCAGCCAACAGGACCGAACTGCTGCTTGGACTTACCGCCAGCGCACCGATAAAAGCGCCGCCGTCCAACGACGTCGACCCGAACGGTCCCACAAACGGTCCGGCGATCTGGGTCCACGTGCTACCCCCGTTGGTGGATTTCAGAATCCCTACCCCGTAGTACGAGTCACCTATGATGCCGCCCGCCGCATAGTTCCCCTCTCCTGTTCCAACATAGATCGTATTGTGGTTGGAGGGATCGATCGCAATGGCGCCCACCGAAAGCGAAGGCTGAGTATCCATGAGCGGTGTCCAGGTGTTTCCAGCGTCCGTTGATTTCCATACGCCCCCGTTGGCGCCTCCCAAATAGACAACATTCGCGTTGGTCGGGTCGACGGCGAGCGCGCTCACTCGCCCGGAAGCGGTCGGTGAACCACCAAACGGCGAACCCAAAGGGATGCTCGGCTGGGGCCCGACCAGAGTCCACGCCGGGGTAGATGTCGGAAGTAAAGACGTCAACGCGGCCTGCATCTGCATCATCCGGTTGCGCTGCTGCAAAGCATGTTGTCGGGCGCCCGTCGGAATGTGCTTCAGCGGATAAGCCCGCTGGTGATGGAACCACTCCGCCCGTAGCCGAAGCGTGTCGGCATCTTCGTGTTCTTCCTGGGCTTCTTGGGCCGCCGCGAATCCCAGGAACAGCGAAGAAAGGCAAACCACAGTCAGCGTAAGCAGGCGGAACATTCTCATGGCTACCTCCGGTCGAAGTTTTTGTAGGTTGCTGGATTCCTGAGGGGGGAGCCTAGCCCGCACAGACTAGGTATTGGGTTGACATCGTCTCGCGATCCGAAAAGCTTGTCAAGCAAAGAGTTGAGGGAAACCATGAGACGGGTGGACGTCGTGTGGTGTGCGTGTTTTTCGTAGGGTTTCATGGTCGTGCCTCCTCAGATTTTGGAAACGCCTGCGTTCACCACTTCGTCGAGAACGGCAAATGATGTGCAAGCCTTTGCAACTTCGCGGGTGCGTGCTTCCAAAGAAATTGCTGAATATCCGGCATGAACTCGCGGGATAGATTTCCCTGTACGTTCCCGATCAGAGAGCCTTCGATCCCGCCAATCGTGGAGGACAGGCCGCGCTGATCCTGCGGATAGTACAGGTTCCGCACGGAATTCGAAGCCACGGTGCTGAGCAGCAGGGAACTGTTGAAGGTCTCATTCCCGCGGTCGTCGCGCGTGACGGCTACTCGGGTGATTGCGTATCCGAAGCGGCGCCATAAAGAAGCTCCTGGACCGAGGCGAGACGAAAGCGGGTTCTGGTGCAGCCATGTGGGAAACAAATATGTCCCGAAAAAATTATTCGCGACGTGGCCGGCCGATATCGCGAAATACCGCCGTTCGAATCCGCTAATTCCTGTCCCGTATCCCGGCCAGGCTTTTTGGAAGTGCGCTTGCACCGCGTCGAGCAGGTTGCCGCGCGACGCCGAGGGTGAAAAACTATTCTGGAGAAAACGATGAAGCCTCTCGTCAGTCCTGACCCGTGCCGTGTCCGGACGATAGCTGGATTCGAAGACCAGTACTGCAGGTTCAGCTCCCGCAGCCATGTTCATGCTCGGCGGAATGAAACTCGAGAACTGCAACTCTGTGACAACGGCAGAGGGCGCGTCCGGGAGCATCGCCCCGCTGCCGCTCTGATTCGTGGTGGTGGGCGTCTCAGCCAGGGCATGACCCAGGCAAACGGCAAACAGCACCACGATGCCTGTTCCGAATCGAGTTTTGTTTTTCTGGGCCATTCCGCCCTCCCCGAAAGAGCGGAATCGAATCTGGCAACGGGCAACTCGCCGCGCCATTTTTGCCGCTCTGATACTCATCGCGGAATGGCGCGCAAAAGGGGATCACGATTGGCGCATTTTCTTCAAGGCTGGGTATCTGCTCCGGCGGAGGGCCGTTTTCCAGACAGGCGGATGCGTGATCGATCAAACGACGGCGGGAACTAATAAACGAGGAAGTAATAAATAATAAAGATCACTGGCAAGTCACGCGCAGGGGAATTTCTATTCCTGGGAAACCTCCGCTCAATGCCGGGCGGCTTTGAATTTCGCCAGTTGTTCTTCGATCCGGCTCCGCATTGGAGAAGCCGGCTGTTGCGGATCGGTGGGGCCCAAGGCCGCCAGGGCTTTTTCTTCGGTCGTGATCGCTTGCGTTATGTCGCCGGATAAAAAATAGGCACGGGCCAGTACATCCATATACTCAGGGCCTGTGCCTCCCTTCGCGATCGACTCTTTGGCGTATTTCAAGGCGGTGACGGGTTCTTGCAGGTCGGCTGGCTCGCACTCAAGGAAGTGGATTGCATATTCGCTCAGTTCATCCGCGGTGGCGTCAGCCCGTTCCGCCAATTCTCTCGTAATGTTCAGGCCTTGAATCGTGTTCGGGTGCGCGGCGGTTGACTTCCCAGCCTCCGCCTGCGCCTGACCCAACATCACCAGCATTTCGGCGTACCGCCCTCGAGTCACCACGTTTCCCAGTTCGGCTGCAGAAAGCTTCTGGAGGATATCCGTGGCCCGTTGGTAGTCAGCGATGGCACCCGCCCGATCGTTCATGTACCAGATCAGGTCGCCCATCTCGCGAAACAAAATTACCAGTTCCATGCTGGCTTGCACGTTGCTGGGGTCGGCCTTGACCAGCCCTTGTGAGATAGTGATTGCCCTTCCGTAGCTCTGGAGAGCGGATTTCTTGTCGCCAAGCTGCTGCTCGATCCCCGCCATCTTCCGACAAGCGTGTACCAGCAACACGCTGGCTTTGGCATTGGTTGGATCAGCAGCTACGAAACCTTCGGCTGCGTCCAGTGCGCTGCGATAGGTTTCCATCGCTGCCTTGAGGTCGTCGCCCTGGGCCTGCATGTCGCCGACTCTCATTTGCAGAATCAGCGCACTCATTCGGAAGCGCTGGTTTCCCGGATCCTTGGCCAGGACTGAACTGGTGACCGCAAGCGCCTTGCGATAATTTTCAAGCGCACCGGCGGGGTCCGCCAGATTCGGCAACCCGGAATGCCCGAGGAGATCGGCGAGCGCTTCGTAGCTATTTGAGAGCTGCAAGCGAAGTTCGTCGTCCGGCTTGGCGGCGGTGAGTGGCTCCAGAATTCCGATCGCTTGCCGCAGATCGGCAGCCGCTTCAGTCGGTCGTCCCAGTTGCGTCAGTACCTCCCCCAGGGATCGATAGCTGCGGGCCAAATATCCCCGCGCCTCGTTGTCATCGGGATGGGAGCGCACCAGTACCTGGCTGATTTCCAGAGCCTTCTGGTAGCTGCCCGCTGCTCCTTGCCGGTCCCCCAGATTCGGCCCGTAAGGATTTCCCTGAACATCGCCGACCTTGAGATAGGCTTCCGCAAGTTCGCGCTGCAGCGCTGCGTCGCCCTGGCTCTGCGACGCCAGTTTGCTCAAGTACTCCAACGCTCTCTGCACCAGGAGTTGCCGGGCGGGCGTTGATCCAGGAAGATTTTGAATGGCATTATGGAATTCAAACAAGAAAGAAGTCGTCAGCTTGCGCACGTCATTGAACTGCTGTTCGGCTCGGGCGCGTTCCCGGCGGGCAACTCGCATCTGCCACGTTGTTCCCAACACCCCTCCGACCAGCGAGAGGAACAACAGCGCCGCTGCCGCCACGCCCACCTTGTGACGGCGGATGAACTTTCCCGCCCGGTAGCCTTGTGAATCTTTGTGCGCCAGCACCGGCAACCCGTCCAGATAGCGCCGTAGATCTTCGGAAAGCTGCTCGGCTGATGTGTACCGGCGCTGCGGCTCCTTGCGCAGCGCCTTCATCACGATGTTGTCCAGATCTCCCGCCAGCTGCCGTTGCAGTTTTTCCGGCACCGTGGCACGCAGCGCAGCCACGGACTCGACGGTGAGAGACTTGTTCCGTCCGCTGGCGCGATGCTGATCGAATTGCGTTAAGGTCGTGCTAGGTTTTTCCGGCTCCTGCTCACAAACCGCCTGCCGGATCTCGTCGGGCGTGTCCCCTTTCAATCTGTAAGGCCGGCATGAAGTGAGCAGTTCATAAAGGATGACGCCCAGCGAATACACATCGCTCGCCGTGGTGACTGGCTCGCCGCGCACCTGCTCTGGACTGGCGTAGCCCGGCGTCATCGGACGAAACTCGGGCACCGTGATATCCAGAGGGCCGCTGAAGAGTTCCGGCTTCAGCAGCTTGGCGATTCCGAAGTCGAGAAGTTTCGGGGTCCCGTCGGCCGTGACTAAAATGTTGCTCGGCTTGAGATCCCGGTGTACGACCAGGTTCTGATGAATATATTGAACCGCCGAACAAATCTGCCGGAATAGTGTGATCCGTTCATTGATTGAGAGCTTGTGCGTGTCGCAGTACTGATCAATCCGCGTGCCATCCACGTAATCCATTACGAAGTAAGGCAACCCTTGATCGGTCGTGCCCCCATCGAGCAGCTTCGCAATGTTGGGATGGTCGAGCGGAGCCAGAATCTGCCGCTCCTGCTGAAACCGTCTCAGAACGGCCTGGGTGTCGACGCCGGCGCGCACCAGCTTGATCGCCACCCTTTTCTGGAAAGTTTCGTCGGCGCGTACAGCCAGGTAGACGGCCCCCATGCCTCCGACACCAATCTGGCGCACTAATTGATATTGGCCGATTTTCTGTTTCGCAGCGGTCTCTTGAGGGGGCTCGTCGGAGACACTCTTGTTCGCCTCATACGAGAGCAGTAGTTGTTCGAGTTCGGCGCGCAGGGCCTCGTCCTGGCCGCAGACTTCGCGAAGGAACTCACTACGCTGCGCCGGCTCGCGTTCCAGTGCGGTAGCGAACAGTCCCTTCATCTGTTCCCACCGCTCGGGGTTCACGACCTATCTCCACCTTTTTGAGTCTCGTGCAACAGCCAGGCCTTCGCCATGCTCCAATCGCGCTTCACGGTGGCCGGCGAGATGCCGAGCACGTCGGCAGTCTCCTCGACGGTCAAGCCAGCAAAGATGCGCAATTCCACGATGCGCCCTTGCTGAGCATCGACCGCAGCCAGGCGAGTCAGGCTCTCATTCAGCGCCAGCAGTTCCGCTGGCTGTTCCTGTGACATCACAATCGCTTCCGTGAGCGGGACCTTGGGCGCTCCGCTGCCGCGCTTGTCGGCCAAGTGTCCGCGTGCATGGTCAACCAGAATGCGCCGCATCAACTGCGCGGTGATGGCAAAAAAATGACTCTTGTCCTGCCATTGGACATTCTTCTGCTCCACTAGCCGCAGGTAAGCTTCATGCACCAGTGCCGTGGGTTGCAGAGTATGGTCGCTGCGCTCGCGGCGAAGGTAGGAGGCGGCCAGCCGGCGGAGCTCGTTGTACACCAGAGGCATCAACGCTTCCCGCGCTTCCGGGTCGCCTCGGCTCCAGTTGCCGAGCAGCCTGGTCACATCTTTGGACGGGTCCGAACCCACAGTCATCCCCCGCGACGCGCTCTTTGCCCGATTTTTGGGAAACGATACCCCCGCCCAGAGTGAAAGTCAATCGCTTGAAACCGTGGGACTTTCGGGATCGACCGGCGATTCCTCAGTGTCCTTGTTATAGCCGTCTCGAAAAAAATAGTTCTGCGATGAGCCGCTTTTCCCCCGCCTTCCGCGAATTGAAGTGAGGGCGGATGAAAACGAACCTCAAAAAATTCTGGCGAGGAGACAAGACCATGACCAACTTCAAGACGTTCGCAGTGAGCCTTCTGATTTGTGCAGTTTCCGCCCCGGTTTGGGCGCAGAGCAACGACACCGTTCTTCCCGAGGGCACCAAGATTCGGGTGCGTTTGGAACAGGAACTTTCCTCGGCAACCGCCGAGCAGGGACAGCCGGTTGAACTTTCAGTCGCGGAAGACGTAAAGGTCGGCGATACGGTAGTGATCAAGCAAGGTGCGGCCGTCGTGGGAACGATTACCGAAGCCGTCCCGAAACGCCACATGGGACGCACCGGCAAGATTGATTTCTCCATCGACCGAGTGGTTTCGACGGACGGTACTTCCATCCCGCTGCGCTACAGCCCGATCCGGAAAGAAGGCGGAAGCCATGGCCTGGCCACTGGCCTTCTGACGGCTGGCGCCTGGGTAGCTTTCTGGCCCGCAGCACCCTTCGTTCTGCTCATGCACGGCAAGGACGTTACGATTCATCGTGGCATCGAGGTCAGTGTGTTTACCGACCAGACCTTTGCCATGAAGAACGCAGCCCCCGCGCCCGCGGCCGCGGCCCCTAGCATCGTGAGTGCTGCTGCCGCCACGCCGGTTGCGGTGCAGGTGACCTCGCAGCCAGTAGGAGCGGAAATTACTCTGGACGGCGCTTTCGTCGGCAGCACGCCAGCCACCCTGCAGATGACCCCTGGATTGCACCGCATCAGCATGAAGAGCGGCAGGTCCAGCTGGGAACGCGATATGCAGGTGCAGGCGGGCAACATTGTTCCGGTCAACGCTGTGCTCACCCGCTAGAACAACAACTCAACCCGGGGATGCCGGATCAGTCCACTGATCCGGCATTTTTCTTTGCCCGTTGAATCATGGATCTGGTGGAAGGTTTCTGGCGGTTCAACCAACTGCCGCCGCTTTCAGTAGTGTGGAAGCTACTGCTGAGACCTCCGTCGCGACGAAAACGCTCGCCTGTTTATCGCCAAAGTTGATTTCCGTTGTTCCACTTCCGTAGTCGCTAATGTGGTTCACCCGGTCCGGGTTGACGAACGTCTCCCGGCCGTTAATATCCTCGAACCTGACCAGCCTCATGAGAGCCTCCTCAGTCGCACGTGCGCGTGTCCTGCACTCTGCCAATCCGCATCCTTCAGCGCGGGAACCGCCGCAATCTTCACAGGGCGATTCACGAACTCAAGACATAAATTCCCAGCCCGACAAATACCAGCGGCACGGCCCAGTGTCCCCACCGATCCACTGCGCGAAGAATGAGCGAGTAATTTCCGAGCCACCGGCCGACGAAACACCATATTGCAACCAGCGTGGCATAGGCGATCAGGATCAACCACAGTTGCGCTCGGCCGATGACGAAGAACGGCACGTATACGCTGATGTTGTCCGCCCCATTCGACAAAGTCAGCAGAGCAATCGAAGCGATGCTTTCCGTGCCGATGTCCTGCTCCCGTGGATCAGAACGGCGCCTATACAACAGCCGCTTGACTCCGATCGCGAGCGGCAGCACGCCGAGAAAATGAATCCACCGATGCGGTATTGCAAGCGCGCCCCAGACGCCGATCAAACTGATGCCAACAATGGCCGCAAAGCCAAGATATTGCCCCGCCACAATGCGGCGCGCCGGAATCCGCCGGGCAAAGAACAGAGTCAGGAGAAAAGCGTCGTCAATATTCGTGGCGGCGAAGGTCGCTATGCTCGCAGACAGAACCGCCAGAGATTGATTCACAATGGACTCTATCTTTCCATGCCGCGAGCCGGACGGGCGCAATGACGTGCCCTCGAAAGCGGCGCATGCTCCTCCCATAGTCTCCGCGCGCGTACTCAACGGTCGCGAGCGTTGCTAACCGACTCCAGAAATCTGCGCGCGAGTTCGGCGATTCGATCTGGTTGCCGCCGCCGGATGGCCTCTCTCGGGATCAACTCTCCGCCAACGCCCAGCGCGACTGCCCCGGCCGCAATGAAGCTGAATGCGGTGCGCTGGTTCACGCCACCGGCGGCAATCATCGGAACGTTGGGGAACATCGCCTTCAGGTCTTTGATGTAACTGTCACCGCCGATGTGCCCGCACGGCACAATTTTGACGAAATCCGGACCCAGCTTCCACGCGGTGACGACGCCAGTCGGGGTGAGTGTTCCGGGGATCACGACGACGTTCTGTTGCACGGCAAACTTCACCGTCTCGGGATCAAGGCCGTCGCTGGAGAGGAACTTCGCCCCCGCATCCAGGCAGCGGCGCGCGGTCTCGACATCGTGAACACTCCCCGCGCCGACAATCACTTCGGGAGCGTGTTGCACTAGCTGGGTAATTACTTTGATCGCCTCGGGCACGGTCAACGTGACTTCGAGGATGGGTATTCCGCCACGGGCGATGGCCTCGGCGGCGAAAAGCGCGTCCTCCGTCGTCGACACACGAATGGAGGGAATGATCCCGAGTTCTTCGATCCGGTTCCGTACGTCTTGCTTGTTCAACGATCCGGCTCCTTGGGCAACCGGTGCAATGGCCGCCGCTGGACTTCAAATGAAAGCGAGCATACAAAACCTACTGTCGAATCAGGGCAGCGCCCTCGTACCCACCGCCTGGCGCAGCTGCTCCAGAGCGAGCAAGTATGAAGCCAGCGCCTGACGATAAGCAAGCTGCGTCGCGCGATAGTTGCGCTCGGCATCCAGAAAATCAAGCAGGCTCACCGCGCCCTTCTGATACGCGTACTCGGCGATGTCGCGGTCCTTCTGCGCGACGTCGAGATAGCCCGAGCGGTAGAGCTGCACGATCCGGTCGCTCACGCGCAATCCTTCATAAGCGTCGCGCACATCGGTCAGGGCCTGGCCGTTGGTGGCTTTCTCCTGCTCTTGCGCTTGCGTGATCGCGAAACGGGTTCGCGCGATTTCTCCCTGGTTGCGATTGAAAATCGGGAGCGGGATGCTTCCGTAGAAGCTGGCTGCATTAATTCCGTTGACGTGCGAATAGTTGCCCTGCACAGTCACGTCCTGCTTGCCAATGGCCCTTTGCAATTCGTACTGGCTCCTGGCCGCGGTTACGCCTTGTTGAGCGGCGCGGAGATCGGGCCGGTTCTGCAACGCCTTCAATTGAAAATCTTCCAGATTGCCTTTCAGCAGTTGGTAGTCGAACGGCCCCGCCACATCGTAATCTGCAGGAACGGATTCGTAGCCGAGCAACTGCCTGAGGTCGGACAGTGCCTGGACCTTCGCCAGCTCTGCCTGCTGATAGTCGGTCTCAAACTGCAGTAGCTGCAGTTTGATCTTGAGATAGTCGTCTTCGCTGATGGCGCCCTTGTCGTAACGCAACTGGCTGAGGTCGACCGTCTTCTGAAAACTCTTCAAATCCTTGTCGGCAAGTTCGAGTGTCGATTCGGCTAGCTGAGCGTTCACAAACAACGAAGCGGCATTAAAGGTGAGACCCCGTTCATAGTCGGTCACCACGGAGCGCGTCTGGGCCGTAATGTCTTTGGCTGCCTGCAGCCGGTGCTGCCGCTTTTTTCCGCGTTCGATCAGATAGCTGAGGCCTAAATCTCCTTCGGTCGAGTCGTGCAGATATTGGGAATTCTGGGCAGAATGGTTGAGAGGAAGGTATTCCCAATCGGTGAACAGCGATGGGTTCGGGCGCAGGTTTGCTGTAATTTCTTCCGCTTCGGCCTGCTGAATCGTGGTCATCATCGCCAGCATGTTGTGATTGTGCTGGATCGCCATTTGGATGGCTTGGTCGAGCGTGATACTGGTCGGTCCAGCGCTCTGGGCGAACGCCGGACCAGTCAGTGCGCACGCCAGTATGGCGATCACAGCCAGGTTGGCGCCGATCTTCCGGAGCAGTACAGAACTATTCAAGGGCGGCCTCCGGTTCCGGAAGTTGATCGCCATCTCTCGCGATCCAGACATAAAACGTGGGTAAGAGGACAATGCTCAGCAGCAGATCGGAAATCAGTCCGCCCACAATCACGATGGCGAAAGGCCTTTGCGAATCCGATCCAATGTCATGCGACAGCGCCGCGGGCAGCAGTCCAAGCGTTGCCACCAGCATGGTCATCATGATGGGGCGAAGTCTCAGGACCGCGCCTTCAACCGCGGCATCCGGGATTGAATAGCCCCGGGCGCGCAACTGGTTGATGTATTCCAGCATGATCACGCCGGTTTGCACCGACACCCCGAACAGCGCCAGCATGCCTACACCCGAGGACACGCTGAGGTAGGTTCCAGTGATCACCAGGGCCAGGAAGCCTCCGACGCGGGCCAGGCCGACGTTCAACAGAATGAGCAGCGCCCATTTGTACGAGCGAAACATGGTGTAGAGAATGATGAAGATGACCAGGATGGTCAGAGGGACGATGAGAGCCAGCCGCGCCTCCGCGCGTTTCTCGCTCTCGTACTCGCCGGACCAGGCGAGGCTGTAGCCCGGTGGCAGCTTCACTTTTCGGCCGATCTGCTTGATCGCGTCTTCGACGGTGGTGCCCAGATCGCGGCCTCTCACGTTGAACGTGACCGCTACGTAGCGGATGTTGCCCTCGCGGAAGATGTCATACGCGCCGTCCTTGACATCCACGCTGGTCAACTGTGCCAGGGAAACACGTTCGCCTGTGGGAGAGAGCAGGCGAACTCTCTCGATGGCCTGCTGGGTATTGCGGTAGGGAGCCTGGTATCGAACCACCACGTCGTAGCGCTGTTCGCCGATCAGCACCTGACTCACCGCGTTACCTCCCACGGCGGTCTGGACAGCGTCTTGTATGTCGGCCACGTTGATTCCAAAACGAGCGGCCTGGCGGCGATCGATCGTCAAGTCGAGATTCGGCTGTCCGAAATCGCGCAAGAGCTTGACGTCATGCATGCCCGGGATGTTGGACATGACGGCGGTGACTTCTTCGCCCTTCTGCTCGAGAAGTTTCAGGTCGTCCCCGAAAATCTTAAGCGCGAGCGAGCCCTTGGTACCGGTCATGGTCTCGCCGACGTTGTCTTCAATGGGCTGGGAGAAATTCCAGATGGCGCCCGGATATTTTTCCAGCGCGCGGTTCATGGCGGCGATCAGTTCTTCTTTGTTCTTGTGAAATACAGGCCGCCACTGGTCGTGCGGCTTCAAGTCGACAAAATATTCGGTGTTGCCGAATCCGCCTGTGTCCGTTCCATCGTCGGGACGGCCGGTCTGCGACACGACAGTTTTCACCTCCGGGAACGATGCGAAAACATAGCGGGCGTTGGTGGTGAATTTTTCGCCTTCCGAGAGACTGGTGCTATTGGCCAGAGTGCCACGTGCCCAGATGGCTCCTTCGTCGAGGTGAGGCAAGAACTCCGCGCCGATGACGCCGCCAAACCCTAAGTAGAGCGTCCCGGCCAAGGCAGCAATTCCAACCCCGGCCACGACCCAGCGATGCCCGACGGCCCAGCGCAAGCGCTGGCGGTATCGTTCCGTCAGATAATCCATCACCCGGTTGCGCCGTTCATGGACGCCTTTGCGAAAAAATATGCCAGCGAGCACGGGCGCGACGAGAACGGAAAACGTCATCGCGCCCAGAAGCGCCAGAGCGACCGTCCAGGCCATGGGCCGGAAGAGTCGACCCTCCACGCGTTGCAGCGTGAAGATCGGCATGTAGGCGGTGATGATGATGGCGATCGCGTAAAAGACTGGACGCTGCACCTCATGCGCCGCCTCACGGATCGCTTCCGCCGGTGTTTTCTTGATCCCCGATCCATGCCCGTTGTTCAGGCGGCTCATGTGTCGAACAATGTTTTCGACCATGACCACCGCGCCGTCTACCACCATCCCGAAGTCCAGCGCGCCCAGGGACAGGAGGTTCGCAGGAATATGACTCAAGTCCAGCCAGATCGAAGCAAAGAGCAGAGAGAACGGAATTGTAAGCGCGACGATAAGAGCGGCGCGAACATTCAGAAGAAACAGGAACAGGATCACGCTGACCAGAATCATGCCCTCGGCCAGGTTGTGCATGACGGTGTGCAGCGTGAAATAGAGAAGATCGCTCCGATCGAGCATGGGAACGACCTTCACGCCGGGAGGCAGAAGCCCGTTGTTGAGTTCGTCCACTTTACGGTGAATCGCATCGAGCGTGGGCTGCTCTTCTGCGCCTTTACGCATCAGCACGGCACCCTGAATCACGTCGGGCTCGTCAATGATGCGCCCGTCTTCCATGTGGTTGGCGCGGGCCATGTGGCCCAGACGGATTTTGGGACCCTGCGTGACTTCGGCGATGTCTTTCACGCGCAGAGCCGTTCCGGTTTGAGTTTTGAGGACGGTCTCCTGAATGTCGCGAACGCTGGAGAACAGGCCGAGGGCGCGGACATTCATCTGCTGCATCCCGACTTCAACGAAGCTGCCGCCGGCATTGATGTTGTTATTGGCGAGTTGCTGCTCTACCTGCCCGATGCTCAATCCGTACGACACGAGCTTGTTGGGATCGACGCGCACCTGGTACTCGCGTACCGTGCCGCCGAAGTCGGAAACATCTACCACGTTGGGAACGGACTTGAACTGCTTGAGCAGAACCCAGTCCTCGAGCGATCGGAGTTCCATCAGGTCGTAGCGTGGATTCGTGCTTCGCAGCGTGTACCAGTAAATCTGCCCGGTGGTGCTCCAGTCGGTACCGATCTGCGGCTGAAGGTTTTGCCCGGGCGGCAGGTTAACCTGGGTTAACCTCTCGAGCACCTTCTGCCGATTCCAGTCGTTGACCGAGCTGTCGTCGAAAATCATAATCACGTACGACAGTCCGAAAATCGATTCGGAACGCAGAAAGGACATGTGCGGCATTCCCGACATTTGAATCTCGATCGGGATCGTGACCTGCTGTTCCACTTCCTCGGCGGAGCGGCCCGGCCATTGCGTAATGACCGTGACATAGTTATCGGCGATGTCGGGATAGGCTTCGACCGGAAGATTGTGGAACGAGATAGCGCCCCAGCCGGCCAGCAGGACGGCAATGGCCAGCACCACGAATTTATTGTTCAGCGCAAAATCTACGAGGGCCCGAATCATTCCTTGTCCTGTCCTATATTCTTATGCGCCGGCTCAACCGCTCCGAACGGCCGCTGCTGTGGAATGTCGCTCGTAAGCCGTACTCGCGAGGCCGGATGTGCTTGCTTCATCCGTTATTGAGCGAGCACGTGGTCCAAAACCAGCGCGTTCGTTACCACCTGTTGCCCTGGTTTGAGTCCTGATTTGATTTCCTGCAAATTTGTGTTGTCGCTCAGCACGTCTCCGCTGACGACTTCCACGCGGCGAAACTTTTTGTCGGGAGCAGGAACGAAAACAAAATCGCGGTCGTGCATGCGCAGTACCGCCGATGCCGGGACAATGGTGTGCATCTCTGTGGTTTGACCGCGGAATGTGGCTCTTGCGAACATGCCGAGCCTCATCATCCCGGGATTCTCCACTTCAATGCGAACCTTGGCCGTACGAATGCTTGGGTCGAGGACGGCGCCGATGTTGCTGACCTTCCCCTTGAACGGCTGGCCGGGATACGCGTTCAGGGTGATCTCCGCAGCATCGCCGAGCCGGACATTCGGCAGGTCGTTCTCGTACACGTCGCAGACAATCCAGACCGACGAGATATCCGAAATCGTAAATGGGCTGGGCGATGAGTAGGCCTGCACCGTCGCGGCGTTGGTCACTTCCTGATCGGTGATTACGCCCGAGGTGGGCGCAACGATGTCCACGATGCCCATGGGCTTGTCGGGATCGTTGCCGAGGAGACGCAGATGCTCGGTCGCGGTCTCGAGAGTAACCTTGGCGTCATCTGCGGCGTCTTGCGCGACCTCGAGGTCTTGTTGAGCGATAGCGCCGTGGGCATACAGGTCCACCGCTCGATTCAACTGTTTGCGTGCGAGAAGTTCATCGGAGACGGCTTTGCGATAGGCGTCGAAGCCGCCGGCCACATCGTCGCTTCGAATGGTCAGCAGCAGCTGGCCTTTTTTCACGCTGTCGCCCAGTCGCGCGTGAATGGCCACGACACGCCCGGAGGCGAGCGAGACCACCGGGACATTGCGAGCGACATCAGGCGTGACCGTCCCCGTGACCACCAACTCAGAAGTTGTGGAACGCTCCGCCGCCGCCGCGAGTGGAAACTGCTCGGGATGGTCCACCGTAAACAGGCTGGGGTCTGCTCCGGGTACGATGTTCGCAGGCGGTGGAGCCTCTGCCGCTGGGTCGGCTTTCGCAGTACAGCCCACCAGAGCCAGCAGGCCCGCTAAAGAGAGAACAAAGAGAAAACGGAGCACCCCCGCAGCTAGTCGCAACTGTCGAGCGCTGCTCCGATTCAGGTCACACATGGTCGTCGTCTCGTCTCCTTCGTTGCCTGGACTAGAACTTCACCATGATGGCCATTCTTAGACTGGGCTCATCCTTCCGAAGATCCGGAGTCCACAGGCCACCGTGCGTGCCCGCATTGCAGGCTGTCTGCGCGGCACCGAGATTGGCGCCCACTGGGTCGAAGGGATTGCTGGGGTTTGGCGCCCACCCGATCCCGGTCGAGCTTCCATCGTTGCAGGCATAGAATGCAGGCGATCCATTGTTGCCGCCCGGAGGAGTGATCCCACCTCGGCCGGTGTAGTAGGGCTGCTTGGCGGTCCGATAACCGAACTCCCAGAGGAAACTGATGTACTGCTTGGGCATCCACATGAAAGTCGCCGACGTATCCCAGGCTTTGAATGGCAACCCCGGAGACCCCGGGAAGTAGGGCGATCCTGAGATCGCATCCGCTCCGTTGATCGGTTGAAGCAGGGTCAGGTAGCGTCCTGGATTGTCCAACACGCCGCCACCGAGTGTGACCGCGTACAGGTCCTTTTTGAACCACGTCCGGTCGTACAACATCCACCCCGCGAAGCTCTGCTTGGGCCCGCCTTTGGTGCCAACGACGGGGTTGTTCTTGTGGCAACTGACTCCCCCGCCATATTCGCAGCCCAAATCGGCGGTGAGCGAGAAGGCCATCTTGTCCACGAACTTGGTCGGGTTGTCGTAATACTTGATCTCGATGCTGTCATCGGTGTGGATGCGGGATCGGCCGAGGGGAACGGTCCCGGTCCACAGCGTGTCCTCACCCATGCCGTAGTTGTTGAAGACCATGGAAACCCACGGCTTCGGGCGCCACAGAATCTGACCCCCGAGCCCAGGCTTCGTGCCATACCGGCCGTAAGACTGCCATCCGTTAATGATCCAAGGTTCAATCTTCAGTTTGTCGGTGGGGAACCACTGGATGCGCAGTCCATTGAAGAACCACGGAGTGTTGGACGAAACATAGGACGGCTGGTAGGCCCAGTTGTCGAAGTTGTAGTAGCTGAAAAGCCCAATGTAAGAAACGAAGATTCCCGCATCGACGTTAAGCCCGTGATTCACATTGAAGTGGTATCCGCCGTAGGCTTCAGCAAAGTATTTGTACGCGCCACGGAGGTCCCATTGGCCGCGTCCGGGGCTGGCGTCGTTTCTTGGAGTGGTGACTCCAAACATGCCTCCCAGAGTCAAGACCCGGCCGCGAACGTTCTGCCAGTGAAAGTCTCCGCCGAAACTGATCTGCTCGACCTGAATTTCGTTTGACCGAAAGATTTCGGTCGAGCCGCCAAGACTGTCGTCCTTGGGATGATTGAAGCTGAATATGTAGTCAGTATCAAACCTGATTTCCGGGGTGAAGAATTTCGAATCCCACACTGCGTCTTTATTGCGCGCGTTACCGTTGAGCCAGGTCCAGTCGGCGTACGCAAACGGGGCGGTTGGCTCCGGCTTCTCCGGCGGGAGGGGAAGCCCCGCGTGCGCTTCCTGTTCCACCGGCACAGCCGGGCTGGCAGCCGCTGTGGCGGGTGCGGGCTCCGGTGTCTTCGCCGCGGGTGCGATAGCGGGTGCGGGTGCTGCATCAGGCGTCGCATGGCCTTTCAGCTCTGTCTTGAGCAGCTCGATTTCCGCCTGCATGGCGGCGAGCTGTTTCGCGACCGCCGGAGATATTTCTGGGTCGGGTGTAGCTGTCGGCCCGCTGGGTGTCGGCTTGCTGGTCGTGCCTGCGTCGCTGGCCGTTCCACCAGCCGGCGGCTCATGCAGCGCCGCCACTGTTGTTTGTGCACCAGGCTGCGGCTGAGTCTGAGCGTCACAGCGCGGCGCAGGAACAAAGACAGAAATGATCCCCAGGGCAAACGGTAGACTGGCAGCTGCGAACGCCTTGTGTAAATGAATTCTCATAGTCATCACGCCCGATCTCCTGCTGATTTAGAGTTTGTTTGCATCTCGCAGAACCGAAGACCTCAAGTCCGCGAATAGAATTCGTTGTTCCCCTCTGCTTGCGCCTCTGGGGGTAAAGGCAATTACATCCAGAAAGCCGTAAAGATCGCGTAAAGCAATCGTATAGAGTGCATAAAGCTCCGCAACGCAATGCCCCTTCGATGCGACATTGCGGGACCAACGATCTGTTAGTTGGAGAACGATACAGGGCGGGGCGTGAAGAATCCGTGAAGACGAGCATTCATAATTTGGTTGGGTTGGATAAGCGTTTCCTATGGCAGCTCGCGCGTCTCCCGCGGACGAGAATCTTCCGTGGAGAATTGACGAGAATCTTCCGTGGAGAATTAAGGATAATGAAGAAGAGTAACAGATTGCTGCAGAGTGCTCGTGAGCCGTGGCGGTGGGGTTACCTAAGCCTATGGATCGCACAGCCCGTATCTAGCAGGTATTACCCAGCGGCAAGTGCTCGATAAACAAAAGGACTGGCGGAGAGGGAGGGATTCTATTACCGCCATTTCTAGCAAGTGCCGACGAATCCTACAGTTAGCGATTCTAGCCTGTGTTTATGCTGGTGTCGAGCACATTCGTAACTTAGGCTGCTGTTTCCACAGTTTCCCTTATTGCCCCTAATTCCACGGAAACCGTATCACTGGTATCAGTCTGCTCTGGCGCAGCGGAAGCCTATTCGCCCTGCTTTCGTCTACACAAGCGCCCTTGGATCTGGCCCTCAATGATCCGGAGGGAAGAGGGAAAGAGTTGGTCTCAGAGCGCCCCCCTCTGTGATCATGTTTGGACTGGGACTCAGGTCAGATCATCTCAACCCTGCCTCAGATCACCTCATCGCAACTCAGCTCATTCATGTCCGGGATCGGCGTCCCTTTGATTTGCGGGGCGCGGGGGCTCTGAGTGGAGATGGGGGATTTTGAGTTGGCGTGCGGAGTGCTGGGGCGTGGGGGGTGCGTGGGGGCGCTGAGCTTCAAAGTGATCGGGAAGGTCGGCCATTCCTCCCCAACAGCATTGAAGGTGATGCGTTACTCACCCTGCCGAACATATGAGCGACTCTACGGAAATCTCGAAGATCTTTTAGACGTACCCCAGATGTTAGCCTATCGTCCTGTTCTTTCAAGAGGCTGACGACAGGGATATGTGACGCCCTCGGCATCACGATAAAGTGTGTAAACTCATCGTGTCCCGGTTCAGAGAAGCACAACAGCGTTACAAGCCCGCAACGTTGCGCGTACCGACTTTCGAAACGCCAGCGTTTTTCTCCTCGCAATGTTTTTTCCGGATGACATATCGCTATTGCTACCCTCAGTCCAGTCGAGAACCCCAAGGTTTTTGGGCGAGCGTTAATCCGTTCGTGCATTGGTTTGAGGTCTGAGAATAATCGTTTCAGGCGACGGTAGAGCGACCGATAACTTCTGGTGATCCGACGACCTGACTGATGACGAAGCACGAATGTATCAGTTCTCAAGTACCCGATCAATTCATAGGCCCGTGTAAGACTCCCGAATCGATGGACGTAAGTACAGGAAGATGGAGTAATCGGGGACTCGTTAATCAGCCGCGCATTGAGTCTGCGCGACGTTCTTAACAACGCACGAAGACGATCAAGACACTGCTCGTCCGTGAATTGATTGGTCCGGTTCAACCACTCCGTACGCGCCGAATCGAAAGTGCTGCGATCAATTATTGGCGCGATCACATCTCTGGCGACGACCCACTCCTCTTGAGGAACTGGAACATATCGGGACTTCAACTTTTGCGTGTAGCGCCTCCAGACCAATGTACCCGAGTATTTTTCGCCGAACAGGATCTTCCTGATCGCGTGATCGTTCCAACGAACCTTGCCATGAAGGATTCCGAGTTTATTCAATTTCTTCGCAATGTACGACATGCTTCTCTTCTCTTCCGTGTATAGGCGAAAGATTTTCTTTATTACCTTGATTTCCTCATCTGGACCGGGCACCAAGATCGTGCGTTCGTCGTGCAGCGCTTTCCTCTCTCCGAAATTCAATGGTCTCTTTTGCTCGCCATTCTTGCCGACCAACATTCTTCGTAGTCCATAACCCGGCGCAGCACCACCCCAGAAGCCGTCTCGCACTAGACGAGCTATTGCCAACGTGGTCCGTTCCGAAAGTTCCCGACTGTACTCAGCCGCCATTACCCGCCTTAGTGCCTTCATAATTGCACTAGGCATCGTTCCGTCATTTGCGAACGTTTCGGCGCAGTAGTGAATCTGTATTCCAGCCTGCCGACACATGAATTCGTAGTGGGCACCTTCGTCAGCGTCCTGGAACCTGCCCCATCGACTAATGTCATATACGAGAACGACTTTGAAAGAATGATCACTCGAAATGACATCCGTTAGCAGCTCGGAAAGGCCAGTTCGGCCCCTCATAGCCAAACCGCTCTTCGCGGCGTCAGTGTAAGTTTTCACGATTGCAAAGTTGTTTTTCGCCGCGTATGACGAGATGATGAAGGCCTGATACTCAAGACTGTACTGTTGATGTTCCGTTGACATCCGGAGATACTGGGCGGCTGGAGTGGGAGGCTGATTTGACATTGCTGGTGACTCCTTCGTGAGAGATATTCGTTGCCCAACTGAGCTTTCCACAGCCTTCGACATGGGTGGATGTGACATCTGTGTCAGCAGTTCACGCTTGGCTTGCGGCTGTATCTACCGCCGGGTTTGCTTGTGGTTCGTCGGCCCTCCGGAGCCCTCATGTGTTCCCTCGCGCTTTCGACAGATCCTGTCTCCAGTCATAGCCAATCAACTCATACGCTCGTTCGAGCCTTCCGAACCGCCGCCTCAATTTGTGCGAGGAAACCAACCTGGGTGCAGTGTCGATGATTGGCTTACTGAGTCGGCCATGCGAGGCTAACAATGAACGTAGATGCTGCAATATTTCCGCATCCGTTGTTCGCGCGTTCTGCCTCCAGTCGTAGCCGATTAGTTCGCAAGCACGACGCAGGCCCCCGAATCGGTAGCCAAAAGTGCGGGAGCTCGGCATCCCGACGCTCTCGTCGATGATCTGGTTGCTCAGCTTACCGTTCACCGCCAATAACGAACGCAGCCCTTCTAGAAGTTGCTCGTTGGTCTTGCGGACTGTTCGGCCACGAATCTCTTGAGCCAGTGCAAACGTCTTGGTATCTACAATCTCTTCATGGGCCCCCGGACAGATGACCCAATCTGATCTTGGTACTGCTACGGAAGCGGACCCGAGTCTCGTCGTCGTGCGATTAAATACATTGCAGCCGACATACTTCGGATGCGAGAGCAGACTTGCGACGACCGAATGAGTCCATCGCTTGTTCTGAATGCTTGGCACTCCCCTCAGATTAAGGTCGCGGGCTATGGCCTTGAAACTCATTCCGTCAACGGTGAATTTCCGGAAAATCTCGCGTACTTCCTCAATCTCGCCAGCAGGCCCCGGAACGAGAATCACGCGATCCGTGCTTATACTCTTCATCTCACCATGCGCCAAGACTTGCTTCGGAGTACGGTTCTCGGAGACCAATAAGCGTCGGAACCCGTATCCTGGGATACCACCTTGTTTAAAACCCAGGCCAGCCAAACGCTTCTGACCGGCGATAACCTTGACGCCCAGCTCTCGGCTGTACTCTCCAGCCATGGCTCTTTTGAGTGCCTTCATTATCGAACTGGGCAGGCTGCCGTCGTTTGCAAAGGTCTCGGCGCAATAATGAATCGGAACACCAGCCGATTTACACAAGAATTCGTAATGCGCGGCCTCATCGGTGTCCTGGAATCTGCCCCACCGGCTCACGTCATAAACCAAGATGGCCTTGTAATCGGTGTTGCCGCCGGTCACGTCCTGTAGCAAGTCACGCAGTCCACGCCTGTTCTTGAGGAAGAGTCCGCTCTTCGCAGGATCTGAGTAGGTCCGGAGCACTGTGAATCCGTGGCTGTCTGCGTACTTCTGAATCGCTACTGACTGGTTGTCGAGCGAGTACTGCTGGTGTTCGGTGGACATGCGAAGGTATTGAGCAGCCGGAACGGGAAACTTGGCATCGGTCATGGTGGCCCTCCCTAAAAGAGAGCCATCGACCAATGTCCAAAGAGCTTTAGGAGAATTCTGTGGAAAACTCAAAGCCTGGTTCCTTCCGGAGAACTTCTTCGCTGCCGGTATTTCGGGCGCTCGGTGTCGAGGTATCGGCAGACGCGCCTCTGCCGGTAATGACCGTCCTCCTTTGTTCCCAACGACTTGGACGCAGCTGATCACTAGGTCCCCCACGTGCTTCTCGTAGAGATCGGCTAATACCCCATGACCAACAAACCCGATTCGTGGAAACAGGAAGGCTTCGCGTACGCCAGGTCGTTATTGGAGGAACGAAGGAAGCAGTTGCGGGAGTTAGAACAACCGACACCCGGACATTCAGACTGCCTCTGCCGCCGCTCGCTGGAACAGGCGATTCGTGAGCTAGAAGCCTTGCTGCAGACAGAAGACCGCAGGATCAAAACGAATATAACAGTGTGATTGCAATCACAGTTGCCGTTTTAATGTGGACTCAGAATCGAAAACGTTCTGAGGGGGAGACGGGGTGTTTAGAAGTATGGAGCAGTCGAATGAGAAGACTTACCAACCCACGTGCATGTTGGCACACGAGCTAATTAACAAGCTGACCGTCATCGTTGGCTTTTGTGACTTGCTGAGCGCAGAGGTTGCGGTGGGTACGAAAGATGCAACCCGGCTAACTGTAATTCACGATATTGCCAAGTCGATGGCCAAGGAACTTACCGACCGTCAATGCGAACTGGCAGCGGCGATCCGGAAGGTAGAGGCGGAGTTAATCACGCCCACAAGAGCCACGGATCAGCAGAAAGACATCGTCGCATAGTAAAACCCCGCACATAAGAGATGTAGTGTGAGGAGCGGCACTGGACCCGGAACCGCACTACTCCCTCACAGCTCCAGCGCCTCTTGGGTTGGCAGTATAACGTGGTCTGTTCGGATTGTGTAACAAAGGCTGAATCTTCGTGTTTTAGATCACAGACGTGCCACTAGGGCACAGATACGATCCTCACCATGCAAGCAAACGCCAGCCTGTGGTTCGCCCGATATTTCTTCTCACCGCCTCGCTCTCTTGATGTCGGCAGATGGCCGCTTCCTACAGTGTAGGGATTGCGACCTGATCCTTGTCTTCCCAGCCGAGGCGCGCTACGGAACAGTCGCGAAGCAGTTCGAGTCTCACCTGTGCAGCTCGGCCTCGAAGTCCTGACCGCTGGCACGAACGTGCGAGGCCGGTTAACCAACGGGCCAGAGACAGGCTGCGTCCACTTGTTGAGAATCCTTGAATCCGTTCGATAGGCAACACATCGGCACAAGCGGGAGTGTGAACATCCTGCGGGAACAGTGAGGACTCCAATGAGACATCGAAACTTGGGTTGGTCGAGCGGGCAAACTGCCGCCGTTCCACCCGCCTTACCATCTGCGTTCGAGAGGCGCACCCATGAGTTGGGACTCACCGCGCCGACCTATGTGGAATCTGGCGAACTGCGCCGCTGGTGCCAGGACAATCGGAACAAGTGTTACATCCCCGAGTGGCTGCTAAAGACTTGGGGCATTTCTGTTAACTCCGATGCGCCGTGAGAGAGCGTGACCACGCGCACGGCCGTCGATCAATAAGAGCGTAAGATGGTCGTGTGTACGTGGAGAGTTGGAATATGAATGTCAACCAACAGTTCTCCGCTGTCTCCTCCTCACCGCATCGGTATCATAGTGTCCGCCGTGGGCCGTTTCCTCCAGTGCAGTGATTGCCAGCTAAGTTTCACCTTCCCGGACGGGGCAAGATTCGGCGACATCGCGAAGCAGTTTGGCACTCATTCGTGCGTTACCCCGATGCACAGACCGGCCTGGCACAATGACCGCCGCTTCGTCATCCTCGGTACCAGGGCAAAGTTCCGACGATGGGTTCATGCGCCAGGTGCGAGAGCAAGTTCTTCGCCAACCACGCTCATGCGCGACGCGAGTGGAGCCGAGGAGTACCTGGGACGGAAGTTCGATGTGCATCAGTGCGACCCCGATCCGCAGCGGGAGTACCGTGCCATGTTGGGCGAGAGGCAGGAGAAATAGACATGAAGAAGAGTTGACGGTCCCCGCTGGCACCAACGTGCAGCGGCGGTTCAACCATCGGGCCACAGACAGGCGGTCTGGCGCGCGGATAACATTCTCACGCCGCACGGGCCGAGCACTTCCTCTTCAAAATTCAGCCAGTCCACCGGGGTGATCCCGAGATTAGGTGAGTCTTGTGGCCAGCCAGCATTATCTGACACGAACCTGCTCCCGAAGACTCGGCTACCAGTCTGCGGAGTTCTGGTGGGCTGTGGCTTTTGTCGTTTCTGTTATAGCGGGTGCAAACGCCCAGATCGAATCCGGAACGATAGTCATTCTGGGCTACTCGAAGCAAAAGGTCGTCATTGCGGCTGACAGTCGAGAGAGCGACGGACAAGGCGCGTATCGTGATGAAGCTTGTAAGATCGCTTCACTTAACGGCAAGTTTATCTTCACCGCTGCCGGGAGGACCAAGAGCATCCGCCACGAGATCTTGTGGGATGCAACCAGAGAAGCCAGAGCAGCACTCGCTGCCACCGAGAGGATTGCCGGAGAGAAACCGGGTGACTTTCAGGATCGCATCGCCGCCAACTGGGGAATACTCTTAGCGAAAAACATCGGGGAGAATATTCAAGCGGACGATGCGCGCAGTCTCACCGATGATGAGATATTGGTGAACGGCCTGCTCATTGGCCTTGACGAAGTCCACAGAATCCACATCTCCCACGAAATCCTGCGAGCGCGGATAATAGCAGCGGTTCCACAGATCGTCATTGGTCCGGTTAAGGTTGTGAACATCCCCGATACCATCACTTTCAGTGGTTTATCGGAGGACGATATTTTCGCTGAATTCCAAGCGGGCAAGAGCGATAGATCCAAGAAGTGGCAACATCAAATCCCAGCGTACGCTAAACAGCATGGGATCAAAGATCGAGACATGGTGAAGGCCATGTTGTTGGTTGATCTCACCGGAACCTACGGTAAAGAAAGAGTCCCCAAGAATCCCGCAATACATTTGGTCGGAGGAAAGATCGATGCTGTCGAATTGACCATCAGCAGCGGCATCCAATGGATACAGCGCAAAAGCCAATGCCCAGAAAATTAGGCAGGCAACGGCAGCACCAACGCTCTCTCCTTGTTTTGCCCAGCCCGCGACCACGGCTCCCGGTTTCTGGTTCCTTTTACGCCGCGCGCTTCACCTTAGCCCACCGTGCTCGCTGCGCCGCCGCTATTCTCCTGCGCCCCGCCGCCGAGATAGTGCGCTTCGGCTTCGGCGCGTGACCCTTCGCCTTCGCCCATCGCGCCTTCTGCGCCAGGCTGATTCTGCGCCGACCGGCTGCGGACATCGTGCGTGATGCGCCGTTCGAGCTGATACTTCCGAGCGCCGCGAGCGCTGCGTCTATTCGTTGGAGCTGCTTCTGGACGTGTTTACGTTCTCTTCTTAACTGCTGAACTACGACGGACATGTGTTTCATTGGGACCCCCCGCAGGATGATAGCAGGAACGCGCAGATCATCGATGAAGACGGGCGAGCATTACATCCGTAACTTGGCCCGCCGATACTGCAGTAGTCCAATGGTGTCGGAGGCGTAAACACTTCAATGAAAAAAACTGCAATCCTATTGGTGCTGTTCGTGGCGTCGTTGTCCTTCGCTCAATCCAGGCCCAGCGTATACATCGAGCCGCAGCAAGGGTTCGAGACCTACATTGCCGCTGCCATCGAAAAGAAAGCCGTGCCGGTCGATGTGGTCACCGATAAAACGAGAGCAGTCTACATCCTGCGGTCAGCGCCGGTTGAAGTGAAGTCCGAGTCCACTGGCGGGAAGATCGCACGCTGCCTGTTCGCTTACTGCGCCGGGATTGAGGACAAGGGCAACGTCTCCGTTCAACTAGTCGAAGTCGGCTCCACCAAGATCGTCTGGGCATACTCGGTCAACAAGCAGAAGGGCGGCAGCAAGAACCAGCAGTCGATGGCTGAAGCGATTGCGAAGCACTTCAAGGAGTTCCTCCCGAACGCTCCTGCCGTCTCTGCGGCTGCGGCTGCGCCTGCGGCCCCGACACCAGTTCCTGCTACGGTTGAGCCAGCCGTTGCTCCGGCTCCCGCTCCGGCTCCAGCCCTAACACAGGCTGCGTACCAGCGGCCAGCCGATCCCGCACCAGCAACATCCCAGGTCCTGTCGCAAGACAACAGCCTGGCCGACGCCGCCCGCAAAGCCAAGCAGCACAAGGCGTGCCTCGAACTGGCGAAGGACAATCCCAGCATCACTTGCAACTGACAGGAGAAGTAATGTCAGAAACTAAGTACGACACATCGATCCTTCAGCAGTATGCGGATGACCTCTACGCGCAAGCCAACTGGGTGATCGTCAGCACAGCAGTCGTCTACGGTTTCGTCACGTTCGGTGTGTGCTTTTTTCTCTCGAACGGCGGAAACGTCTTCCGCTCCAATTATCATCTGTCGCTTCACCCCGCCGTGCTACTGATTGCGCTGATCGGTGCCGCCGTGGGCGTGGCTGCCGGGAGGAAGAAGGCGTTCAAGCTGAAACTGGAAGCGCAGACGCTGCTCTGTCAGCGCCAGGTCGAGCTCAACACACGGGGCAACGCCAAGCCGGAGTCGATGTCGGCGGTGGCGGGGAAATAGTATCTGGTTTTACGAAATCCGAACGGGTGGCGCGGTGGCCACATGATCGCGGATCATTCCAAGCTAAACTGCCCGGCATCATGGCGATCACCTACACAATCCACGAAGGCGGGTCCGTCATGGGCGCGGGATCTGCCGCCGAGGTCGCAGAACATGTCGTCCGGAGCGGCGCCGCCTACACAGTCCAAGGAACCGCTGAGGAACAGGCCGAGGGTACGAGAAGGATTGAGGCTGAGATCCTGAGACTAAGGTCGGTTGCCGCCGAGGCGGACACAATCGCCCAATTCGAGGCGGCTCTTGCGGAAATTGAGAACGGTATCAGAATACTCCGCGCGCAGCCTCGTCCCGACCAAACTCGAATAGATTGGTGGAGGCAACGGGCACGCTCGACATGGGACGAGTCCAGCCAGCCGGCATGGCTCTCCTCCGAGCTGTTCTCCAAGAATATTCAGCCCTACTGTCGAAGGTTCCGACATCTGTCATTCGATCAAGGATCGGAGTGTCCCGGTGGTATGCGAGCCAGATTCGCCAAGGGTACCAACCGCATCCGAGGCATTGGCAGACTTTCGCAGAGCTGGTTAGGATTTCGCCGGATGTGTAGAATCGACGCAGCATTGACACATCCCTTCGTAATTCTTTTGGGTAACAGTAGGACATTTCTTATTTAGCCTAGTCGGAGACGGAACGTGGCGGACATCTTTATTAGTCACGCACAAAAAGACTTACCACTTATCGAAGCTCTAGTGCAATTGATTGAGGGCGGCATCGGTATCCGAAGCACGCAAATCTTCTGTTCGTCTATTGAGGAGCAGGGAATTCCCCCAGGCGCGGACTTTAAGAGCCACATCAAAGCCGAACTCGCGTCGGTTCGAGTTGTCATCTCAGTGGTTACTCCGCAGTACTACAACAGCGCATTCTGTATGTGTGAATTGGGCGCCACTTGGGCGCTCACGAAAGACTTTATTCCCTTACTGGTCCCTCCTATCGACTACAGCGATCTCAGAGGAAGCCTCTTCGGGACGCAGGCACTCCTCATCAATGACGAGAAGAAATTGGATGTGATGCACTCTGTCTTGGAGACTCTTGCAAACCCGAAGGAAAAGGTTGTTCGATGGAACAGCCGGAAAGCGCAGTTTCTAAAGTCATTGCCATCCATTCTCCAAACTTTGCCCCAAGTCAAAACGTTATCAGAGCAAGAGGCGCGCAAACTGGTGGCAGAGCGAGAAGAGTACAAAGTGGAATTTGAAGAAGCTGATGCTGAAGTTGCAACGCTCAAGAAGCAGATCGCAGAGATATCGCAATTGAAGGATAAAGCGAAAGTGGCGGAGATTCATCAAAAGTACTCATCAGATTTCGAGGTTTTTGAGGCTCTTGTGGCAGAGGCCCGACAGGCAACAGCAAAACTGCCTCGCGTCGTTACGGAGGCCCTTTACTATTCCACGAGTCATAAGGAATTCTTTCCCAAGTGGGACGAATGGGGGGATGCCCACGTTAAAGCTGTCGAAGACGGATTGCTACAAAGCAATGAAAGCGAATTTTGGCCTAATCCAGATCATCCAAAGATCAAACGGGCACGCACTGCTCTGGACAATCTCCGGATATTCGTTGATCAGCCTCCTAAGTCTTTTGCTACGCAATATCAAACTAAATTTGACGACTTGTTCGACATGAACACCCGACCGTTTTGGCAACGTCATCACCTCTTTTGAGGCTGCGACGCTATATTCTCTGGAGCTCCGAGCCCAGCACGGTATCTCTTTCGGTTCATCAATGTGATGCCTATTCGCGGGTGATCAAGTCCGCGAGCAACAATCAAGAACAAGCCCGGTCGATGAGTATTAGATGCGATTTCATTCGCGATCACTTGTCGACAAAGTCGTCAAGATATTCACTCAGAGCATGGTAAACATGTTTCAGTCTGGATTGTCGTTCGTTGACACTAAATGGGACTACGGGTTCACGAATTATCTGTTCCCAAGAACGCCCAACCGAAAGTTCAGACTGTACCCTTTGGGGCAGGGGGTCCTTTAGAAATAGCTCCGCTGCTATGAAATCCTTAGCGCTCTTTAATTCCTTGTCTTCCCCGCTCGGGAATCGCTCCCTCAACACTTCGATGTCCTCACGTTTCAGCAAGGTGGGAGCACAATTTGCGGTTCTGTAGATGCGGAACCCATCATCGGCAAACTCTTTGTACCTAAATCGCAATGGCTTTCCAACTATTGGCTCCTCGTCGGATCTCGTGATGACGCGGGCGCTCCCAATCCAGGGGTTCCACTCATTGAGAGCGTAAAGCGGTGAACTGTGATGGTAGCCCCATCGCGCGACGGCTAGAGCGTTATACCTGTCCTGGACGTGCGAGAGCCAGCCTCCCGTTAGAGCTTCCGTGCTCACGAGCAAACAGCTTCTTACACCTGCAGACCGCAGGTTTGTCGTAGTCAACAACGCCGTACCCATATTCGTGAAAAATGCTGGAATCGCTTGCTCAAATGCGAAGACGTCCGTCAAGGCCCGATGGAACTCATCTGTGATTGCGGGCTCCGTTGGCGCAGACAGCACGAATTTTGCTAGCGCCGATCTTGTCTGTGCTGCAAAAGCTTCTGTGAGGAAGTCCAGCTGCATATTGGTAAGTCCGGTCCTTTGCAGATTCAACGGGAGATTGCCGTCCGGATCAAAGACTGAAAAGTCTGGCACCTTCAGACTGAAGGCTCCCTGGTCGGGAAATAGATCCCTCTTCCAGTGGACAATGGCCGGATCATTCCGAAAAAGGAATCCGGTGCTCGTTTCCCTCACTTTGAGGCCGTTGCAAACCAAATCGGGTGCATTGGTGCCCGAAGTGCCCTGGACCAGCGTATGAACGGTCCGGTAGTCAGACGACGCCAGCCGATGCCAACCTCGTGGGAGGGGAGATTCCTCGGAAGGAAGTGTCGTAGATTGCTTGAGCATCTTCCTATCGCGGCCCTGGAGCCGCATCACGGAAGGAGATTCCAAGCAATACCAATCCCACAAATCAGAGCCAGTTAGAATATTTGTGCCAGTCGTTCCTTCCGGATCGTTTTTGATCTTCGTCACTTTCACTTTGACGGTAGTACCTACTGGTAAGTCGGCCTCGTAGTTCAACTGAATTGGAGTGATTTCTAGGGCTGGCGGCAGGAGATCCAGCCGCGCCGAAAACCGGATTCCGCGATCGCGTGTGACGTGGCGCGTCAAAACCTCGATGTCATCACCCAGCAGAAATGCCGATAACACACCTATCCCAAAACGCCCCGATCGTAGCACCCGTGATTTGAAGGGCGTCTCACTGGTCTTGGATTCAAACTCTTTCTTCCAGGCAATGCTCCGCCTAAAGGACGCTCCTGCTTTGAGAAAATAGTTGACGACGGTCTCCTCCGTCATCCCAATTCCGTTGTCGCTAACGGTTAGCAGAGCAACACCATTCTCATCTGGATCATCAAGCCACACGATTACATCGGCCTCTTGCGTTCGAGATTGTGAACTCGCGAATTGCTCGTGATTCTCCACATATTCCCAGCGTTCCCTGACCGCATCGACGGCATTCTGTATCAACTCGCGAATACCAAATTCAGGGCGTTCACCGTAAAGGGGCTGAATAAAGAGCTTCAAAACGTCGGGGCTAGCTACGCCCAACTCGACCCTCATTGGAACAAACGATGAATTCTTGGCAAACCCTCCAAAATCGTCGATGACGTTTGACCGAACCCTCCTGATCGTCAACCCGAGTTGAGAAAACTTCTGATGGGACCCATAAACCTCTCCAAAGACTGCCCATGTTGTGTCCAGTTCGGATTGGATCGCTGCCAGCCACCTCGTGAGATCCAGAAATGACCAAACATCTGTTGGTTTGGCTGGAATATGGATCGATTCGGGATCTGGGTTGCCCCAGCTTATCTTCCGGAACGCTTGGTTTGTTCTCCATTCCTTCTGGGAGACTGGACTCTTGAATTCCTTGTATGCAAATGCAATGAGTGGCGCTCGGTCAGTGCCGAGCTCAAGGAAATCAGCCACCCTGAGAATGCCCATCAGGAAGACTGGATGCACATCGTCGTGCTCCAGCTTATTAACCTGCATTACCTCTAAAAGCTGAACGCAATCCCTAAGCGGAAAACCGTGACTGCGCGCCACACTGCCAGCAAGTTTCCTGAGTTCTAGGTCGAAATCACCAAATTGGATAAGCTGACCATTGGGTCCAGGGAATCCAAGAACGGCAAATTGATAAGCGAATTCTGCATGGTGCTGCCGGATGAATTCTCCTATAAGTTTGCGGTCACTTTCCGTCAAGTCGTCGTAGTGATCAAGTGGGTTTCTAACAAGAGCGCGGGGAGCGCCGCCTTCGTCAGCGCCGAACAACTCGACGAGCTTGCGGTCGTCCCAGTGCCTTGCTACAGCCAAGAACCCAGCCCAAGACTCATTCCACTTTGATTTAGATTCTGTTTGTGTGGAGTTCAAAAGGGACAAGAATCCCGCCTCGCTGATGTGGAGCGCCAAATCGTGCAGTAGGACGGAAAAAATCAGCACGGCGGCGTCTTCCGCCGAAAAAAGATTGCGGGCGCGATCAGGTATCAGCCTCTCTGCTATCCCAAGCAGGTTCGCTAAATGCTGTACGCCATGACCTGTGTAGTCGAGGAAAAAAGGTAGCTTACTAACTTGGAGCACATCCGCCACGACGCTGAGTGAGGAATCGAGGCCTGAGCGCAATTTCTTATTAGTCCGAAGTTTCAGTTCAAAAAATTCGGGATACTCAAGGGACGAGAAGGTCATCTTTTGAGAGTCGCCCACAATTTCTAATTCTCTCATAGCGTCAGTGTTTTCGTTTACATCCACGCACGAAGGGCGCTTCAATGGGGGTGTGGCAGTTTTGCCGCGTGTTCCTTCCACCCCCCCACAGTTTGACCCTATTTCCCGCCGCCGGTAAGATCCAACGCTTCTTCCGCCGTGGACCGAATGGGATTCGACATCACTGAGGCGCGCGCCTCGTCGCGGCTGCGAGATGGCAGGAGAGCGGTTCCGCTCGGGATGATTCCCACTCGTCTTGGCTGAGGCCGGCGCCGGTCAAATCTTGGCCAGGAACGCTCGGCCCATCGGTCCTGATCCGTCGCACAAATACCCCCTTCCTTCTTATCACTATCGGTGAAAGCAAGGAACACCTTCCCATCGGCACACCCCTCCCAAAACCTCGACGTATTGGCTCGCCTTTCGGTCCTGATATCGGCTCATAATGTGCAACGGTTTTCACTCCCGCACAATGTGGCCTATGCAGAATCAGCGAGTTCAAATGGTCCTGTGATTGCCACTACGTCGTGTGTGCTACCACTATATATAAAGTAGAACTACTACTTGACAAGTTTCTCCGCTGCATATAGGCTCTGTCCATGATGACGAAAGCGGCTCCACAAACCGGTACCCTGCCCCAGTCTAAGAATCCGTTGGATGACATGATGACCCGCGCTCAAGTGGTGCGGCGGAGATTCAAGTCGGGGCTTCCGCGAAAACCCGAAAGCCGCGAGTTATCCCCTATGGAGGCGATGGCCCGCACGATGGAGCTGTTTGACCGGTTCAGGAACATGATGCAGGCAGAGGGGGAGGGCTTGAGCAAGGACCACGTTCAAGCCGCTTTGGTGTTCTATCAGCCAAGAACAAAAGGGATGGAGCACGTACTCGCGCAGACCGTCGTGTTGCCAAAGCCTGAGAAGATTGGAGAGTTTGCAAATGCGGTAATGGCTCTGGATAAGCCCGTATTCTTGGGCTTGCTGTTTCTGCAGCACGACGTTGACGCTGCGAAGGCCGGGGATACAAAACAAGAGAATGTGCTCTTTGGGCTTGCGTTTACGACGCTCTTTGATGCTCCGGCCCGCGTGTTAGCCGCGCGCGCAAGCCAACAAGCGAAAGGCGGACTGAAGAAGCTAGTGAATTGAGGTTATCGAAAGACAGTGGCCCTGAAGAGTTTCGAGGACTCAACAGGGCCGGAGCTAAACGGTCACGCGCTTAAACGTAACACGGTTTCGCCATTTTTATTGTAGCAAGAGAGGTGGATGAGTCATGGACAAATTTGAGCAGCACGACGCGGGCGCCAGGCTATGGGCTTTAATCGAAGTCGCACATAAGAACTTTGCAGCCTGCCGGCGCGAACTTGGGAAGCTGTTCTATGAACTGCGGAATTTGTACTCCGAGCGAGGCACATCTCAGCCGGGCGGGCGGCTCACTTCGGGGCACGGCACATTCCAAGCGGAAATCATAAAGCGCGGATTCAAGCCCAATCGCGTCCGCGAGTGGATCGTTGATTACGAAGTGGCAATCGGGTTGCGCCGGCCCGCTGAAGCTACCTCGGCAAAACGCAAAGCCCGCCACCAGCCATCCACTGAGTATTCCCGCGGGTACCAGGCAGCGATGAGTGATTTTTCAACAGCGGCGGCTGGTGGGTCTTTCCCCGTAGCTCAGTTCGCCAACCTCCTGCCCTACGCGGCGCTCAAGACCGCGTACCGCGCAGCTCTTCAGGAGTTGCACCCCGACCACGGAGGCAGTGGAGAGCGCACGAAAGCACTGATCAGCGCATGGAAAGAGGTTGAGAAGGAGCACAGCTCTGTCGAGTTTGAGGACACCGGAGGACACGCACGGGTCAATTGATTAACTAGCTATAACGCGAACTACTGTGAATAACTAGGAGATATATTACACTCGAAACGCGAGGGTATATGAAGACAGTTAAGAAAGAAAAAGGAGACTTCATTATGAAAACTGAATTTCACATCTACGGCATCGTAACGGCACAAGAGGTAACGTTCATCGGCTGCACGAAGGGCGAGGTTCCGCGTGGATCAATCAAATTGCAGACAGTATCCGACCACCCCGAAGCAAATTGGGTCAAGTGGTGCCAGAGATTTCGTCGCGCCTTGAAAGACCGGCGCGGCGTTGAGCACCCGCTAGCCGAATTGTTCACTAATTCGTCCCGAATCAAGCGGCTGCTAGACGTCGAGGCCGTTATGCGAAGTGAGGCCGAAAAGTGCAAAGAGTTTCTGGCGTTCCATTCACGCAATCCCCTTGTACTTGCCGACATGATAAAGGAGGCGCGAGCCGAGAAAGCTGCTGGACGCATCGTTTATGCCGTGGAAGCTCATCTCTCCAGCGTCCGTTGGAACTCTGACCTGGAAACAGAGCACCCTGACGACACCTTCAAAATAGACTCCGGGTGGGGGTCTTGGTATTCCCGCCTGATTCAGATGGATTGTCCTGACTTAATCGGTTTCTTCCGATTGAAGATCGCACTGGCGGACGGGCTAGTCGTGGAGGGCCGCAGTTGGCGAGACTTCGCCAAAGACCACTCGGATGAACTTCACTACGACATTTTTGAATCTCTTCCCGATTCAGATTGGGAATAAATGGCTAACCTTTCTTGGATAACCGGACTTCGTGAAGTCTTCGTCAAGGACCCGACAGGAAACCGGGTTGGCTATTTTACCGACATAACCAAGGCGCTGGCGGCCGTCGAGAACGATGGCGAGTATCGGGCGGTTTGGTTCTCATTGAACATCTGCCCAACGATTCCGGCAGCCTTCGAGCCAAATCGTTTGTACAAGGCCTGCGGGCGCTTCAAAAAGACAGACTATCCCCGCCGGCAGTTGCTTTTGGTGGACTGCGACCCGAAGCGGCCGGCCGACACAGCATCTACCGACAAGCAGAAAGCGACGGCAAAGGTTCAGGTGCTAGCCATCCGGGACTTCCTGCACAACCTGGGCTTCCCCGAGCCTATTCTTTGCGACTCGGGAAATGGATTCCATCTGCTCTACGCGCTCAATGAACCGAATGATGAGGCCACCGAGATCCTGATAAAGGACTTCCTGGCTGGGCTGTCGGTCAAGTTCTCCAACGAGAATTCCCAGGTCGATGCGGGCAACTTCGAGGCCAACCGAATCTGCAAGCTATATGGAACCGTGGCAAGGAAAGGGGATGACCCGAGCCTCTGGCGCCGCTCTGCCGTTCTTGAAGTGCCGACGCGGGACACGGAGCTGCCCGCAAAGGGAGGTCACTCTCGGGAGACGGTGGTTGACGTCGATTTTGAGCCGGTTCCGCGTGCGCTCCTGGAGTCCGCCGTCGCCGAGTTGCCTGTCCCGCGCGATACGAAGATGGGAGAGATGACCGAGGACGCGATCCGTAAAACGGATTGGTTACGCCGGCTGTGCGAGGTTGGCCAGGTGGAGATACTGAGCGAGCGTCGGAAGGGTAAGTATTTTGTCTTTGACATTGTCTGCCCTCGCGCGGCCTCGCATGGCAGCACAACCGGTGACACCTCAACGATTGTTTCCTATGAGCGCGAGACGGGTTACGGCTTCAAGTGCCTGCATGGAAGCTGCAGCTCGCACAATGCCCAGGGAGGCATAGGGGGATTCAGCGATTTCCGCAAGGAGGTTGACCCGAAAGGATTGATGAGCAACCAGCTGCCCGGAATTCCGGACGATGTCACTCACGCGAAGATCGCCGCCTACATCGTCGGGCTGGACATTTTCAAGAATCATCTCCGGGTCTACGACACGAAAAAGATGAGAACCACGTTCGTTGGGACCCGATGGGATCTGGTGGAGCAGGATGATCTGCTTCTGATGAAGGCCGTGCAGCCGGTATGCGACCGATTAAGGTACGACATGTTCTCCCCCGGAGATATGGCCGTGCCCCACGATGACTACCGCCGCATTCTGGAAAGTCATCCGTTCCGCACGGCGGTGGTTGGACAACTAAAGCCCCAATCGGGAGTGGTCCGCTTCGATCAGCTGGACGCGAGTCCCTATCTCATCGGGATGCCGGGCGGCATGGTCGCCGACCTGCACAGCGGGGTACTGCGGAAGATGGAGCGGGGTGATTTCCTCACCAAAAGGTTGCGCCTGGTGGCGACGAACACTCCGACACCCGTCTACGACTACTTTCTGCGTTCGATTAGCAGCGCCAACGACCAGCCGGCTGATCTGGAGTGGATGAGCCATTTTGAACTGCTCCACGGATACTTCCTGATCGGCCATTACAACTTCCACATCTGGCCGATATGGACCGGTGTCGGAGGGAATGGGAAGTCGGAAAATGCCCGGCTGATCAAGAGCACGTTGGGTGACTTCTGCGCCGTAGTGCGGTGGTCGGAGCTGGCTCACGATGAACGGGGCGGGGACAACACAACCAAGAGGCTCAACTTCAAGCTGCTTCAGAGCCGGGTCGCGTTGGTCGAGGAAATGGGGCAGACGAGCGGGATTAACCGGATACTGGAAACAAGCACGGTCAAGCAGCTCACTGGCGGGGGCGAGATTATCGGGGCAGATCTGTATCGCTCTGAAGTCCATGGCGACATCAAGTTCAAGCTAGTGTCCCTGATGAACGAGGCCCCGCACATCGAACCGGATCCGGCATTCAAGCGGCGTGTGCAAGTATTCCCGTTTCGTGCGCGGTTTGATGAGGTGGCGAATCCGGGTTGCATTGAGCTGGCAATGGAACAAAAGAACGCGCCTTCCTGCCTCCGTGAGTCTCCGCACCGTCTATCCACGATGCTGCGCGACGAGCGGCAAGGGATTCTCTACCGGTGGATTCAGGCCGCACAGAGATTCATCACCAACGGAGAAGAGCTTGGCAACATGCCTTCCTCTGTCCGTGAGGCCACGGCCGCTATGTTCCACGAGGCTGATCATCACGGCCGCTTGCTTGAGTTGCTACAGTTCGGGCCTGAATCGTTTGATATCACCAAAGGCGAGCTGCTGGTGTTCGGGGAATCGTTCTTTCGGGAGAACGGACGCGATCCCCGTCTGTTTGACATGAGTAAATTGACGGCTTTGCTGGCCGAGAGAGTAGGTAAACCGGTGTTCAATATCATGCGGGACGGACATCGTAAGGAGGGGTGGAGGGGCGTCCGGTTGGTTCCGGTCGTTCCAGCTGTCCGGACAGGCAAATGACGGTTTTGCAACCCGTGCAACCCTAACCCCCGACCTTTTTTAAAAACTTGGGAAAGGGTTAGTAATGCCCTCGTATAGAAAAGTGTTGGGGGAGCGGGTTGCAAGGGTTGCAAAATCCATTTTTGTCAGTGAGGTGACCCAATATGCCACGATTCCGAAACACGATCCAACGGCGGTGGATAGACCCGCATCCGCCAACAGTCCGCAAGGTCTCGGCAGACAGCGTGCCCTATGGCTCCGACATAAGTCGGAATGGCAGGAGCGTGTGGGCTGCATACAATGCGGCGGGGACGCTGATAGCCGTGGCCGCAACAAGCGATGAGGTCCGGCGCAAGTACCGCTTCCTACAACGGGCAGAGGGTACCGGTCAAAAATGTTGATACGAAGGTCTTCGTAGAGCGCCGCAACTCATTTTGAGACATATGGTGCAATTCTCGGATTTGGGAAAAAGCAATTCTTAGATCTACTAAACGGAGGAATGACAAATGGCACGCTTACCTAACCAGCACATGACAGCCGGGCGGCCGGACAAGCCCACGAATCTCTCTACGAGAGCCGCTACTGAGTGGGATCGGCTCGTCGCGGAGCTGCAAAACTCAGGGATCCAGGTGTCCAAAGCTCACCGGATACTCATCTCTTTGGCGGCCACCATCGGCGCTGACATTGCGGACGCTTGGGAGACGGTCAAGAAGGATGGCGCGTACGTCACGAACGAGAAGACCGGTGCTCTTCAGTCTCATCCGGCCGCCAAACGTCTGGACGCACTCCGGCGGGACTACATAAAGGTGATGTCGTTGATCGGCCTCCGGGCGGCAGTGGCCGGAGATGTCCCTGGCGACTCTCTGGAAGACTTCCTTAATAGTTGATCAGAACGAGTCGGGTTCCATGCCTCAGCACGATCGACGGACCGAAGGTGCAAAGCAAGGGGAGAGAAATGAGAAGTTGTGCGCCCATTCGACAAAAACTCGGAACAAGCGCCGTTGACCAGACCTGCGCGCCAACGGCGTGTTCCTAAACCGTCGCGGCTCCCGCGATTGCAAGTAATTCCGTGCGGAAGTGAGCCTTCCAACACAGAAACTCTGGCCGACCGGATCGGCAGTTATAGAGGTGCTCTAACGGCGCGACAATTGTCCGAACTGCTCTCAATCTCGGCGGTCACGGTCTTCAAAATGGCCAAGCGCGGCATGCTCCCGAGCATGCGGATAGGTGGGTGCGTGCGGTTTTGTCCGGCCGCGATCGCGCGTTGGCTGCGGGAGCGTGGGGGCTAGTACCGCGGCGCCTTGCTACTACCCGAACATCGCACAAGTTGTCACGCGGCGTCGCTGAAGGTTGGATCTACGGTGATCAGCCACTCCGCAAGTAGCCATTCTGGGATGTAGACACGGTTTTTGTTTTGCTGGCACCAAGTCCACAGTTCTGCCGACGAGGCATACATCTCGGGCGTGAGTTGCAATTGCGTAACCCGCAGCTCGAATTCGGTAGCGAGCACCGGGGCGGGCGCGACGGGACGCCCCGAATTGGGATTTCCGCGGTTGCGAGTCATAGCTGGGAGAGAGCCAAGCATCACCACAGGGGCCGATCATACGCCACGTTTGCTGGCTCCGCAGCAGAAATCCTTGCACGGTGGCGCGTGGTTTGCGGAAGGCAAGGTGCGGCGATGGTTTTCCATGAGTGTGTCTATCGCTCGTTCGTGAGGGTCATTGAATTGAACTAGCTACCTGCGAAAATGCGTTGTTCGCATTGCTTCCGACCAAGCGAATCGTACCAACCACAATCACCAGAATGACGGCCAGCATTACAGCATACTCGGCGATATCTTGCCCTTCCTCGTGTCGCCACAGCCTGCGCAGAAGATGAGTCATGTTTCGCACCTTCTTTCATACGGCCCAATTCTACGCTCACGAGGACTAAGCCGCCTGGGCCTAGGGCAAGAATGGACGGCACACATAGGCGGAGCGTCGCGACGCAGCAGATCAAGTTGAGCCGCCCGTACCGGACGACGAGGTAGTTGTCGGGGGAGTAAGGCCAATTTTTCGTGTGGCCTGCTGGAATCTGGGATCGGAGCGGAAATTTTCGAAGGCGGGGTCGATGGCCAACAGGAGACATGAGTTCGAGTGCTGATCGAGCGCCCGATCAAGCCATTTGAATGCTGCTTCTTTATCACCCAGCGCCGCATAGATATCGGCAATGTAATAGAAGGGCACATACTTGGAGGCCGCTGGCTTCCGCATCTCTGCGATCATCCGCATCGCGCGGGCCCTGTCACCCGAGTGGGCATAGGCCAACCCCAATTTCATCAGAGCATCGGGATCCTGGCCGGAGACTCCTAGATAGCTGCCAATCTCCTGTTCCGCGCTCTTGAACTGCTTCTGTCTTTCCTGAGCCATCCCTAGCAAAAGGCGTGCATCCGCGAAATCCGGGTCGTGAGCGAGAATCTGGTGGGCCACCTCCATCGCTTTATCCTGCCGCCCCGAATAGTAGTAAACCACTCCCTTATCGGTGGTCAGAATGAGGGAAAGCGGGTCCAGATCTTGTGCCAGGCTGAACTCCCGCAGTGATTCATCAAACCGCTGCTCCAGCATCAGGGTTAACCCATACCACTGATGAGCGGCGGAATAATTTGGAGAGAGCTCAAGAGCCCGCCGGAATTCTTGCTCGGCGAGCCCAGAATTCCAGCCATCCAGGAAGGTGATCCACGCGAAAACGGCGTGAGATTCACCCGAGGACTCGTCCCAGCGCAGGGCCTGCTGCGCCGCTGCGCGCGCTTTGGGCAGCACCTCCCGCGGGGATGCCTGATCATTGGCTCCAAGTGTCGAGTAAGCTTCAGCCAATCCCAGGTATGCCTGCGCATAAGCTGGATCCTTCTCCAGCGCCTGGTTGAAATAGCCGATTGCCTTCCACAGATTGGGTGGAGTTCTGCGGTTCAGCCAGTACCGGCCACGCAAGTTGAGTTCACGAGCTTCGGCATCAATTGGGCGCGGCGCTTCAGTCGGCTGCCCGATCTGCCCCAAACGTACGCGCAACGTGGCCGCAATGGTTTGCGTAATTTCATCTTCGACGGCAAATGTATCTCTGCTCTCGCGGTCGTAGGTCTGTGACCAGACGTGGTAGCCATCGGCTGCCCGAATCAGCTGAACCGTGATCCGAAGTCGATCTCCGCTTTTTTGCAGGCTCCCTTCCAAGACGGAAGCAACATTCAACTGTGCCCCGATGGAACGCACATCCTCGGGCTTGTTCTTGAACTTAAACGCCGACGTACGAGCTACAACACGCACGCCGGGCAGCTTGCTCAAGGCGCTGGTCAGCTCGTCGGTAACTCCGTCACACAGATATTCGTTGTCGGGATTCCCAGTCAAATTCAGAAGAGGAAGTACAGCAAGAGACGGGTGATGAGTCGAAGCTGCAGCTTGCAAGTGCCGAGCGCGAATCCAATAGATCACAGTGCCTATAACTGTCGCGAACAACAACACCAGTCCAATCCCGACGAGCCACCGGTATTTTGCCCGTCGCGACGGTTCCACGACAGCGACCGGAAGCTGATTCGAGGCCCGACGGCTAAACGCCGCTGCATAACTTCCCTTGGGTACACCAATGCAGATCGGGTCCTGTATGCCTTCGGTCTCGTAGTAGTCCGTTAGCTTGGAACGCAGCCGGCGCGCTGCCATGCGCACTACAGGATCCAGTCGCGGATCGAAGGACGAGTCTCGGTCGAATACCTCAACGCCCAACCGGTATTCCTTCAGCAGGCCGCCTTCGCCGTGGAGGGTCCGCTCCACGGTGTAGCGCAGGAAACGCCTGAGGCCCTCTGCGTCGCGGAAGGTGGTGCTGGAGAGGATCTTCTCCAGTTCTTTCCCTACCTCGGCCTCGGCGAACAGATCCTCGCGCCCTTGCGGGACCGTTGGCCCGGCCGGACTTTGGGCGAGCGATGGTTCCATTCCATGCTCCGAGGTTATTCGATATTCAAAGGCTTGAGGTGAGCGCTGGCTAGAAGCTCCAAAATCCATTGCCAGTTTACCGTAACTTTACCCCAAAATGCTTGTTTCAAGCCTCACCGTTGCGCAGAATGGGCCGCCACAGGAAAAACTGTCCGGATCTGCCAGGAATCCCCAAAGGTGACGCCATGACATCCAACGCTATTGACGCTTCTGAGAGCAAAGGTCGCTTGCAAGGATCGCTTGGATCGTCCAGAAAGCGGACCTCGGGCGCACTGCACGCGACGCGAATCTTGACGGTTCTGCTTGTGGCTGTATCATCCGTTGTCTGCCTGGCCGCCCAAAAGCCGGCTAAGTTCACGACGGGGCAGCTTTTCTTCGTGGGGGAGGACTACCGCGAGGATCTGACCATCACCTGGCTGGCATACGGCGACTTTAACAACGACGGCAAACTCGATCTGGTCAGTGCTGATGGCGGGGGGCCGGCGTTTAGCGTAATGCTGGGTAACGGAGACGGAACCTTCCAAGCCGGCACCGTGATTTACCTTCCCACCGGAAGTGCGCCACCGGAATACGTCGCGGTGGGCGACGTGAATCATGATGGAAATCAGGATGTGTTGGTCCGCACCGCTGCTACTCCGTCGGTTGTGTACGTCTATCTAGGCAATGGCAAGGGCGGATTTTCCCTGGCGGGGAGCTATGCCACCGGAAACAGCGTGTATGGATTTAACCACGGATTCGCCTTGGCCGATCTGCGAGGCATTGGCAAACTCGACATCGTGGCGACCAACCGCGATGACAATACGATCTCGGTCTTGCTGGGCAATGGCGATGGCACGTTCAAGCCCCAGGTGAGCTATCCGACAGGAACTACCACGGCCCCCGTCGACCTGGCCGTGGGCGATTTCAATAGAGACGGCCATCTCGACGTCGCGACCGTCGATGCCGGCGAGGGCGCTACCGGCATAAGCATCCTGCTCGGCAACGGCGACGGATCCTTTAAGGCGCCGATTTTCTACTTAGGCGGATACTCTGCCGAGGGCATCGCGGTTGGGGACCTGAAGGGCGACGGCAATCTGGATGTCGTGATCGCATCCTGGGACGGAGCAACTGTCTTCCTGGGTAGCGGCTCGGGGACATTCCAGCCGGGCGTATCGTACTTCGTACCGTGGGGCAACTCCGTCGCAATTGGCGATCTCAACGGCGACAAGAAGCTCGACCTGGTCGTCTCCGATCAATACGACTCAGCCCTGTACGTACTGCTGGGGAAAGGAGACGGTACGTTCCAGACAGCGGTTGGATACGCGACCGATTGGGCCTCGCAGTCGGTGCTGTTAGCCGACTTCAATCGAGATGGCAAATTGGACGTCGCGGTGGGCAATACCTCTGGCGCGCAGGGCACTTTAGTTTTGGGCAATGGCGACGGCACACTCCGGACAGGGTATGACACCGGCTTTTCCTCGACGAATTACGCTTACGGAATCGCTTCGGCAGATTTTAACAACGACGGCAACCTTGATGTGGCCTATGCCACTGGCAATGGAATCGACATCTCGCTGGGCAGTTCTCATGGCGTCTTAGGACCTCGGTCGAATATTAGTTTGACTGGAGGCGTTGGGGCGATCTACGTGACGGCCGCCGATCTCAATCATGACGGAAATATCGATCTCGTCGCTTCCACCTCGGGTTTTGCCGGAACGAATCAGGTGGGGGTTCTTCTGGGCAAGGGCAACGGAAAGTTTAGTGGACCCGTGTTTTATCCCACGGGAAATACTTCGGGACCAGGGATAGTGGCGGTCGCCGATATCAACGGCGACGGGAAACCCGATCTTGTGATATCGAGCCCGGATGGAAGCTTAAACGTGCTTCTCGGCAAGGGCAATGGCACGTTCGAGAAGGCGATCACTACCGCGGGCGCCACCGGGAGCGCTTCCTACATTGCCATTGGGGACTTCAACAAAGACGGCAAGCTCGACGTAGCCTTGGCTAATTACCCTGGATCGACGGTAGAGGTGTTGTTGGGAAACGGCGACGGCACGTTCCACTCGCCAATTGCCACTCCGAGTTTGAGCTATCCGCAGGCCCTCGTGGCCGGAGACTTCAACAAAGACGGAAAGCTCGACCTGGCGGTCGCCAGTGGCGCCAACAACGGCGAAGTAGCGATTTTCCTGGGCAATGGAGACGGCACATTTTCTGGTCCGAACGTCGTTACCTATATTCCCACCGGATTCGGCGGCGGGACAAGCCCGAGCGACATCGCAACTGCCGACGTGAATGCTGACGGCAGGCTTGATCTGCTGGTTACACTGAACGCGACGCACGTGCACCTGGGTTGCGGATACTTCCCCGATTGTCAGGAAGCGGACCTGGGTCTGGTTGTGCTGCTGGGTGACGGTGCGGGAGGATTCTCAGT